>CXWL01121907.1_pt1 | contig 12536 bp, 14 predicted proteins | sample 590931 | NCBI WGS metagenome assembly CXWL01 (sample SAMEA3498368, study PRJEB10139) | groundwater metagenome | biome: water well; material: biofilm material | place: Germany | collected 2015-04-27
ACAATTAACGTGTGGGGCATCAACGGAATGGGGTCGCGGTCCCCAACCACGGCTCGACCAGTACCAACCACGTTGTAGTGGATTCCAGGCGCATTCATGCCGCCCAGTTCCAGGCTGTACCCCCTGTTCACTAAGCATTCCGAGAGGGCAACAAAATTGACATCGAGCGTCCCCAGCAAACCCTCGAGATCCCCTGGTGAGATGCGTAGTACCGGTTGTTCGTTCAAGCTAGCGACTCCAGGTGAAATCAGGTTGAAGCGGCGCCTCCCCGACCCCATGGTACACAAACGTCAGAGCGTCCGCGACGGAGCGCTTCTAATTGACCAACGCTTTCTCGGGCGGCAGCTCACTTCAGGTTTCATGGCTACTTTTGCCGGACGACGGAACACATCAGCCTGTTGACCCTACTGGGCAACTAAGAAACAATGGTTTAGCGGCACTGCAGTTGCAGCTTTTTCTCCGTGCAGCAACTGTCTGGCTCAGGTTCCTTGCATTGATCGACGTGAGCGGCTGCATGATCGACGACTTGTTCAGACATCTTTTTTCCGATTTCGTGTCGACTGACGGCTGCGGTCAAGTTTTCTGCGCGCGACGCATCGGTAGCAGGCCGCGCTCGATGCACCGATCAAGCTACGAAGATAGCGTCCATAACAACTTCTTTTGAAGAAACAAACACTGCGTTGCTCCCATGACCCCATCTTTAACTCAAGCCGCCAAGGCGGCTCATCTCAGGAGAAAGTAGCATGCCCGACTACCGCAAGACATCAGAAGCCGTTGCTTCTTTGACGCGAGAGCAGTTTCATGTCACGCAGCAAAGCGGAACCGAACGGCCCTTCACGGGAGAGTACAACGACAACAAGGAGCCTGGCATCTATGTCGACATAGTGTCGGGAGAGCCGCTGTTCGCTTCGACGGACAAGTTCGACTCGCGTACTGGCTGGCCCAGCTTTACCAAACCGATCGTTCAGGAAAACGTGAACGAGGTGAGGGACAGTGCACACGGCATGGTCCGGACGGAGGTCAGGTCAGTACACGCCGACAGCCATCTCGGGCACGTGTTCCCCGATGGTCCTGCCGACCGCGGCGGTCTGCGCTACTGCATCAACTCAGCGTCCCTTCGCTTCATCCATCGCGACGACATGGCCGCCGAGGGGTATGGCGTCTTTCTCAACCAAGTGGAGACCAATCGATGAATCACGAAAAAGCCATACTGGCCGGCGGCTGCTTCTGGGGGATGCAGGATCTAATCCGCAAGCAACCCGGCATTATCTCAACTCGTGTCGGTTACACCGGCGGCGATGTTTCGAACGCCACTTATCGGAATCACGGCACGCATGCAGAAGCTATTGAGATCGTCTTTGCCACGGAGTTGACGAGTTACCGGAACATCCTCGAATTCTTCTTCCAGATCCACGATCCGACGACAAAAAATCGTCAAGGCAATGACCGTGGACTGTCCTACCGATCTGCCATCTATTACCTCGGGGTTGAGCAGAAGCACGTCGCCGAGGAGACGATCGCCGATGTGGATGCCTCCGGGCTGTGGAATGGCAAAGTGGTTACCGAGGTGGAGCCAGCCGGTGATTTCTGGGAGGCCGAGCCGGAGCACCAGGACTATCTGGAGAAGCAGCCGGGCGGATATACCTGTCACTTTCCCCGTGCCGACTGGGTGCTTCCGAGACGCCAGAAAAACGCTGACGATAAATAGCCCGCAGCCAGAACTGCGGCCGGATCAGCGTCGCGGCAATTGCCGCGGCGCCGATCCGGGTCGCAATCTGCATAACCTAGCCGCATCGTCCCGATGCGTCATCGAACCCAGCCTTAATAAGCTGTGTGATTCCAGTCTGGCACCGTCGCATTACAAGGATTTCAGAACCATGCCAGACCTCTCGTCCTTTCCGATCACGCGGCGCTGGCCGGCATCTCATCCTGACCGCTTGCAGCTTTACGCAGCACCCACGCCCAATGGCGTCAAGGTCTCGATCATGCTGGAGGAGACTGGCCTGGCGTACGAACCCCACCTGATCGACGTCTCAAAAAACGAGTCGAAGAACCCGGCGTTCGTGTCGCTGAACCCGAACGGCCGCATACCGGCGATCATCGATCCGGCGGGTCCTGACGGTAAGCCCATTGCCGTATGGGAGTCGGGTGCGATCCTTCTCTACCTGGCCGACAAGATGGGCCTGCTCATTCCGAGTGCACCCGCCAAACGCTACGAGACCCTGACCTGGGTGTTTTTCCAGATGTCGGCCATCGGGCCGACTTTCGGTCAGCTCGGTTTTTTCCTGCGATATGGCGGCAAGGACTATGAAGACAAGCGGCCTCGACAGCGCTTTACTGACGAATCCAAGCGTCTCCTGGGGATCCTGGATCGCCAGCTAGCAGGCCGCGACTGGATCGTCGACGATTATTCGATCGCGGATATCGCCACGCTCGGCTGGGTAAATGCGCTGGTTGAAACGTACGCTGCAGACGACATCCTTGGCCTCAGCAATTATTCGAACATCCAAGCATGGCTCGGACGCGGGCTCTCTCGACCAGCAGTACAGCGTGGCCTGCACATCCCTGCGAGGCGGACATGAGCGCCATCGCCGCACACTATTACAACGAAGGTAAGCGAGTCCGGGAAATCGCGATCGACGAGCAAGTCCAGCTGGGTAAGAGTCGCTCGGGCTTCTGCTGGATCGCGCTTCACGATCCCACCGTCGACGAACTTCAAACGCTCCAAGCGATTTATCATCTCCATCCGTTGGCAGTCGATAACGCGATTCATCCGCTTTGTCCGCCCAAGCTCGAAGCCTACAACGATGAGCTATACGTCGTCGCTCAGACCGCTGAGCTGATCGGCGATAAGATCTGCTATGGCAAGACGGCGATCTTCACCGGCCACAATCATCTCATCAGCGTACGTCACGGCAACGCTGGAGCGCTTGGCAGCCTTCGGGAGCAACTCGAGGCTTCGCCGGCGCTCCTAGGAAAGGGTGTCGACTACGTGCTGCACGCAATCTTGCACCGTATTGTTGACCAGTATTTGCCCATCTTCGAAATGATCGAGGATGACGTTCTGGAGATGGAGAGACGGTCGTTAGACGACTTTCTCGGACGAGAAGAAGTCGCCCGCATATTCTTACTGAGATCCGAACTCACGCGTTTCCAGCGCACGCTCGGAGCTATGGCTGAACTGGTCAGAAAGCTTGTCCGTGGGCATTTTCCCTGCATCAGCGCCGAAGTGAGGCCGTTCTTCAACGATGTCGCCGATCACGTCGATCGCGTGCAATCCATGGTCAACGGCCTCCTTCAGGGCCTGACGACGGTCTTTGAGTTCAGCAGTCTTCTGGAGGCGCAAAGGATTGGTGTGATAACCCGCCAGCTCGCGGCTTGGGCGGCAATACTGGCAGCCCCGGGGACGATCGCTGCAACGTACGGCATGAACTTCAAGAATATGCCGGGACTGGATACGGCCTATGGACACTTCGTCGTGCTCGGGCTGATGGCGGTATCTTCCCTTTTTCTGTTCGTGCGTTTCAAAAAGGCCAAGTGGCTATGAATACTGCACGTCGCGTTATTCTCCGTCATCAACTTGGTCATAGTGGGCCTTGGACGGAGGTTTGTTCAATTCAACCCAGGTCGAAGGTTCATCCATGACATCTCAAGTGACCGACGTTATAGAAGCTGTCCAATCCTTCATCGCCAAAGGCTACGACCGCGAATATCGCGTCAAGAACGGCAATCTAGTCGATCTCGAACTAGGATCCATCCTCGATCCGTGCACCATTCGCGTCGACGCGGCGTTGCGTCTAGAAAGCGGAGATGATGCCGGCGACGCCTCCAACATCTACGCTATCACCGATCCAGCGACCGATCGTAAGGGCCTGTTGATCGACGCGTTCGACGTGTTCGACGAAATATGTGACAGCGAACTTTCTGAACGGCTTGTAAAGCATCGGGAAACAGTGCCGGCAGGTGACCAGGATGCGCCGAGCAAGCACGGACTGCGCAAAGTCTACAAGAATGAGTTTGACCAGGATCCCGAGCGTTTCGTTCTGCGGGAGGACTTTCCAGACTTCCCAGCATGCCCTTTCGGTGGAGCCTTCAGCATACTCGGCTTCGATACCGCCGAGCAGTCATATGTCTGGCTCGTCACAAGCATCATCCGAGATTCTCGGTTGATTAGGGTCCCCTATCAGGGGGAAGACGGCATCAGCGACGAATAGTAGGGTCGGCAACTTGGAGTTCGCCCTCCGAGGCGGTCACGGGCGGCCTACTGGACATTTTTATTATCGAAACAAAAAGGGGTAATGATGAATTGGAATAAAGAGAACATCCGAGAAACTATGCTTTCTCTGGAAACCGCAGCCTTTAATAGCGCTCGCGACAATTATCTGGATTATCTATCCACCGCCCGGCTTGATCAGACCGAACCGATCGAGAACGACGAGCAGGCTCAGGCCGAAGTTGCAGCCGACTTCGCTGAAGCGCTCGATGACACACTGCATGACTACGCCGATAAACTCGATAAGCTCAGGATGATTGATTTCGGCCCCAAGTCGGCAGTCGATGAAGGCGCTGTCGTCAAGCTGTCCGGCCGCTACTACGTGATCGCAGTGTCAACGAGCAAGTTCACCTGTCATGGGCGCGAGTTCATGGGCATTTCGAAGATGGCGCCGATCTTCGACGCGATAGAAGGTGCCCGAGCAGGCGAGACCGTGCAATTTAACGGTCGGGGCCTCACTGTAGAAGAAGTTGCATAGGGCTCCTCCGCCTCAGGCGCCACGCTACTACCGAGCGCCATACGACTCCTCCTCCTGCATGCGCATTTTCGTATCAGCGAACCCTTGATCATCGGCGTGCCCGAATAGCGGTGGCCTTGGCCTTGATTGGCCGCTTTAGATGGCTAGTTCATCCCTACTAACAAAGAGGTATTCCATGTCTCCACGTGATGTTGTTTTTCCCGCCGGGCGCCAGGCGCTGTATGAAAGGAATCGCTACTCGCCAGCGATCCGGTCCAACGGTTTTCTGTTCGTCTCTGGGCAAGTGGGCAGCCGCCCCGATGGCTCGCCGGAGCCAGAGCTGCAAGCCCAAGTCCGGCTTGCGTTTGATAATCTGAACGCCATCCTATCGGCCGCCAGCTGCACGTTCAAGGACGTGGTCGACGTGAACGTTTTCATCGTTGATCCCGAGTCAAAGTTCGAAACCATCTGGGAGGTGGTGGGGGAGTACTGGGGCGATGCTCCCCACCCCACGCTGACAGCCATTGGCGTGACGTGGCTGTATGGGTTCCAGTTCGAGATCAAGGTGATCGCCAAGCTGCCCGAGGCCAGTACTGCCGTGTGAACTGACCTGGCGCAGCGCAAGCTCAGAATCAGGTTGACGATCAGGCCGGTGGCGATGGCAACCAACACGTGGTGGCCAGCACCGCTGGGTGCGTCGTCCTTCACCGTCGGCTGAGATGCGACAAGCTCAGCCTCAAAACCGATTATTTAAGACGCAATATGAAACCTGATGTCCTCCTATACACAACGAGTTGGTGCCCATTTTGTGAGCGGGCGAAGGCGCTTCTCAAGAAAAAAGGAGTGGAATGGAATGAGCTCGATATCGAGGCAGATCCAGTTCACCGGCAGGCCATGATGGTAGCTTCGGGTCGAAACACCGTGCCGCAGATCTTCATCAACGGCACGCATGTCGGTGGTTCCGACGACCTTTTCGAGCTCGATGCCAAAGGCGATCTAGACAAACTGCTCGGACGTGGTTCGCCTGCGAACTGAGCAATGACAACCCTGTCCAGACAGTGAACGAGCAAGTCGACATCCTCCTTCGCGATGCCAGCTCTTCCGAGGTTGCTGGCCTGGTCGGGTGCAGGCTTTTGTGCAAGGCTTTTTGTGCGAGCCGGGACTAAGCTCCCTAAAAAACACTACGCGGCTGTTGGAACAATATTGGTGGATGAGATGGAGCATGCCGAGTTCGATGCAGCCTTCGAGAAGCTTCCGGACGGATACAGCGACGGCACATACGAAGGCCGGCGTTTTTGCTTAATCGTCCGGCGGTCCAACGACGGGCGTCGCAATAGCCTGTTTGCCAAGGAGTTAGGCGGGACTGACATTGTGAGCTTCAATTTGTATCGATTTACATCAGGTAGAGCGTCGCTCAAGCCGTGTGAGATGTCTACCGGAAAGGTCGTGGCGTTCGTGCTGGATGTTCAACCGGACGCTTGAGCTGGAAATTTCGGTTGACCTCGCTGCCTTACGATTGCCTACTTTGCTCAAAGTATCAGAACTCAAGGGCCATTGACGTCGTTTACGGAGACTCATTTTCACTCCCGTATAAGTCATGATTTAGAAAGTCTTATCAATGAACAATGCCAGTGCTGCACCGTTCCGATGCTCCCTGATCTCGACGAAATGGGCGGGGACGAGCCCCTCTGATGCTCTGAAGGGCATCAAAGCGGATTGCTATGCAATAAATGCCCTAATTGGGGTCAGTGAAGGGGCTCGTAATTACTCTGGTATCCAGGTGGACCAACTTTCGGCGCAGTTCATTTCCTTCAATCGTTGCGCTCAAATGGGTAGACCCATGTCGGGAATTATGAGTATGCGTTGGAGCTGAAGGTGGCGAAGCTTGGCTTTGGAGGTGGGTGCCACTGGTGCACTGAAGGGGTGTTCCAAGCGTTGCGTGGTGTCGCGCAGGTCGATCAAGGTTTTGTCCAAGCGGATGCGCTCGCCGATACTTGGGCAGAAGGGGTGATTGTCACCTTTGATCCCTTGGTCATTGGTTTGGCAACGCTTTGCGAGGTACATTTCAGAACACATTCTGCTACCAGGGCCCGCTCACCTCGCGGCAGGTATCGCAGTGCCATCTACACCTTCGAAGATAGCCAGCGGCATGAGGCCGAACTGGCGATAGCCCGCTTCGCCGACGAGTCTGGCAAGACGGTCCATACCCTCGTTCTCCCGCTTAGAGGCTTCAGGGCCTCGGATGAGCGTTACCAGAACTACTATCGAACCGACCCGAGCAGGCCGTTCTGCCGCCGCTACATCGATCCTAAATTGGACTTTATCCGACGGCACTTCTCAGAAGTCGCGCTTCCTGACGTGAAACCTTAGACGCGAAAACTCGTCGAACCGGTAAAATTTGCAGATGCTATTGGTCAAACAGGAGCTGCTCGCGGCGCTCGCGAACACGCTCGAGTCCTTCTCGCCCGGTGCCGGCACCAAAGCCGCGTTCGAGTCACCGAAGGTAGCGGCACACGGCGATTTTGCCAGCACGGCCGCCATGCAACTGGCCAAGCCGCTCGGCCGCAAGCCGCGCGAACTGGCCGAAGAACTAAGCGCCGCCTTGTTGGCCACGCCTGCGTTCGGGCAATGGGTGCGGGCGGTCGAAATTGCGGGACCGGGCTTCCTCGACATCTATTTGAAGGTGGCTGCCAAGCAGCAGGTCGTGCACGAAGTGCTCACCGCCGGCGAGGCATACGGCCGCCAGCCGGCCACCGGTGAAAAGGTGTTGGTCGAGTTCGTCTCGGCCAACCCGACCGGCCCGCTACACGTGGGCCACGGCCGCCAGGCGGCGCTCGGCGACGCCATCTGCAACCTGCGCGCCTCGCAGGGCGACGCGGTGTACCGCGAGTTCTATTACAACGATGCCGGCGTGCAGATACAGACGCTCGCCAGCAGTGTGCAGATGCGCGCCAGGGGACTCAAGCCGGGCGACGCCGACTGGCCTAGCGGCGAAAAAGCCGCGGCGTACAACGGCGACTACATTGCCGACATCGCCGAGGACTTCAAGGCGAAAAAGACCGTGAAATCGGACAACCGCACGTTCACCGCAAGTGGCGACATTGACGACATGGACTCCATCCGTGAATTCGCCGTGGCCTACCTGCGGCGAGAGCAAGACCTCGATCTGCAGGCGTTCCGCGTGCGCTTCGACAATTACTATCTCGAGTCGAGCCTGTACTCCAGCGGACGCGTTGAGTCGACAGTGGTCAAGCTGGTTGCCGCCGGCAAGACGTACGAACAGGACGGCGCGCTATGGCTTCGATCGACCGACTACGGCGACGACAAGGATCGCGTCATGAAGAAGGGCGATGGGACATACACCTACTTCGTACCCGACGTGGCTTACCACATCGCCAAGTGGGAGCGCGGTTTCCACACCGTCGTTAACATCCAGGGCACCGACCACCACGGAACCATCTCACGCGTGCGCGCCGGCCTGCAAGGCGTGGACGACAGCATTCCGGCCAATTACCCCGACTATGTGCTGCACACCATGGTTCGAGTCATGAAGGCTGGCGAAGAAGTCAAGATCAGCAAGCGCGCTGGCAGCTATGTCACGCTGCGTGACTTGATCGAATGGACAAGCACCGATGCAGTTCGCTTCTTTCTGTTGAGCCGCAAGCCCGACACCGAATATACCTTTGACGTCGACCTCGCCGTGGCGAAAAATAACGACAACCCGGTGTATTACGTGCAGTACGCGCATGCGCGCATCTGCTCGGTGCTGACGAGTTGGGGTGGCAATCCGGCGACGCTGCAGGACGTTGATCTGTCTCCGCTCGAGAGCCCGGTCGCGCAGGCACTCATGCTGCTGTTGGCGAAGTATCCAGACATGCTAGCCGCCGCCGCTAAGGATTTCGCGCCGCACGACGTCACTTTCTACCTGCGTGCGCTGGCCGCGAGCTACCACAGCTACTACGACGCGGAGCGCATTCTGATCGACGACGAGAGCGTCAAGAAAGCCCGTTTGGCGCTCGTCGCTGCCACCGCGCGGGTTTTGCACAATGGCCTCACGATTCTGGGCGTCAGTGCGCCGAGCAAGATGTGACCCCCATGAACTTACGCAGCGTTCGCAATTCAGCTCGATGCTTGCTTCCTGCAGCGGCTTGGACCGGTGAGAAGACTCGATAGATAACGCAGTCGAGCTGCCCCTTGATCACAAGACGAGGTTTCGACGCAACTCATCGAGCAACCATCGTCCCGCCACGCCAAGCGCACGATCACGTCGATGCGCCGCGTAGATCGTCAGACCTTCTGGAGGCGTCGGATCTTCGTGAATCTCGATCGCCGTAAGCTCCCCGGCGGCGATCAATGACGCCACGAGGTGCTCAGGCATGCGGCACCAACCGAATCCCGCCAAAAGAAAATCGAATCGACGACCGAGATCGACAAATCGCCAAAGTCGAGTGCCAGCCACGCCGTAATTTGCGCTGCCCGGGTCGACCGGATCCGACAGGACCAATTGGACGTGCGGCGCGAGATCGCTCTCTGTCGCCGGACGTCCTAACAAAGCAAGAGGGTGGCCGGGCGCAACGACCGCGCGCAATGGAGCGCGCAGCAACGGATAGGCAGCAATGTCATCAGGGACGCCAGGCAGCAGCAAGCACAGGGCCATGGCCGCTGAACCACCGCGAAGCCGCCGCAACGAGCCGCCCAGCCCTTCGGTCGAAAAATGCACCGGGAGATCGGGAAAGGTCTCGCTGAGCGCGCGCAAGCTGTCAATCAGCGGTGCGGTCGGCACCAGGGGATCGATCGCGATCGTCAGCTCTGGCTCTACCCCCGCCCGCGTGCTGGCTGCGACGGCCTCGAAACGGGTGGCGCTTGCGAGCACCAGCCGGGCTTGATCCACCAACACGCGACCCACCTCGGTCAGGCGGGGGCGGTGCCCTCGGCGGTCGAACAGTTCGACGCCCTGGAGCCCCTCCAGATTGGCGACGGCGTGGCTGATCGCCGACTGCGCGCGCCTGAGTTCGCGGCTGGCCGCTGAAAAACTGCCCGCGTCGGCGATGGCCACAAGGACCCGCAATTGGTCAAGGGTGAGGCTGCCGATCATCTCCATCTCCAAAACAGATAGAAAGTATCTTACTTTTATCTCTTCCATAGAAGTATGGCGGCGCCTAAATTACCTTACCGGCTCCGCTTGTGTCTCGAAACTTGCTGGCGGCCTACCTCTCACCTGCTCCTAAAGAAAGAAACTTCCCATGACCCAGCTCCTCGTTGTCGAAACCAGCCCGCGCAGCGGCCAGTCCGTCTCGCGTCAAATGACCCAACGCTTTCTTACCGCCTGGCGCATAGCAAATCCCGCCGGTCACGTCGTGCACCGCGATCTTGTCGACGCAGGGCTCCCATTTGTCACAGCGCCCTGGCTGCAGGCTTACTTCACGCCGCCCGCAGATCAATCGCAAGCGATGAAGGAGGAGCTTCGCCTGTCCGATGAACTGGTCGCCGAACTGCTCGCGTCCGAACACCTTGTCATCTCGACGCCGGTCTACAACTACAACGTACCGGCTTCGCTCAAGGCGTGGGTGGACCACATTGTGCGCAAGGGCGCGACGCTCGGCTTCGACGGCCGGGGGCTTGTCAAAGGCAAGAAGGCGACTTTGCTGATGGCCTCGGGCGGCGTTTATACCGAGGGATCGCCGATCCGGGATCGTGACATCGCGACGCAATACCTTCGGCTCATCCTCGGGGTGATCGGCATCGAGGACGTCACTGTGGTGGCGGGCGGCGGGGCGAAAGCCGTCGACCTGCGTGAGCAGACGATGGATGGATTCCTTGCCGCGCTGCAGTCGCAGATCGACCGCGCTGCAGGAGTTGAATTCAAGTGAATCGGGCGTGACGACACTTGAGTACTGCATCGAAATCCTGCGCTTTTGATTGACGTATCAGTCTATTCCCCATGGTCCAGCCTGAGGGGTTCAGTCCAAGCCTGGGTTCGGCTTCGGCGCATTCAACACTCCGAGCTCCAAGCGGCATACCATCGTACGCACCAAGCGCGAGTTGCACCAGACTCCGGCGACGCGTTGCAACATTTTCGGGACTCTGGATCACCGAAGCGCTCGTAAAGTGACTTTGATCCTCTCTAGGTCTTGAGGTGCCTGCAGCAAGGAATTTGCCATGACTGATTACGACGTGACTTGTTTGTAATCGGAGGTGGGGCAGGTGGGTGAGCAAGATGGCCCGAATCATCACAGGCAAGTCCTCTGCAGTCCGATTGATGTCGCATTGCGTCCGCGAACTTGCTCAAGGCGCTTAGAAGGGTACTTTCTCGAAGCGACACTGCGAGCCGGGTGCCCGCCTTTCCTCAGTGCTCGGCGTATGGTGCGAGGCGCTTTCCAAGCCGGTGAGGATGAAATTTCATGAAACCGGCCGGTCCCTCGCCTTGTGACGAAGGCTTGACCCGATTTCGCGTACTGCTTTTTCGATAACACTAAATGGCTGATCTACCGTGAACCTCCCTCTCAAATTTCCCGACCTTGCCGAAGCCCTGGCGACGGCCTCCCCCCAGTTCATCAACCTTTACGACGAAACCCTGCCAAGCCCCTCGGGCGGCGCAGCGGACGAGATTACCGAAGGCCTGCTGGCCGAAGCGGCGAACGTAAGCCCGAAGTTTTTCTACAACGAACTCGGCTCCAAACTGTTTGAAGCCATCACAGGCCTGAACGAGTACTACCCCACCCGCACTGAGGCCGGCATTTTCGAAGCTGTTCATACCGACATCGCGCAGGCGCTGGCGAGCGCGGGCATCACCAAACCCTGCCTGATCGACCTGGGCGCGGGCAACTGCGCCAAGGCCATGACGCTGATTCCCCACCTGCAGCCCCGCCAGTACGTGCCTGTGGATATCTCCGTCGACTTTTTGCGGGACGCGGCCGAGCAGGCGCGAAACAGCTTCCCAACGCTCGACATCGTCGGCCTGGGCATGGATTTCTCGGCGGGCCTGGTGTTGCCGGATGAAGTTCAAACCCATGACCGCGTGTTTTTCTACCCGGGCTCCAGCTTGGGGAATTTCCACCCCGGGCAGGCTTTGCAGTTTCTGCAGCACATCGCCGACCCGGCGCAGGGCAAGGCGTGCGGTTTGCTGCTGGGCATTGACCTCGTTAAGAACACGGAACTGCTGGAAGCCGCCTACGACGACTCGCTCGGCGTGACAGGCGCTTTCAATAAGAACCTGCTGCTCAATATCAATGAGCAGCTGCAGTCGGACTTTGATGTGCGGCAGTGGCGCCATGTGGCACTCTTCAACACCGAACAGTCGCGCATTGAAATGCACTTGGAGGCCGAATGCGACCTGACGGTACGCTGGCCGGGCCATGAGCGGCGCTTCGGCGCCGGTGAGCGCATCCACACCGAATGCTCTTACAAGTACACGGTGGAAGGCATGACCGCACTGCTGCGACAAGCCGGCTTCACTCAGGTTGAATACTGGACCGACCCCAAAAGCTGGTTTGCGGTGTTCTGGGCTACTGTTTAAAGCGCCCAAAGAAAAAGGCCAATTTCTTAAGCGAAATTGGCCTCTAGCCTTTTATCGGCCTCGGCTATGCACGCCTGAATTCATAGCAATTCGACTTGATTCCAATCTTTTGAACCAGCCGGTTCGCTTGCCTGTGCATTGTTATTGGATTGCGAATCATGGTCGGTGCCTCCGGATCATGCGGGGACGTCAAAGCCGAGTTCGGCGAGCGCCATCTTCGCGGCTTCGTGGTCCTGGTCCGCGCTGGCGCCAGAGATGCCGATGCCGCCAACCACTTGGCCGTCCTGGAT
>CXWL01003412.1_pt1 | contig 12528 bp, 19 predicted proteins | sample 590931 | NCBI WGS metagenome assembly CXWL01 (sample SAMEA3498368, study PRJEB10139) | groundwater metagenome | biome: water well; material: biofilm material | place: Germany | collected 2015-04-27
ATAGGCAATACGAAGATCGGTCCGCTCTGCCACATAGTTTCCAATGGCATTCAAGAGGTGGGTTTTCCCCAGCCCGGTCTCGCCGTAGATAAACAACGGATTGTAGGCTTTGGCCGGCTGTTCGGCGACCGCCATACAAGCGGCATGGGCAAATTGGTTTCCTGCGCCTACGACGAAATTCTTGAATGTATACTTTGGGTTAAGCTGGATACCCCGTTTCGGCCTAGCCGCGGTACTTTGACGATTGGACGCTGGCGTAGTCCCGTTTTCAGGCAGCTTTGCCACCGGCTTATGAAAGATAGAGAAGGTGATCGCCGTTTCCTCTCCGCCTCGGGCGGCCGAGAGGGCCTCGGCCAGGAGTGGGCCGTAGTGCTGACTTAACCAATCACCAAAAAACTTATTGGGAACGCCAAGTTGCGCAGTTGAATCTTCAATGTGCTCGAGGTGAATCGGTGTAAACCAGGTATCGTAAACCTGTTTTGGCACTTTCCCTTGAATACAAGACAAGGCGTCTTGCCACACATTCACAAGAGTCATAGTTTCTGTATCATTCTTCATACACAGACTTATTCACACCTGTGGATAACCTGGTTCTTCGCGATGTTTTCTTGCGCGGTTTCTAATTTTTTTCATCCCGCGGACGATTCCAGCCAAGATCTATCACTCAAGCCGACACAGGTTGCTGACTGTGCATCCAGGGGTTACTCAGAGTCAATCCCCAAGTCTCTCCACAAAGACCGCGCACGAGAAAATCTAACGAATCAATAACTTAATCGCCGTCCACAATATCCACAGAGCCTACTCTTACTCCTACTACGACGACGAACTCTTATTACGACACACATAACTTCGGAGAAGAATACACGAACAACCTAGACCACAATGACATGTTCCGATGAGAAGATGCGCTCAATAAGATCGTCGTAAGTGATGGTTGGATATGAAGAGCCGACAACTTCTTTCTCAACAGCCACAGCTACTCCCTTCACGGAAGAAGGGACTGTCGAGATGGCCTGCTCGACAAACACGATATCCATATCTGCATCGCTTGGGTGAAAGAGCGATGCAGATATACCGGCTGGCTGTTGTCGAAGAAGATAGAGCGTCGTACCCATAGAAAATCACAGTTCCTTAAAAGACGAGACTTCTATCAACCGTGTGAATCAACTGCCTAATTTCATCTGCTGTACGAGTTGCGACTGAGAAACTATCGGACCAGGTATCCATTGCCGTCCCGGACTCGACGATAAAGGGAACAGAAAGATGTTTAAACGAAGGAAGATACTTTTCAAGGATATCGACATCGATGATCTCGTCAGTATCCTCTCTTAGAAGCTTGGGAGCCTGCCCAAGAAGCACCACAGTCGTCTCATGGTCTCCAGCACAGAGTCCCAACGCAATACGAAGGGCCTCAACAGGACGAGCGGTCACACAAGGATCTTCTGAAATGACGACAGCGATTCGTTTAGACATAAAACATCAACGGCAGTGAAGACTATGTAAACGCGAGAAAGCGATCGCACCCATCGATAATTCCTGACAACACAACCAACCCGGATAACGAGACCCTCGAATCGACCGAGTCCGTGGGTACGCCATGTTGCTGGCAACCATAGGCGCAGACAGACATCTTCACACCGGCATCGATCAAGCCGATATAACGCTGATCGATCGCGCTCTTCACCCCTTCATCGATGAGATAGAGATAGACCTCGACCCCCCGGCGTAAAGCAGCCTGAGCCAGTTGGACGACAGTCTCAACACTAGGATGGGAAGGGGCTGTGGATAACAAGAGACCCAGCTTGCGAGCCGCCATAGTAATCCACTAAAGAGATCAATACAATCAATTGCTTACGAATGAACGTCTGGGCGAGACTACGAGTTTTTCCACACAAAGTCAAGACTGAAAATGTGGATATCTATCCGGCGAGATTGCGGGACTTGAGGAGAGAGGCGAGACCTGCGAGGGGGAGTTCCTCTTGCGCTTTCGTCGCAAGGTTACGGAGAATGACCGCACCGCGGCTGGCTTCATCGTCGCCCAGAAGAATGGCATATCGGCACTTCGATCGATCCGCTTGACGAAGGTGAGCTTTGAGCGTGGCGGCACGATAGTCACATTGGGCAGACAATCCAACTCGACGGAGTTCGTCCAGGAGCACCAGGCCGAGCTTGGTTCCAGCCTCTCCGAATGCCGCGACATAATAGAGCAGTTCATGTAACGAGGACGACGCAGTCTCCGGAAGCATCAAGGAGACACGCTCAAGGCCGACCGCAAATCCAATGGCGGGAACAGAGGGGCCGCCCAGCGTCTCCACCAATCCGTCGTAGCGGCCTCCGGCGCCCACCGCGTTCTGAGCGCCCAAGTGGGTCGAGGTAATTTCAAAACTCGTCAAACAATAGTAGTCGAGCCCCCGCACCAGACGAGGATTCAACTGATAGGGGACACCGATGGCTGTGAGACCGGCCAGGACCAGGTCGAAGTGGGCTCGGGCCTCGGGAGAAAGATGTTCGGTGAGCTTGGGCGCCAATTCAGTCGCCGCTCGACAGTCCGGGATCTTGCAGTCCAATACGCGTAACGGGTTCGTCTCCATGCGGCGCCGACAGTTGGCACAGAGGCTGGCTTCGTGCTGCGAGAGAAAGGCGAGCAAGATCGGTTTGTAGGCGGCGCGGTCGCCGGTACTTCCCAGACTATTGATTTCCAACGTCAGGTCCGGCAGGCCGAGATCCGAGAGCAGGCGCCAGAGCAGCGCAATCGCCTCGACATCGACGCGAGGATCCGCCGTGCCGAACGACTCCACCCCGAACTGATGGAACTGCCTGAGACGTCCCGCCTGCGGCCGCTCATGGCGGAACATCGGACCGATATAAAAATACTTTTGTGGAAGCGGCTCGGCCGCACGATTATGTTCGATGAAGGCGCGGACCGTCCCGGCTGTGCCTTCCGGGCGCAGCGTCAGCGAGGTCCCGTCCCGGTCAGGGAAGGTATACATCTCTTTTTCGACGATGTCCGTAGCCGCGCCGATACTGCGGGCAAAGAGCGCTGTGAGTTCGAAGATAGGGATCCGGATCTCTTGATATCCGTAGGCCAGCGCCCAGCGTCGCGCGGCATCTTCGATGAAACGCCACCGGGGGGTCTCCTCGGGAAGGATATCTTTGACGCCCTTAATGCCCTTGATCGTATCCATAGCCAGCAACTATCGTGAAAGATTCGGGACTATAACGGCGGGTTGCAGGCAAGTCAACGAGCCGGGCGTGCGTCAAACGTCAATCGTCATGCGTCAACCGGGTCCGAACCGGCAACCATCGATCGCGCGAACGATTTCCCTCGGATGACGGTTGACGCATGACGCCGCGCCTTCTTGCACCGACTGCCGCGCGGGCGTATAGTTCGCGGCCTATGTTTGTGTCAGGGAACGTCTTATGAGTATCGATCAACCGACCCGTCGCGTCATCGCGCTGGCACCCATGCCGCCCGAAAAGTCCGCCTATGCGCTGGCCCGGTATAGCCGCTCGCCAGACTCCATCGAGGACAGCCTCCGCTGGGTGCATGGCCATTCGTCTGAAAAATTCTGGGACCAGTTCTATTTCGACTATGGCCATGCCTCGATCGCCGATCTCGGCCATGTCATCATCTGCTTCGAGGACATCTCCGAACTCGCCGCGATCCGGCTCGAAGACGAGCCATTGTGGGACGGCCAGGCGAAATCCAGCCGCTATCAGAACTTTGCCTCCGGCGGATGGTACGTGCCTGATTCCATTCGAGGGTCCGAGACCGAGGGCACCTACCATGGCNNGTCGCAACTCCCGGAATTGCGTTCGATCGGAGACGAACTCAAGGATGCCTGTCAGCGGTCCCCCATGAATGTGTGGGGCGAGTTGTCCGGCCAGACCGGCGCACAGGAACCGCTGGCGCCGACGCTCGCGCGCCATGCCAAGGCGAACGACTATCAGGCTTCCGTCTACCTCGACCTTGCCCGCTATGCGAAAGAGGCACTCCAAGGAACCGGTTTGGATCAACCGGCCTCCTGGGGCGCGCAGGAGCCGGTCGAACTCATCGAGTCCCACGATCCCCTGGACGAAATCGTCACCACCTTGCTCTACCGTGTGTCGCATGCCCCCTATCGGAGCATCCTGGCGGTCGTCNNGGCGGCTGGCGCGACATGCACCGGCACCGGCGCTGTCAGCAGATCCAACAGAACTTCACGACCATGCATGGCTATGAAGTCCCGCCGCCGCTCGTGCAAGCAGGATTGGATCACGAATATCGCCAGGCCATGGATGCGGTCCGTTCGGACATCGAGCAGCTCAAGAAAACCAGCGCGGAGGGGTCGCTCTACGCCACCCCGTTCGGCTTCAAGGTGCGCTGCCTTTTCAAGATGGACTATGCCGAAGCCGAATACATCGCGAAGCTCCGATCCGGCGTGAAAGGCCATTGGTCGTATCGGACCATCGCCTGGCTGATGAAACAAAAAATCGCGGCGCGGTATCCTTCACTCGGGGATCGCATTCAGGCCACCTCGCCGGACATTGAAGATACCCTCACCAGATAGCCCCACGGGCGACCCCGATGACCGACTACCAAGCATCATGTGAAACGACCCTGCTGGAAGGCCAATGGGATCAAGCCCTGTCCGCCGCATTGGCCTGGGCCCGCCATTCCGCCACCGACACAGTGCGGGACCCGCGACCCCATTTCGCCTTGAACGTTATCTATTTGTTGCGCGGGGAGTTTGCCGAAGCCTGGGAAACGCACCCGAAATGTTTACAGGAACCGGAAGACATTGCACTGGTCAAGGCATGGATCGAAGGATTTGTCGCGCGCCAGTCGGAACAGGCCAACGCCCATCTCGTGATGGGCCTATTTCTGGCCCAGTCAGGCCAATCCGAACAGTCGATCGCGTCCTACAAGGAATCGATCAAGCTCGCGCCACAGTCCGCCTATCCCCATTATTTCGTCGCGCAGATTCATGAGCGGGCCGACCATCTCGAAATGGCCATCAAAGAATACCGCGAAGCAGTCCGGCTGGATCCCTCCTATGCGCCGGCGCGGACCAATCTGGGTGTGGCCTATCAAGAGCAGGGCCGGTTGGAGATGGCGATCCCCCAATATCGCGAAGTGATCAAGCTCCATCCCAACGATTCGGTGGCCCATGCCAACCTCGCCTGCGCGCTGGCCGAGCAGGGCAAGTTCGAGCCGGCCTTGCAGTCCTACAAAGAAGCCTTGCGTCTGAACCCCAAGGACGCAGCCGTGCATTTCGCGCTGGGCAACCATTACGAAACGAAGGGCCGTCTGGATCTGGCACTCAAAGAATACGACGCGGCGCTCGTCGCCGATCCGAACTTCGGTCCGGCCCATGCGGCGATCGGCTGGATGGCGCTGGGCCGACAACATATGCAGGCCGCCTACGAATCCTTCAATCGCGCCCTCAAGGCCAACGATCAAGACCCTCGGGCCTACCACGGCATCGCCGAATACTATTCCCAAAAGGGGAAGCGCGAGAGCGCGCTAGACAACTTCGCCAAGGCGCTCAAGTTCTACAAAGATCCCGAACGAAAAAACGCGATTCTCAATCAGCTATTCCAGGAAGGCCAGATGGCGGATTAGCAGGATGCTGAAAAAGTCCGCCAGCTTCGTTCTCACCTCGAAAGCATCCTCAACGTAGCCAGGGGCTACGCCTCCGGTGCTTCCATCGGCTGCGGCCTTGCTGACGAACTTTTTGAGCATCCTGCGGGACTGTTCTTCTCTTGTGCCACAACGGCGGTCCTTCAATGCGCGCGGTCGAATGAAGAGATGACGGACCCTCTGATGCGTGGGGGAGCCTGTTAGCAGGGCGTGATAGTGCAGATGGCGGGATTTGATCTGAGTCTTCGCGGAGTGAGTTGGAGTGACCGAGAGTGAGAAGAGAACAGCTCTACTACGCGACCGTTTTACAACCGCCAACGTTCTAGAAGAGCCCCCTCCAAAACACCAGACTCCCACACCAAAACTCCCACTTAGAAATCCAAGGAGGGTTGTTCGATTTCTGAAGGAGTTTGACATATCCAGAGCCGGTTTAAAAACAAAAATTAATTAAGTGAAAGGGTTTGGGTGTCCTTGGTTTGGAGCAATTGTTCCAATTCATCTAATTCCTGAAGTAAATGGGTCCATGCTTGTTTCCAGCGATCTTCAAGGGGTTCACTAGGCTGCGAAATGAATCGTGATAGCTCATATATGTTGTTGCAACGCTGAGCCAATTCTTTTAGCCACGGCGATGCATTTTCCTGAATTTCAAACTTCATCGGAAGAACTGGTTCATCAAGGTCACATTCGGCAGCAATAGTGCGAAGGCATGCAAGGATAAGACGGCCTAACCTAGTCCTTGCCAAGTATGCTGGCTCCATCCCTGTGGCGACCTGACGAACTTTATTTATATGCCTGAGACAAGCTTCGTTCATATTCATGGAGGACTATCTCCACATGGTTAAGGATAATATTGGAGAAATTTAGCCCTTCAACGACGATGTTATTTGTTGGGGCTTTGACCGTTACGATTCGTCCATCCGCTAGAAATTTATAAGGGTAGATGTCGTGTAGAAAATCCGCAATTTTTGCGTCTAACCTTCTTATGCGTACAAAGTTAACCACTGGGGAGAGTCGCCCGAAATCCGGAACGCCGAGCAAGAAGCAACCCAGGATCGACGCATGACGAATTACCGTTGCAAGTACCGAGACTTCATATAGAGCAGAGCTTGCCTGCGATAAGGATTCGTATACGTCACCGATGCAATCACGATAGCATTTAAGGTCAAAGCAAGCGCGTCTATAGGGTCCTAGACGACTCAACAATTCCGCCAGCCTGCCCTCGAACCCGGGCCTTTCATAGAGGCACTTGCCTTCGAGCCGCATATGTTGAAGGAAGAGAGAGCCATAAGCGGCCATGTTGTCTAGCTCAACCCATGAATACTGGCTAATGGTTAGGGGCATTTCAGAGAGGCCGGAAAGCTCGACGGCCTTTTCTTTCTGGATAGGTATGTCTGATATTGCGAGGACATCGCAGTCGCTTCGATCGTCAGCCTGGCCTCTTGCATATGAACCATAAAGCCAGAGTGCATCACAATCAGCGCTCATTTATGTAGGCTCCATCTGAAAATATACGATGCTAGCAGCCCTGCTGTTATTACACCAAATAATGACTCCACAACCGCGAGAAGCTGAGCGATCGGTCCAATTGCCGTTATGTTCGATGCAATTCCCGTGGGAACTATAGTGGCAAGACTAAAATAGAGCAGACTTCTCCAATCAATAGGGCCACCAGATGATGGAACAAGCTGTTCGGAGAAAGCGTAAAATAAAGCGGGGAACACGACCAGACCAGCTATGGTAAAATTTCTTACTAATATTAGTATGCGCTCTCCATACCCCCACAGCCATTTATTCACATAGCTCCAGGCTAGCTCCGTCACTGCACGAAATCGAGCCAACGAATCGAAATGGTCTTTGTACCATTGAGAACGACCTCGAATAGCTGCGATGAGATGTTGTTCATGAGCTTGCATTTCAGCCATTCGATAGAAACGTCGCTCTTCGGGTAGGCCGAGCTTATCAGTCTCAATTGTTAAATTCCTGGCAACCATTTCCCTCAGATTGGGTTGATTCGGCAAGCTGTGTTCCATTTCCGCGAACGGTATGTAGCTATCTGAAAATCTCGCATACCTAAAATCACATGCCTGTACCGTTGCTTTGGGAAAGTCACAACTTAGAAACTTGCAAGCTTGAAAAATAACATTCAATAATTTCGTTCGCCGGAAGTAACAACCAATGAAAGTACAGTCTGTAAACTTCGAGGCCTCAAGCGTTACATCTTTAAAGCTGATATTTGCAAATGTGCAGTGGCCATAGTCCGCGCCTGAGATTGTTTTGCCATCCAATCTTTCACCACCAAAGACTTGGTCTTGCCCCGTAAACGGAGCAACAATACTGCCTTTTGTGCGGCCTACTATATAAACATCTTGGCTTACCATGCTGCGTCCTCGATCGTTTGCCGCTAGAATTTAATGCGCGGAGGGCCAAGATTAGGCTGCCTATTTCAGGCTGTCAACTGACTTCTAAGCCACTGCACCTACGACTAGGCCTGTCCCCAATATTCTGACTTAAGGCCACAGATCGGCTAGTTTTGGGAGGCGGGAGTTTCGAGGGTTTGGGGACCGAAATTCTTGCAGGTTTTGCGGACGAATGATTTTGACGCCCTCCTTCTCAAGGATCACCCAACCATTCCATTCATATTTCTGTGCAAGCTAAAAAGATAGCAGTATAGATTCAGAGGCTGCTCAAAGTTTCCGCCAGCAAGGCCGCAGGAAGCGGGACGACTGAGGCGTACCCTTGGGGTACGTCGCAGGGAGGCACGCGCACGAGAACGAAGCTGGAGGGAATTTTCAGCAGCCGATTACGGGAGGCCGAGCGTGCGCATGAACCCTTCAACCGTCGTAGTGTAGTCGCTGGGCAGACCCAGCTCTTTGTTCAGCTCGCCATGCTTCATATCTACCGGCAGCACGGTGATCTTCCCGCCTAGTTCGGTCGCTTTGGACGCAAATGTCTGTGCCGGCGGACAGGCATCGCTGCGTTTGGTCGAGCAGACCAGAAACATCGGCGCAGGGGCCCCAGTCAGCCGACGGTAGGGCGACGCGTCGGTCCAGAGCGCAGGGTCTTTACCGAATGCACGATCATAGATACGGGGATGTTTCCGCTGCATGATCGCGACGAGGTCGTAGGCGGCGCTGTCGAGTAGGAATGAGTTAGAACGGATAAGCTCGGAAGGATCGTGAGGGGGAGGCGTTGACGAGGTAGGGCCCATCGGTATATTGTTGCCATATACAGACTGGGGCGCGCATGAAGAGACTGCTCGGGCTTGAAGGGTTTGATTGGAATGAGGCCAACCTCACGAAGAATTGGGAAAAGCATCGTGTCACCCCCTGGGAATGCGAGCAAGTGTTCTTCAACCTTCCGCTGGTCGTGGCGGAAGACTCGGTCCATTCCACAGTTGAGGCCCGCTACTATGTCCTGGGGCGAACTGATGCAGGACGACGGCTTTTTCTAGTCTTTACCGCCCGCAAGCGGAGGATTCGCGTCATATCGGCGAGGGACATGAGTGTGAAGGAACGGAGGACGTACGATGAGCAAGTTAAAACCAAAACCGACGTTCAAGAGTGAAGCGCAGGAAGTCGCCTTCTGGGCCTCGCATGACTCAACGGAGTATATCGACTACTCCAAGAGTCGCCGGATGATCTTTCCGAAGCTCAAGCCATCGACGGAGACAATTTCACTCCGGCTGCCAAAATCTCTTCTGGATCAAATCAAGACGTTGGCCAATAAGCGCGATGTCCCCTATCAGACGCTCCTGAAACTCTTCGTGCTCGAACGAGTGCAAGCGGAGCTGCACCTCAAGACCGCTAAGGCGTCATAGGGGGGCAGTACTGGATGGGCCGCCTGGCCGTTCTCCTACTCGCGGAACACGCGCTTCAGAAGGGAACGGAGTCTGTATGTCGGGTGGACGGATGACTGAGAACGCAGCTGGAGGAAATTTTCAGCAGCCGACTACGGGAGGCCGAGTGAGTGCATGAACCCTTCGATCGTCGTGGTGTAGTCGCTGGGAAGACCCAGCTCTTTATTCAGTTCCCCGTGCTTCATGTCCACCGGCAGCACGGTGACCTTCCCATCTAGTTCGATGGCCTTGGACGCAAATGTTCGTGCTTGCGGGCAAGAGCCGTTACTGTGCGAAGAGCAGACCACAAACATCGGCGCCGGTGCGGTTGTCAGCCGATGGTAGGGCGACGCTTGAGTCCAGAACGTTCGGTCCTTGCCGAACACACGATCGTAAAAACCTTTGTGTTTGCCCTGCATGATCTCGACGAGGTTCAAGGCGGCGCTGTCGAGCACGATGGTGCCGAGCCAAGGTGTCCCGTCTTTGCTGGTCACGATGCGAGGGTCGGCAGCGAGCAGGGAGACCAGATGCGCTCCGGCGGAATGTCCCAATAATAAGACCCTGGCTGGGTCGCCTCCCCAGGAGGGGGCTTTGGACTGCACGAAGGCCAGGGCGCGGGCGATGTCGTCTGCCTGGTCAAGCGGGTTGGGCTGTCGGGACATGCGGTAGTTCGACGACACGAGGATATAGCCCTTGGGCAGCCAATGAGCGACCTTGTTCGAGACGAAGGCTGATGCCCCCTTGTCCCCGATCATCCAGGCGCCCCCATGCACCATGAACATGATCGGCGCAGCCTTGGCCTGAGCGGGGAGATAGACATCCAGACGTTGCTGGGGATCGGTGCCATAGGCGAGGTCGCGCTCGATCCGCGCGTCAGCCGGGAAGCGCGTTCCAGTCGCCGATTGCTCGCCAAGGTCTAGCTCGCCTGTATCCTCGGCCTGCGCAGCAGCGCGCCGGCTTTCGAGCCGCTTCTCGATCCGGTCACGAAGCGGGCCGCCGAATGCCGAGGTGAACTGCCCCAACAATTCCACCAGCAACATAGCCACAAATAGAGAATGTTTCATCATCAGTTCCCGGTTCACTCACCGACGCGTATCATGCCCTGTTCGCATCCGGGCATCAAGGTATTCAGGTGCCTGGAGTTGCAGCCTATCCCTAGTGGGGATAAAGTAGTGCGCATGATTCACCAGGGGCTCCCTTTGGTCGCAACATGAGGAGGAGGCATCATGAAGACAGTTTATGTCGCGCTGCTGATCGGAATGTTGTCAGGCTGTGCAACGGCCTCATCGGGGCATTGGGAGCAGGCCGGGCGAACTGAGTTGGAAACCCAGGACGATTTTGCCCATTGTGAGAAAACGGCCTACCTGGACTCGCAGCGGAATAAAACAGACGAGCCTTTTAAGGGACCGATCATCGAAAAGAATTGCATGCAACGGCTGGGTTACACCTACATCAATAATCCGAAATAAGTCTGGTTGGGTTGCTTCTATCTAAGGTAGACGTCTCTTTCAGGACGGCCATATGGACGCCTATAGGCCTGCATGGTAGGATTTAGCCCGTACGAGGTGTGACTATGGCAACAGCGGCGAAACGACAACTGGCCCTTCCTGCAGCGCTCTCCAAAGAACTGGATGAGCTCGCTCGGCGGGAAGGGAAGAGTACGGTCGCGGTCTTACAGGATCTTGTCTCAGAGAACAAACACAAACGGCTTGAGCAGGAGCTCCGGGCCATCCAAGGCTATTGGAGTAAAAAGGCGAAAGCCAAAGGCATTCTCACGTCCCGTGATCTCCTGAGGTATCTCGCGAAACCGTGAGGGTTGTCTTTGATACCAACATTTACGTCTCAGCGTTCGTCCTGCCTGGTTCTTCTGCCGATCGAGCGATGCAGCGCATCTTTGACGGTCACGATACGTTACTGATCTCCAAACCCATCCTCGACGAACTACTCACCACTCTTGCTCGTAAGTTCAGCCGCGATGCCGATGCCTTAAGCCGTACAGCTCTGTTACTGACAGAGCTCGCCGAACTCATTCAACCGAAGGAACGGGTCAGCGTGTTCGAAGACGATCCGGACAATCGGATTCTCGAATGCGCGATTGCCGGGCAGGCCAAGGTCATTGTGACCGGCGACAAGGCCATGCTGGCGGTTGAGATATCTCACGGAGTCCGGCTTCTTTCCTTGAGCGCGTATCTGCGCCGATAAAAATCAGGCTCACGGCAGGAACTGACCGGGGTACGTTGAGGATTTTTCGAGTTGAGAATGAAGCGCAGTGCTTTCAGGACTCCAGAGGCAGCTCAAAATTTTCGCCAGCAAGGCCGCAGGAAGCGGGACGACTGAGGCGTACCCTTGGGGTACGTCGCAGGGAGGCACGCGCGCGAGAACGATGCTGGAGGGAGTTTTCAGCTGCCGTTTAGAGTTCGCGGATGGCGCCCTGAAGAACCGTAATCTGCGTCACCGGATCGCCGGAGGATTTGAGCTCTGTGCGGATTTGATGTTTGAGGTAGGAGGAGTAGCCTACGCGGTCGACCAAGAGGTCGAGGAACCGCTCGACTGGGAGGAGGCTCTGGGCCTTGAGTTCTTCCACGGTCTCGTCACTGACGGGGATGTAGCTGCTCCCCATGTGGAACACCACATTGTAGTAGCGGTTTGTCCCGATACGCTCGAACCGTAAACCCTTCATCCCATACTCCTCTTCACCGGCGTGAGGGGGCTCATTTTAGACAAACAGGTTCCGGAAGACAAGGGCGGCGCTGACCGGTCGAGTTTGTCCTTCCAGCCTGCTCCTGGCCCATTGCGCTACTTTTTCGGGGCTTTCCCGAAATATTCCTGCCGGCTGACCGCCACATCGGTCACGAACATGACGCCGGAATGCCGATCGAACAGCGGCCGCAGTCCCGCTAGAATGGGCTCCACTTTTTCTTCCGGAACGACCGTCATGATGATCTCGAGGCTCTCCTGCTCGCTGAACATGAAATGGGCTTCCCGCACGCCACTATGTCCTTTGCCTGACACATTGCCGATGATCGTGTAGCCGGTTGCGTTGACCCGGTCCAGCAACTCCGTCACAAAC
>CXWL01017584.1_pt1 | contig 12525 bp, 9 predicted proteins | sample 590931 | NCBI WGS metagenome assembly CXWL01 (sample SAMEA3498368, study PRJEB10139) | groundwater metagenome | biome: water well; material: biofilm material | place: Germany | collected 2015-04-27
TGTTCACAGGGCTTATTGGAGCGGCACTGTTCGCCGTGGCAATCGGGTTCAGCACGGACTCGCCGGCGTCCCCCATCGACCAGCTCACAGATCTGACCGGAAAAGTCACCGTCATTGTCACGCTCACCGGGCGCGATAATTTTACGAGCGAATATCGCTACGACGTCAGCGTCCGCAATATGACCGCCGATCCGCTGATCGCCGACTCCCTGCTCATCGTCCTCGATAAAATTACGAACCTGGCGGGAGAAGACCATGAAGCGCTGACAAACGAATCCTTCCTCACCCGGTTCGACGTCCTCGGGCAGGATGGAGAAACCGACGAGCGAAAGCCCTTCTTCCGTATTCCACCCGGCAGCACCGCGGATTTAGTCCCTCAAACCAATAGCCGCGCAGCCTCCGTCCGGATTCGCAACCGAGATTATGTCTCCGTCTTCACGCCGGCCTTCAAGGTCTATGGCAACAAACGGCCACCGCCTGAACCGAAACAGCCGACCGCCCAGGCACAGCCCGCTGCCCCTCAACGTCAGACCGACAAGCAGACCGAGAGGCTGCTCCAGCTGCTGCTCAAGAAGGGCGTCATCACGGAAGAAGAATGGCGGAAGGCCAACCAGCCATGACCGGCAATACCTGTCGCGCCTGTCAGGGAACCTGGCCGCCCGCCGACCACTTCATCGCCGATCTGGGGCTGTCTCAGGCCTACTTGCATGAGGATCAATTCTTCAAGGGTTGGACCGTCGTCGTCTTCCGGCGCCATGCGACCGAACTCTTCCAGTTAGCCCCCACGGAGCGGATGCAGTTGATGGAAGAAGTCACTCTTGTGGCCAGGACACTGGCGCAGGTTTTCGACGCCAGAAAGATCAACTATGAGCTGCTGGGCAACCAACTCCCCCATATCCACTGGCATCTCATCCCCCGCCTGGCGACCGACCCGGCTCCCTTGGAACCGGTCTGGCGGGTGCAGCATGAGCCGGTCCACCCACCAGCCCAAGAACGCCAGGCCAGTATTGAACAAATCAAAGAGGCGATGGCCAAATTGCGCTAGACCGTTTCCTCGCTCCATTTTGCCATTCCTAACCAGTCTGCTCTGCTCGATCGGATGCTATAATAGTTTCCACTCGTACCCGTTTCAGGAGGGTCTCAGATTTCGATGCGTCGTCGCGTAGTGCTCGTGACCATCCTCGTTGTTCCGCTGCTCTTCGAACTGCACGGCGAGTCGTTCGCCCAAACACCTGACGAACCGACGGCCGCGCCGACGGTCCTCGAATCTCCCGATCCCAATCTCAATGTGGATCCCAATCTGGTCCTCCAGCCTCCGCAACAGGACGAGCATCATCCGTCTGAATGGACGGAGCAGGAGCGCAACAATGCCGTCTTCATGCTGAGTGAGTTGCGTGGACGGGTCAGGACATTTCCCACCGGAGCAGAAGACCGCCTCAAGTTGGCGCAAGGACTCTACCGCGTCGGCGATCTCGACGCCGCGCTCGACGAGTGCCGCGTCGCCCTCAAGCTGCAGCCGAATAACGTCCAGGCACTGCTGCAACTCGGTATCGTACTCATGGCGAAACAGGACGGGCGCGCGGCCGCCACAGCTTTGATGGAGGCCATTCTCATTGATCCCGAATTGACCCATGCGCATTACGCCCTGGGAGGGGTCCAGTACGGGCTGGGCAATGTCAAAGCGGCGGTTCACTCGTACCGGCGAGCCATTGAGCTGCAACCGAATTTCCCCGACGCCCGCTATCGTCTTGCATTATTACTGAAACTGACAAATCGCGATCAGGAAGCGGCGCAGTTCATGGAGGAAGCGGCCGTCGGCGGAGTCCCGCAGGCGCAGTTTTTTTCAGGCAATGCGTACAAGAGCGGCCAGGGCGTAGCAAAAAATATGGGACGGGCCATTTTCTGGTGGACCAAGGCCGTTGACCTCGGCCACCAGCCGGCTGCTGACGCCCTCGCCAAACTCCGGCGGCAGGCCCTCTCGACGAAACAAACCGGCGACCAGGCAGACCGACGACCCAACGACGCGCTCGAAGGCTTTCGCGCCTACCGCACCCTGCTCTGGGAAGAGTTTCCGGACTACAGCCGGTCAAGTGACCTGGACACATTGGGAACGACGCTGCACAAAGACAATCGTACTGACTATGCGGTCGCGACGCTCCTTCAAGAAAGCTATGCGCTGAGCGACGTGGCACTGGCCGAACTCGCCAGGCTGTACGAAGTCGGATGGGACCAGCACCTCGCGCCCTTCGACAAGAAGATGCTCGCCTGTATTGAAACGACCGCCGCCGAGGGGTTTGCGCCGGCCAAGAAAGCGCTCGCGCGCATCTACGGCATCGGCCTTGGCGTGGCGCCGGATCNNCACACACTCTGGCGGCACTTCATCACGTCGCTGCTCCTCCAGGCGCTCGCGATCGGCGTGCTGGCAACCCTCCTGGCCCGGCTGCTCTGGCTCACTGCGCCTGCAACCGTCACCGCCCTCGATTGGACGGTCTACGACACGTGGCTCCGCCATCGCGCACCGATCACCGTCAGCCCCGCGTTGACCATCGTCACGCGCGATCCCGTGAGCGAAGCGCAATTCGGGACCGGACCATGGGACCGGGCCGTCCTCGCTCAGTTGATCACCACGGCACATGAAACCGGCGCCGCCGCCATCGGTATCGACCATCGCCTCAACCACGCCAGTCCCGCCCATTTGGGTGGGGCCGCCAGCGACGCGCTGCTCCTGGAAGCAACAAAAACTGCCGGCCACATCGTCACCGTCTTCGACGAGGAGGCCCGGCTGGCCTCGGATGCCATCATTCAAGGGCATCTCGCCCTGTCCCCCCATGGCGATCACGTAGCCCGCTCCCTCCCCCTCTTCGTAGAACACGGATCTCAGACTCTCCCCTCATTCGGGCTGGCGCTGTTCTCCCTCGCGAAAAACCAGTCACTTCCCCACGGAACCGGCGAATCACGCCTCGTGAACGTGGTCGGCAATGGAACACTGGCGGACTTGCCGACCATTCCACTATCCAAAGTATGGGAAGTGATCCAACGTCACGACAGTACTACCCTTGATGAATGGTTGAAAGACAAGGTGGTCGTCATTCTGTCCCAGGCTCCATCACAAAGCCTCTGGCTGCTACCGACCGGACAATCCGTCGATGGGATGACCGCACATCTCCAGCTCCTCAACAGTTTGCTCACCGAAAACCACCTCTGCCAGCCCGGCCCGCTCGGACGCGCCGGCATTACCATGGTCGTTGCCGCGCTCATCGCTTGGTGCCTGTTGCGATTTCACGGATCCGTCAGTCTGGTGTTCGCTGCCGGCACCATCGCCCTCTATGCGGCACTGACCGCCATCATGCTTGGCGGACTGCATCTCGTGCTGCCGGTGGCGCTCCCCTTCACCGCCGCGCTCATTGTCCTGCTCGGCACCACCGCCTGGACGCACCTCACGGCAGGCCAACGCCTGGTGCTGCTGGAGCAAGACATGCTCCGCATCCAACAGGACACCGCCGCCGTGCGGGAGGCTCTCGTGCTGCGAGAAAGTCGCGCCGAAGCCTTGCAGGAAGATCTGGAGGCAGCCAAAGCCGTCGCCGCGCAAGCAGCCGGTCAGCGGCAGGATCTCGCCCGCACCACCGAATCCCTGCGGGCCGAACTGGCCGATATTCAGATGCAGGAACAGACCGCCCGCGAACAGCTCGAACAATTGGAGCGGCAGCTCCACGATCTGCGCGCCCCCGGCTCCGAATCCAGTGCCATCGGCGATGCCGCGCTCAACCAGCTGTCCANNCCGGAGCTGTTTGAAAGCGAACTCTTTGGCCATACCAAAGGCAGCTTCACCGGCGCCAGCGCGGACCGGCGCGGCTACTTCGAACTGGCCAACCACGGCACGATCTTCCTGGATGAAATCGGAGATTTACGGCTGGATCACCAGAGCAAACTGCTCCGTGTGCTGCAGGAAAAGTCCTTCTATCGCGTGGGAGCGACCATGCCTACAACTGTCGATGTGCGCATCGTGGCCGCGACCAACCGCGACCTGCAACGCGGGGTATCCGAAGGCTGGTTCAGAGAAGATCTCTATTTCAGGTTAAAGGGATTGGTATTCAGGCTGCCGCCGCTGCGCGAACGGACGGCGGATATCCTGCTTCTTGCCGAGATCTGCCTCGCCGAGATCGCCACGCAGATGGGCCGGCCGACCCAGAAACTCTCCAACGACGCCCTGCGCCTGTTAACCGAACATGACTGGCCGGGCAACGTCCGGGAATTCCGCCACGCCCTCGAACGAGCCGTCGCTTTGTGCGATGAGCCAGTGCTGACGAAGGCGGCCTTCTCTCTGGAAGGATCCGCAGCGCACCGGACTCCCAAGGAATCGAACCAGGCGACGGTGTTGCCTGAACCCGCCGGCGATGCCGCCGTGCTGAGCTGCCTCCGCCAGCACGGATTCGATATGCAGGCCACGGCAAAAACCCTGGGCTGGGACCGCAGTACCGTCACGCAGCGCTTGAAGGGCCTGTGTTTTCAAGCCCTCGTCGAATCCCACGGCGACCAGGCCAAGGCCGCCCTGGCCATCGCCGGCGATTCGGCCTGGCTGAGAACCGTCGAACTTAAGCTTCTGGACTACCACAACCACCTACTATCGGTCATCGCGCCATTCAAGACCGCCGGCGAGGCCCTGGCCGACTGCAAACGGCGCTTCAAGAACCTGCCCGACCGGCACTTCGGGTCGGTTGAAACCCTCGTACTGGATTACTTCGCCAAGATTTCACAGCCCTGACTCCCCCATTAATCCGCCCCCCTTCTAATCAGCCCCCCCCNNCCCCCCTCTGCATAACCGCCACAGCCCATGAGGCAGTGTAGCGACCAGAGCCTACACCTCTACAGAATCGGCGATTTAGGGATCCTACAATGCAACGATTATCAAGCTTTTTTCACATACCGGCGGCATACGCACCGCGGCACCTGGATTGCACATGTCCACGCGCCTGCTAGGAGTCATATTTTATTTCTTGGACTTTTCCATGACACACTTTTCCTACATCAAAGAACTCCGCCTTACCCAGGTATCTCTGGCTGTCACAGCCACCGCCGCCGCCTTGCTGATCTGGACGACCGGAACGGTCGCAAAGACGGCCCTGGCTCAAGGTCAGGTCGGATATCTGCTGGAAGCCTCGCTCTTTGGAGCACTCGCCGGATTCTTAGTCTACGGTAACCTGTGCTACCAATTGGCGCGGCTGGGACAGCTCAAACGGGATGCCTCGTTTCACCTGTCGGCCTTGGCGCCGACGAAACCCTTCGATCCCCTGTCAGCCCCGGCCCTCACTGTCCTGGTGCCCTCATACAAAGAAGAACTCCCCGTCATCCGGCAAACGCTCTTGTCTGCCGCTCTCCAGAACTACCCGAACAAGCGGGTCGTGCTGCTCCTCGACGATCCTCCTGCCCCCAAAACCCGGTCAGACCGGGCCGGATTGTGGGCGGCTCGCAACCTTCCCTTTGAATTACAGGCGTTGCTCGACGAGCCAGCCGGCCATATAGCTCAGGCCCGGGCGGCATTCCAGGCTAGACGGACAAATCGCACCGCCGCAGTAAGCGATGAGTGTGTCAGGCTCTCGGATTGCTTCCGGTTGGCCACACAGTGGTTTGAAACCCAGGCAAAGCACTCCCCGACCGATACCCACACCGATGTCTGGTTTGTCGAGCATGTGCTCAACCAATCCGCTGAGTCCTGCCGGGAACAGAGCGCCAGGTGGTTCGCCAGCCGGAGGGAATCCGCGTCCACCTCAAACGAACAACTTCTCGCCGAGATCGACGACGCCTATACGGAATTAGCCGCTCGCTTTCAGGTCGAATTCGATGTCTTTGAGCGGAAGCAATACTGCAACTTGTCCCACGAGCCCAACAAAGCGATGAATTTGAACAGCTACCTGGGCCTGATGGGCCGACGCGTCCGACCGGTGGTACGCCAGGGAGGGCTCGCGCTGGAGGAAACCGCGTCACGGGCCGGCAGCCGTTTCATCCCGAACACACCCTATGTCATTACACTCGATGCGGACAGTCTGTTGAAATCCCACTATGCCTCCACGCTGGTCCGCCTGATGGAACAGCCCGAGTACGCGAGGGTGGCCGTCGCCCAAACGCCCTATAGCGCCTTCCCCAACGCACCGGGGATATTGGAACGAACCGCCGGAGCCACTACCGATATTCAATATCTCGTGCATCAAGGCTTTACCTACTTCGGCGCGACCTTTTGGGTTGGGGCCAATGCCTTGCTGAGAAAGTCGGCGCTCGAAGAGATCTGCGTCGAATCCAACGAAGGTGGGCATATGGTTCGCCGCTACATCCAGGACCGGACGGTCATTGAAGATACCGAATCGACCGTCGACCTCCTCGCCAAAGGATGGTCGCTGCATAATCACCCCGAGCGGCTGGCCTACAGCGCCACCCCGCCGGACTTCGGATCGCTGGTCATCCAGCGGGCGCGGTGGGCCAACGGAGGCTTGATCATTCTCCCCAAGCTACTCTCCTTCCTGCGCCACACACCGAAACAGGCGAAAACGGTTCCGCAAGCCCTGCTGCAAATTCACTATTTGACCTCGCTGGCCTTCGGCCCCTTGAGCGTCTTGCTCCTGCTGGCGATTCCGTTTTCCTCGGAGTTGATGACGCCCTGGATGCTCATCGCCGCGCTTCCCTACTTCGCCCTCTATACCAGAGACTTGGCGAATATGGGCTATCGGCCGTTCCGGGATCTCCTTCGCGTCTACGCGCTCAATCTGCTCTTAATTCCCATCCATCTCACCGGCGCAGTCACCTCCATGCAACAGGCCATTGCCGGCACCAAGATTCCGTTCCGTCGAACACCAAAAATTTCCGGACGAACCAGAACGGCGGGGCTGGACCTGGCCCTGCAGCTGGGCATGGCGCTCTCCAGCCTGGCCTTGGGGCTCTACTACGTCTCGCAGTCCCGATGGATGGCAGGCGCCTTTCCCCTCGCCAACGCCGGGCTGTTGATCTACGGCTTCCGCCAATTCATCGGCTTTGCCGAAATGCAGCAGGATCTTCGTCTGAGCCTCACGGAAGCCTTCACCAACGTGGCAGGTCATGCACGGCGTGCAGGTTCGCGTTTCATGACCAGCGCCCTCGCTCCGCTGACCCCGGTGACCGAGTGGAGCAAAGAGTTCGTCCTTCCGATACGTGCGCGGTTCGCCTCCCGCCAGATCCTCTGGAGTCTGTTGGTTGCGCTCGAAGCCATCTCTCCCGCCCTCGCCACCGGACAATCCACGGCCCCGCTCAATCCCGTTCAAATCGAAAATCGCAAACCCGGCACCAGCGATTGGATTCTGGCCAAGCCGGCCAGGAACCATGAGATCGAAGGCTATGCCTCCGCAACCAGCGTCAACCGGGGCGAGACGATTCGCTTTTATGTCCATTCGGCCGCACCCACCTACCGTCTCACGATCTATCGCATGGGATGGTACGGAGGGCTCGGCGCGCGGCAAGTATCCGGGCCGATAGAGCTGCCGGGGTACCGACAACCAGCCCCTGTCGTAGACAATGAAACAGGCCTGATCGAATGCCAGTGGGAACACCCGGTCGTGCAAACCATCCCAACCGGCCGCCAAGGCGAGAGCACCTGGCCGTCAGGTTACTACCTGGCGAAGCTGACGGCGGAACCTATGGGAGAAGAGAGCTACATTCTGTTTATCGTCCGGGACGATCAGCGGCCCTCGGCCTATCTCGTCCAGGCCAGCGTCACGACCTATCAGGCTTATAACAATTGGGGCGGCCGCTCGCTGTATTCGTTCAATAGTCCCGGAGGGCAGGCCGCGAAGGTCTCGTTCAACCGTCCCTATGCCGGCAGTGCCATCCCCGCCGCAGCCTCAGGAACCGGAGCCGGCGATTTCCTGATTTCCAACTCGATTCCGCCCGGCTACCCGGCGTCCCCCGCTGGCTGGGAATACAACATGGTCCGCTGGCTGGAACAAGAAGGATACGACGTCACCTATGCCACCAACCTCGATGTGCATGCGAGCCCTGCGCTGCTCGCCTCGCACAACGCCTTCCTCTCGATCGGTCACGATGAATATTGGACCTGGGAGATGCGGCGCCACATCGAACAGGCGCGCGACCGGGGCATTCATCTGGGCATCTTCTCATCGAATACCTGCTATTGGCAGATTCGCATAGAGCCCAGCCGCATCACTGGGGAGCCGCTCCGGACCATGGTGGCCTACAAAGAGAATACGCCCCGGCGCGACCCCTTCCTGGCCGACCAGAGTCCGGACAACGATTACCTCGCCACCACGCGCTGGCGCAACGCACCCGTGAGTCGCCCCGAAGCAGGCCTGCTCGGCACCATGTATCTTGAAGTGGAGAATCCCGTCGATAGCGCGTACGTGATCGAGGAGGCCGCCCCCTGGATGCTCGCGCACACCGGTCTCGCCAAAGGCTCGTCACTTCCGGGCATCGCCGGATATGAAGTCGATGGGCTGAGCCCCGCCAGCCCGACCGGCACACACATCGTCGCGCGCATGCCCATGGGCCAGCTCGCCGGCGCCGTGACCCTCTATCGAGCCGCCAGCAACGCGCTGGTCTTTTCAAGCGGATCGATGCAATGGAGCTGGGGGCTCGATGATTTCCAGGCCCCGCACCTGCGCAAGTCCGTGATGAATCCGGCGGTCCAGCAGATCACCCGCAACGTACTGGCTCGATTTACCCGCGCAGAAGACTAGGCCGTTTCAATCCGGCCGCACGGGCTGCCCCGGGGCCTACACTCTTCCGCAGACAAACCCTATGGCAACCGCGTCGATATCTCTCCCGCCGACAGAGCAGTCCGATAGCCTCCCCGTGCCTCATTCACGCTCGGCACGGTATGACGTCCTGCGAGTCATCGCCTGTCTCGCGGTCATCCTCCTGCACCTGGCTGCGACCATCGTCATGGAGCGCGACCTCTTCGGCACGCTGCACTGGCACATTTCCAATGCCCTCGACGCCGCCACCCGCTGGTGCGTTCCGGTCTTCGTCATGCTGAGCGGCGCGCTATTGCTCGACCCGCAGAAATATGCGGGCCATCGCGCCTTCTGGGCCAGACGGATGAGCCGGTTATTGCCCGCCCTCATCGCCTGGCCGACGATCTATTTTGCCTGGCGCGCCTTCTACTGGCATGAACCGCTCTCGCTCGAGATCATCGCCCGCGATATGGCCCTCGGCAGGCCCTATATCCATTTATACTTTCTGTTTCTCATCGCCGGCCTCTATCTCGTCACACCCTTTCTTGCGAAAGCGCTCGCCACCTTCAGCCTTTCGCAGCTGCGCGACCTGATTCTGATCATGGCCGGGCTGGCGATGGGCGCCAATCTGTTTGATTTTCTCGCATCCAGCGCCTTCACCATATTCGTGCCCTATCTGACCTATTACCTGGCCGGCTGGTATTGCGCGCGGCTCCGGATTGAGCAGCCGTCGCGCCTCGCAGTCACAATCATGCTCGCCGCCACGGTCACCACGCTCCTGACCGCCATCCTCGTCTCAACCCGCGGGTACGATGACCGCTGGGCCTTCTATTTCTACGAAGACTTCAGCCCCACCGATATGGTCATGGCCGTCGGCCTCTTCCTGCTGATCCTGCAAGGGACGATTTCACCCAAAGTAGAATCCATTGCGCAGACACTCGCGCCACTGACGCTCGGCGTCTACGTGGCCCATCCCATCGTGGTGGAATTGCTGCGCTATAGCTACTTCCTCGCAGTACCGATCCTGCTCCGGCCCCCCTACTACGTGCCCGTCACCCTCCTCCTCACCTGTGCCATCACCTTCAGCCTCGTCGCCCTCATGCAGCAAGTGCCTGGCCTGCGGCGAATTGTGTAAGGCGAATAAAGCAGCAAGAAAAGACCCACCAGAACTCTACAACCGCTCCACCCAGCCATTGCACCCGCTGAATCACGAGTCGCCCCAACAGCAAAACGACCAGAATGCTGCCATTACTCCCACTGGCAACTTCTCGCGACAAGACATTGATCCCATATTGGGATCGTGCTAGATTAGCCTTGTGCGCATTATTGCCAAACGAACTCTTCGGGCCTTCTGGAAACGATATCCAAAGGCCAAAGGCCCTTTAGANNAGGAAACCGAGTGGCATTTAACATTGCGGGCAATCAATACCGATTAATCGTGAAGATCAATTACCCATATCGAATTGTTTACATTCGCTTCGTAGGCACACATGCACACTACGATGCCATCGATGTCACGACCATCTAACCGCACCGAGGCATTATGACGATTGCTCCGATCAAAACGACGAAAGACTATGAGCGCACCTTGCTTCGCATTGAGCAACTCATGGATGCAAAGCCTGGCACTAAATCCGGGGATGAATTGGATGTCCTCACAACACTCATAGAAGCCTACGAGGCGAAGCACCATGCCATCTATCCCCCTGATCCCATCGAAGCCATTACATTCAGAATGGATCAACTCGGCATGACGAGGAAGGACTTGGAAACGATACTAGGCGGGCGAGGACGAGTATCTGAAATACTAGCCAAGAAGCGGGGTTTGTCTCTTGAAATGATCCGCCGTCTACACCGCGAACTCCGCATCCCCCTCGAAAGCCTCGTGGGTACGGCTGCCTAGCGACACTGACAACCAAGCGCTCTCACTGAACTAAGCAGCTTTCCTCGTCGCCCGCTTCGCTCGCACCAAGAGTTCGACATCGCAATCCAGAACGTGCAGTAATGACAGGAGTTGGTCCACCGACTTGCTGTAGTTGGTTTGATCGAGCAACCGATAGAGCTGCGTGGCCGAGGTTCCCAGACGCCGGATGATCTCCCGCTTCGACAACTCACTCGCCTCAACCCGTTTCTGCGCCTCAACCGTCAACTTATACAGCAAGGCATCCCGCAGGTAATGAGGATCCTGGTTGTAGGCCAATACCTGCTCACTATGAACCGTGCCTTCCTTGCCGGACTTCAGCACATAGGTAAATCCTTCGCTCCCCAATTCTTTATCGACAAACACTCGGACGATTGGATCGGTCGCACTTGGCTTCAAATCCACCTTTGAGTAAGGAAGCTGGAACGTCTGCTTCGACGTCTTGACCTGGAACGCCTTCTTGCGGTTGTTCAAGCTCACTGCTTGGATCTTCATAGTGCCCCCTCGCGCTCCAATTCTTCGAGCAATAGACGTACTCGTCTCGTAATCTTGCCGGTCATCGGCTGCCCATGATCCAGATCCCATTTCACAATCAACACGCCGTCTCGATACACATAGACGTGCCGGGGAGAGTGATCGCCCTTCCAGGTGACGAACACGTACCCTCCTCGACGAACCTTGCCCATGTTCAAGTGTTACTTCCATAGGTATCACTTGTCAAGACAGGGATTCGTGGAGCGAATGGTTACAGACCTGACGGTTTCCAAGTGGAAGGCTTGAAGTAAGCTTGGCGGGCGTTCTGATTAATGGCCTTGCGGATGACGGGAAAGTGCGCGGAGCAGGACAGGGCGTCGATTTCGCCTGGAAGAAAGAAGCGCGCATCGGAGGTCTCTTCGTGATCCGGACGAGGCGTCCCCCGAACGACACGCGCGGCGAACACGGTCGTGACGGCGGCGAGCTGATCGCCGTTGTCGTAGGTCTTGGAAAAGTGCTCACCCGCAAAGACACCGAGGAGATGGGTCAACTCCACGAACACTCCGGCTTCCTCCCACGCCTCCCGCACTGCCGCGTCAGACGGCAACTCATGCGGGTCAATGATACCGCTCGGCGCGCTCCAGCGACCGGAGTCCTTGTCCTGAATCAGCAAGAGCCTCCCGCTGTCGTCGTAGGCAAAAACCATCGCGGTTGGAACTTGTAGCAACTCCGTGCCGATCTTGGAGCGGAGAGATTTGATGAAATCTGGAATGGGCATGCGAGAATGGGGACGTATCAGTACGATACACTAACTGTTATGCGGCCGTGCGCTTCCGGACCGTCCGCCTTGATCGCGATGTCACACTTGATCGTTGTTCGCGCAGTCGTCCCGTTGCAAACTTGTGCAGGACACTGGCCATCAGGGTCTGGTACGGCACCCCTTCCTCGGCCGCGCGGGCTTGAATATCAGCCAAATCCACCGTGGACATCCGGATATTCACCCTTCGATTCCTTGTCAGCGTCGCCCGTGCATATTCTTGATACCGGCGCAACGATGCCTCCGATGTCACGACTGACTTAAGCTCGCCGCGCTCAAAAGCGGAAAGTATCGTCTGTTCTTCACGAGTCAGCTTCTTCATATCTGACCTCTTCTTCGATAGTCCCGAGTCGCCTTTCGGCTGGGAATAATCGTCTTGAGAAACAGGTGGTCCTTCTCTTCTACATGCGGAACAAGATAGACATACTCCATGACCGCCACGACCAACATCTGCTGATTGTGATACCTCCCGGGATTGGGATGAGCCAGGACATCAAGCACTCCCCCCGACTCAATGGCTAGAACGACTTCTTCGAATGAGATCCCGCGCGATTTCTTGAGTTGCTCGTTCTTCTCTTCATTCCAGCGATACGATTTCACAG
>CXWL01025482.1_pt1 | contig 12525 bp, 8 predicted proteins | sample 590931 | NCBI WGS metagenome assembly CXWL01 (sample SAMEA3498368, study PRJEB10139) | groundwater metagenome | biome: water well; material: biofilm material | place: Germany | collected 2015-04-27
CTATTAATTAATGGCTCACCGCTCGGCAAAATTGCCTCGCGGTTCGCCAACCCCGCCTGCCGTAAACATCGGCTCGAACGGCACCACCGCAGTGGTGCAAAAAGAACCGCCAGCGCAAAACTTAAATTCCTATAATATATTTTCCTACAAATGAATGATATCATTGGCACAGTTAATTTTAAAATAACGAGCATGACTTTTAACGAAGAGGATTTTGTAAAAGTTAAATATAGTGGCGGTCTTGCCATTTATTTCGATAAAAATTTTCATTTTGGAAATCATCTGGGACATGTTAGAAAAACTCGACTTTTTCCTTACCATAAAAACTTGCTTGCTTTTCTCAAAGAGAACCCAACTTTAAAAATATTCTTTACTCTAAACGAGGAGGTCATACCCTTTAAAAAGTACGAAAGTGGTTATCTTGTTAATTTCGATTCCTATATCCAATTCTGTCGAACAATTCAATCCAAGACTGAGGGAAGAGCTCAAGCGTTTTTGGGTCATCAAATTAAGTTATCCAACATTTCCGTTTCTGAAGAGGAGAGACAGGAATTTATTGAAGCAAATGTTACCCCAGACAATATTGTAAGTATTATTGAAAAGCTTGATCCAGAGAGCAAGGCAAACTTAATTAAATCATTACAGATAAGTGTAAAAAGCGAGTCTAAAGAAGAGTCTAAAGACATAGGGGAAACTGAATTTATTAATGCCTTAGGAAAATTTTTAACTGATGGAAAAGTTCAGCTGGCATTTTTGAAAAACCTACCAAAGATTCAGCTTGAGGTGTTAAAAAATAACTTAGCCTTTTTGACATCTAGTCTTAATGAGTCAGAGTCGTTCATCCAGAGCTGGATTGATGAAGATGGTGGAAAATACAGACGACAGAGGTGTTTAATCTTTGGCGTTGAATATATAGACCCAAAAAGAGAAGGAAAAATTAACGAAAAAAGATTCGATGTATTAGCTGAGCAAAATCGACAAAATCATGTAATTATTGAGCTTAAATCACCAAATGCTGAGGTGTTTAAGGTGACAAAAAATGACAATGGTAATGGTGGCTATACGACTGAATATGAAATTTCACCAGAACTAGCAAGAGCGATTCCGCAAGTTCTTGGCTACAAACAGTGGTATGAAGAAGCAAGTCCGGAAGAAATACAAGCACTGGGAATTGAGTCGAAAAGAAATATTTCAAAATGTATTGTCGTAGTCGGAAAGGGTTCTGACGATTTAGTTTGGAAAGATAATTTCTATAGATTGAAGTCAAGTATTAATATTGAAATATGGACATATACTGATTTAATCGACAAACTTTCAAATACTATTAAAAATCTTGAGAGCAGCAACTAGCGAGGTAAAAGGAAGATATTGTGGCAATTATTTGTCGAGAAAATCTTTTATTATCATAGTTGCCTTACAGTCGTCTTCGTTGTAAAGAAGAATCCTGTCCATGTCTTTTTGATCTTTAGTTTCCAGATACTTGTTAAACCACTGGATAGACATAGCCCCGGAGGGAGATTTATCTCGCCAACTGAAACCAAGGTACTGGGCAATTTCTTTTAGTGAGTAACTCATTAGCGGCCAATCAGTATTGTTTAGTACCACCTCTGAGTAGAGGTCAATTGCTTTTTCATTACTAAAGAACCAATCTAGTTCTTCTTCAGTTACTACATCAGGATATTTATGCATCATTCTGTGATAGGTTGTCTTTTCATGATGGGAGTAATAGTAAGTTGTAAAGTCGCCCTTCGGTAATGAGCGAATATATTCCCAGAAATTGCTCCAAGCTAGTTTCTCGGCTTCATCTGTTTTGTCTCGAGCAGTAAAATCTACGAATCTCTCTCCTTTGGGAGATCTTTCATAAACACCATGCAAATAAACAAAGGCTTGGGTCGGATCATCTTCTATATCGAAATATAATTCGAAACTAGTTTTGGGAAACGATATCGGAATGTGAATTACCGGAGTCTTGGTTTCACCCATGATCTTCGATCTCCGAACCATTTTTTCCAAGCTACTTTCCCCCAGACCTGACAAAAAGTGTTTATCTTTTTTCTTTTTTTCCATCAAACTTTCGATATCGAGATCGGAAAGTTCTGGATAGCTTTCGATGTCCAAGTCCTCGTGGAGGGTATCCCTAGCTCTTCTTCCGACATAAAAAAGCATAGTCGGGTCCTGTTTGGCAATAATCCATTTTTTGCAACTACTGTACCAAGGACAAAGTTTACACATACCAAAATATGCCGGAATATTATTAACTTCATTATTAAGTAGTTTCCCGGCTTTGATTTTTGTTTCCTGATAAAATTCCCACCAAGTAAGTGGACTTCGGGCTCCCATGGGTAAATCTAAATCGTATGCAACTTCATCTGAATTAATATCGATTATCATTCCTTGGTGTTTTTTGGCGAATCCGACATCAATAAGCACCTCGCAATAAAGAGCTAATTGAACAGCATAGTGTTTTTTGAACATTCCTATTTCCTCACTAGCCTCATCGACTCCTTCGACCCCCATTCCACTTTTGATATCTATTGGTAAATATGTCCCGTCTCCATTGCTTCTTAGGAGGTCAGGAATTCCGAGTAGATTACCACTCATTATCATTCCTTGATAAATGAGGGGGACTCCCTTTTCCATGGCGTCCAACGTATTCTGAATTCTTTCATCTTCCGTTCCGTCCTTTAGATCCAAAACAACTCCCAGACTTTTTACTATTGTTTCTTCATGCCCCACGCCTTTATCCCAGAGCATCTGGACAAAGGGGTTTGTTTCTTTGGACTTTTCCTCCTGAGGTCCATTTGCGTCTCGCCAGATGCGATGTTCGCATTGGAGATAGTTATACAATTTTGAAGCGGTTATTTTCACTTGTATTGCCTTGTCCCTTTGCAATATGGGAACCTTGTACATCCAAAGAATTTCCCATACCTACCAAGTCTAAGAATCATTTTGTTATTACATAGAGGACACAGCTTTTTGTCAGCGCTTGAATCTGAGAGGTCACCAGCTACGCCCAATGTTTTTGATCCACTTACATAATGATCTAACTGCTTGTGTCTACGAACCTTGCAATACTTGCAGAATCGTCCGTATCCAGAAATCAGTGATGAATCTTTGAAGTCTTCTGTTGTCCTTACCATCTTGCAATTTGGGCATTGTTTCTCTTCACCATTTTCAAGGTTATTTATCGTTTTGTGAATACTACTGATGAGAAAGTTTTCGCAATAGTCACCGTTTTTGACTAAATCTTCTATTCTCGAGTTTAGAGTTGCGATTGGATCTTTGCCGATGTTGAACTTATTTATTCTTAAGAACTTATATCCATAGCTCTCCAATGTTTTTTGTCGATAGATATCATCATCAGTATAATATTCTTGATAATTAGAGCTACTTATTCCTTCTGTCTCTCGGAAATGCTCTTTAAAGCCATCATATTCGATAATTATTTTATGGTCTTTCCCTGATTCGTCTTTGTAAATTAGCAAAAAGTCTACTTTGTATTTTGGATGTTGATACGTTCTATCTAGTCCATTCAGGTACTTTCCTAGTTCAAATTGAGGAAAGAATTCAATTTTATCCTTGTGCTCCTTCCAAAAATTTGTCTGGTAAAACCAATTCATAACTTCTGGTTCCATCTTGGATTTTTTATCAACTTGATCTACACTTTTTTCTTTCTTAGCGTCCTCTAATACATTCGAATAGTGTTGCAAGGCATCACCAATAGAGCCGTTGTACTTGTCGACTTGTTTACTCAAAACAAAGAACATACATTCTTTTGCACGACTCAGTCCAACGTTTAGTCTTTGAGCTTTGATCTTACCGTCTTCCTCACTATCAACATCATTAAGATTTTTTATGAAAACACCCCATAGATGATCGTCTGTTTCAGTAGCAACCATCGAGTAAAAAATCACGTCTCTTTCTTCACCTTGGCAGGTGTCAAAGGTCATTATCTTTAGTTTCAGATTGTCATAAAAATAGTCTCTTTCGGGAACTTTTGAAATTAGCTCAACTATTTTTTTCTGTTGATTTGTATGTGGTGTAATAATACCAACACTAATATTTGATTTTTCTCGATAGAGCTTTTTAAGTTCAGAAATAATGAACTCTACTTCCAGTGTATTAGTTTTGGGAATAATTTCTGATTTTCCGTCATGTTTTATGATCTCAAAACGAATTACTTCATTAATGTCTCTACCTCTTATTTTCATAACCTGAAGACTGTTCTGATAGAAATATTTATTGGAGTAAGAAATGATCTCTTTATATCCTCTGAAATGTTTAAGTAGCTGAGTATTGTAGTTACTTATGAATTCAAAGAATTCAAGAATAGAAGTCTTGATGTTAAATTTGTCTAACTTAACTAACTTAACCTCATCCTTGGATATGTTCTTAACGAATGAGTCTCTCAACTGGCTTAGGTATTTTTTATTTTCATCACCTCTAGCTTGGGCGGTCTTTACGTTGCTAAATTGTTTTTTATCTCCGAGTATTAGGATCTTCTTTGCTCTTAGTAGCGCGGGAAAGGCTTGGGCCACACTCACCTGAGAAGCCTCATCAATAATAACCAAATCAAATAAGTTTGGTTCAAGCGGTATATATTCTGAATAATCTCTTATACCAGCCAAAATACAGGGGAATGCGTTTTTTAATTTAAGGAATTCATCTTTGGGGAACTTTGTTTTTCCCTGAATGATTTTTTTAAGAGCTGCTGCAGTGGCAGCGTGATTGTTTGAAAAATCAATGACTCTTTTGTCCATTATGTTGGCCATTTGAACGGTCAACAAATTTTCTATGCACTTCTTTTGTCCTAAATAATTTAATTGTGGGACATCTTCAAAGTTGCGTTTTATTTTTTGAATAAGGCTAAGATATCTTGATATCTTTTGATACTCTAAGTCATCCACATCAACGATCTGATTTTTTGTTAGATGCTTAATGTCTCTTTCAGATATACCTGAGCTTTCTGCAAAATCAGTATATTTATCTAAAACAGTATTTAAATATTTGACATCCTCATGAGAATCGGAAATAGCGCTAATCGTGTTTAACAACAATTTCAAGCCTCCGTTTTCTTTTTCTAACTTGTCTGAACTTAGGTATGAATCTACATTCGACAGATTTGAAGCAAAGAACGTCGTTTCACTACTTATATACTCACCAAAACTATCAAATATCTGAGAAGCTTCTAAAAATGATGTCAAATCCTTAAAAGAATTAATATCGTATTTCTTGATAATATCTTTTGAGGCTATTTCTGATATGTAGTTCTGATACTTTTCGACAGATGTAGTTAAGGTCTTAAATTTCTCGTAAAGCCTCTCGTCACTTTGTAACCCAGATACAACTTTTATCAAGTCCATCTCTTTTGGAGTTGAAATTAGTTTTTTCTCAAATAGCTGTATCTCAGGAATCATCAATGAAATCTGCTTGAAATTATTGAAAAAACTATGTAAATTAACCTTTTTGTCGATTCCAAAATACAATTTTAATTGCTTATTTAGAGCCTCGACATCCTCCCCTTTAAAGACGAAGCCAATAAATGGGATCCTTAACTTCTTATAAAGATCCACAAAGGACTCGATGTATTTAATGTTTTCTTTAATAAACCTAATTGGTAAATTAAATGCATCCAGTTTGGACCTAAAATTTATTTCAATTTCTGTCAAGCACTCATTAAGAGACTGAAGGAAATCATTTATATCCTTTATTTCGGAAAAGTTGGATGGTTTTGGACATGATATTAAGTCAAAGACATCATCTGAATTGTTTATTTCAACCTCACATACTTCAAGATTATCCTGATTTATTAATCCGTCAACAATCTCAACTTCCCCATTATTGATTCTCTGTAAGTATTTTTTTGTTGCTTGAGCATCCGATATTTTCTGTATATTTTCTATATGACTGGTCAGAATTTCAATTTTATTTTCAACAACAGTCTTCTGATCCTCGGAAATATTATCTTTAAGATTAAAGTTGTAATAGTTATCTCCAACTTTCTCTTTTAACAAAAGCATTATTTTCCGTATGTCTTCGATATGGATACTTGAGTCGGAATCTTCAGCAAGTTGATTTACTTTTAGGGGAAATCCGTTTTTCTCAAAGTCAGATTCTAAAGCAAAATATTCCTGAATCTCCTGAATATCTATTTCGCTTGATGTTAAGACCTCTGCCTCAATATCTTCTCTCAGTCCGTTCAAATTCTTCCCGATATTTTCTTCAAGATCAGTATAGTTTTTCTTAACTGCCAAATAATTATTGGTTATAGCTCTCATAGCAATCGGGCTCAAAATTTTTGAGTAGGCATTCCCGATTTTTCCAAGTCTTAATACTGGATTCTGAAAATTATCATCAGTTCTAACCTTGTTTAATGTATCGGTTATTTTGTCTTCTACTACATCTAATGCCTCTTTTTTGTCAGATAGTACAAGAACAGACTGGTTTTTCAGGATTGCGTTGAAAACTACCGCTGTAATAGTATGACTTTTCCCGGTTCCGGGAGGACCCTGAACAATAATATATTTACATTCTTCTTTTTTTAAGGCTGACAATATTTGAAGCTGTTCCTCATTTAAAGGTATTGGGCTTTCAAATACTAATTTTTCAGAAGTTTCTTTCTCATTCCACTCTTCCTGAATTTGTAATCCAAAACTTACAGGATCTTTTTCAATGAAGTCTTCAATCAGTCCGTTAAAAGCACCTGCTAGGACACTATCTTCAGTAGATAAAAGTTGAAGTATCTCCTCATAATCATTTATCAACGCCTCATCAGACTTATCAAATAGGGTTATGTATAGGGAGTTCGTAACCTTAGCCCACAAATTTCTTGCTACTTGTCCTTCATTTTTTGAAATATCTATGCTGTCGTCGAGATCAAAATAATTGATGATCTCAGATAATATTCTTGTTATTTCAACTTTAAAATTATCTTTNNTCTTGGTACTGGGCAAGATAGATGATTCTTTCTGAAATTTCTTTTAGATTTCCGTTCTTATTTCCGTCTTTGTTGTACTCTTGTGTTACAAACTCCAACGCCTTCTTGTTCACATAAACTTGAGAATCAAATTCCACAATAAAAGAGTCGTTTTGTTTTACAAGACCGAATGGAATATAGAAAATGGGGTATTTAACTTTGTTGTAAGAGACGTCGCAAAAATACAGATAGAACTCTTGCTTATCCAAGATTGTTCTGTTTCTTTCAATCTCGTATATTTCAGAAAATAAATCACCTACCTGAAATGATTCAAAAAAAGACGAAATATTAGTTTTTACATCTTTTATTTCAAAGATTGTTCCTATTTCGGAACTTATATTTATTTTTTCTCCTGAAATTATTATTTTTATCAGTTCTGATGTTTTATTTTCGATCATATTTGAAAGAACAGCAGTTAGCTCTTCTTCCATTAAATATGTGCTGTTTTCATCACCTAGCGCTAGATTTTCAAGTGGTTTTTCAAGACTCGAAACAAATGGTAGTACCAAGTCTGTCTTTATTGTTTTTGACGATTCGTCTACTGCTGTCGAAAATGCCCGATCATATTCCTTCTTGTATAAGACTGCGTTACTCTCAACTATGTCCGCAACTTTATCTATAATTCCAGCGATCTGTTTTTTTGATATTTTTTCGATTTGTAGGTCGATTAACTCAATTAAATTCTTTGGAATGCTAGTCTTGTAAATACCCTTTCCAATGGAAACTGTGTTATTTTTTGAGAACCCACTATTAATAGCCTTCGTTACTTGAGCAAGAAATAGAGGATATTTATTTAGATTTAACCCTATTAGCAGGTTGTCTTGATTTCTAAGCTGTACATTCCTTTTTGGATTCTTGCGTTTATGGAAATCAGTTTCCAAAAAATCCATAAAATATTTTGCAACCTCTTTAATGAAGGCAAGGCTATTTTTCGATGAATGGCTTTTTTCGTTGTTTTCCATTGGAGTTAAATATGTTTTAACCCTCTATGTCTTTATTTGCTTCTAAGAATGTAAAATAAGACAGTATATTGGGATAATCCTTACAATCCCAACACCAGATCAAGAGCTAAGCCTATTATAGATAAACAAATGACTAATTACTACGAAGTATTAGGTGTGCCTGAAGATGCAACTTATGCTGAAATTCGACAGGCTTATAGGAGTTCTCTAAAAAATAACAGGCACGATAAGCTTGTAGATGAGGCCTACCTGACTTTAAGCAACCCCAAGAAAAGATCAGAACATAATTTGTCCCTAGACAAAGCCGCTGCTATCGAAAGAGAAGAGACGTACAGACAGAGAAGAATGAAACTTCAAGAACTATCAGACGCAAAAAAGGCTGCCTACAAACCTAACTTTGTGTTAGCCTCAGAAAAAAATGCAACGACTCAAAATAACGACTCCGGTTGGAAGATTGTTGGTATTATTGCAATAATTTTGTTTATTGTATATTTATCTGATTCGAACACCTCATCTACTTCAAGTCCATATTCAACCACCTCTCCAGTCAGCTCACCTACTCCTACAGTTGCTGCTACAACATACCCAACAAAAAAAATTACTCCAAAACCCACAGCCCGACCCACTACCGCTCCAACGGTCAAAATTACGCCGACAGGCTCAAACATCGACTGCACAGGTCCCGATGGAAAACATTTTTCTGCTACACAAAAAGAGTGTGATAATTTTAACAATGCTTGGAAACCGAAACCAACGCCAACAACTCAAACAAGCTCGTGTGGAAATAATGCGTATTCTTCGTATGGATATTGTTATTGTAATAGCGGGTATACAAAGAATTATTCTAGTGGTCAGTGTGAACCTTGCCCAGCTAATTCATATGGTTCTTACGGATCTTGCTATTGTAATAATGGTTATACCAAGAACTATTCAACGAATCAATGTGAAAAACTTAACTGTCCATCTAATTCCCATGAATCAGGGAGCTCTTGTTTGTGTAACGATAACTATGTGAAGAACTATTCCAACGGTCAGTGTGAACCTTGTCCTTCTAATTCAACATATAGTTATGGTTATTGCAGTTGCAATGGTGGCTATATAAAGAATTATTCTAGTGGTCAGTGTGAAAAAATATAGAATATGTGCCTGCGAAGCAGGCACATTAGATTAGAGATGGCTGATACCTATGGGTTTATAATTTGAATATGAAAATCAGAGTTTTGTTCGTAGATCTAGGTGGAGTAATTGTCGTGAACGGGGCGAAAGAAATTGGAGAAAAATTTGAGAAATCTGATGGTTTAACCCGAGAAATGACGTCTAGGATTTTTCGCTATATTCAGACTGCCAACAGGTCGGATAAGGAGATTGTTGCCTATCTAAAAAGTGAGAGTATAGATCCGGAAACTTGGAGTAGATTTACAAAAGAATTATATTCATCGGAAATGAGGAATGATGAATTAGTTGACTTGCTTTACCAAATTAAACAAAGAGGAATTCTGATAGTCTTTACCACAAATAACTCAAGTGCGGTCACCAAAGGAATTCAGAAACATATGATCGAAGGTCTTGCTGATCTCATTGTTAACTCGTCCGAACTTCAGGTAGCTAAACCAGATAAAAAATTTTGGGAAGCAGCCTACAGAGAAACTAGGAGGCTAATACCCGAGCTAATAAAAGAGGAAGTATTAGTTATTGATGATAGTAGACCTAACTGTCTGTCGTCAGAAGAATTTGGATTTCATTCCTATGTTTACAAAAACGAACCGGAGAGTAATAAAGAATTAAAGGGAATGCTAGATCATGAAACCTAAAGAAGGATCCTCCGTTTTTGTGTTTGATAAATCAAAGAATAAAATACTTCTAGTGAAAAGAAGAGATATCCCTGTCTGGGTCATTCCTGGAGGAGGGATCGAAGAAAACGAGACACCAGAAGTGGCCGTAGTTAGAGAAGCAAGAGAGGAAAGTGGATATGATATCAAAATCATTAGAAAAGTTGCTGAATATACTCACATCGGAAGTAATAAGAAAAATCACCTATTCGAAGCAATGGTTACTGGAGGAAAAGCAACAATTAATATTGAAGCGAGTGCCATTGAATTTTTCGATATCAACAATCTTCCAGAGATGAGACATCCGTTAATAAGTGAATGGCTAGCTGATTTGAAAAAAAATTCAAAAAAGGTAATCAAGAGAGAAATTCAAGGAGTAACAATTAAACAAGCCTTAAGACAGATTCACAAACATCCCATTATGGTGATCAGGTTTATTTTAACTAGATTTGGAATTAGGATAAATATATAGTAAACCTTTTATTCCAATAATCTAACAAAATAAGATACAATTTTGATAATGAAAGAAAAGCCCTCAAGTAGTTTTGCCAGTGATAGATTGTTTAGCTCAGGTGAGGAAAATGTATTTCATTTTAACCCTACTGATAATGGTAGAGACCGCTTTGGAAATAGAATATTTTCTTCACCTACGCTTGCATATTTCGATAGAGAAAAACAGCCCACAAAAAGCTCATTACTCGTATCGAAAGATGGCGAGGAGTTTATTAAAAATCATCCTCATGTGCTACAAGATATCAATGATGTGCTTCTTAGTATAAATACGACGACACCAAGCGGAGATCTAATCAACCATACTTACAAACTTAAGAATGGTGGCGAGGTTCATTATTTGTCAACCGGGGGCCAATCCGATGTTTATAAACTTGAAATAGGTGGTGTCAAATACATAATAAAAAGATTTAGGGATAATTTTCCAGAGGGAGGCTTTAATTCTACGCAGCCATACATCAACGAGATGCTGCAAACACAGTCTGTCACTGTCGATCTAAAAGAACAATTAGAAAAATTTGGCATACAAATGCAGGTATTTTTGATTGCTTCAGGACAGTTTTCTCTTGTTAAATTCGAAGAGGGAGAAGAGCCATCACAGGGTGATTTTAGAAAATTTACAAAACTTGAAGAACTGTTGACCGGATATATAGCCGGTCAAAAAGCCAAAGGAATTCTTTTATGGAGGAATATAAAAATTGATTATAAGAACTGGTTTGACTCCACAATTAATACCAAGAATTTTGTAAAAAAAAGAGACGGAAATTTGATTTGGGTAGATCCATTTTATTATTCTGAAAACACCGAAAGAGCATCCGCAATTATCTTAAACGAAGGTAAAGTTTTGCTTATACACAGAATTTTTTCAGAAAATGATTATTGGGGTTTTCCAGGGGAGACTATAAGGGAGGATGAGCCTGTCGAATCAGCAATTAAGAGGTGGTTGCCCGAAGACTCCAATATGGAAATTGTATCTTCAGGGGAAGCGTTCCGTGATGTAGACAAAAAGGTCAATAGTTTAAATCACTTTGTAGTATGTGAATTTAAAACGGATGGTCAATCTGAACCTCAAATACCGGTGGTTCAAAAAAAAGATTATAAAGATGATCCGGTATGGGTAAATATAGAAGAAGTTAATAAACTCCCTCTTGTTCCGGTATCTGCCAAAAATAAACTAATCGAGTATTTACAGATGAAGAATTTACTCTAATTACACAAGATTGATCTATTTAAGAGAACCATTGTTGACCGCGTCAACAACTGCTGATACAGCGTAATGCTGATCCGGGTCTGGTGAATGTACCCAGTTATAAACTGTAAAGTAATCAGTTCCTTCGTCAGGTTTTACTATTCCAGATCTTGCTAAAAAACCTCTGATTCCGCAGCCTGATCCCCACCAACTATTCGATTTGATATTTTTATCATTAAAAACGGATTCCAAGTTGACATCGTTAATTTGAATAGAGCAATGTGGACACGTGATATGATCACAACAGAAACGCCCCTTAATTTTATGGGTCTTCTTAACCGCATCAACACCTTTGACTATCATGTGGAACGTATCGCTTTCACTTAGGCGTAGTATTTCATTATCGTGGATAATTCCTTTAGAAATCTCTTGTTGATATATTTGTTGGAAAACTGATTCTGAGAGTGTACCCCTACCAGTCCATATGACATTTAACTCCAAAAGACTAAGCGCTTGGAAGAGTTTTTCCAATACAGCAGCCCGAATTTCAGGGTCTTTATCTAGCTCGTCCAGAGCTTCAGGCTTCAGCATAACGTGGCTTAACTCTACCCCAGCAAGAATCTCAGGCCCAGATAGCTCAATGAGCTCGCTTTTGAACCTATTTTCTTTCGTTTGCTGTCCTAATAATCGTTCCATAATTAGACATTATAGCATAATATAGGATATCTGACTAGTAAATCCAGGCTAAATGAATACTCACGGCCCACAAGACCATTATTAGTACTACAAGCTAGAATGGTGAACTTCCCAGGCACGTTTAAATAGTGCTTCGCCAATGTCTCCCCAGTTTACATATTTTGTAAGTTCATTGAAGTTTACAAATTTTCTAGGATGGATGTTGCCACCGTCAGGGTCTGGTGTTTGAGGAAGAATCTTGTCAACGTCAGCTATAAATCGCAATTGGTAGAATAAATTCCCCTCCTCTTTGTTTGGATTTTCCTGATCGAAATACTCTATTTTTTGTGCTCCGATAAATTTTATATTTTTCAAGGTTACGTC
>CXWL01114482.1_pt1 | contig 12522 bp, 8 predicted proteins | sample 590931 | NCBI WGS metagenome assembly CXWL01 (sample SAMEA3498368, study PRJEB10139) | groundwater metagenome | biome: water well; material: biofilm material | place: Germany | collected 2015-04-27
CGGTCGGCCGGGTTGGCGAGCGGGCCTTGCTTGTCGATGATGCGGATGCACGCTTCGTGCGTTCGGATGGTGACGCGGCTGATGTCGTCGGCGCTCTTGCCCGCCCTGGCCATCGCCGCGAAAATCGTCATCGCCGCTTCCACCGCGGTCTGCGCATGAAACTCCGCCGGGAACGCTATCTTGAATAGCACGTTCTCCATGACGTACGAACCGTAGGGACGCTGGAACTTGAATGGCTGGCCCTTGAACAGGACATCGTAGAAGCCCCAAGTGGGCGCGCTGAGCACCGAGGGGTAGCCCATCTCCCCGGTCTTGGCCATCAGCGCGAGGCGCACCGCGCGCGACGTGGCGTCACCGGCCGCCCATGACTTGCGCGAGCCGGTGTTCGGCGCGTGGCGGTAGGTGCGCAGCGCCTGGCCATCGACCCATGCCAGCGAGAGGGCGGCCAGGATCTCGTCGCGGCTCAGGTCCAGCAGCCGGGCGACCACCGCGGTCGAGGCGACCTTGACCAGCACCACGTGGTCGAGGCCGACTTTGTTGAACGAGTTTTCGAGCGCGATGCAGCCCTGGATTTCGTGTGCCTTGATCATCGCGGTCAGGACGTCGCGCATGACCAGCGGCGGCTTGCCCGTGGCGACCGCGCTGCGCGAAAGCCAGTCAGCGGTGGCGAGGATGGCGCCCAGGTTGTCGGACGGGTGGCCCCATTCGGCCGCCAGCCAGGTGTCGTTGAAGTCGAGCCAGCGGATCATCGCGCCGATGTTGAAGGCAGCCTGGACCGGGTCGAGCTGGAATTGGGTGCCCGGCACCCTGGCGCCGTTCGGCACGATGGTGCCATGCACGACAGGCCCGAGCAGCTTGGCGCAGGCCGGGTAGGACAAGGCTTCGAGNNCGATGTCGACTAATACCTGGTCCCAGCGTTGGCGGTTGTCTGACTCCATACAGAGTCAGACCTGAAAAATGACCATTTGGTTCCCTTAAAATGCGTCTCCCGGCACGCGTACCCAGCCTTCCATCAGCACCCGCGCGCTGCGGCTCATGATGGCTTTGCTGACGCTCCATTCGCCGTCACGTTCGCTCGCTTCGGCGCCGACGCGCAAGGTGCCGGATGGATGGCCGAAGCGCACCGCGCTGCGCGCACCGCCGCCGGCGGCCAGGTTCACCAGCGTGCCCGGAATCGCCGCGGCGGTACCGATGGCGACGGCCGCGGTGCCCATCATGGCGTGGTGCAGCTTACCCATCGACATGGCGCGCACCAGCAGGTCGACGTCGCCGGCCGGAACCGGCTTGCCGCTGGACGAGACGTAATCGGCCGGCTTGGCGACGAAGGCGACCTTCGGCGTGTGCTGGCGTTTTGCGGCATCGTCGATATGGGAGATGAGGCCCATGCGCAGCGCGCCGTGCGCGCGGATGGCCTCGAACCTGGCCAGGGCCTTCGGATCGCTGTTGATGGCGTCCTGCAGCTCGATGCCGGTGTAGCCGATGTCTTCGGCGTTGACGAAGATGGTCGGAATGCCGGCGTTGATCATCGTTGCGGGGAAAGTGCCGACACCGGGTACTTCGAGCTCGTCGACCAGTTGCCCGGTCGGGAACATCGCGCCGCCGGCGCCCTCCTCCTCGGCCGCAGGATCGAGGAATTCAAGCTGTACTTCGGCGGCGGGGAACGTGACGCCGTCGAGTTCGAAGTCGCCGGTTTCCTGGACCGCGCCGGCGGTGACCGGCACGTGCGCGATGATGGTCTTGCCGATGTTGGCCTGCCAGATGCGCACCACGGCGACGCCGTCGCGCGGGATGCGGGCGGCGTCGACCATGCCGGCGCTGATGGCGAACGAGCCGACCGCGGCCGACAGGTTGCCGCAGTTGCCGCTCCAGTCGACGAACGCCGTGTCGATCGACACCTGGCCGAACAGGTAGTCGACGTCGTGATCGGGCCTGGCGCTTTTGGACAGGATGACCGTCTTGCTGGTGCTCGACGTTGCCGCGCCCATGCCGTCGATCTGCTTGCCGTACGGGTCGGGGCTGCCGATCACGCGCAGCAGCAAGGCGTCGCGCGCCTTGCCGGGAACCTGCGCCACGGCCGGCAGGTCCTCGAGCCGGAAGAACACGCCCTTGCTGGTACCGCCACGCATGTAGGTGGCGGGGATCCTGATTTGAGGTTGGTGTGCCATAAATTTCCCTAATTCGGTAGTGCCATCTCGTCGGTCCTGCCACTGGCAGGATCGACTTCCCGCGCAGGCGGGAACCTATACTGAGCGTGCTATGTTAGCGGTGCATACTCAGCATGGGTTCCCGCCTTCGCGGGAACGACGGCGTTTATGCCGCTTTCGCAGTCGATTCGAGGAAGTCTTGCGCGAAGCGCTGCAGCACGCCGCCCGCTTCGTAGATCGACACTTCCTCGGCGGTGTCGAGGCGGCAGGTGACCGTCACCTCCTCGCGATCGCCGTTGTGGCGGTTGATCACCAGCGTCAGGTCGGCGCGCGGCATGCGCTCGCCGATCACGTCGAAGGTCTCGGTGCCGTCGAGGCCGAGCGTGATGCGGTTGACGCCGAGCTTGAACTCGAGCGGCAGGACGCCCATGCCGACCAGGTTGGTGCGGTGGATGCGTTCGAAGCCTTCGGCGACGATCGCTTCGACGCCGGCCAGGCGCACGCCCTTGGCGGCCCAGTCGCGCGAAGAACCCTGGCCATAGTCGGCGCCGGCGATGATGATCAGCGGCTGCTTGCGCTCCATGTAGGTTTCGATGGCTTCCCACATGCGCGACACCTGGCCTTCCGGCTCGATGCGGGTGAGCGAACCGGCTTTCACCTTGCCGTCGACCTTGACCATCTCATTTTTCAGGGTCGGGTTGGCGAAGGTGGCGCGCTGCGCGGTAAGGTGGTCGCCGCGGTGGGTGGCGTAGGAGTTGAAGTCCTCCTCCGGCAGGCCCATTTTGGCGAGGTACTCGCCGGCCGCGCTATCGAGCATGATGGCGTTCGATGGCGACAGGTGGTCGGTGGTGATGTTATCGCCCAGCAGCGCCAGCGGACGCATGCCTTTGAGCGAGCGCTCGCCGGCCAGAGCGCCTTCCCAGTACGGCGGACGGCGGATGTAGGTGGTCATCGGGCGCCAGTCGTACAGCGGGCTGACCTTGTCGCCCTTGTCGGCCTGCACGGCGAACATCGGCGTGTAGACCTTGCGGAACTGCTCGGGCTTGACGCTCGAGGCGACGATGGCGTCGATCTCTTCGTCGGAAGGCCAGATGTCGGCCAGCTTGACGGCCTTGCCGTCGTGGTCGTAGCCCAGCACGTCCTTTTCGATATCGAAGCGGATGGTGCCGGCAATCGCGTACGCCACCACCAGCGGCGGCGAAGCGAGGAAGGCCTGCTTGGCGTACGGGTGGATGCGGCCGTCGAAGTTGCGGTTGCCCGACAGGACGGCGGTGGCGTACAGGTCGCGCTCGACGACTTCCTTCTGGATGACCGGATCGAGCGCGCCGCTCATGCCGTTGCAGGTGGTGCAGGCGAAGGCGACGACGCCGAAGCCGAGCGTTTCCAGTTCCGGCAGCAGTTTGGCTTCTTCGAGGTACAGCGCGACGGTCTTCGAACCTGGCGCCAGCGAGCTCTTGACCCACGGCTTGCGCGACAGGCCGCGGCGGTTGGCGTTACGCGCCAGGAGGCCAGCGGCGATCATGTTGCGCGGGTTGTTGGTATTGGTGCAGCTGGTGATGGCGGCGATGATGACGGCGCCATCGGGCATCAGGCCCGGCTCGTTTTCGACGATGCCGCTGATGCCGCGCGCGGCCAGCTCGGACGTCGGCACGCGCGTGTGCGGGTTGGACGGGCCGGCAATCGTGCGCACCACGGTCGACAGGTCGAACGTGAGGACGCGCTCGTACCTGGCGTTCTTGAGCGTATCGGCCCACAGGCCGGTGTGCTTGGCGTAGGTTTCGACCAGCAAGACCTGCTCGTCGTCGCGGCCGGTGAGCCTGAGGTACTTGATGGTCTGCTCGTCGATGTAGAACATCGCCGCGGTGGAGCCGAATTCGGGCGCCATGTTGGAGATGGTGGCGCGGTCGCCCAGCGTCAGGTGCGAAGCGCCTTCGCCGTAGAACTCGAGGTAGGACGAAACGACCTTGGCGTTGCGCAGGAATTCGGTCAGCGCCAGCACGGTATCGGTGGCGGTGATGCCCGGCTGCGGCTTGCCGGTCAGTTCGACGCCGATGATGTCCGGCAGGCGCATCCAGGAGGCGCGCCCGAGCATCACGCTTTCGGCTTCGAGGCCGCCCACACCGATGGCGATCACGCCAAGCGCGTCGACCATCGGGGTGTGCGAATCGGTGCCGACCAGCGTATCCGGGAAGGCGACGCCGTCCTGCACCTGCACCACGGGCGACATGCGCTCGAGGTTGATCTGGTGGAGGATGCCGTTACCGGGCGGGATCACGTCGACGTTCTTGAACGCCTTCTTGGTCCATTCGATGAAGTGGAAGCGGTCTTCGTTGCGGCGGTCTTCGATGGCGCGGTTCTTGTCGAACGCGTCGGGGTCGAAGCCGGCGCTTTCGACGGCCAGCGAGTGGTCGACCACGAGCTGGGTCGGCACCACCGGGTTGACCAGCGCGGGATCGCCGCCCTGCAAGGCGATCGCGTCACGCAATCCGGCCAGGTCGACCAGCGCGGTCTGGCCGAGGATGTCGTGGCAGACGACGCGTGCGGGGAACCAAGGGAAGTCGAGGTCCTGGCGACGCTCGATGAACTGGCGCAGCGAGGCGTTCAGCGTGGCCGGGTCGCAGCGGCGCACCAGGTTTTCTGCCAGCACGCGCGAGGTGTACGGCAGCTGGTCGTAGGCGCCTGGCTCAATGGCGTCGACCGCTTCGCGCGTGTCGAAGTAATCGAGCGTGGTGCCCGGAAGCGGTTTGCGGTGTTCGATATTCATATTTAAACCTTACTTGCGTTCCGAGATCGGCACGAACTTGAGGTCTTCAGGACCGACGTAGTTCGCGCTCGGGCGGATGATCTTGTTGTCGATGCGCTGCTCGATCACGTGCGCGGCCCAGCCGGAGGTACGCGAGATGACAAACAGCGGCGTGAACATCGAGGTCGGCACGCCCATCATATGGTATGAGACAGCGGAGAACCAGTCGAGGTTCGGGAACATTTTCTTCACTTCCCACATGACCGTTTCGAGGCGCTCGGCGATGTCGAACATCTTGGTCGAACCGGCTTCCTGCGACAGGTTGCGCGCCAGTTCCTTGATGACCTTGTTGCGCGGGTCGGAGATGGTGTAGACCGGGTGGCCGAAACCGATCACGACTTCCTTGTTCTCGACGCGGCGGCGGATGTCGGCTTCGGCTTCGTCCGGGTTCTCGTAGCGTTCCTGGATTTCGAGGGCGGCTTCGTTGGCGCCGCCGTGCTTCGGCCCGCGCAGCGCACCGATCGCGCCGGTGATGGCCGAGTGGATGTCCGAACCGGTGCCGGCGATGACGCGCGCGGTGAAGGTGGAGGCATTGAATTCGTGTTCGGCGTACAGGATCAGCGAGGTGTGCATCGCCTTGACCCACGAGTCGGACGGCTTTTCGCCGTGCAGCATGTGCAGGAAGTGGCCGCCGATCGAGTCGTCGTCGGTTTCGGTCTCGATGCGCTTGCCGTTATGGCTGAAGTGGTACCAGTACAGCAGCATCGAACCGAACGACGCCATCAGGCGGTCGGCGATGTCGCGCGCGCCCGGCACGTTGTGGTCGTCCTTTTCCGGCAGCGCGCAGCCGAGCGCGGAGACGCCGGTGCGCATCACGTCCATCGGGTGGGCGGCGGCCGGCAGCGCTTCGAGCGCGGCCTTGACCACTTGCGGCAGGCCGCGCATCGACTTCAGGTAGGTCTTGTAGGCCTTCAGTTCGGCGGCGTTGGGCAGCTTGCCGTGCACCAGCAGGAAGGCGATTTCCTCGAACTCGCTGGTNNGCCGTGTTGCCGGCAGTGACGCCGGACAGCGCGACGGATTTTTTTGGCTTGAATGCGACGGCTTCGGTTGCTGCGATTGCTTTGTCAGTCATGTTCTCTATCTCCAGTGTGGATCGATTATTTTTCTTTGCCTTGGGCGAACAGCGAGTCGAGCTTCTTCTCGTAGTCGTGGTAGCCCAGGTAGTCGTACAGGTCCATCCGGCTTTGCATGGTCGGCACGACGTTCTTCTGCGTACCCTCGGCGCGCAGCGTCTTGTAGAAGTTGAGCGCGGCGGCGTTCATGGCGCGGTAGGCGCCGCAGCAGTACAGCGCGATGTCGACCTTGTTGGCGCGCAGTTCGTCGAGCGTGAACAGCGGCGTGGCGCCGAATTCGGTGAGGTTGGCGAGGATCGGCACGCCGACCGCGTCGCGCACCTGGCCGTACATTTCGAGCTTGGTGATCGCTTCCGGGAAGATCATGTCGGCGCCCGCTTCGACGTAGGCGCAGGCGCGGTCGATCGCCGCGTTCAGGCCTTCGACCGCGAGCGCGTCGGTGCGCGCCATGATGACGAAGCTCTCATCGTGGCGGGCGTCGACGGCGGCCTTGATGCGGTCGACCATTTCTTCCTTGGTGACGACTTCCTTGCCAGGACGGTGGCCGCAGCGCTTGGCCGAGACCTGGTCTTCCATATGCACGGCGGCGACGTCGGCGCGGATCATGTGGCGGATGGTGCGGGCGATGTTGAAGGCGCCGCCCCAGCCGGTGTCGATGTCGACCATCAGCGGCAGGCCGCAGGCGTCGGTGATGCGCTGGGCGTCGGTGATAACGTCGTCCATGGTGCTGATGCCCAGGTCCGGCATGCCGAGCGAGTTGGCGGCGACGCCGCCGCCGGACAGGTAGACCGCCTTGTAGCCGGTCTGCTCGGCCATGCGCGCGGTGTACGCGGTGATGGTGCCGACAAGCTGCAACGGCGATTCTTCGGCAACTGCGCGGCGGAACATCGCGCCCCGGGATTCTCTCATGGTGTGTCTCCTGTAATGTTTCATCAACCTGCTTGGGATCTTACATTGCAAGGGGCGTGCCAGACCTATGAAACATGTTTGGCGGTGAAAAAACCGTTAGAAATCAAGGGTTCACCCATAGTTATCAATTAGCTATTTGCGCTATCGTTGTTTCATTTGCGTTTCACGGTGAAACAATGAAACGACAGGCGTACAATGGTGGTATGCCCTATTCCACCGCCAGCACCGAAGAAATCGACCGTCCCGTGATCTGGACGGTGTCGGTATCGCGCCTGTCCGACCTGTTTCGCGACATCACGCTCGAGTACGACCACCTCGCCACGATCGAGCCGATCCACCTCGGCTTCGATGACGCGGCGCGCCATATCCGCGAACGCATGGCGACCGAACGCTGCGACGTGGTGATTGCCGCCGGCTCGAACGCGGCCTACCTGAAGGGCCGCGTGTCGGCGCCAGTGGTGATCGCCAAGGCCAGCGGCTTCGACATGATGCAGGCGCTGGCGCGCGCGCGCCGCGTGTCGCAGCGGATCGGCGTGATCACCTACCAGTCGCCGCTGCCGGAGCTGGCCGAGTTCAGCACGACCTTCGGCGCCGGCATCGCCCAGCGCACCTACGTCACCGAGGAAGACGCACGGGCGCGCATTAATGAACTGAAGGCCGAAGGGATCGAGGCGATCGTCGGCGCCGGCCTGATTACCGACCTGGCCGAGGAAGCGGGACTGACCGGCGTGTTCGTGTATTCCGCCGCGTCGATCCGCCAGGCGTTCGACGACGCGCTGGAAATGGCGCGCCTGACCCAGCTCGAATCGAACCGCAGCCGGCGCACCGTGGTCGCCGACACCCTGCGCGCGCGGCATGGCCTGAACGACTTGCGCGGCGAGTCGCCGGCGATGGAGAAGCTGCGCCAGTCGGTAGTGCTGTATGCGCGTTCGCCGGCGACGGTGCTGATCGAAGGCGAAACCGGCACCGGCAAGGAGCTGGTGGCGCAGGCGATCCACCGCGAGAGTCCGCGCAGCCTGGGCGCGAACCGGCCGTTCGTGGCGGTCAACTGCGGCGCGGTGGCCGAGTCGCTGCTCGAGTCCGAGCTGTTTGGCCACGAGGAAGGCGCGTTCACCGGCGCCCGGCGCGGCGGCCATGCGGGCCTGTTCGAAGCGGCCAACCGCGGCACACTGTTCCTCGACGAGATCGGCGAGATGCCGCTGGCGCTGCAAACGCGCCTGCTGCGCGTGCTCGAGGAGCGCGAGGTAGTGCGGGTCGGCGGCACCCGCCCGGTGGCGGTGAACGTGCGGGTGATCAGCGCGACGCACTGCGACCTCGAGGCGCGCGTGCGCGAGGGCCGCTTCCGCGCCGACCTGTACTACCGGCTGGCGGTGCTGCGCATTGCGCTGCCGCCTTTGCGCGAACGGCGCGGCGACAGCACGGCGCTGGCCGAGTGGTCGCTGAAGAATGCGCTGGCGGCGCTCGGCGCGCGGCCGCATCCGAACCTGCACGCCGAGATCGGCGCCTGCGCGCCGCTGTTCGAGCGCTACGACTGGCCCGGCAATGTGCGCGAACTGCGCAACCTGATGCAGCGGCTGGCTCTGTACCTGGCGGCCGAGCCGCTGCAGGCGCTGACGCCGACCTTCGTGCTGGCGGTGGCGCCGGAACTGGGCCGCGCATCCGCACCGGCGGCACCGATTGCCCTGGCGCGTCCGGAGACCGTCGAGCAAGTGCTGGCGCGCTTCGGCGGCAAGCGCGACGAGGCGGCGCACTACCTCGGCATCAGCCGCACTACCCTTTGGAGAAAACTGCGGGCAGGCGCATAATCGATCCCGCAGCGGGAGCGTCCCTGGACCAGTTCCCGCACACCCCAGAGGCAGGTCAATGCCGGCCGCTTCGATCGGCGCAAAATTCCAAAGTCCAGGTAAAAAAAGGATGACGGAGGCATTTATGCAGCATGCATCGCAAGCGGCTTTATTTTCACTGATCGGCAACACGCCGCTGATGGAAGTCACGCGGATCGACACCGGTCCCTGCCAGCTGTTCCTCAAGCTGGAATCGCAAAATCCCGGCGGCTCGATCAAGGACCGGATCGGAATGGCAATGATCGCCGCTGCCGAAGCGGACGGCAGGCTGCAGCCGGGTGGCGTGGTGGTCGAAGCGACCGCCGGCAATACCGGCATCGGCCTGGCGCTGGTGGCGCGCATCAAGGGCTATCGCGTGGTGCTGGTGGTGCCCGACAAGATGGCGGTCGAGAAAATCCTTCACCTCAAGGCGCTTGGCGCCGAGATCCACCTGACCCGCTCCGACGTCGGCAAGGGCCATCCCGAGTATTACCAGGACTACGCGGCGCGGCTGGCGCGCGAGATCCCCGGCGCCTGGTTCGCCGACCAGTTCAACAATGCCGCCAATCCGATGGCGCACCAGAGCACCACCGGCCCCGAACTGTGGCAGCAGACCACGCACGACCTCGATGCGATCGTGGTCGGCATCGGCTCGGGCGGCACGCTGTCCGGCCTGTCGCACTTCTTCGCCGACGTGCAGCCGCAGCTCGAATTCGTGCTGGCCGATCCGAAAGGCTCGATCCTGGCCGAGTACGTGAAGACCGGCCACGTCTCGCAGGTGTCCGGCTCGTGGGCGGTCGAAGGCATCGGCGAAGACTTCATTCCATCGATCGCCGACCTGTCGCGGGTGCGCACCGCCTACACCATCACCGACGAGGAAAGCTTCCAGACGGCGCGCCTGCTGCTGCGCGAGGAAGGCATCCTGGGCGGCTCGTCGTCGGGCACGCTGCTGGCCGCGGCGCTCAAATACTGCCGCGCGCAGACGACGCCGAAGCGCGTCGCCACTTTCGTGTGCGATACCGGCACGCGCTACCTGACCAAGGTGTACAGCGACGGCTGGATGTTCGACCAGGGGCTGCTGGCGCGCCCGCGCCTGGGCGACCTGCGCGACCTGATCGGGCGCCGCTACGACGGCGGCGACGTCGTCACCGTGTCGCCCACCGATACGCTGCTGACGGCGTTCAACCGCATGCGCAGCGCGGACCTGGCGCAGTTGCCGGTGATCGAACGCGGGCGGCTGGCCGGCATCATCGACGAGTCCGACCTGCTGCTGCACGTGACGGCCGACGGCGGCGGCTTCGGCACGCCGGTATCGGCCACCATGACCGCCCAGCTGCGTACGCTGCGGCCGGATGCCAGCATGGCGCAGCTGCGCGACATCCTCGACCGCGGGCTGACCGCGGTGATCGCAGACGACGACAAGTTCCATGGCCTGATCACCCGCTTCGACCTCCTCAACCACTTGCGCAGGACTCTATCGTGACCGACCATCGCCAGCACCTCGCCACCCGCGTGATCCATGCCGGACAGGNNAAAGCCCCGGCGTGCACAAGGGACTCGACTACGGGCGCTCGCACAACCCGACACGCTGGGCGCTGGAGCGCTGCGTGGCGGACCTCGAAGGCGGCGCGCGCGCGTTCGCCTTCGCCTCGGGCCTGGCCGCCATCTCGACCGTGCTGGAGCTGCTGGAGCACGGCTCGCACATCGTGGCCGGCGACGACATGTACGGCGGCACCTATCGCCTGTTCGAACGGGTGCGGCGGCGCAGCGCGGGCCACCAGTTCAGCTACGCCGACCTGTCGGATCCGGATGCGCTGCTGGCCGCGCTGCGGCCGGAGACGCGCATGGTGTGGGTCGAGTCGCCGACCAACCCGATGCTCAAGCTGGCCGACCTGCAGGCGATCGGCGCGCTGTGCCGCGAACGCGGCATCATCTCGGTGTGCGACAACACCTTCGCCAGCCCGATCGTGCAGCGGCCGATCGAAGCGGGCATCGACATCGTGGTGCACTCGACGACCAAGTTCATGAACGGGCACTCGGACGTCATCGGCGGCATCGCGGTGGTGGGCGGCGAGCCGCACCAGGCACAGTGGGCCGAGCAGCTCGGCTTCCTGCAAAACTCGGTGGGCGCGATCCAGGGGCCGTTCGACAGCTTCCTGGTGCTACGCGGGATCAAGACGCTGGCGTTGCGGCTCGAGCGCCACTGTGCCAATGCGCTGGCGCTGGCGCAGTGGCTCGAGCGCGAGCCGAAGGTGGCGAAGGTGTTCTACCCCGGGCTGGAATCGCATCCGCAGCATGCGCTGGCGCGGCGCCAGATGGACGGCTACGGCGGCATCATCTCGATCGAGCTGGCGTGCGACCTGGCCGGCGCGCGCCGCTTCCTCGAACGCTGCGCGGTGTTCACGCTGGCCGAAAGCCTGGGCGGCGTCGAGAGCCTGATCGAGCATCCGGCGCTGATGACGCATGCGACCATTCCGCCGGCGCAGCGCGCGCAGCTGGGCATCAGCGACGGCTTGATACGGCTGTCGGTCGGGGTCGAGCATGTGGACGACTTGCGGCGCGACCTGGAGAATGCGCTGGCGGCGATTTGACTTTTAACGCCGGCCAGCAAACGCTGGTGTCAGGTCTGACATTCGAACATTTGAAAGGCCAAATGTCCGAATATCAGACCTGACACCGAGGTCGCATGCGAGCGGACGGTGAAGTCGCTGACGGCCAGCGCGACGCCGTCGTTTGCCGCCACCATCACCCGCGCGCAGGTCGCGGGGGCATTGTCTTCCCACAGCGAGGTGCGCGGCGGTTCGGCGCCCGGATCGATGTGCGCATGGGCGCGCGGCCGCAACGCCGGCAAGGCCGATATGACGAGCGTGGATTCGCACGCGAGGATGCGGTCGACGCGGCGGTCGTCGCCTTTGCATGACAGGTTGCGGAAGAATTCGAGCTTGCCGGTGGCGCCATCGCGCACGCTCAGGTTGAAACGGGTCGAGTCGGACGGCACGATGTAGTGGTCGATACGCGCGCGCAGCGCGTTGCCCCAGGCGCCCGGTGTGCGCGCGGTCAGCAGCAAGCCGTTGGCGTCGAGCGCGGCATGGGTGGGCCCGCTGCCGCCGGGGTGGTACAGCCGCACGACGATGGCCTGGCCGCCGCCGTTGCGGTAGTGGTCGCGTACAGAATAGCCGAGCTCGCTGTCGGCCCACAGGCCGCCGAAGGTGCGTTCGAACTCGGCAAAGCTGTTGATGGCCGTCGGCTGGTTGACCGGGCCCCTCAGGGCGCGGCCCGCGAGGGCGATGATCGAGGTTGTGGAAGGCATGAATCACTCCTCGTTGAGATAGCCTCAATTAGGCGCGTGGCAAGAATTTTAAGGTTTGACACAGATCAACCATTGATGGCAAGACACACGCAGCAACCCGGAAACGGCATCGTTCTGCACGCTCAGTATAGGTTCCCGCCAAGGGGGGCGCCGAGCCCGGGTACGACGGTTTTTCGTTCAGCGGGGTGAGCGCACGGATAAAAAAACCCGCGACACTTGCGTGCGCGGGTTTCTCGGGAGCGAGACGGCGTTACTCGATTTCGACGGTCTCGGGCGGCGCGGTCGGCGGCGTCGCATCGGACTCGGGGAACTCGAGCACGACGTTGTCCTTGTCGTCCATGTCGACCGTGATGCGCCCGCCGTTGACCAGGCGGCCGAACAGCAGCTCGTCGGCCAGCGCCTTGCGGATCATGTCCTGGATCAGGCGCGCCATCGGCCGTGCGCCCATCAGCGGATCGAA
>CXWL01021476.1_pt1 | contig 12521 bp, 8 predicted proteins | sample 590931 | NCBI WGS metagenome assembly CXWL01 (sample SAMEA3498368, study PRJEB10139) | groundwater metagenome | biome: water well; material: biofilm material | place: Germany | collected 2015-04-27
GCGCCGGTGACAGCGATACGAATAGGCGGTTTCATTTTTTCCAATCCTCGAGAATCCGCCAATTGCTTAGAATATTGGCGGTATATGGGGAAAAGTGAACGAATTATACTTGCAATCAGGGTCTCGCGGAAGAGCAAGTTTACTTAAGAAAAAATAAATGCGATAGGATGTTGATTGCATATTGAAATACGAAAGAGTATCTGGAATATAAAGGAATTTGTACTGATACGAAATTTTTCAGATTCTCATATAAAGATACTAGCCTTAATCAATGATAAGCGCACGTACATTGAACTTGCATCATGAGTGGTATTGCGTATGATGCTGAAGTTGAATAACTAAAGGGCGCTTCTAAAAATTCAAAGTTCTAAACAACACGAGGCACGAGCAAAAAATGGTTACGCAGCATATAAAACTGATATGTAAGGAAACATTTTTTGTGAGCAACAAAGTGTTGTGACAAAATTTGGATTTTTAGAGGTGCCCTAAAAGGAGATGCTATGAATACCGTAAATTTCCCCGCTTCTATTTCTACTCCCGCTACATCGATTGACGAAGTTATCGCGAAATTAACCGCCATCGTTGAATGGTCCAAACAAAATAATTCTCGCATTGGTTACTTTGCAGCGTTGTATCGCAAAGTGACCATCCAAGTTAAAAAAGGTATTGCAGACAATTTCTTTGACGATGGCCCGCGTATGGAACGGCTCGATATCATTTTTGCCAATTGCTATATTCATGCGTGTTATCAGTATCAAACCGGACAAACACCGACCCAATCCTGGGTGCGTGCATTTAATGAAACCGAGCACTGGTGGCCGATTGTATTACAGCATTTGCTGATCGGCATGAACGCACATATCAACCTGGACTTGGGAATTGCTGCGGCAGAAACAGTTCCTCCAGGAGAACTACCCAGTCTCAAAGGCGATTTTGATAAAATCAATGGTGTACTCGCTGGTCTGGTGGGTGATGTACAAGGGGAGCTGGCAGCTATATGGCCAGTCCTGAAATTGCTCAATAGCGCTCTGGGTAACGTGGAAACAGCAATCATCAATTTCAGCATGGAAAAAGCCCGTGATGCCGCCTGGTCATTCGCAGAAAAGCTATCCCCATTATCCGAAGAACAACGCCAGCAAGCGATCATCGACAAAGATCAAATGATCGCATTATTCTCCCGTGTGATTTCTCATCCAGGTTATTACCCATCCCTGATCATCGGAATCATTCGCCTCGGGGAGCGGGGTACGACACGTCAGCGTATTGAAATTTTGGAATGATTGGTTTGTAACTCTCACTAAAATCCGCCATGTACATCCGCAAACACACCATTTTCCCCAAAGAATTCCCGGAAGCCTGGGCGTCTGATTGGGGCGAAGATGAATTCGGGTTGTGGATGGCGTTCACCTACAAAGGCGTGCGGCAGGCGTTTCGTTGGTGTGAACCAGGGACGTTTTTGATGGGATCGCCTAAAGACGAGCCGGAACGGGAATCGTTCGGCTTGGATGAAACTCAACATCAAGTAACTTTAACCAAAGGTTTCTGGATGGCTGATACGCCGGTGACGCAAGTGCTTTGGACGGTCGTGATGGGAGAAAATCCCAGTCGCTTTAAAGGGGAAGATCTTCCGGTAGATAGCGTCAGCTGGGAGGATACTCAAGCCTTTATAGCCAAAATGAACGACCTGAAAGCAGAATTGAAATTATGCCTGCCGACCGAAGCGCAATGGGAATACGCCTGCCGTGCTGCGAGTACTACGCCATTTTGCTGGGGAGATCAGATTGATTCAACGCTGGTTAATTTTGATGGAACTTACCCTTATAACAATGGTAGCCCAAGCGAATACCGGAAGCGGACAGTAGCAGTTAAAGAACTGCTTTGTAATGATTGGGGGCTGTACCAAATGCACGGCAATGTGCGGGAATGGTGCAAGGATTGGTTTGCAAATTACCCGTCGGAGCCGGTGATCGATCCAAAAGGGGCGGAGTCGGGCGATTCCCGCGTGCTGCGCGGCACCTCTTGGATCCTCCACGGCGGGGACTGCCGATCTGCTAACCGCGGTCACCTTGGTCCCTCGTACCGCTACAACTTCACCGGTTTCCGTCTTGCCCGAGGTCATGAGCTCAAGTAGGGTGCAATACCCGGAGGGTATTGCACCAGTCCAGTGGAGCAGGCCAGCAGCCGACTGGCAGCTGCGCGGCGAAGCACGCGGGGGACAGGCGGGGGATGGACTGCGGAGTAAATTTAGTGTGATGATTCTGTCTTCTTTTAGAAAGAATAGAAAAACTTAAAACATTATTGAGGATNNCCGTACTGATCGCGACGTAGTGCGCGCAGGGATTGCGATTGATTAATCTGCTTGTTTTTCTATCTTCTTTTAGAAAGAATAGAAAAACTTAAAACATTATTGAGGAGCAGCAAATATGTCGAATCGAAAGATAGCTTCGGTTGAGATCAATGGAAAAAATATTTGGGTCGAAGTCGATCAAGTCGATGTAATTGCACCTGGCACCCGCGATGGCGATCATCCTTCAGATTTACGAGGAAGCGCAACACCAGTTGGAAATTCCGCTGATTTACTCAAGGGAAAAATTGCAACTGTGGCCGAAACACTTGAAGCGATTGTATCAACGATCGATAAAGGCATAGATAAACTCAACCCTGATGAATGGTCTATTGAATTGAATATGGGGTTTGCTGGTGAACAAAGAATTCCTTATATCGCAAAAAGTGAAATAAATGGCTGCATCAAAGTAGTTGCAAAGTGGAAGAAAAGTACTTCATAAGTAGGCTCATTAAACGAACCATGGTTTATAGATGACTCAACCTAATATTATTGTTAGTCTCAGACGCAAAGGCAGTGAAAAAAATTTAGGGTCAGCCGTTGCGGTAGCACCTCATAAGCTATTAACTGCCAAACATGTAGTTATGCCGGATGGAGAAAAGATTTCTGAAACTGATATTGAGGCAACTTTACTATCCTTCCGGGGTTCTCTTTCGGTCAAGCGTATTGATCATCATCCGGAACGCGATATTTCCTTAATTACTTTGGCTCATGAACATCAAAAAACGGTAGTTTCGTGCAACCTTGCACCTGCATTAAAAGAAAATCTTTGGGTTAACTTATTGGCTTGTAATACGGCTGAGAATTGTGTGAAAGGACCCTTTGAAGTTCAATTGACTAATTGGACTGAGCCAGGCGGGTGGGAATTTCACACGACACCAGCACATGGCATGAGCGGAGGTGCAGTGCTGCTTGATGACAAGTTGGTGGGGATTATACAAGCGAGAGATAATGCTGAAGGTTCTGGCATCATGATTCCATTAATTGAAATCAAAGAGTTTCTGCTTGAACATTTAATATTTGACTCAGTCACTCAGAATACAACTGAATTCCCTCAATCATTCCCGATAGTAGATGAGAAATCAAAGTTACCTAAAAAGCATGATAATGATTTTGTAACTAAAGTTAAAAAAGAAATGCAGAAGTTGTTGGATAACGATAGCTTGGAGGTTTTTAAGGATGTGCTCTTTAAAGAACTTAATGATGTCTTAAGCGATTTACATCAGGAAAGAATAAGTAACAAAAGTGCTTTGGACTTAGTTAATGGATTATTACTTGCTCTTGAGAAGGGCGGTGAGGATGTTCCAGTTATCATGAATGCATTATTGTTGGCTACTGTGTCTTGTTTAGATAGAAAGCATGATAGAAATATTTATAAGGCAGCAGGTGAAAATCGGGAATTAATCCGAGATGTGGCGGAAGAATTATTAGGTTGGTTAGTAGTGATGTCAATTGTGCAAGATTCATGTAGCAAAATTTTGCCTGAACTAAATCACTTACCTGCAATTTATTTTGAATTGCCAGTGATGACCGAATGGGGTGTTGAGGTTTTAGTTTCTCGTAAATTTCAGCGTCCAGTAAAGCTTAAACTGAGAGGTTCAGATATTTTGGGTGAGCACTTATTTGCTTTTAATTGGAAGAAAGATACAGTAGTGAGTCAACTTAAACTTGAATTGTGGAATACAGTCTTTCCGGATAGGGATAAAAAGGTATGGGACAATAATTTGCAGTCAGATTTGTTAGAGTTGAATGCATCCTTGTCAGCCCAGAGGAACAATCGGTATGCACCTAAGCATCATTATTTGGCAGCGCGAGTTTCCGATGAATTTGAGGATGCTTACAAAGCAGTATGTGAACAACTGTTGAAGGAACTCAATGAATTGACGGTGATACGATTTGGGGACCCTACAGATCTACAGGTTTTTTGCACTTATGAACATTCCCTAATGGCTAAAATTAGAGAGTTTCTTACAACTATCAAATCAATTAATTGAATAAAACATATGAATATCCCACATTTGGAACACTTTACCACTATCAAGCATAACCTCAAAGCTATTGGCACTTGGCGCGAAAGTGTGCATGTTTTTGATACACGCAGTGCGCAAGCCATTCGTTCGGCGCTGGCTGCCGGTCGGCCGTTGTTGGTTCGAGGCGAACCGGGGACCGGTAAAAGCCAATTGGCGCGAGCGGCGGCTAAGGTCTTGCAACGCCGCTTTGTGTCACAGGTGATTGATGCACATACCGAAATTCAGGACTTGTGGTATCGCTTCGATGCGGTTAGCCGCTTGGGCAATGCACAGATTCTGAGTGTCAGCGGAAATTCTGAAACCGCTAAAACCGAGCTTGATCCAAAAAAATACCTCAGCCCGGGGATATTGTGGTGGGCATTCGCTTGGGGTAATGCTAAAAAACAAAAATGCGATTTCCCGCTGTTTAAGCCGGATCAACAAGAACATATTGAAGAAAAAAGCGGCGTGGTACTGTTATTGGATGAAATCGACAAAGCGGATGCCGATTTGCCCAATAGCTTACTGGAAACGTTGGACAACGGAAAATTCACCGTGCCGTGGATTCATGAATCGGTGGGTTTTGATGCCCGAGGCGAAACGCCTCGCCCATTGGTCGTGATTACCACCAATGAAGACCGTCAATTACCCGGTGCTTTTGTCCGCCGGTGCTTGGTACTGGATTTGAGTTTGCCGGAGAAAGAAACCGACCTGATCGAACATTTGAAAGAACGAGCGGTGCATCATTTCCCGGAAAGTAAAGGCATGGCGCAAGAAGAAGCCGATCAAGAAATCAAGCGGGATGCAAACAAACAGCTTTTGGCGAAATCTCGATTTGATGAACGAGTACTAACCGAAGTGGCGAAGCAGCTTTATCAGGACCGGCAGCAAGCCGATGCCTTGGGCGTAACACCGCCCGGGCAGGCAGAGTATTTGGATATATTGCGGGTATTGGATCGGTTCGTGCGAAACGAAGCGCCGGAAAAGCAGCTTGCATTATTGAAAGAAATTCAGGATTTCAGTTTTAAAAAATATCCGGGGATGCAACGTCGTGAGAATACGCAAGATGCGCTTGAAGTAACACAGAATCCACAAGAATAGTAACCGTGACGCACCAAGATGAAATTTGGGTTCCGGGTAAGCGTGTCAGCCGCGCGGATCTATTGCTCGGGTGGTTGCGGTTGGGTGAAGAAGGATTCGATGAATTTGCTGCGCTGAGCGGTTTTGAAGCTCCTAAGTATCGTATCGAGTTTAATCCTCCGCCATTTCCACCATTCGATCCAGAACCTGATCCACCGCCTACTCCTTCGTTCCCTCCACCGCCGGAAATTAGTCCCGTTCGCTACTACCGTGTCGTAGCGCGAAAAGCCAGCAATATATTGCCTGAGCCTGCCGGTGCTGGGGTTAGCTTGCCCGATTGGTACGATCAGATTCAACCGCTGGATGAAAACGATACGCAAGCGCCGGGTACGTTGCCGCCAGATAAAGATCCGTTAGTGGCGTGGGCGAGGCTGTGGCCGGTAATCCAAGCCCTGCTCAGTCAATTCAAGCGCGTTCGTCAGCCGGATATTCCCAAGTTGATTCGAATCATTGCCAATGGCGATATTCCCGTAAGAATTCCGCGAAAAATACGCCAGCAGTGGGCCGCCAATGTACAGGTTTTAGTCGAATACTCAGAGCGCACTGAGCTCTTTAACGAAGATTACAATCAATTGCTTGCGCAAATGCTGCGATTGCGGGATTCAACAGGTTTTGTAGTCCAACAGGTTTTGGACAGGCTCGGTCAATTTGTGCGTATCCGGCAGGGTGATCGTTATCAGCACCGTAAGTGGCATTTGCCCGAATCTGGCGGAGAAATTTTAATCCTGAGCGACTTGGGTTTGTTGGATGGTAGCGGTAGCTCGCAGAAAGATTGGTTGCGTTTCGGTAAGAAGTTACGTGCAGCCGGATTTCAACCGCTGGTATTGTTACCGCTTCCAAAGCGCTATTTAACCCAAGAGACAATCGCGGTATTTGATTGTGTTTGCTGGTCGCGGCAGAGTGATTTGCAGCCGGTGCAGTGGGTGTCAAAATCCGGCGGGCAAAAAATGGATGTGCAAGCCAGCAAAGATTTACTGGCATGGTTATCCTTCGCTGTCCGTGTCGAACCTGGCTTGTTGCGTGCAGTGCGGCACCGCTTGCCAGCAGCGCAATTCGATGTGGGCACTGAAGTATCCGCGTGGTTGCATGATAGTGTTCAGCCGACCAGCGTCGGTTTTTATTTCAAGCACGGTGGTATCGAAGCGCATCGCAAGCGTTTCTGCGAATTGGCGATGCAACAACCCGAGCGGGCTCGCTTGATTGTCAATTTGGTGCGTGAATACCACGACTATGTTTTTCCCACCCAATTGCATGAGGAAATACTGGTGCTGGCGGATTTACTCGATGCAGCATCACTCAATACGCTCAAAGAGAGTTTTCAAAGTGATATCGCCAAAGCCACTACGCACTGGAAACGTTTGTTGAAGGCGCTAAACGAGAAAGTGGAAGGAACGGCGGGGTTGCCTGCTTTCACTGGATACTATTTTAAGCGCCAGCACCCATCCATGTGGCAGAGTCAGCACACTAAGCATTTGCCTGCCATGTGGGGCATCATGATGCGCGAATATTCCAATCTGCCTGAGCGGTTGCCGGATTTTCTCGAAGGCTCGCAGGAAGCCAAACGATTGGCTTTGTCTTTTATGCATAAAGCAGCGGATGAATTCATTGATTACGTTTTGTATCAGCAAGGCAAGAGTTCATTGAAGGCCGCTACGCGTAAGCGGTACGAGCTGGACGATGATGGTTTTACAATGGGGACGCCATTGGCAGTGTTCAATGTTCAATCGCAATTCGCCTTAAATCAAAGGCAAAAGTCCGGCGGTAAAACTGAAACGGTATTTTTGTCTTTAAATGATGAAAAAGTACACGATTTTCAATTCGAGGAACAAGAGCATCAGCAAATTCATATCGCCGGTGAGGAATTGACCATAGAGTGTTTTGCCAAACCGGATTGGGCCAGTTTGATTGGCTATGATTATGAAAAAGACGGTGCATTGTATGCTGAAGTGGTAAACGAACGTGGTGAGGTTTTCCGTTGGTATTGGAATGTACCAGAGGTTGAATCATCAATGAAGCATGCAACAGAATCCAGCAAAGTCAGTGAATCCGAAAAGTATCATCGTGGTTTCTGGTATCCGGAGTTGTTAAAGGATATGCGTTTGTATAGGCACCCGGCATGGGCAGCTGCGTGGAATCGCGACCAATACGGCCTATACGTCGACGTAGAAATCTTCAAAATTCCTCAACGCTTCCGTTGGATCGAACCCACCAGCTTCCTGATGGGCTCTCCAGAAGATGAAGCAGGCCGCTATAGTGACGAGACTCAGCATCCTGTTATACTCTCTCAAGGTTATTGGTTGGCCGAGACCACGTGTACTCAATCGTTATGGGAAGCCGTAATGCATAGCAATCTCAGTGATTTTAAAGGTGCGATGAGGCCGACTGAAAATGTTAGTTGGGAAGATATCCAGAATTTCTTCGAACAACTTAGTAAGCGCTATCCTGAACTGAGCCTACGTTTACCCACCGAAGCCGAGTGGGAAAATGCCTGTCGGGCAGGGACAACCGGCGCATTTAATTTCGACGATGAATTGTCGCTCGACAAGGTAAATTACCGAGGTACCTGGGATGATTATGAAAATTGGGGCGAAGGAGCGTTGCAGAAGACAACGGACGTCAAAGGCGAAAAATATAAACCAAACGCATGGGGTTTGTACCAGATGCACGGTAATGTGTGGGAATGGTGCCAGGATTGGTTTGGAGATTATCCGGCGGAGCCGGTAATCGATCCAAAAGGACCGGAATCGGGGGATTCCCGCGTGTTGCGCGGTGGCTCATGGATCGGTCACGGCGGGCGCTGCCGGTCTGCTTACCGCTACGGAGGTGTTCCGTCTGCCCGCGACTACTACTTCGGTTTCCGTCTTGCCCGAGGTCATGAGCTCAAGTCTGTCAGGATAGTCCGTGTAGGCCATCAGTCGACTGGCAGCTACGTAGGTGGAGCGGGCAGGGGGCAAAATGGAGGTGGATTGAGAGGTGCAAAAAAAAGTAAGGACTGTAAATAGTGAAGTTCAAATTTTTTGTTTTTCCATTGCTCTACATATCATGATTCATATCCGCAAACACATCATTTTCCCAGAAGAATTCCCGGAATCCTGGGCGTCCGATTGGGGCGAGGATGAATTAGGGCTGTGGATGGCGTTTACTTACAAAGGTGTGCGGCAGGCATTTCGCTGGTGTGAACCGGGGACGTTTTTGATGGGTTCGCCTAAAGATGAGCCGGAACGCTATGAAGATGAATTGCAACGTCAAGTCACTTTAACCAAAGGTTTTTGGATTGCTGATACGACGGTAACGCAAGCGCTGTGGGAAGTGGTAATGGGAGAAAATCCCAGCGAATTTAAAGGTGAAGATCGACCGGTTGAGACTGTCAGTTGGGAAGACGCACAAGCCTTCATCGCCAAGATGAACGGCTTGAAAGCGGAATTGAAATTATGCCTGCCGACCGAAGCACAATGGGAATATGCTTGTCGTGCCGAGAGTGCCACGCCGTTTTGCTGGGGAGATCAGATTGACTCTACATTGGTAAATTTTAACGGTGATTATCCCTATAACAATGGCGAACCGAGTCAAAACAGGGAAGAAACAGTTCCAGTCAAGGAACTGCCGTGTAATGACTGGGGTTTGTACCAGATGCACGGTAATGTGTGGGAATGGTGTCAGGATCGGTTTGCAAATTACCCGGTGGAGCCGGTAATTGATCCAAAAGGACCGGAATCTGGCGTCTCCCGCGTTTTGCGCGGCGGCTCTTGGTTCAACTACGGCAGGTACTGCCGATCTGCTCACCGCTTTCGCTCCGTTCCGTCTCACCGCTACTACAGCTTCGGTTTCCGTCTTGCCCGAGGTCATGAGCTCAAGTAGGGTGCAATAACCGCAGGACATTGCACCAGTCCAGTGAAGCAGGCCAATTGCCGACTGGCAGCTGCGCGGCGGAGCGCGCGGGGGACAAACGGGGGGTGGACTGCGGGTATTATCAGCGCTTAAGAGGTCTCTGAAGGGCACCTCTAAAAATCCAAATTTCGTCACAACACTTTGTTGCTCACAAAAAATGTTTCCTTACATATCAATTATATGCTGCGTAACCATTTTTTGCTCGCGCCTCGTTTTGTTTGGAACTTTGAATTTTTAGAGGCGCCCTGAAGAATTGTCATTTAGAGCATAACGAGAAATCCGTATTGTGGATTTGTAAAGATTCCTCACTTCGTTCGAAATGACAAAGAAAAAAGTCAAATGGACAGTTAAGTCCATTTGACTGGGAAGTATCTCCAGCTTTATCAACGATTCGTTGGAGAACGTAGCAGAAGTAGGAGGGAGAGAGTGTTCTGCAGTACGTTAGGTACAGTATCCAGTAATTGTTCTGTTGTGTATGTGATTTTTGTCACAATACAGAGCGGGATTCCGGGTGATGGCGTTTTATTTTGTTTCCCGATTGTGTGCAGCTTTCGGTTGGTTTGCTGAATTCAACAGGGTGAGTGCCGCAACCAGCATTCCGCCTGCGATGGCCAATAACCAATCGTCGATATGCAAAGGTGCAAGATGCAAGAATCCGGCGAGCGCCGGTATTTGCACCAGTACTAGTGATAATCCGATGGTGATGGCGACAATGTACCATGCGGTGCGTGACTGCATACGGCTGAGCGTAGCGGTGATGCCGGCACTGGCGGCGGTCAATGATACCAGTGCCATGGCACGCGCATGATCTACATCGTATCCTGCTCCCAGGCTGCGAACGTAGGCTAATGTGACGATCAGCGTCACCGTTAAACCCACCAGCGCAATCACGAACCACTGCCAGTTTGTGAAGAAACGCAGCTGTTTTGAACGTGGCTGGTAGGTCAGTTGTCCGTTTACGGTTATTGCCTGGAATACCAGCAGAGCGGTGGGATGAATGATTAATTCCAGCCAGATGACGTGCACAGGCATATAGAGCATGGGGTATCCAGCCAGCGGAATGATGGCTGCGGTGAGCACTAACGGTAAATGAATCATCAGCAGGTATTGAAAACTCAGTTGCAGATTGGTGAACAACTGCCTTCCTTCGGCAATGGCCCGCACGATGCTTTGAAAATTATCATCGAGCAACACGATCGCGGCAACTTCCCGTGCGCTACGCGTGCCCCGCTGTCCCATGGCAATGCCGATATCTGCGGCTTGCAGCGCAGGCACATCATTGACGCCATCGCCAGTCACGGCAACGATTTCACCGTTGTTTTGCAATGTTTGTACCAGCAATAGTTTTTGCGCAGGTATCGCACGTGCAATCACGTCGACATCACGCAAGGCGTCGACTTCGCCGCGGTCCAATTGTGCTTGCAGATCATCCGCTTTGACAACATTCGGTGTGGTTCCACCCAAACCGATTTCTCGTGCGATAGCGAGCGCGGTCGCCGGATGATCTCCGGTTACCATGATGACGCGGATGCGGGCATTGCGGCACTGGCTTATTGCCTCTTGTACGCCTTCACGCACCGGGTCTTCAAAGGCCAGCACGCCTGCGAAAATAAAATCCCGGTCGGGTTCGCCGCCGTGCCAATTTGCGGCATCGAGCGTTTGCCATGCACATGCAATCACTTTATGGCCGCCGTTGGCTAATTCATCGATGTGCGCTTGCCAATCAGCGAGGACTGCACTATCTAATTGGCACCGCACCAGTACAATCTCCGGAGCACCTTTGAGTGCAGCCAGTAAAGTGTCGTTCAAACGGACAATGGCGGTTTCACATTTGCGGTCTTCGGTAAATGGAAAGACTTCGGCCGGTGTTGTATGCAATGCCGTGGTCAATGCACCGAGAATGGCCAGATCCATGGGGTCGCCGGTTTCAGAGCGTGATGCCGTTGCGGCTATTTCCAGCAAGCGATCCTCACTGATGCCTTTTGCCGGATAGCGATGGGTGAGCAGCAATTGGCCTTCCGTCAGCGTGCCGGTTTTGTCAGAGCAGATACATGACACGCGGCCTATGTTTTCAACAACGACGGCACGCCGCACCAGTGCTTGCCGTTTGGCCAATCGGTACACACCGACACCGAGAAAGAAAGTCAGGACGACGGGAAATTCTTCTGGCAACGCAGCCACAGCCAGAGTCACCGCGCTGAGTAGCGCATCGAGCAAACCATGTCCCTGTTCCCAGCGTACCCAAGCCAATCCGAAACAAATCACGGCAGCTACGCCGAGCAGTATGGCAACGAGGTTTCCCACGGCACTTTGTAGCGGCGTGCGTGCATGCGTCCCGAGCATTGCAGAGTGTACGATTTCTCCGTACAAGGTTTCTGTTCCGGTGAATACGATGCGTAGCCTGGCGGTGCCTTTTAATAGGCGTGTCCCTGCAAATAGCCAGGAATCCCTGGCGATGCGCGCAGCTGGTTCACTCTGCGGTAATGAGGGGATTGCGTGCTTATGAACCGGGTACGCTTCTCCGGTTAGCAATGATTCGTCGCATAACACGTCCTCACTGAATTCAACGAGTCCATCGGCAGGGCATGATTCGCCCACACCCAAAAATACCAAATCCCCTGGCACCAATTCTTCAGCAGGGATTCGGAGTTGCTGGCCATCACGCATCACCGTGGTTTGAGCGGTCAGACAACTGCTTAAACCAGCCATGGATGCTTGCGTGCGCCGATGCAGATAGGCATCCATGCCGAGAAATGGTATGAGTGCGATGAGTAAGATGATCGCTTCGGTCAGTTCTCCTACTACCAAGAACAATCCGCTGGTGCCGAGCAGAAACCATAACATCGGGTCTTTTAATGTATCGCGAAGAATATTCCACCAGCCAGAAGCCGGTGTTTCAATAATCCGATTGCTGCCATATTGTTGTTGGCGTAGCTGTACACGCGCAGAATCAAGGCCATCTTTTAGAGAACCCAGATCATCCAGACGATTCAATGGTACAAGACGCATGATGTTGTTTGAGATTTGATAGTTAGATTGAATGATACGTGTTGATTGCAGATTGATTGAATGCGCTGTTTACAGTGGACCCCTTGGTCAAGACAATACTGCATCGAGTTTAAGAGGGTAACCTTTCACAT
>CXWL01006324.1_pt1 | contig 12520 bp, 14 predicted proteins | sample 590931 | NCBI WGS metagenome assembly CXWL01 (sample SAMEA3498368, study PRJEB10139) | groundwater metagenome | biome: water well; material: biofilm material | place: Germany | collected 2015-04-27
GCGATAAAGCCCGGGCAGCTTGGAGTTGGAATGCTGCGCCACATAGGAGACCGAGAAGTCATTGGTGTAGAACGCGTAGGTTAGGCATCCAAACGAAAACGCGGTCAACAGCCACAGCGCCTGTGCGCCGGGTCGGGCCATGGCCATCCAGTTGGCACGGCCCATCTGGCCACCGACAACGCTGAGCGATCCGGTAACCAAGGCGACCATCAAGGCCAGGATCAGCGAAAAATGACCTAGTTCGGGAATCATGGTGCTCCTTCTTATCAGTTGGGGTCAGAGCACATTTGCTTCGCAAAGTGGTCCGACCCGCAAGGTTTCAGTCAGTTGGGCGTGAGGCGCTAGCGTGCGGTACCTGCTGGTGCAGGGTCGGGCCAGGTCTCACTTCAAGGTTTTGATGGTTTTTTGGGCCTGGTCCACCGCATGCTGGGCCTCGGGGGGCATGTAGTTCTCATCGTGCTTGGCCAGCACTTCGGTGGCGGTGAAGCGGCCGTCGGCGCCCAGCTTGCCTTGCGCCACCACACCCTTGCCTTCGCGAAACAGGTCCGGCAGGATGCCGGTGTAAGACACCAGCACTTCCTTGGCGGTATCCGTCACCACAAAGGCCACGGTCAGATTGTCGCGTTTGACGGTGCCCTCTTTGACCATGCCGCCGACGCGAAAGGTGCGGTTCTTGGGCGCCTCGCCAGAAGCGATCTGGCTGGGCGTGAAGAAGAAGACCAGGTTGCTTTCGAAGGCATTCAGAACGAAGTAAGCCGCCAAGCCCACGGCGGCCAAGCCGCCGGCGATGAATGCAGCGCGTTTATGACGGGGTTTCATGAGGATGTGCTTTCAGATGCAATTTCGGTACGAAGGTTCCGCAACACTTGCTGGCGCCGCCGGTTTATTTGCAGCACCTCCAGCGCCATCACGACCGCTGTTGTGCCGAAGCTGCCCCAGACATAAAAGGCGTAACCGCCCATCGCAAAAAAATCGGAAATGCTAGCCCAGTGCATGTTTGACCCACTCAGTATGTCGTTCGCGTTCGAGGATGATGCTGCGTACCCGTACCAGCGCCACTGCAATGCTGTACATCCAGAACGCCACCACCATGATCAGCATGCCCCATAACATGGTGCTGGCCATGGACGGTGCGCGCGTCATGGAGACCGAGGCGCCCTGGTGCAAGGTGTTCCACCACTGGACCGAAAAGTAGATGATGGGCACGTTGACCACCCCGACCAGGGCCAGCACGGCGCTGGCTTTGTCGGCGCGGCGCGGATCGTCAATGGACGAATGCAAGGCCAGGAAGCCGAGGTACAGGAACAACAGAATCAACTCGGAGGTCAGGCGCGCGTCCCACACCCACCAGGCGCCCCACATCGGCTTGCCCCACAGCGAGCCGGTGACCAGCGACAAGAAGGCGAACAATGCGCCCGTGGGTGCCAGCGCCGATGCCATCATGCCGGACAGCCGGGTGTTGAAGGCCAGGCCCAGGCCGGCCCAAAACGCCATGATCACGTAAATGAACATCGACATTTGCGACGCCGGAACGTGCACGAAGATGATGCGGTAGCCCTCGCCCTGCTGCGCGTCGGTGGGTGCCACAAAGAATGAAATCCACAAGCCGATGCCCATCAGCACGGCGGCGATGGCCGCAAACCAGGGCCACATGCGCCCGGCCAGGCCATAGAAGTTCTGCGGCGAGGCGTACTTGAACCAATGAATCTCGCGTGTTGTCATTCCAGGGAAATCCTCAAAGCGGTGGCCGTGGCCAAGGGTGCGAAAAAGGCCGATAAAACCAGCAGTGCCGCAAGCAGCGAAAGGTGGCCATTGGCGCCCAGGCCGGCGGCGTCTGCTTCCACTGCACCGGCGCCAAATATCAACACCGGAATATACAAGGGCAAGGTCAGCAGTGACAGCAATACCCCTGCACCGCGCACTCCCAAGGTCAGGGCCGCGCCAATGGCGCCAATCAGGCTCAAGGTCGGCGTGCCCAGCAACAGCGACAGCATCAGGATGCCCAAGGCACGGCTGTCCAGCCCGAACTGCAGGCCCAGCACCGGCGCCATCAGGACCAGCGGCAGCCCTGACAGCAGAAAATGGGATAACGCCTTGGCTGCCACCAGCAGGCTCAGGGGCGTGCCTGACAGCACCATTTGCTCCAGACTGCCATCCGCGTAGTCGGTGGCAAACAGGCGTTGCAATGACAGCATGGCTGCCAGCAGCGCGCTGACCCAGAGCACACCCGGCGCCATGCGCAGCAGCAGTGCTGATTCTGGTCCAATTCCCAACGGGAACAGGCTGGCGATCACTACAAAAAACACCAGCGGCGTCAGCACTTCACCTTTTTGACGCACGGCCAACGCCACTTCGCGGCGCAGCACGGCCACCAGCACGCCGGCAAGGCCCAGCTTCGAACCGCTCATGCGCTCAGCTCCAGCATTTGGGGTGCGATGGACCCAATGTCCACCTGTTGGTGGCTGGTCAGGACAGCCAGTCCGCCACGGCCGAGGTGGGTGGCGATCAGGTCGGCCAACAGCCGCACGCCGGCTTCGTCCATCGCTACAAAGGGCTCGTCCAACACCCACAGGCGTGCTGGACTCAGCGCCAGACGCGACAAGGCTACCCGACGCTTGAGCCCCTGTGACAAATGGCGGACCAACTGGTCCTGCCGGCCCTTCAGGCCAAAACGGGTCAGCACATCGGGTGTGGCGGCGCGATCCAAGGCGGCGCCAGCCAGCGCGCAGCGGAAGCGCAGATTTTCGATCACGGTCATGGATTCTTGCAGTGCGTTGGCATGACCCAGATAGAAGAGGTCTTCGTAATAGGCGTCTCGCTGGGCCTGAATCGGGGTGCCATTCCACGAGATTTGGCCAGACTCGATGGGCGCCAGGCCACATACCATGCGCAGCAGGCTGGTCTTGCCAACACCGTTGGCGCCGGTCACATACAGCCAACGACCCTCCGACAGCACGCAATTGACGCCTTGGAAAAGCTGACGCTCCCCGCGGGAGCACCCGAGTTCGGAAAAGGACAGCGTGGACTCGTTTTTCAATTCTTGGTTTCTCAATCCCGGGGGGCCAATCTTACGGCACTGGCTCCCCGACCCCGGCTGGCCCGCTTGGGAATAGGTCTGCCGGCGCTTGTTTTTGGGGGGGTCGGTCGCGGGCGAAAACGCGCCCTGTCAATATCGACCTAACTTGCGCAAAGTCTATGTGAGCGCGCGTCCGGGTCAGGCTTGTTCCTGAACATCTTGACCAATGTTTGATCTGGATTAAGGGTTAACCCAACTCGCGGACTGACAATGCGTCGCTCGAAACGAATAACTGCAGCCTTCGTCGAGCCGAGATGTCCACCCAGGAGGTGGGTTGGCTGTGAGGCAAAAACGGAGAAAATTCATGAAGATTCAGCGTCTTTCCAGTGTCGCGGCAGTGATACTGGCAGCCTTTTCGATTTCCGCCTTGGCGCAGGACAAGGGTGCCGTGGCCCCCACCATGACGGCGGCGGAGAAGGAAACCGCCAAGAAGATCTACTTCGAACGCTGTGCCGGCTGCCATGGGGTCTTGCGCAAAGGCGCCACCGGCAAGAACCTGGAGCCCCATTGGACCAAGACCGCCAAGGATGGCACCAAGACCGAGGGTGGCACGCTGGCTCTTGGACAGTCGCGCCTTGAGAAAATCATTGGTTACGGCACCGACGGCGGCATGGTCAACTTTGACGACATCCTGACCAAGGATGAGTTGTCGTTGATGGCCAAGTACATCCAGAACACACCGGATGTGCCGCCGGAATACAGCTTCAAGGACACCATGGATTCCTGGAAGGTGATCGTTGCCGTGAAAGATCGCCCGACCAAGCAGATGAACAAGTTCAACCTGAAGAACATGTTCTCCGTGACCTTGCGTGATACCGGTGAAGTGGCGCTGATCGACGGCGACACCAAGGATATCCGCAGCATCGTCAAAACCGGCTACGCCGTGCACATTTCGCGCCTGTCGAAATCGGGACGTTATGTGTATGTGATCGGACGCGATGGGCGCCTGTCCCTGATCGACCTGTGGATGGAAAAACCCGGCGTGGTGGCCGAAGTCAAGATCGGTTTTGACGCCCGCTCGGTGGATACGTCCAAGTTCAAGGGATTTGAAGACAAATACGCGATTGCCGGTTCCTACTGGCCGCCCCAATACGTGATCATGGACGGTGACACGCTCAAGCCCCGCAAGGTGGTGAGCACCCGCGGCATGACGGTGGACGGCGAATACCATCCCGAGCCACGCGTGGCGTCCATTGTTTCCTCCGAGATCAAGCCGGAATGGGTGGTCAACATCAAGGAAACTGGCCAGATTCTGCTGGTCGACTACTCCGACATCGAGAATCTCAAGACCACCACCATTGGTTCGGCCAAGTTCTTGCACGACGGTGGTTTTGACGCCTCCAAGCGTTACTTCCTGGTCGCGGCCAACGCCTCCAACAAGATCGCGGCGGTGGACCTGAAGACCGGCAAGCTCGCGGCGCTGGTGGATACCGCCAAGATTCCGCACCCTGGCCGTGGCGCGAACTTTGTCCATCCGAAGTTTGGCCCCGTCTGGGCGACCGGTCACCTGGGTGCCGATGTCGTGACGCTGATCAGCACGCCGTCCGAAGACAAGAAGTTCGCCAAGTTCAAGGAATTCAACTGGAAGGTGGTTCAGGAAGTCAAACACGTACCGGGCAACCTGTTCGTGAAGACCCACCCCAAGTCGAACCACCTGTGGGCTGACTCGGCGCAAAACTCGGACAAGGAAACCGCTGAGTCGGTGTCGGTCTGGAAGATGGGCGATCTGTCCAAGCCATTCAAGACCATCAACGTGGCCAAGGATTCCGGCTTGCCAGTCACCAAGGCCACCCGCCGCGCAGTGCACCCCGAGTACAGTGCCGATGGTACCGAGGTGTGGATCTCCCTGTGGGGTGGCAAGACCGATCAGTCGGCCATTGTTGTGTACGATGACAAGACCTTGGCCGTGAAGAAGGTGATCACCGATCCGAAGATCATCACGCCCACTGGCAAGTTCAACGTGTACAACACGCAGCACGACATTTACTGATCTGTGGTTGTGACTTGAAACGGCGGCGGAAGGGTTTCGACCCTTCCGCCCTTGTTTTGGCTATTTTCTTATCGAGTTTGGAGAATGTTGATGGCTGGAAAGATCGCGGGCCTGTGGTCGGCACTGAGAAAACCAAGTGCGAAGTACTCACTGTTGGGCTTGCTCACGGTTGGTTTTTTTTCTGGTGTCTTCTTTTGGGGCGGTTTCAATACAGCCATGGAAGCGACCAATACGATGGAGTTCTGCATCTCGTGCCATGAGATGCGTGACAACGTGTTCCAGGAGTACAAGAAGACCATCCACTACAGCAATCGCACGGGTGTGCGTGCGATGTGCTCTGACTGCCATGTGCCCAAGGACTGGACGCACAAAATGGTGCGCAAGATCAAGGCCAGCGGCGAACTGTGGGGCAAGTTGTTGGGGACCATTGACACCAAGGAGAAGTTTGAGGCGAATCGCTTGCGCTTGGCCGAGAACGAGTGGGCGCGCATGAAGGCGGTCGACTCGCGTGAGTGTCGCAATTGCCACAGTTTCGAAGGCATGGACACCGAGAAGCAGAAACTGCGTGGCGCCAAGATGCACAAGATCGGGCAGGAGGAGAAGAAGACCTGTATCGATTGTCACAAGGGTATCGCGCACAACAAGCCCAAGGGCATGAAGGAGGACGACGAATAGTCGTCTCGCTTGACAACTCGTGGCCGCGGTAATGAAATCGGCCATTTCTGGCACACCTATAAGGATCATCAAAATGAAGAAAACATCTCTCTCCTTGTTGGCGCTCGCTACGCTGCTGAGCGTCGGCGCGCCACTTGCCCAGGCCGCCCCGGACTGGAACAAAGTACCCAAGCGTGACATCAACGTGTTCCATGCGGGCGTGACGCCGATCGAGTGGATCAACAAGAAGTCCGACCACAGCGGCACCGCCGGCATGAAGAAGGGTGAGACCTGTGTCGGATGCCACGAAGAAAAGGGCACCTTGAACTTCAATTTCAAGCGCTTGGCCGACAAGGAACTGGAGCCCGTCGGTGCGCCCAAGACGGCGATGTACCCGGTGGCCGTGCAGGCCGCCTATGACGCCGCCAATCTGTACATTCGTTTGACTTTCAAGGCACCCGCGGGCGGTTTCGACAAGGGCGACAAGGACAACGAAGTGAAGGCAACCGTCATGTTCCCCGATGCCAAGGTGCCACAAGCGGCGCAAGTCGGCTGTTGGGCCGCCTGCCATGCGGACGCGCGAACCATGCCTGGTGGCGCCGACAAGAAAACCAAGTACCTCAAGGAAGGCGCTTACGAGTTGATGCAGTGGAAGAGCGCCAAGGGAGCCAAGTCGGTTGACGGTAGCGTGACCAGCGAGCGCAAGATGGAAGGCGGTAGCATGGGCGCCACGGCGGCCGGCGCCAAGGCAGGCGACACCTACACCGTAATCTTCACCAGGAAAAACCCTGGCGAGGGCAAGACGATTCCATTCGGCTTGGCGGTTCACGGTGATCACGCCAGTGGGCGCTTCCATCACGTGTCGCTCGGCTACACGCTGGGTGTGGGCGCGGAAGGCGATGTCAAGGCTACCAAGCAGTAAGCAGTAAGCAGTAAGCAGTCGCGATGCCGGAGTTCTCATGCACTCTGGTTTCGTGAAACGACGGTCTTCGCTGGCAGTCGCGGCGCTCATGGGTTTGCTGGCGCTGCCGGTGGTGGGCTACGGTCAGCAGACGGTGGAAGTCGTGATCCAGAACTACAGTTATCAGCCGAAGGTGGTTCAGATCAAGGTTGGTGACACGGTGAAGTGGCTCAATCGGGAAAAGCGAACCAGTCACTCAGTGGTTTTTCCGGTGGAACAAGGGGGCGAATCCGAACGATTCTTTCCCGATGAGAGCTGGCAGCGCCGCTTTGATGTGCCGGGGCGCTTTGCCTACCACTGCGGCCCGCACCCCGAGATGAGCGGCGTGGTGGAAGTGAGCGGACTCTAGCCCCCACGTTTCCGCTCCAAGCGGGCAGATGGCAGCGGCTTGCCGTGCCGTCCCAAGTCAGGATGTTGATCCTGATCAAACTATCGTCCTCCGGTGAGGCGTACGCTCGCGCTCTGGTGTAAACCACCATTGCGAGTGCATCATTACCCACAACCGGAGACAAAATGCGTACAAGCACACACGCGGTCTGGCGTAAGGCCAGGTCCTTCCTTGCGTTGGCATTGCTGCTACCCATGGCAGCCACCACTGTCATCGCCCAGGAAAAAACCCAGGAGCCCAGGAGTCCGTCCGAGAAGAGCTATCAGGCGGGTGATTCGTCGCCTGTCGGGCAGGCGGAGATGTACCACAACATCAATCCCAAAGCCCCGGCGATGACCAAGGAAGAGTTCGAGAAGGGCAAGAACATCTACTTTCAGCGTTGCGCCGGTTGTCATGGCGTGTTGCGCAAGGGCGCCACCGGCAAGGCGCTGACGACCGACAAGACCATCCCGAGCGGCACCGAGTACCTCAAGGTGTTCATCAAGTACGGCTCGCCCGGCGGCATGCCGAACTGGGGCACGTCCGGCGAACTCAATGACGCCGAAGTGGACCTGATGGCGCGTTACATCCAGCAGGAGCCACCGACGCCACCCGAGTGGGGCATGAAGGAAATGATGGCCTCGCTGAAGGTCATCGTTGCGCCAGCCAAGCGCCCGACCAAGAAAATGAACAAGCTTGACTTGGCCAATCTGTTCTCCGTCACCTTGCGTGATTCCGGCGAGATTGCGCTGATCGACGGCAAGTCGAAGAACATCATCAAGATCATCAAGACTGGTTACGCGGTGCATATTTCGCGCATGTCGCAGTCGGGTCGCTACCTCTACGTGATAGGCCGGGATGCCCGCATCAACCTGATTGACTTGTGGATGGAAGAGCCGAGCAATGTGGCCGAGATCAAGGTCGGCCTGGAAGCACGTTCGGTCGAGACGTCCAAGTTCAAGGGGTATGAGGACAAGTACGCGATCGCCGGCACCTATTGGCCACCCCAGTTCGTGATCATGGAAGGCGACTCGCTCAAGCCCCTGCGCATTGAGTCGACGCGTGGCATGACTGTGGGCACGCAGGAATACCATCCCGAGCCACGGGTCGCCGCCATCGTGGGCTCGCATTTCAATCCCGAGTTCATCGTCAACGCCAAGGAAAGTGGCAAGATTCTGGTGGTCAATTACAAGGACCTGGACAACCTGAAGATCACCAGCATCAACGCCGCGCAGTTTCTGCACGACGGTGGCATGGATTCGACGGGCCGCTATTTCCTGGTAGCAGCCAACGCGTCCAACAAGATCGCCGTCGTGGACACCAAGGAAGACAAGCTGACTGCGTTGATCGACGTGGGCAAGGTTCCGCACCCTGGTCGCGGCGCCAATTTCGTGCACCCGAAGTTCGGTCCGGTCTGGGCCACCAGCCACCTGGGTGATGAAACCATCAGCCTGATCGGAACCGATCCGAAGAAACACAAGGATCAGGCTTGGCGGGTGGTGCAAACCGTCAAGGGCCAGGGTGGCGGTTCGCTCTTCATCAAGACCCATCCGAAGTCGCAGAACCTGTGGGTCGACACGCCGCTCAACCCCGAGGCCAAGAACAGCCAGTCTATCGCCGTGTTCGATATCAAGAACCTCGACAAGGGTTATGAAGTGTTGCCGATCGGCGAGTGGGCCGGCATCAAGGACGATGGCGCCAAACGCATCGTTCAGCCGGAGTACAACCAGGCTGGTGACGAGGTGTGGTTCTCGGTGTGGAGCGCCAAGGACAAGATTTCGGCCCTGGTGGTGGTGGACGACAAGACCCGCAAGCTCAAGGCCGTGATCAAGGATCCCAAGTTGATCACCCCGACTGGCAAGTTCAACGTCTACAACACGCAGCACGACGTCTATTGATCGTGTGATCCGTTGCGCGGCGCCTTGCTCGCCAGCGCAATCAGGCCCGCCGCTCTTGGGGTGCGCGGGCCTTCGTTTTTTTCCCAGCGCGCCCGTGCGCAGGCAATTCGGGTGGGTCTTACTGCACCACGACCGCGTTGCGTTCGGTCAAGATCAGATTGGAAGCCGCGGCGTGCAAGGGCGCCCTCAATTGCCACACCGCAAAACCCTTGGGTGTGCGGGCCACGCCCAGCAAAAAGTAGTCACCCGTCTTGACCGGTGCGAACCGGGCTTTGCCGTCAAAGTCGGTGATCACGGTTTGCAGGATATGCGGTTGCAGCGTGGCCATTGCCTTCTCGTAGAAGTCACCGATAGGCATCATCCGCAAGTTGTTGGCGCCAAAACCAAACCAGATCGCGTAGTCGTCTTCGGTTTGCGCCAGTTTGTTTTGACCATTCCTGCCCTTGATGCTGAGTCCGGCCGTCTTCAGAATGGTGCCCAGGCTGTTGTCCACCAGGTAGAAGGTGGTCCGCGCCACCGCCTGGGGATAGCCGGGTTTGAGCGACACCGTGGCGCGCATGCTCAAGACCGACTGGGTTGCCGGCGAGACTGGTTGCACGACATTGACCGTCGGCGCTGAAGCTGCCACCGTTGGGTTGAGTTGTGCACTACAGATGATCGGCGTCAGCGCGGCCGCCAGGACAGTACGCCACCAAGTTGGGTTGCGCACCCTGGTCACGGCCGGTCCACGGATTGATTTGATAGCGCCATCAACGTGACACCCAGCGCCGCCGCGACCCAACCCGCCAGCAAGGCGTGGCTGATGGTGGTCAGCAGTTGCCCCTCCCATATGGCGCTGATGACCCCCAGGCTGAAGGCCGCCGCGAGCGAGCGCCATAGCCACGACAGCGTTGAGCCCGAACCCAGGCCCCCGATGTAAATCAAGGTTATGGCGATCACCAGCAGGGCCGCACCGACAATTCGATGCAGCCAATGCAGGGACTGACCCGCCGCCGTGTCTACCGATAGGGCTGCCACCGGGCCGCTGAGCAGGGGATTGAGCAAGGTGGCGGCCTCGGCCGACCACGTGAGTTGCTGGCAATCCACGGCGCAGGCGCTGCCGGCCAGGCGTGCGCTGATCATGGCGCCCAGCGCGGCCTGCAGGGCCAAAAGGGCCAGCAAGGTCCAGGCGGTGCGGCGGACGAATAATCTGGCGCTCAGACCAGGGCTGCCAGCCGGGGGAGTGGATGTCGATAGCAGCGCGGCGCACAGGGCGACCAGCGCCAGGCCGCCCAACACGTTGACCACGGTCACCATCGGCAGGGGCGAGGGCGTGTGCAGCCCAACCCACGCCAACACGCCGGTTACCCCTACCAGCGCCAGGCCCAAGGCCTTGGCGGGTCTGGCCCAGCCACGCCAGCCGATAGCCACGATGACCAACGCCAGAATTGCGAACAGCGTTGCGGTCAGCCGATGGGTCAGCCGCAAGGCCTTGATCAGGTTGCTGCCCTGTACCTGGTTAGCGGTTTCAAGCAAGCCGTAGCAACTCGGCCAGGGGCTGCAGCCGATGCCATTGGCCGACAAGCGCAGCGTGGCGCTGCTGCCCAGAATCACCAGCGCCAGAACCAGGGCGGTCAACAAGAGGGGACGCAGGGCTCGGGTCATCAGGACTTGCCCGCGCGCAATACGCGCAGCACCACCACCGCGAAGATCAAGCCGCCGATGACCGCCACCAAACCGCCGGCGCCCATCAAGGCCATGCCGGCGACCTCCGAGTTGGAGCGCAGCACCTGCTCGGCGCCGGCGACCTTGCGCTGCACGCCATAGCCGCCAGACCAGACCAGTCCGGCGATATGCATCAGTTGACCAAGCCCGTAAACGGCCGGCTGCCAGGTGGCCATGCGCGGCAGCGCGGTGCCAAAACCCATGCGTGGCAACAGGGCGTAGGTTAGACCCATCAGCGCCAGCGTGATGCCAACAATCGAGCCGTGGTAGTGGGCCGGCACGCGCACGTCCGAGCCCTGAATCATGAAGCCAATCACGCCGCCGGCGCCGAACAGCAGCAAGGAGGACAGCAGGGCCACATGGCAGGGGTGCATCGCTTGCTTGGCGTGGTCGCGGCGGGCCAATCCAATCAGTACGGCCAGCGCCACCGGCACGATGGCCAGGCCGCCACCAAAACGCATTTGCCAGGTGAACAACTTCTGGTGCTCCACCGAGCTCACGTCGAACGCGAGGTAAATCGGTGCCGTGGTGAACACGGTGGCCAGCCCGATGCCGAACAGAATTACCACCACCCGCGGCGTCAGCGGCAAACGCGCGCCGGACAGGCTGGCCAGCCACAACCAGGCAATCAGCATGACCAGGCTCCAGCAGAACTGGACCACGTGTCCGGGGCCCCAAAACAGCAATTCGTAGTAGGTGCGCGGGTCCAGGTTGCCGCGGCACGGCGTAGCCCGACCACGCCAGGGCCAGCAAGGCCATGGCGGCCGCCACTGCCGCCGCGTTGAGACCGAAACGCAGTGCGCCATCGGCGGGCAGGTTCAAGCCCACCTTTTGCGGCACCGCCAGCGCGCGCAAGGCGGTCAGCCCAAACCCCGCGCCGAACACCGTCAGGCCCCACAGGAACAGCGTGCTGTCGATCACCGGCACGTAGTTGGCCATGATGGGTGTGCCAGGATTGACAAACGGTGCCAAGGCCATGCCAGCCGTGCCCAATGCCGCCAGCAACCAGGCCGACCAAGCCAACGCTTGCCAGCGCTGGCTGCCAGCCAGGCTCCACAGGACCGACGTGAAGGCGGCGAACCACACCAACACCGACATGTCCACGTGCACCACCAATGCCACCCGGAAGAAATCCACGCCCGGCATCATCCCTTGAATGAAAGGTGTGCGCGCGGCCACCAGCAGAATGGAAAACACACCGCTGATCAACAGCGATGCAATCGCCAGCCACAGCCACGCAATGGCAAGTTGGCCGCGTTCGCCACTGGCAACCTGCAACTCGAACCTGGCGTGGCGCTCAGTCGGCTCCACCGTGGCCGCGCCCGCGCCAACGACGGGCGCCGTGGCGCGGATACCGCCGCCGTTCATCGGATGATCACCCCGCCGAGTTCGGGCTGAAAGTCGATCAACACAATTTGCCCAGGTTTCACGTTGAGGGCGAACTGCCGGTCGTGAGTGTAGCCCTGCACTTTCTGGTTGTCATTGATTTGCACGTGCAGTTGGTGTTGCCCGGCGGGGATCGGCAGGCGGCTGTAAGCCGCGGACGCCCCATCCTTGGATAGGCCGGCGGGTGGGTACGAGTCGTCAATGATCGCCTTGCCATCCAGCTCAACCCGCACCGTTACGGGTGAACGGGCCCGCGGACAGTCCGCGGACACCCGCATGTTGGGGGGCATCTTGGCAAGCTCCTCGGCACTGCGATGGCGGCACTCCACCAGCAACTGCCCGGGATGGCGCAGTGACAAACGCAGCAACCCTTGGCCGTCTTCGAGCAGACGGTAGGGCGGCGAGGTCGAAAAGTAGCCGACGACCAAGGCGAACAGACCATACAAGACGGCTTGCACGGGGTAACGAATGAACTTAGACATGG
>CXWL01013798.1_pt1 | contig 12518 bp, 10 predicted proteins | sample 590931 | NCBI WGS metagenome assembly CXWL01 (sample SAMEA3498368, study PRJEB10139) | groundwater metagenome | biome: water well; material: biofilm material | place: Germany | collected 2015-04-27
CACGCCGCGATCTACGGGTATGCCGTCGACGAACTGCTCGGCCGCAGTTGGAAAGAACTCTACGATCCCGAGTGGGCGGCGCTGATCGAGCAGTTTTACCTCCCCATCCTGCAGGCAGACGGGCAGTGGCAGGGCGCAGTCATCGGGAAAAAGAAGTCCGGTGACGCCTTCCATGTCGATCTCTCGCTCTCTCTGCTCGAAGAACGCAGCACAGGACGCCACACCATCCTCTCTACCTGCCGCGATATCACCCACCGCAAACAGATGGAACGCGACCTAATCGATGCCAAAGATGCCGCCGAAGCCGGGGCCCACGCCAAAGCTGAATTTCTCGCCACGATGAGCCATGAAATTCGCACCCCGATGAACGGGGTCATCGGCATGACCGGACTCTTGCTCGACACCCCGTTGACACCGGAGCAGCGCGAATATGCGGAAACAGTCTGGCGGTCCGGCGAGACCCTCCTCGCGATCATCAATGACATCCTCGATTTTTCGAAAATCGAGGCCGGGAAATTGACGCTCGAAATCATCGAGTTTGATCTGCGCACGACCGTCGAAGAAACGCTCGACCTCCTGGCTGAACCGGCTCAACGCAAAGATCTGGAAGTGGTGGGGCTCGTCGATGCCGCCGTACCGGCGGTGGTAAAAGGCGATCCGGGGCGCCTCCGCCAGATTCTCACCAACCTGCTCGGCAACGCCATCAAGTTTACCGAGCGCGGAGAGGTCGTCCTCGCCTTGTCCGTGCTGAAGGCCTCGGACCGGTCGGTCACCCTCCGATTCAGCGTCACGGATACCGGCGTGGGCATTACGCCAGAAGGCCGGGCCAGACTGTTCCAATCTTTCAGCCAAGCTGATGGATCGACCACCCGTCGGTTCGGCGGAACGGGACTGGGATTGGCTATTTCCAAACAGCTCGTGGAGCTGATGCGGGGCGAGATCGGAGTGGACAGCCAGCCGGGATCCGGAAGCACATTTTGGTTCACCACGGAATTGGAACAGCCGTCGCGCGGACCGGCCTCTCCGACACCGGCCCAGGACTTGGCCGGTCTCCGCGTCTGTCTGATCGACGACAATGCGACGAACCGCTTATTGCTTGAGCATCATGCGGGCGCGTGGGGCATGACGTATGCCTCCGCGGCAGACGGGCCGGCGGGCCTGGCGCTCATTCAGGACGCGCATCGATCAGGCCATCCGTTCGACCTGGCAATCATCGATATGCAAATGCCGGGTATGGACGGGATGCGGCTGGCCGAGGCGATCCACGTCGCGACGGACGCCACGCAACCCAGGCTGGTGCTGCTGACCTCCCTCACCCGGCGAGGCGATGCCAAACTCGCACGGGCGCGAGGATTCTCCGCATACCTCACCAAACCGATTCGCCAACAACAGCTCTACGATTCCCTTCGGCTGGTCATGGGGCGCGCTCCCGCCAAGACGCCGCAGGAGTCGCCATTGATCACCCTCCATAGCCTGGCGGAAGCCCGTGCGCGGATCGACGGACGCCTCTTGCTGGCGGAAGACAACGTCATCAACCAGAAAGTCGCCGTCAAGATGCTGGAGAAGCTCGGGTGCCGCGTCGATGTCGTCGCCGACGGCCTGGAAGCAGTCGAAGCCTGCTCCCGCATCCCGTACACGTTGATTTTCATGGACTGCCAGATGCCTGACATGGACGGATTCGAAGCCACCAGGCGCATCCGGCAGCGGGAAGGAACCGCCCACCACACCCCGATTATCGCCATGACGGCCAACGCCATGGCCGGTGACCGCGAACAATGTCTGACTGCCGGTATGGATGATTATCTGAGCAAACCGGTCCATTCCGCGGCCTTGGCTGACATCCTCGCCCGCTGGGTCCCGGCGCCGGGGTCACCCGCCGGCCTGGCACCTCCGGGAAGCCCGGGCCAAGAAAACCTACAAGGGCACGAACCCGCCCGCGCGCCGGACTGACAAAGGCACACCAACGATGTCCATTCTGATTGTGGAAGATAATCCCGTCAACGCCACGCTGCTCACGCTCATGCATGATGGTCGCCTTGCTGCTGTAGGCCTACAGCCAAGGGCTCTACGCGTCGCGGCGGATCGCCAAGGCCTGTCATGAGCGGGTGGATTTCATGGCCGTGACGGCGCGGCAGAGTCCGGATTTTCGCACGATCAGCGACTTTCGGAAGCGTCACTTGCCGGCACTGGGCGAGCGGTTCACGCAGGTGCTCCAGCTGTGCCAGAAGGCGGGACTGGTGAGCTTGGGGCACGTCGCATTGGATGGAACGAAGATCCGAGCGAATGCCTCCAAACATAAGGCGATGAGCTACAGCCGGATGAAGACCGCCGAGCCGGCGCTGGCGGCCGAGGTAGCCCAGTGGCTGGCGAAGGCTGCGGCCAGCGACGCGCGAGAGGACGAGCACCCATCGGATCGCTCTCGACGAGGCCGCCCCGCGAAGAATCCTCCAGGCACGCCCCACGACCGCGCACAGCGCAATTTCACCGATCCAGACAGCCGGATTATGAAGGCGCAGGACGGATTCATCCAAGGCTATAACGCCCAAGCGGCCGTCGATGCTGCGCATCAGGTGATTGTGGCCCATGGGCTGACGAGTCAGGTCAGCGATACGCACCAACTCGAGCCGATGCTGGCGTCCATCAAAGCGAACATGGGCCGGCAGGCGCGGGAACTCTCGGCGGATGCCGGGTATTGCTCCGAGCCCAATCTCTCAGCATTGGCTCGCCGCCACGTTCGCGGCTATGTTGCGACGGGGCGGCAACAGCATGGCACGCCCTCGGCCACCGGCAGGCGGAAGACGGTCCCGCGGACACGAGTCCACGCGATGAAGATCCGCCTGAAACGCGCGGGGTATCGCCGTCGCTATCGGTTCCGCAAGCAGGTGGTCGAACCCGTGTTTGGTCAGATCAAACAGGCGCGCGGATTCAGACAGTTCTTGCTGTGGGGTCTGTCGCAGGTCGCTGGGGAGTGGAGCTTGCTCTGTAGCGTACACAACATGCTGAAATTGGTCGGAGCGAGAGGATGAATCCCTCACCATCGAACGCAATTCCACTCATTGGCACACGTATCGGCCACACCCCTCGTCGGCTGACCGAATCGCTGCTGGCCCTACCGTGAATATACGTCTTGTTACGCATTGTCAGCCATTACTCGGACAGGCTCCTAGCGGGTTCATTCACTCTCCGTAACAGACGACTGCGGAGGACGGGCAGCTGTGGCTTCCTACGCAGGTGGTGAAAATCGATATCGGCTTGACTGTACACCGTTTCAAGCTAAAACAGAGACAGTGGACGGCGTCATCGGCCAGGACCGAAATGGCATCGGCCGCCATGCGCGCAGCATCAGGTCCGCGCAAAACCTCGACGTAACTGAAATGGAGGCAAGAGTGACTCAAGCCAAATCGTCCGTATACCGTCTGTTGGTGATCGCAAGTATCGTCCTCACCCCGGTATGGAGCCATGCCGGGGATTGGAAACTCATCCGCCTCGCCTACAGCAGCGGCTGGGACGCCTTGCCGGCGATCGTGGCGATAGAGCGCGGCCTGTTTTCCCAGGAGCATCTGGTCGTCAACGGCTTGACCATCAGCTCGACGGAAGCGCTTATCGGGTCGCTCAGCTCGGGCTCGACGGATATTGCCGCCGTATCGCAACGAGGAGGCCTGATCATGGCCGCGCTCAAGCTGCCGCTCCGGATCCTCTCGTTGAACGGATGGGGCACTCAAATGGAGCTGGTGATCTCGGATCAGCAACCGGCCGTGAAATCGGTGGCCGACCTCAAAGGGAAAACGATCGCCATCGGCGTTGGATCGGAAGCCCATCCGGTTCTCATTCGCCTCCTGAACAAATTCAAGCTGCGCCCCTCCGATGTGACGATCAAGCTTCTCCCCCCCGACTCCCTGACGAAAGCGCTCGACCAGAAGACGCCCCTGGCCGACGGTATTTTCGAATCCCGGCATTTTACCTCGGCTGTGATGAAAGGCGGCAACGCCCACGTGTTGATGGGGGCGGAAGATCTGACCAACCTGCTCGGATTAATCGCCGCCGCGCCCGTCATCGTACGGGCGGAGCTGATTGAGAAGGAACCGGACACCGTCCAGCGTTTTGCGAACGCCTGGGTGAAATCGCTCAAGTACATTCAGCAAGACCCAGACGACGCCGCGCGCCTCCTGGCCATCTTCTTTCACCGGCAGGGGTTGCGCGCCGTCACCCCGGAACTCACCAAGTCCTGGATCGCCATGACGAAGTATGATCGGCCGATCTGGACGGCCAGCGATACGGCGGATGCAGAGTACAACGGATGGGGCCTCAAAGAAGGGGGAATTCTGAAAGTCCTACCGAAACTCGACGGATACGTCGACAACCGATTTGCGGAGTCCGCGGTCCGGCGGCTGGAGGCCTCTCAACCAGCCGCTGCCGAAAGCGCCGCACCTGACAGATCCTCATCGCCCAAGAACCCCAAGGAGGCCGCTCCGCAGGAAGCCCTTCAGTAAGCCCTTCCGGCAAAACCGGTTCCGAAAGACATTCTTCGGGGGCAGACAACAGAACGGCGACCGGGCCTACGGTCCCGGTCGCCGTTCTGTTCACCGTCAAAGATCCCTGTCGAAATCACGGGCCTCCCCTCGCTTCCCTTACAGGGGGCCGTGCCACAACCCCGTCAGGATCCGGACAGCCAGGGCAGCTTGTCCGGCAGTTGCAAGGCACTCGGCAATCTGAACGTCAAGGGCAGGCTGACGACCAGCTGGAAGTCAGGCGACTCCTTCGTGATCCCGATCCCCCCGGTCACCAGAAGCGTCGTGGTGGGATTCAGCGACAACGCGGTACCGAGTAACAGCAGCCCGCTGTTGAAGGAGGTCCCGGCGATCCGTCTGCCGTTCTGGCGCGTATTATCGGTCCACGAATCGTAGAACGTCATGTTCAGCGAGACCCGTTCGCTGACCGAGAGGTTCAAACCGAAAAAAAACTCCGTCGTATTGCCCGGCGTCACGATGCCGACCGCGCCGCCGACATTGCGCTCCAGATTCATCAGAAGATTTCCACCCACGTAATAGACGACCGGGTCCGTGCGCCAGACCATTTGAATGCCGGGCGCTACGGTATAAAAGCCGTTCCCCGTCGGGGTCTTCAACAGCCGGACCTCGCCCCCCTGTCCGATGGTCGTCGGGACTTCGAATGAATCGGTCCCCGTGGGGACGCGGCCCTTGAGCCGCAGCAGGACGTCAGGCAACACATCCGTGCCGATCACCGCTTGGTAAACCAGCGAGCCTTCCACATCGCCGATGTCGGCGTGGTGGATGGTGCGGTCGGCTTCCTGAGTGGTACCGATTCCGGTCAACTCCCGATCCTGCCGGTACACGTATGGTACGCGGGCTTCCAGTTGAAGCCGGTTGAGCAGTCCGTACCGAACATTGACTCCGGTCGTGTAAATGTCGCGGAACACGCGATCGACCCGGATGGTCCCGACCACGATGGCTTCGAATACCGAAAATCCGTTGATGGCGACGCGATCGGACGAGATGCGCGTGTAGTCCGCGAACGGCTCCACTTGCAGCATGCCTTTGGGCAGCAGAATGGCCCCTCGGGAAAGGGAAAGCTGGTCGATGGGCTTTTCAGATTTGGGCCGCTCCGGCTCACTCATGACCGACGATGACAGCGCCTTCAACGGAGCCATCGGCGCGCTCAGCGCGCCCGAGTTCATCGGTTCCGGCCCTTGCGATGAGGGGGGCGCATCGAGCGGCTGCGGAGCCGACGGCACAGGCAGCGCAGGCCCGGAAGTTGCGCCGTCGCCGATCGACTCCGGCCCCTGGGGAACAGGCAAGGCATTCGGCGGCTGCGAAACCGGACTTTGGCCCACGAGTGTCTGAGCGGCCTCGGCCGGGAGCGAAAGGAGCGGAACGGTCCCGGCGCATACGGCAAGAATTGAACTGAGACTGCATAGGGCGGCACGCACATAACGAAGCACCGGAAGTGAACTCAAAGCGGACCCTCCTGGATTCAAAGAGATGTCACGGCGGCAAGATTCCACTCGCCGGACCTGTGCCGTTAGATCTATCACAGATCAAGGAGTGATCAAGAAAAAAGCCGGACTTCGCCACGGAGCAGGCGCGGCACAAGCGGCAACCGGCAGGAAAAGTCCCGCCGACAACCGGAGGTATTGAAGGAGATCATCCAAAGGCTCCCGCCAAGCCTCCGAAGGGAAAACCGGCGGGAGCGCGCACGATAGAAATCCGATACGATGACAAGACGCTCAAGGTCTGAACAAGTCCGCCAGACTCGGAAGCCGGCTACCCGGCTGGAGATTCACCATCGCAATCTGCACGAATAGATTGTTATTCACGACGTTGAAATTCCCCGGCACCTGCGTAATCTGGAAAATGCCGCTGGAGCCGTTAAAGTTCCCGACGCTCGTTGAAATGTTCACCTGCCCGTTTTGCACAGTGGCAGATGGAGTCGGGGTCGGCACAGGCCCGGTCGTCAGCGTACCGGTCGTATCCACAGCCAGACTCCCTTCGACCTGACCGACATTTGTATAGTATCCCGAGAACATCACGTTGAACGCCAGCCCGTTGAATCCTCCACGGATCCCGGCCATTTCCGGCTCAGACAACGGAGTCGCCCACTCATCAGACGGCAACAGATCGTGCAGCGGGCCGGCGACGGCCGCGGGAACGGCTCCGAGCATCATGGCCAACATCCACATACTCACCTGCTTCAACATGCTCTCTCCCTCCAAACGATCAAGACATTATCGATCGAGAACTTGCTGTTTCACGTCTTATCAATACTCGGCAGCCCCTCGTGGCCAGATAGCGCTGCCTAACCGCTGAATAATCGGCACCACCTGCCCCATCGACGCCTTAGGCAGTGTGTCCATCGTAAAGTCGCTGTTCCCCTCCCGGCTCGAATGCAAAATGACCAGGATGACACCGTTCCATTCATTGGCAAAACTTTCGAGCGTCCGGGAGCGATTGCCGTAGGCCGGATCGGCAATGAAGACTTCCCCGTCTGCAATTCCCTTGACGATCACGAAATGCGCATACCCACGAACGTTGACCAACGCCACATACGGGATCTTGAGATTGGCCAGCTTCTGTACGTCACTAATACGATATCCGTTGGCCACATATCCCCGCTGCTCGGCAAACCGTTTCATTTCCAACAGCGAGAACCCCTCCTGCTGGATCTTGTCCTTGTCGCCCACCGCGATCATCGCATCGACGAGACTCTGCTCACGAACATCTTCCTGATAATAGTACTTGAGCAGCGTCGCCATCGCGGCGGCCCCGCAACTGATGTCGTAGGCCTGCCGTTCGATATTCTGAAACCGGAGTTCGACGAGGCTCTTGACCGGAACATTGGCCAGCATCGACCCGCCCGGCAGTGGAATCGGAGGATTCGCCCAGGCGGAATCCGCGCAGACGGCCCAGATCAGCATCGCAACGACGAAGCAAGCCTTCATGGAACTCCTTACCGGTTGAAAACCTGAAACGAAACACCTAAGACATTGCCGACCGAATTCAGATCGCCCGACGACTGATTGACTTGCGCAATCCCGCGAAAATTACTAAATGAATTCTCGATCACATCCGCGCGAGCGCTATTATTGACCGGCGCGTCCCGTTTGCCGCTGGACACCTGCCCGAGCGTCGTATCGTTGATCGGCAACGCATCCGGCCCCAGCGTGTCGCCGACCGCCATCCCCAGAACGTTGAGCTGATTATTGGCGTTCCCGGCGGTTTGATTGACCCCCACGATGCCGGCCGCATTGCCGAAACTGTTGGCGATGCGCGTGCTGCGCTCGCCCCCGTCCGACACGACCGTGTTGTTCGTCAGGTTCTGAGAAACCGCCAGATTCAAGGCCCCGATGATCGACCCGACTTCCGTCGCCATGAATGCCAGGACCCGCACATTGGCCTGGTTGTTCACGTTGCCGGCTTCCTGGTTCACGTTCACAATTCCGGCGTTGCCGTGAAAGGCATCCTGCAGCAACACCCTGCCGATGACGCCGAGTTGTTCGATCTGATTGTCGGCGATGACTTGCGCAGCCACTGTCGTACTGGACACGACGCCTGTGCCGGCCAAATGGATCTCTTCCGTTTCCACTACAATGGTACTGGAACTCGTTGTACCAGTTGAGAGGCCTCCGGACCCCGAAACCTGCGCAACGGCGTCCAATCCGAAGCCCAGACACCCAAACGACACAATCATGGCCCCGGCCATGACTTGCCACCGCATCAACGATGTGAGTCCTCTGTCTCGTCCGTCCATAAATCCCTTTAAATCCCTTTGCACAACCAACCCGGAGAGTCGGGCGGGAGCGCAAGGCTCCCGCCCGACCGGATGACCGATTAGAACCCTCTGACTGCCGGAACCAACGTCGCTTGAGCGACGGTAGCCGAGATGGCAATCGACGAGCCCTGGTTGTTCATGTTGCCGGCCGATTGATTGACCTGAACCGTGCCCAAGTTGTAGTTCATGGCGTTTTCAATCAGGTCCGTCTTCATGGTGCCGACTTCGTACACTTTGTTGCCCATGTTGACCTGGCCCAACGCGGACTCGGACAGAGCGACCTGCGCCCCCACGCCGAGCGCCAGCGCCACCGAGCTGGTCTGGTTGTTCATGTTCCCGACGTTCTGGTTGACGCCGATGAGCCCTTGATGCGCACTGGCGCTGTCTGCGCCGATCGTATTCTTCATCGTCGCCGTCTTGCTGGCTTGACCATCAAGATAGTCATGCGACGTGGCTCTGACTGTGTTTTCTTGGTTGCGCTGATCAACCCACGACTGCGCATCCGTCACCGACTTCACGTTCGACAGGGACACGGCCACGTTGTAGCCCTGGTTGACAGAGTTACCCGCATCCTGGTTGAAGCCCAAGATGCCCTTATTACCGGCCACCGTGCTGTCGATCGTCGCATGGGCCTCGACATCCTGAGTGGCCTCGCTCCCACCGGTAGTGACCCTGTTTCCCGAATTCGTCACGTTGGCGATAGCCTGCGCCTCCGCCGCGCCTTCCGGAGCGAACAGTCCGTTCACCCGGATGTCCGCATACTTATCGGTATACGTGTCCTCAGTGACAGAGATGCTCTTGGTCTTCAGAATATCGCTCGTGACGAACACAAACGAGTCCTCAGCCAAAGCTGGTCCTGCGACCATCGCCAAGCCGAGCGCGCTGATTGCCGCAATGCGTAATGTCTTCATGTCTGTAGTCCTCCTTTATCCTTGACGGTGCGCTTAGCGTGTTCCGGGAAGGAACGACGCGGCAACGGAGACGTTGACGGCCTGGTTTCCGTTGTTGCCACTAGATTGATTCACGCCGATGATCCCGACGTTCCCGTTGATCGAGCCGGGGATCGAGGCGCTGCTGTGGGTCCCGTCGAGGGTCAACGTGGATGCGCTGGTGGTCTGTCCCAAGGCGGCTTCGGACAACGCAATCCGGGATTCAGCCCCGATCGCCATCGCCACCGCCGTCAGTTGGCTCATCATGTTACCGCTGCTCTGGTTCACCCCGATGATGCCGTTGTTGCGGTTGACGGAATCCGTCATCGTGGATGACGCGATCACGTTCGTGATCTTGTTGTCGCCGGCGCCGGTGTTCATGGTCGCCTCCGCCTGCGCATTCGCGAACGTGCCCCTGTTCCCTTCGACTCCGGTCGTCGAGGCCGACAACAAGTTGGCTTGATTGGCCATGTTGCCGGTGTCCTGGTTCAATCCGAGCACACCCTGATGCCCAAGCACTGACCTCAACAACGAAGAATTGTACCGGGCATCCGTTAGATTGTACTCGTTATCGAGATTCGTGACGCTGGCGATGGCCTGAGCCTCCGCCGCGCCGTCGAGATTCTGGTTGACGACCACATTCAGACCGACGGTCTTGTTGATCTCAATGGTCTCACTGTTGACGATGACGACGTCCTTGGTCACCCCGACCAACGCCGTCACATCGGCCTGGGCAATAGCTGCTCCGCCCATCGCCAGCGCCGCCACGGTAAATGTCACAACCTTGTTCATATTTCGTCCTCCTCGTCTTAGTTAAACCGCGCCGCGGCGGAAAACGCCACCACGTTCGCCTGGTTGGCATTGTTGCCGCTGGCTTGGTTCACACCCACGATGCCGATGTTCCCGTTGAGGGAATTCGTGATCGTCGCAGATTTGTTGACGTCAACTTCCTTCACGCTGTTCCCGCGGTTGACTTGGCCGAGATCGGCCTCGGACAGAACCACGCCGGGAGCCAGCGACACCGCCACGGAAACGCTGTTCGCCTGGTTGTTGATGTTGCCCGCCGCTTGATTGGCATGCGCAATGCCGTTATTGAAGTTCATCGACCCGGTCATCTCCGTGCGACGAAAGCCGATGTTCTGGCTATCGATCGTGTTCTCCAGCATGATCTGGTGCGCCGCCGCTGTGGCATCCGCAAAGCCACGACCCGTCGACGGTTGCGCATCCGGCTGATCGAACGACACCGCCACGGCATTGCCCTGGTTGTTCATGTTGCCGGCCGCTTGGTTGACGCTTAGGACACCTGAATTGTAATTGGCCGCGGCTCTGAGAATATCCGCCTTCTCGGCGCAATTCTCGCAGGCCTCGTTGCCCTGATTGAGCTGGTTGACATGCGCATAGGACTCCGCCGCCTTTTCCAGCGCGATATCAACATCTGCGTTGATGAGCACCGTCTTGACCTTCTCGATCGTCTCCGTCACGGTGACATCGCGGTCTTTGTTGATTTCTCCCACCACGACGACCTCGGCACGGACGGGGGAAGCCATAATGGCGATCCCGGCCATGATTCCGATTGAAACCCACGTTGTACGCATTGTGATCCTCCTCTGGTTCAATTCACGTCTCTCCTTCACTCGATTCCACCCTGTGCCTGTTTAGGGGCCCTCGGTCACGAGGCCCGTCACCTCCTTTGCCCAATCCATTCGTCTTCCGTTCCGGTCAGCTGACTCATTAAAACCCTTGGATCATCACACCGATGGTCTGATGATTGTGCTGTCCGCTACTGAGGTTTGCCCCGACAACCGCCGGGGCCTGCGGTCGTTCATCCCACAGTACGACCCCTGTGGTGGGGGTCCCCGGCGCCTCCGGCATCACGCCCATACCGGCGATCGTCGCGAGTTCCTCCGGTGAAAGTGTTACAAAATGTGACGCGTCGATCGCCGGCATCTCGTGCGTGCCCGCAATCGCCTGGACTGATGCATCCGGCATGGCGCCCATCGGGAACACCGGGCGGCTCATCCCCTCGTGGTCGAGGGTCGCCGGCCACACCTCTCCGCCGAACGCACGCGCGTTCGGCGCAAGCCAGGCCGTCAACGCCAGCGCCAGAATTATCATCCGCTGTGCGTCGGCTGCTCGCTGCATGATCTTTGTCACCATTGACCGCCTCATACGATGCATTCCTGCCCTTCGCCGAATGTATCCGGCACTTCGCAAATACGGTGCCGTGCGGCCTCACGGGAAAAACTCGTCTATTTCCGCCGGTCTGCGACAGCTGCCCCTCGACACCGCCGCTGGCTGTAACGTTCTGTACCGCTGGAACGCGCCCCTGCGCATCACGCCGTGACACACGGACCGGCCCGTGCACCCTTACTCGGGTCTCCGGACTAATCCATACCGTTGCAACCGGCGATACAACGTCGGCCGGCTGATTTCCAGATCCCGCGCCACCTTGCTCAGGTTGCCGTGATGGCGAGCCAATGCCTGCGAGAGGAAATCGACTTCGATCTTTTCTCGCAGACGGCCTAAGGGTTCCGGTGAGACGGCCTCTTCCCCCGTGGAAAGCTCCAAATCCCTCGCCGTCACATACGGCCCCTCAGCCATGACCACACCGCGGCGCAACTTGTTCAGCAACTCGCGGACGTTCCCCGGCCAGGGATACGCTTTCATGGCGCGAATGGCGTCGTCTGAAAATCCTTTGACCCGCTTGCCCTGCTGGTGCGCAAGCTGGCTGAGGAAGACCGACGCCATGAGCAGCACGTCCCCGTTGCGATCCCGGAGCGGAGGAAGATGAATGTGCATGACCGCCAAGCGGTAGTAGAGATCCTCCCGGAAACGGCCCCGCGCGATGGCGTCTTTCAGATTCACGTTCGTCGCGGCGATCACGCGCACGTCGATCGTGATGGCCTGGCGGCCACCGACCCGTTCGAAACGATGCTCCTGAAGAAAGCGCAGCAGTTTCACTTGGAGGGCAATGGGCACTTCTCCGATTTCGTCGAGAAACAACGTCCCGCCTTGAGCCGCTTCGACCTTGCCTTTCTTTTGCTGCACGGCCCCGGTGAAGGCGCCGCGTTCATGCCCGAAGAGCTCCGACTCGATGAGGGTGTCTGGAATGGCTCCGCAGTTGATGGCGACGAAGGGGTGGTCCTTGCGACCGCTCCGCTCGTGGATCGCCTTGGCCGTCAATTCCTTCCCGGTGCCGCTCTCTCCGGTAATCAGCACGGGCAGATCGGTCGTGGCGACCTTTCTGATCGCGGTGAAGACCCGTCGAATGCCTTCACCGGTGCCGATCATCTCTTCGGAGGC
>CXWL01046320.1_pt1 | contig 12516 bp, 11 predicted proteins | sample 590931 | NCBI WGS metagenome assembly CXWL01 (sample SAMEA3498368, study PRJEB10139) | groundwater metagenome | biome: water well; material: biofilm material | place: Germany | collected 2015-04-27
GGTGCCAGCACGCGAATCCTGGACCAGAACGAATTGCCGTGCAGCATCAGCACCACCATGCCGACATAGCCCAGACAGGCCGGCAGGTTGCCCAGCATGGCCAGGCCCCGGGCCAACTGAAAGCCATCGAAATCGTCGCCGGGGATATGCGAGACGGCAATCAGACTGCCCAACAGCCCGAGGCCGACGCCAAAGGGCAGCGCGACAAACGCCAGTTTGCGAAACAAAGGCAGGTGTGCGCCAGTGTTGGCCATCACGCCAGAGCGCACAAACCAGCTACCCAGCAGGAACATGGCGATCAGCAGACCAGCGAATCCGGCATCGCCAGCGACCTTCTGCGGGAAATGCCTGGCACGCAGCTCAACCGCCTCGGCGTAGCGTCCGCTTGACAGAATGCGCACCTCGTTGCGTACCTCTTCCTCGCGCTTGGCCAGTCGCTTGGCGCGCTCGGCCTTTTTCTCGGCCGCTTTCTGCGCCTCGCTCGGCTCGGGCTTTTTGGCGCTTTGGTCGGTCGCGACGGGTTTGACCGGCGCGGCGGTGGCTTGGTCAGCGACCTTGGCCGGCGCCGCCGTGGCGGGCGGTGTCGCGGCCTCACGCGGCTGAAGGTACTGCACGGCACCACCAATGGTCATCATGAGGATGGCAAAGGTATAGATGGTCGCACCCAGTCGAAGCTCGCGCAGTGAGGCCGGCTCATGGAATCTGGCTGACAGCGCGCCCAGGATCAACAACATGACGCCGCTGATGGTGGCCGGGATGCGTGGCTCCTTGGGGCCGTTCGGCAAGGACCAGAGCACTACTGCGGCAATCGCGGCAAGCACGCCAAGGGCCAGCAAGACAAACGAGAACAGCGGCAGGCTGCGCCCGCGCACCGTGATCCGGCGCTCGGCGCGCAAATAGAGTGAAAGCAGGGCGACAAAAGCCAAGGCGCCAGCGATGCCAAAAATCGGGTCCATATCGGGGATGAAACCGATGCCGACCAGCACCGCCAGCGCGACCAGAATCTGCTTCCACTTTCCGTAGAGCAGGATCAGAAGCGCACCGGCGCCGACCGCATAGCTGAACAGAATGTCGCCCGACCAGAGAAAGATGTAGTGCGCCGCGCCGAATACCGCCAAACCCAGAATGCGGCGCAGATAAGGCCCCATGAAGTCGCGCCCGGCGTGTTCGGCCCGCGTCAACATCACGGCGAAACCCATGCCGAACAGCAACGAAAAGATGGTCCAGAACTTGCCCTGCACAAAGTAGGCGATGAACCAACTGGCAAACCAGTCCAGCCCGGTCAGCCCCAAGGGCATTCCCAGGCCGATGCCGTTGGTGGAGCGATTGAAGAACTCGATGTTCATCAAAAAGATGCCAAACAAGGCAAACCCGCGAACCACGTCGAGGGCTTCGATGCGCTGTTGTGGCGCGAGCGGGGAGAGCGCGGCGCTACCGGATGAATTCATGAGGGCCCCTGTGGAAGTCTTGAGTTGGACTTGCACTCTACCCCAGCGATTTGCCGCGTGCCTGGCGCGTGCGACAAAGTGCGCCGTGAACGGGTCGAAACGAGCTGTCAGCCGACGGACGGCTCAAGCGGCCTGCAACGTAAAACTCCGTGCCGAAGCCTGTGGCCAGGTGTTGCGGTAGATGAACGGCAAGCCGCTCAGATCGGCCGCCAGCAAGGCGCCGTCGGGCAACTGCGGCAGCATCAACTGGGCCAGGGACTGGACCTTGTGATCGGCCGATCGGCGCACGATGTGGTGGGCGGTGATCTCGTGCGGATGGTGCAGGCCAGCCGCTTGCACCAGTTCCTTGAGTGCGTCCAGGGTCATCTCGTGGAAGTTGTAGACCCGCTCGGCCTTGTCGTTCACCACCAGCGACTGCTGGCGCAACGGGTCTTGCGTGGTGACGCCGGTTGGACAATGGTCGGTGTGGCAGTGCTGCGACTGGATGCAGCCCAGCGCGAACATGAAACCGCGCGCCGCGTTGCACCAATCGGCCCCCAGCGCCATCAAGCGCACGATGTCAAACGCGCTGACCACCTTGCCGGCGCAGCCAATCTTGATGCGCTCGCGCAGCCCAACGCCACGCAGCGTGTTGTGCACCAGCAGCAGCCCTTCTTGCAGCGGCGAGCCGACGTGGTCGGTGAACTCCAACGGCGCCGCGCCGGTGCCGCCCTCGGCGCCATCGACCACGATGAAGTCGGGCGTGATGCCGGTTTCCAACATTGCCTTGACCAGGGCGAACCATTCCCACGGGTGGCCGATGCACAGTTTGAAGCCGGTCGGTTTGCCGCCCGAGAGTTGGCGTAGCCGCGCGACGAACCGCATCATCTCGATCGGCGTGCCAAACGCGCTGTGCGCGGCGGGCGAGACGCAGTCCGTCCCCACTGGCACGCCGCGCGCCTGGGCGATTTCCGGCGACACCTTGGGGCCGGGCAACACGCCGCCGTGGCCGGGCTTGGCGCCCTGGCTGAGCTTGAGTTCGATCATCTTCACCTGCTCGCCGCGCGCGTTCTCGGTGAAACGCTCCTCGCTGAACGTGCCGTCCGCGTTGCGGCAGCCAAAGTAGCCCGAACCAATCTCCCAGATCAGGTCGCCGCCATGCGCGCGGTGGTGTGCCGAGATCGAGCCCTCGCCGGTGTCGTGGGCAAAGCCACCGCGCTGGGCACCGCGGTTAAGGGCCAGGATGGCGTTGGCGCTGAGGGCGCCAAAGCTCATGGCGGAGATGTTGAACACGCTGGCATGGTAGGGCTGGGTGCAGACACCGAATTCGGTGTCGTGGCTGGCGGCGGTATCGGGCTGGCCGCCAATCCAGACGCGAAAGTCATGCGAGGGCAGCTTGGTGGGCGCCAGGGAATGGTTGATCCACTCATAACCCTCGGCGTAGACCGCCGCCTGGGTGCCAAACGGGCGTTTGTCCGACTCACCCTTGGCGCGCTGGTAGACCAGCGAACGCTGCGAGCGCGAAAACGGCGCCGCTTCGGTGTCGGATTCCAGAAAATACTGCCGGATTTCGGGCCGCACAAATTCAAGCATGTAGCGCAGGTGACCGATGACGGGATAGTTGCGCAGAACCGAGCGTTTGGTCTGCATCATGTCAAAGACGCCGACCACGACCATGGCACCGAATACCACCAACCAGAACCAGCCCACGTTAAAGGCCACCAGGGTGAACGCGCTGAGCATCAAGCCCATGGCAGCCACTGCGAAGACGGTGTAACGGACCGGGAACAGGGTGTTGAGGTAGTGCAGCATGGTTGAGTTTGGTGGACGTTGCGACCTTACCAGCCAGGGCCGGACTTGACCAGCGTGCAAGCCCCAGGCCCCTGAGGTGTTGCCCCGCGCCTGCGGCCGGTCCACGCACGAGCCCAAGCGAACTGTCAAAATGCCGGTTCTGGAGAAAGGCGCACCTCATGCAAGCAAGCTGGAACGGCGTGGTCATCGCCGAAAGCCCGGACACCGTGGTGGTGGAGGGCAACCACTATTTCCCCGAGTCGTCCTTGAATCGCGACTACATCACGTTTAGCAACCACAAGAGCAGTTGCCCCTGGAAAGGCCAGGCTAGCTACTACTCCTTGATGGTCAATGGCGAGATGAACACCGACGCGGCCTGGTATTACCCCGACCCCAAGCCCGAGGCCGACCTGATCAAGGGGCGCGTGGCGTTCTGGAAGGGTGTCAAGGTTGAAGCGTGATTGGCTCGCTCTTGTTGGTGCGGTGGGGTAACGGGTAGTTGTGTCAGCGCTGGACCTTGGGCAGATCCAGCGTCGACGAGGCTTGAAACCGCGCCTGTTCGTTCTTGCGCGCATAACCCATCGGATTGGCGACCACCCGGCAGCCGGCGTGAACGTAGTCGCTGGGGCAGTGCAGGTGCCCGTGTAGCCACAGGTCGGCCTGCGCCAGCCAGTCGTCCAGCGCGTTGCAGAACGCGGCCGTGCCAGGTGTTAGTCCGTAACGCGGGTCGGCGCTGCGCAGGCTGGGCGCAAAGTGGGTCACGACCACGGTTTGGCCGTCAAAGGGTGTGGCCAGTGCGGCTTGCAGCCAGCCTTGGCATTGCAGCGCCAGCTCGCGCACGGCCGGCGCCAGCATGGCTTGCCCGTTCAGCGTGGTTCCGGTTTTCTTCAGGAAGTAGTTGGCCGCGCGCATCGCCTTGTCGTGTGCCTTGAGCTGGAGCGTCAGCGTGGCGTTGGCGTCGACCAGCGCATCGAAGTCGCTCCATAGCGTGGTGCCGAGAAAGCGCACCGCCTGACCGGCCACTTCCATTTGGACGCTGGCGCGCTCCAGCCAGATCAGACCCAGCCGCTCGCAGGTCTCGCGCAAGCGTGCATGAGCCAGCTCGAAGTCGAGCCCGTCGTATTCGTGGTTGCCGGGCACAAACAACACCGGCGTCGGCCAGCCATGCAAGGGCGAAAAGCGGGTCAACCCAAAGTCGTCCGCCAGCAGTCGCGATCCGGCTTGGTAGGAGCCGATGTCGCCCGCCAGCACCAGCAGGTCGGCACCGGGCGCGGGCGCGGGTTGCCATTGTGGCTCGACTTCAAGGTGCAAGTCGGATAACAACTGGATCTTCATGGTTCTGATTGTGCCGCCTGCGTTGGCACCGCCCGCGTTGGCTGGCGCTTGGTAGGCGCTGGACAACAGGGCACAATTGGGCGCAATTCCCGCCACCCCGCCGAGTTGCCATGACCGCTTCCATCCCGCCCTCCTTTACCGCTGATCTGGCCGACGACGAGCCCCTGAGCCCCGACGACTTCGACGAGATCGATGCGATTCTGGACGACCTGCGCACACGCTATGACGAGACGCCGCAGTGGGAGTTTTGCGAAGGCTTCATGGCCGCGCTGATCTGTTGTCGCCGGCTCATCATGCCCAGCGAGTACCTACCGGTGCTGCTGGACCTGGGTGGCGAGGACGAAGCGCAAGAGGGCTCGTTTGCCGACGACGCGCAGGCGCAGCGCTTCATGGCGCTGTGGATACGCCGTTGGAACGAAGTGGCCGGCGCGCTGGAGGCCGATGTGGATACGCTGGACGACGAACGCGCCTATGCACCCGAGGTGATGGATGTGCGCGGCGCCGTGGCGGCCATGCCCGAGGCGGAGCGACGGGCGGTCGAGAACGAGGTCTTGCCCTCGTTTGCCCAGGTGTGGGCGCTCGGGTTCATGTTTGCCGTGGAGACCTGGCCCGAGGAGTGGACCGCGCCGCGCGACAAGGAAGGCGCCAAGTGGCTCAACGAATCGCTGGACGCCATCGTTGCCCTGACCGAAGACGACGAGGACGAGCCCACCCTCAGCATGTTCAACGAAGACGGCCCACCCAGCCTGAGCGCGGCGCGCCTGAACGACTTTGCCGCCGCCGTGTGGGCGGTGTACGACCTGCGCGAGTTATGGCGCAACATCGGCCCGCGCGTGCCGCCCTTGCAGCGCGCCGACACGCCGGGCCGCAACGATCCTTGTTACTGCGGCAGTGGCAAGAAGTACAAGAAGTGCCATGGGGCGAATTGAATACGAAGGGGGAGGTCGAAAGGGTTGCGGCGCGGCTGCCTCAGACCGGCATCAGAAACAAGTTTGAACCGGTGGCCGGGTTCCTCTTGGGGAAGAAAGCATTCGTCCCATAGAAATCCCACGCTTTGAACGGATCAATCAATACGACGTGCAGGCCTAAAATCATGGCAGAACCTGCCACTCCCGAGACCCGCTGATCGAAGAATGACACCATGGATCTCACAGCCGACGCGCCGTTTTGCCTGACCAATGAATCAATCGACGCGCGACGCGAGGAGATCGCGTTGGCGACGCCCCAAAAGCACAAGTCCGCTTTTGGGCAGTTCATGACGCCAAGCGTCGTCGCGACATTCATGGCTTCGATGTTCCGGCCGCTTGGCAAGAAGAACATTCGACTCCTGGACGCCGGGGCGGGCATCGGCTCCTTAACCGCGGCCTTCGCTCAACGGGCCGCCGAAGAGAAGGTCACCTCACTGGAATGCGAAGCGTGGGAGATAGACGCCAAACTCCACGCGCCTCTCAGCGCCACGCTTTCGGCTTGCGGCAACTTGACCCGAGAGGCTGGCGCCAAGTTCAGTTCGACCATCCAGTCTGACGACTTCATCCTCTCCTTCGCTGACATCTTCTTCCACGGTAACAAGATGGAAAAGCCGACCCATGCGATCCTCAACCCCCCCTACAAGAAGATCAGCTCGGGGTCGCCGCACAGGCTGGCCCTGCGCGACTGCGGCGTCGAGACGGCCAATCTCTACTCGGCCTTCGTCGCTCTTGCGCTGAAGTCCATGGACGATGGCGGGGAAATCGTGGCGATCACCCCGCGCAGCTTCTGCAATGGACCCTATTTCAGGCCGTTCCGAGAACTTGTTCTTGCCACGACCGCCCTGACTCGCATCCATATTTTTGAAAGCCGCACGCATGCATTCAAAGGCGACGATGTGCTGCAAGAGAATGTCATCTTCCACCTCGTCAAAGGCGCTGAGCAAGGTCCGATCATCATCTCGTCGAGCGAGGACGCGACCTTCTCGGACGTTCGCTTGAGGACGACGCCGTTTGACGAGGTCGTCCTGGCCGACGACCGCGAAAAAATATTCCACCTCGCCACACAGGAGGAGGGCGCCGAGACGGCGGCAGCCATGGCCCGCTATCAACACACGATCAAGGGGATCGGCCTGGGCGTGAGCACCGGCCCCGTCGTGGACTTCCGTATGCGTGAGCACTTGCGAGACGAGAGAGGTCCGGGGTGCGCGCCGATGGTCCATTCCCATCACTTCGAGGATGGTTTCGTAGCTCACCCCAAGCTAGGGGTCAAGAAACCCAATTACATCGAGGTCAACGACGAGACGCGTAAGTGGATGATGCCGACTGGGTGCTATGTGGTCATCCGTCGGCTTTCTTCGAAGGAAGAAAAGCGGCGAATCGTGCCAGCGGTCTTCACTCCCGAGGCCGCTGCAGGCCGGGTCATCGGCTTCGACAACAAAACGAACATCGTCCACCAAGCCAAGCACGGCATGGACGAGGATGTCGCCAAGGGCATGGCCGTCTACCTTGCATCGACCTTCGCCGACCAATGGCTGAGGCGCTTCAGCGGCCACACCCAAGTTAACGCTGGAGACCTGCGCGCATTGCGCTACCCGGATATCAAGACGCTTAAAGCGTGGGGGGCGAATATCGGCGCCAGCCTGCCTTCACAGAAAGAAATCGACAACCTAGTGGGAGGTACGGATGTCGAAAGTTGATGTGGCGATAGAGATCATCGCGGGGCTCGCATTGCGGCCATGGCCACGAACTCCACGAAGAATGGGTCCTGCGGGCAATCACGTGAAATCGGGCGTGAAGCACAGCGCCTAAAGACGCGAAAGTAGCTCGACCAGGTCGTTGAACGAATGAAACTAAACCGGAGAGAGAGATTGCCAATCCGACTGGATGAAGCCCGGCAAATGCTGGCAGAACTTGGAATGCCCAAGAAGCAGACCAACAAGATTTCCGGGCTGACACTAATGGCACTGGCCCGAGTGAGCGACCAGGTGCCATGGCGCGAAGCTACGCGCAAGAGCTACACCCTTCGAAAGGGCATCATGGATTACGTCGGTGATGTGTTGGGAAACCCCTATGCAGAGAACTCGCGGGAGTCGTTCCGTAGAAAGGTGCTCCACCAGTTCGTTCAAGGAGGAATTTGCCTGTACAACCCAGACTCGGCGGCCCTGTCGACCAACTCCAGCCTGAATCACTACAAGTTAACCGAAGAGGCCTGGAAGGCCTGCAAGACATTCGGTGGCCCAGGATGGTCAAAGGCCCGCGATGCGTTCCTTGCTGTGGCGGGTTCGCTCAGCGATAAATACGGTGCCGCACGTGAGATGGAGCAAGTTCCGGTGACGTTGCCAGATGGCACTGAGCTCATGCTTTCGCCAGGTATGCACAACCATGTGCAGGCGGCAATTGTGATGGAGTTCGCGCCTCGTTTTGCGCCTGGCGCGGTGCTCCTCTACCTAGGCGACACCACGCACAAGGCTTTGGTGTTTCACGAGGAAGAGATGAAGGAAATCGGCATCCCAATCACCCAGCATGACAAGATGCCGGACGTTGTGCTGTTGGACAAAACTCGCGGATGGCTGTTCTTGGTAGAGGCGGTCACCAGCCACGGTCCGATGTCGCCAAAGCGGATTGTTGAACTTCGTAAGTTGCTCGAGAAGTGCAGTGTGGGCGTCGTATTTGTCAGCGCCTTCCCGGACATTGTTGAGTTCAAGAAACATGCTTCTGACATCGCCTGGGACACTGAAGTGTGGCTTTCAGAGGTGCCGGATCACATGATGCACTTCAACGGGGATCGCTTCCTGGGACCACGCTGAGTTCGCCTGCGTTCAGCATGTTTGAACGACCGCTCCGGTTGGAAAGACGGGCATGCGCGACAACTCAACGCTTGCCCGGTCAACCCGCCCGAGCAAAGAACCCGCGCAACACCAGCGCCGTCTGCTCCGGCAGCTCTTCGGGGATGAAGTGCCCGGCCGCCATGGCTTGGCCCGTCACCTGCCCGGCGCATTGGGCTTGCCACAACGTCACTGGGTCGAACAGCCGATGCACCACGCCGCGCTCGCCCCACAGCACCAGCAGGTCGCACCGGACCTTGTCGCCGTTCGCACGGCTGGCGCGGTCGTGCGCCAAGTCGATGCCGGCGCTGGCCCGGTAGTCCTCGCACACGCTGTGCACGGTGGCCGGATTGCTGAAACAGCGCTCGTATTCGGCCAGTGCTGCGGGCTCAATGTGGCCCAGGCCGNNGCAGAGCTGCTTCACGCGCTTTGGGAAATCGGTGGCCAGCCGGTGCGCCACGCGGGCACCACGGTCGTGTCCGCACAGGTCAAACTCGCCCACCCCCAGTGCGTCCATCAGCGCCACCATGTCTTGCGCCATCACGCGCTTGCTGTAGTTGCCGTGGTCGGGCAGGCCCGGCGGTTTGGACGAGTCACCATAGCCACGCAGATCGGGCATCACCAGATAGAAGTCGCGCTCCAGTTGGCGCGCCACGCGCTGCCACATCACATGCGTTTGCGGAAAGCCGTGCAACAGCAGCAGCGCCGGGCGGATGCCGGGCAGGCCGGGCGAGACCCGCGCGAAGATGCGCACGCCGTTGACCTCGACATGGCGAACCTCAAAGCCATCAAACCAGTGCATGGTGGCCTCCCGCTTCGGCGTCTACTTGGCGAGGAACTTGCGCAAGTTGGCCAGCGCCTGCGCGCGCACTTTGTTGCGCAAGAACGGCGTCCAACCCAGCAGCACGCCGGGCGTGCCCAGCGCCTGGCGTGACCAGCTCCAGAAGTTGAAGCTGTCGCGGTGCCGGGTGATCAGGCCTTGCGGGTTGAAGCTGAACACGCCGTCAATGCGGTTAAGCACCATGCGGCCGGTGGCGCTGAAGCGGTAGTGGGCGTCCCAGTGCGCATGGCCTTGGGTGGCGTCCGCTTCAATGCCGCTGAATTCGAGTTTCCAGTCGGCGCGGCCCTTGGCGCGGGTGGCCTCGCACAGCATGCGCCACATGCCCATCACCTCGGCCTTGCCGCGCAGGGTGAACACCTCGTCGTCAAACTCAAGCTCGTCGGCGTAGCAAGTCGCCATGGTGTCGGGGTCGAGCGCGGCAAAGGCGGTGTAGAACTTGGTCAGGGTTTGGGCATTGGGGTGCATGGTGGTGGCGCAAAGTTCAGGTGCGCCAGCGTAAGCCATTTCTTCAAATCACGTGCGGCAGGCGTTCGGCCAGGAAGTCGTACACCGCGCGGATGCGCCGGTTGGTGCGGATCTCGCGGTGTACGGTGAGCCAGACCGGCAGCGGCGGAATCTTCAACAGGCCGGGCAGCACCGGCAACACGTCGGGATCGGTGCGGGCCATGTAGTCGGCGCAAAAGCCCACGCCCAGGCCGGCGCGCACAGCCTGCCACTGCACGATGAAGTCGTCGCTGCGAAAGGCAAAGGATTCTCGCGTCACCGGGTAACCCATGGCCTGAAAGCCTTGCAGGATGGTCGGATCGGCGTCGCTGCCAATCAACTCGTGCTGCAGCAAGTCGGTGGGCTGGCGCGGCGTACCGCGGCGTGCCAGGTAGCTGCGGTGGGCGTAGGCGCCCAGGCCCACCTGGCCGATCTTGCGGGCCACCAGCGAGGCTTGGTCGGGCCGCACCATGCGCACCGCAATGTCGGCTTCGCGGCGCAGCAGGTTGCTGACCTGGTTACTCGATACCAGCTCGACCTGAATCTCGGGGAGAGCCTGGCGCATGGCGGCCAGCAAGGGCGGCATGAGCTGCACTGCCACCGGCACGCTGGCGGTGATGCGCACCGTGCCACTGGCCTGGGTTTGCGCGCCCGACAGGGTTTGCGCCAGTTGCACGGCGCCCGCCTCCATGCCGCGTGCCGCGTCGGCCAGTTTCAAGGCGGTGGCGGTGGGCACCAGGCCACGGCCGGTGCGTTCGAACAGCAACACGCCGAGCTGGCTCTCCAGCTCGGCAACGTGGCGTCCCACCGTGGGTTGGCTGGCGCGCAGCACCCGCGCGGCACCCAGCAGGCTGCCCTGGTCCAAGGCCGCCAGGAACGAGCGGACCAGACGCCAGTCGAAGTTGAGCGGTCCAGGCTGGGTCATGTAGAGGTATTCACAAATGCATGTCTGGTATGAACATTTATGCAATTGTGTAACACGCCGTTCCTTTCCACAATCCCTTCATCAACTTACCTGATGGAGAAGTCACCATGCAAGCCACTGTTCTGATTTTGGGCGCCCGCGGCCGTTTTGGCCTGGCCGCCGCGCGGGCCTTTGCCGACGCCGGCTGGCGCGTGCTGGGCCAGATGCGCCCCGGCGCCCAGGCGGGAGCGGACCAGCGCATCGAGTGGTTGGCCACCGACTTGCAGGACACGCAGGCCCTGGCCGCTGCGGCGCGTGGCACTGCCGTGGTGGTGCACGCGCTCAACCCGGCCTACACCAACGCGGCCTGGCGCGGCCAGGTGGCGCCGATGATGGACGCGGCAATAGCCGTCACGCGCGCGCTCGATGCCACGCTGATGCTGCCGGGCAACGTCTACAACTTTGGCGCGGCGATGCCCGCCGTGCTGCGGGAAGACACGCCCCAGTTGGCGCAGACCGTCAAGGGCCAGGTCCGCATTGCGATGGAGGCGCAGTTGCAGCGCAGCGGCGTGCGCGCTGTGGTGATCCGCGCGGGCAACTTTTTCGGCAGCGGGCGCGACACCTGGTTTGACACAGCAATGGTCAAGCGCATTCAAAAAGGCGTGTTCACCTACCCTGGCTCGAGTGGCGTTGGCACCGCCTGGGCCTACCTGCCCGATCTGGCGCGCACCTTCGTGGCGGTGGCCCAGCAGCGCGCCCAGTTGTCGACTTTTGAAGTGCTGCACTTTGCCGGCTATCAATTGACTGCGCAGCAGTGGCTCGATGCCCTGAACCCGCTGGCGCGCGCGCAGGGCTGGGTGGCGCCGCAGGGCCACGTCAAGCTGAGCAGCCTGCCCTGGCCGGTGATTCGGCTGGGCGCGCTGTTTGTGCCGACCTGGGCGGCTCTGCTGGAGATGCGCTACCTGTGGGACACGCCGCACCGGCTGGACAATGACAAGCTCATGGCGCTGATCGGCTCCGAGCCGCACACACCGTTGCCGCTCGCTGCACAGCAGGCCCTGGCCGATCTGGGTTTGTTAGCGGGCGCACTAGCCCGCGGGCGCGCCCCGGCCGTGGCCGGGTGAGCGCGGGTAACTGTCTGGATTCTTGAAAGGATGACCATGCAACGCAGAAGTTTTGTTCGCATCGCGGGCGGTGGCGTCGTCGTCGCCGCCACGCTCGGCACGGCTGGCCTGGCAGGCTGCTCGGCCGACATGCCGGCAGCGGCAATCGAGGCCTGGCAGGGACCGGGCGCGGACCTGGCAGCCGCCAGTGACCCACGCCGCTGGCTGTTGAGCTACGCGATTCTGGCGCCGCATTCGCACAACCTTCAATCATGGATCGTGGACCTGGGCACTCCCAATGAGATTGCGTTGAGCTGCGACGCCAAGCGTTTGTTGCCGCAAACCGATCCGCTGTCGCGCCAGATCATGATGAGCCACGGCACCTTCCTTGAACTGCTCGACCTGGCCGCACGCGAGCGCGGCTTGCGTGCCGACATCGCGCTGTTTCCAGAAGGCGCGTTCGGACCCGACAAGATCGACGCCCGGCCGGTGGCGCGCATCCGCCTGACGCCCGACGCGGCGGTGGCAAAAGACCCCTTGTTTGGCCAGATCCTGCGCCGACGTACCAACCGCAGTGTCTATGAACTGAACCGACCGGTCCCCGNNCAACATCGCCGCCGAGGCCTGGCGCATCGAGCTGACCACGCCGCGCACCATCATGGAGTCGTTCGAAGTGCTGCGCGTCGGCCAGGCCGAAGTGGCCCAGCACCGCGACGGCCTCACCCTGCTGGACCCGATGGTGGTGACCCTGAACCGCCTGGGTCTGTTTGACCGCAGCAAGGCACCGGCCCCGGACGACTACGCCACCACCAGCCAGATCAAGGACTTTGCGGCCAAGC
>CXWL01003922.1_pt1 | contig 12515 bp, 5 predicted proteins | sample 590931 | NCBI WGS metagenome assembly CXWL01 (sample SAMEA3498368, study PRJEB10139) | groundwater metagenome | biome: water well; material: biofilm material | place: Germany | collected 2015-04-27
ACCGCGTGCTGGCCGTCCTCACCGAGCTCGAGGCGATGGCCGAGGTAGGCCCGGTCGACCTCGCCGAGGTCCGCCGCACTCTGGATGACGAGCTCGGTGAGCTCCGCGACGAACCGTCCGGGGGCCGTCAAGGCAAGGTCCTGGTCGCCAGCCTCGACGAGGTGCGCGGGCGGAGCTTCCGCGCAGTCTTCGTGCCGGGCCTCGCGGAGGGAGTGTTCCCGCGCCCGCGCCCCGAGGATCCCCTGCTCCTCGACGCCGAGCGCGAGCAGCTGTCGGCGGCGCGACCCGCTGCCGAGCGCCTGCCCACCCGAGCCGCCCGTGCCGGCGAGGAGCGCCAGCGACTCCGGCAGGCGGTCGCCGCCGCCCGCGAACAGCTGGTGGTTTCCTATCCGAGCCTCGACGTGCGCCATGGGCGCGCGCGCGTACCGTCGTTCTATGCCCTCGACGTCCTGCGCGCGGCGGACGGCAAGCTGCCCAGCCTCGCCGAGCTGGCTGCCCTCGCCACCGATGCCACGCAGCTCGGCTGGCCGGCGCCGAGCGATCCGGGCGCCGCCCTCGACGACGCCGAATACGACCTGGCGGTGCTCGCGCCGCTGGTCAACCGCGACGGCGCGACCGGCACGCCCGGTGCGGCGGAGGCGGCGCGCCTGCATAGCCGCGCCCGCTACCTGGTCGACGTCGACCCGCGCCTGGGACGCGCGTTGCGTGCCCGCTATGCCCGCTGGCTGCCGCGGTTCAGCGGTGCCGATGGCCTGGTGGCGCCGACCGGCGAGGCGCGGTTGCTGCTCGCCGGTCACCGCTTGGATCAGCGGGCCTACTCGCCGACGGCGCTCGAGACCTACGCCAGCTGCCCGTACCGCTTCTACCTGCACGGCGTCCTCGGGCTGCGCGAGCGCGACGCCGTCGAGCCCTTGGTGCAGCTCGACCCGCTCACCCGCGGGAGTCTCTTCCATGCGGTGCAGTTCGCCCTCGTCGGCGAGCTGGCGGCAGACGGCTTGGCGCCCCTGCTGGCAGCCGACTTGGCGGCGGCCAGCGCGCTGGCCGACGCGGTGTTGGATCGCGTCGCCGGCGAGTACCGCGAACGGTTGGCACCCGCCATCCCCCGGGTCTGGGCGACGGAGATCGAGGGCCTGCGCCTCGACCTGCGCGGCTGGCTGCGGCGGGTGGCCGAGGCCAACGCTACCGAGCCGTGGACGCCCCGCCACCGCGAGCTGTCCTTCGGCCTCGCCGCCGGGTTCGCCGGCGGCGGCGCCAGTCACGATCCGGCGAGCCGGCGGCAAGAGGTCGCCATCGCCGGCGGCAGCCGGCTACGTGGGTCGATCGACCTGGTCGAGGAACATGCGGCGACCGGCCGCTTGCGCGTGACCGACCACAAGACCGGGCGGCCGCCGCAGGAAAGGGCGCTCCAGGTCGCCGGCGGCGAACGGCTGCAGCCCATCCTCTACGCCCTGGCGGCGGAGGCGCTGCTGGGGCGTCCGGTGAGTCACGGACGTCTCTTCTTCTGCACCAGGAACGGCAACTACGAGGTGCGCGAGGTGCCGCTCGACGGCCTCGCGCGGCTGGCGATCGCCGACGTGCTGGGGACCGTCGAGGGGGCGATCGAGACTGGCTTCCTGCCAGCCTGGCCGCGCCGCGACGCCTGCCGCTTCTGCGCCTTTCAGGCGGTGTGCGGCCCGCACGAGGAGCTGCGGGCGAAGCGCAAGGACGCGTCCGCGATGGCCGACCTGACAGCCCTCCGGGGGCGCCACTGATGGCCGGGCGCGTGATCCCTGGGCCCTGGACGGGTGCGCCGCCGCCTGCCGGCGGGCCGACCTTGGAGGGGGTCGACGACTCGGCGGCCCGGCAACGAGTGCGTACCTCGCTCGACGAGAGCCTGCTCATCGAGGCGGCAGCAGGCACCGGCAAGACCACCGAGCTCGTCGCCCGGTTGGTCGCCGTTCTGCGTCGCGGGCATGCGCGCGTAGACCAGGTAGCGGCGCTCACCTTCACCCACAAGGCGGCGGGCGAGCTCAAGCTGCGTCTGCGCCGCGAGCTGGACGCAGCCCGGCTGGACGCAGCCCGGCTGGACGCAGCCCGGCTGCCGGCAGCCCCGCTGGACGCAGCCCGGCTGGACGCCGCCCGACCGGTCGCGGACGACGACGCAGCCCGCGGGCGAGAGCTGCGTAACCTCGAGGACGCCTTGGCGCGGCTCGAGGACGCCCACGTCGACACCATCCACGCCTTCTGCGCCCGTCTCCTGCGCGAGCGACCGGTCGAGGCGGGGATCGATCCGGGCTTCGTCGGCCTGGAGGAGGAGCAGGCGCGAGCGCTCTACGACCGCGCCTTCCGCGGCTGGATCGAGCGCCGCCTGGACGATCTGCCGCCCGGCCTGCGCCGTGCCCTGGCCCGCCTGGTGGCCCGTGGCAAAGGCGCCGACGGCTCGGCCCTCGACGCCCTTGCCGACGCCGGCTGGGGGCTGGTCGAGTGGCGCGATTTTCCGGCCCCGTGGACGCGCGACCCCGCCTTCGACCGCGAGTCGATGGTCGACCAGCTGGTGAGCCGCCTGAGCACCGTCGCCGGCCTGCGGGAGCGGGCGCGGTCGGCGAACGACGAGCTGGCCAAGGCCTTGAACCCGGCCGTCGAGCTTGCCGAGTGGATCGCCCGCAGCGAGGAGCTGACAGCGGGAGCCCGGGACTACGACGCCCTCGAGGCGCGCCTGCTGCAGCTCCTGATCGTTCTGCGGCGGCTGGCGCGGCGCGGCAAGGGCCGCGGCCCCTACGGCGAGGGCGTCGTGCGGGAGGCGGTGGTGGCGGCGCGCGACGAGCTCCTGACGGCGATCAGCGCGTTTGCCGCCGCCTGCGACGCCGACCTGGCCGCCCTCCTCCAGGGTGAGCTGGCGGCGGTCACGGCGCGCTACGAGGAGCTCAAGCGGGCGCAGGGGGCTCTCGACTTCAATGACCTGCTGTTGCGCACCCGAGACCTGCTGCGCAACAGTGCCGGCGCGCGGCCGTGGCTCCAGGAGCGCTTTCGATGCGTGTTCGTCGACGAGTTCCAGGACACCGACCCACTGCAGGTCGAGATCATTCTCCTGTTGGTGGCCGACGACCCGACGGTGACGGACTGGCGCCACGCCCGGCCTCGTCCGGGCTCCCTGGTCCTGGTCGGCGACCCCAAGCAGTCGATCTACCGCTTCCGCCGCGCCGACGTCGTGCTCTACCAGGAGGTGGCCGACCACCTCGGCCGTTGCGGCGTCGGCCGCGTCGAGCTGTCGCGCAACTTCCGTTCGACGCCGCCAATCCAGGACCTGGTCAATGCCGCCTTCGCGCCGCGCCAGATCGACAGCGCAGCGCTGGCGGCGCCGTTGCCCATCGTCGCGCGGGGCTTCACCGAGGATCGCCTCGCCGGCCAGCCCGGCTACGTGCCACTGGCGCCGTCGCGGCTGGCCCTGCCGAGCCAGCCGTCGGTCGTCGCCCTGCCGGTGCCACGGCCGCTCGGTGGCTATGGTGGCGTGACCAACGCTGCGATCGAGGCCAGCCTGCCGGCGGCGGTGGCAGCCTTCGTCGCCTGGCTGGTGCGCGACAGCGGCTGGACGGTGGCCGACCCCGAAGGCGGCGAGCGGCGGGTGCCGGTGGCCCCACATCACGTCTGCCTGCTGTTCCGACGCTTCGTCTCCTGGCAGGTCGACCTGAGCCGCGACTACGTCGAGGCGCTGGAGGCGCACGGCCTGCCGTACGTGCTCCAGGGCAGTCGCTCCTTTCACCAGCGCGAGGAGGTCGCGGCCCTGCGGGTGGCGGCGCAGGCCGTGGAGTGGCCGGACGACGAGATTGCGGTCTATGCCACGCTGCGGGGACCCTTCTGCGCCGCCAGCGACGATCAGCTCTTCCGCGCCCGCCACCTGCTGGGGCGCCTGCACCCGTTCCGCCCGCTGCCCGCCGAGCTCCCAGCCGACCTGGCGCCGGTGGCCGAGGGGCTGACGCTGCTCGCGGAGCTCCACCGTCAGCGCAACACCCGCCCGTATGCGTCCACCCTCGGCGAGCTGCTGCGCTTCGGCCGCGCCCACGCCGGATTCGCCCTGCGGCCGGCGGGGCACCAGGCGCTCGCCCATGTGCAACAGGTCCTCGACGTCGCCCGCCGGGCCGAGCAGGGAGATGCGCTGTCGTTCCGGGCCTTCGTCGAGGGCTTGGCGACGGCCGCCGAGAAGGGCGCCGCGACCCTGGTGGCGAGCGAGGGCAGCGAGGCCGAGGGCGTGCGCCTGCTCACCCTGCATGCCGCCAAGGGGCTCGAGTTTCCGGTGGTCGTGCTCGTCGACCTGAGCGCCGGGCTCACCCACGAGCGCCCGGAACGCCACGTCGACGCCGCCCGCGGCCTGTGCGCCCTCCGCCTGAAGGGCCTCGGACTGACGCCGGCGGAGCTCCTTGCAGCCGAGGACCTGGAGCACACGCGGGACGAGGCCGAGGGCGTGCGGGTGGCGTACGTCGCCGCCACCCGGGCGCGCGACCTCCTGGTGGTGACGACGGTGGGCAGTGAGGACCCGGCGAAGCGCCACGGGGAGCCGCGCTGGCTCGACCCGTTGTTGCCGGCGCTCTACCCGGCAAGGCCATTCCTCGCCCTTCCCGAGGTCGCGGCTGGCTGCCCGCCGTTCGGCGACGCCACCGTCGTCGCCGACCCCAGCGAGCGGGTAACGTCGGTGCGCCCTGGCCTGCAGCGGCCGGCGCTCGGTGCCCACGGGGTGGTGTGGTGGGATCCCGCCGTGCTGCCGCCGGCGCGCGACGGCGGCCGTCGGGGCCTGCGCTTCGAGGAGCTGCTCAGCGACCAGGACCCGGTCGCCGCGGCCGCCAGCCGCGCCGCCTACGACAACTGGCGAACCGGCCGCGACGCCGCGCTGGCCGCGGGTAGTCGGCCCACGGTCGAGGTCTGCCGGCCGGTCGAGGCGCCGCCACCGCCCGACGAGCTGGTGGCCCTGGTCGAGCTGGTGGCCCTCGAGAGGCCGCCCGAGCGGCCGCGGGGAACCCGCTTCGGCACCCTGGTACACGCCGTGCTCGAGCACGCGCCGCTCGCCGCCGACGGGCGAGTGCTCGCCGAGCTTGCCGGCTTCCACGGTCGACTTCTGGGCGCCACGCCGGACGAGGTGGCCCACGCCGCCCAGGCGGCCGCTGGCGCGCTGGCGGCCGCGGTCATGCGCGAGGCACTGACGGCGACCCGCCGCCATCGCGAGGTCCCCGTGCTGGTGCCGTTCGCCCCCGAGCCAGTGGCGGCGCCCGCGGCGGCGCTGGCGGCCGGCGGCGCGGCTCCGCGGCTGGTGGAGGGGGTGATCGACCTGGCTTTCGTCGTCGACGGCGGATGGACGGTGGTCGACTTCAAGACCGACGCCGAGGTGCGCGGGAGCCTGGCGCTCTATCGTCGCCAGGTGGCCTGGTATCTCTGGGCGCTCACCCGCGCCACCGGGCTGCCCGCGCGGCGGGGCGTACTGCTCGCGGTCTGAGCGCGGTAGGCTGGCCGCACCCCGTCGAGGAGATGTCACCATGCCCCAGTCCAGCCGTCGCGTCCTGCCTGCAGTCCTGTCGGCCCTCGCCCTGACCGGCGTCCTCACTACGGCCGCCGCCGAGAGCGCCGGCGACCTCGCGCTCACCGCCGGCCGTGCGGCGTGGTCGCGTCAGGACGCTGCCGCGGCGGTGACCGCCCTGTCGCGGGCCACCCTGCTGCTCGACGCCGCGCGCGAGCCGGCGGCGACGGCTCGGGCGTACTTCTACCTCGGTCTCGCCTACCTCGACAGCGGCATGGCCGAGGAAGCCCTGGTGGCGCTCGAACGCAGCAGCGAGCTCGGCGGCGGGGGAGCCAGCCGCGGCGAGATCCGCCGCTGGCAGGCGGTGGCGGCGGCCAGCCTCGGCCGTCGCGAGGCGGCCGAGGCCTACCGCCAACGGGCGCTGGCCAGCGNNGCGAAGTCGCACCGGCGCCGACGCCGGCAGTGGCGCCAGTTGCCGCCCCGCCGCCCGCCGCTGCACCCACTGCCGGGTCTGCGGCTGTGCCCGCGCCGGCGGCGGTGACGCCACCGGTCGCAACTCCCGCGCCGACGGCCCCCGCGCCCCAGGAGTCCGCGTTCGAGCACCTGTTCGGCAAGCGGCCAAAGGCCGACCCGGCCAAGCCGCCGGCCTGACGGATGTTCACGGGGCTTTGGGGAGCAAGGGAACGGAAACTCGGAACGGGGACGGGTCCACAGGAGGCCTTCTATGAACTCTCCGCGGAGCGCTTTCGTCGTTCCCGAGAGGACGCGTTTGGGAGAGCGCCAGGGGGTAGGCTTACGCAACAATGCTCATTGGCTACGCTCGCGTTTCCACCAACGACCAAGACACCGCAGCTCAAGCCGCGGCGCTCCAGTCGGCGGGTGCGAGCTGATTTTCCGGAAGAAGGCCTCGGGCGGTCGCTGGGATCGCTCGGCGCCTCGAGGCGGAGTCGCTCTTACACCACACGCCTGGACGCTACTGCGGCTTCCCTAAGCCCCTCGCGGCAGTAGGATCCCGAGCGGGTTTCACGGAAGACTCGTCATAAGGAGTTCACCATGCGCCATACCCTCGTAGGCCTCGCCCTCTTGCTGGCGCCTTTGACCTCTGCAGGAGCCGGGCAAGGCGCCCCTCTGGCGGCGACCACGAAACTGCCGCCCGAGCTGGTCGAAATGGCCACCAGGGACGGCGTGGTGCGGGTCCTCATTGGGCTCGAAGTGAAGACCCGCGCGGAAGGCAGCTTGGCGAAAGCTGCCGTCTCCCGGCAGCGAGCCGCCATCGCTCATGCTCAGGACAGTGTTCTGAGAGACCTCGCCGGCACTGACTACCGCCTCGGCAGGCGTTACGACTACATCCCCTATCTCGCTCTTCAGGCGAGCCCCGCAACACTGGACCGTCTCTTGACGAATCGGAACGTCCGCCGAGTCTTCAAAGATCCAGTCTTTCCGGCTCTACTGGTCGACAGCGTGCCCCTTATTGGAGCGGGCGCGCTGCACAACCTGGAACTCACAGGCTCTGGCACCTCGGTTGCGATCCTCGACACCGGTATCGATGCGGGCCACCCATTCTTTGGCGGCAGAGTCATTGACGATAGCTGCTTCAGCACCAAGGGCTCCTGCCCCAACGGGGCGACTCAGATGCTCGGCCCTGGCTCCGCCATTCCATGTGCAGACTCGGGGTGCAGTCACGGCACCCATGTCGCGGGGATCGCCGCTGGTGCGGGCGGCGTCGCTCCTGGTGCCCGCATCGTCGCTATCCAGGTGTTCTCGAGATTCACGGGAGCCGATTGCGGGGAAGGGGGCGGGGAGTGCTTTTTGAGCGCGACCTCGGACCAAATAGCGGCACTCGAGCGGGTGTTCACGCTTCGCAGCCAGTACAACATCGTTGCCGCCAACCTTAGCGTTGGCGGGGGCCGTGCTCCAGCCGCATGCGACACCGACGGCGGAGAGCCATTCAAGGCAATCGTCGACCAATTGGCATCAGTACGCGTGGCTACGGTCGTTGCGGCCGGGAATGACGGATTCACTGACGCGGTCAGCGTTCCCGGCTGTGTTTCGACCGTAGTGACGGTCGGCTCGACCACGAAGCAAGATGTGGTTTCTGACTTCTCCAACTCGAGCGCGCTCATAGACCTGCTAGCCCCGGGCTCTTCTATCGTGTCGTCGGTACCCGGAGGTGGCTTTGAAGCGCTGGACGGTACGTCCATGGCCACTCCCCACGTCACCGGCGCTTGGGCTTTGTTCCGGCAGGCGGTGCCGGCGGCCAGTGTCAACGAGGTGCTCTACTACCTCAAGGAGAGCGGTCGGCCGATCTTCGACTCCCGCAATGGACTGACCAGGGCGAGGATTCAGGTTGATGCCGCCCTGCTACAAAGCTACCCGGTGCTGCAGCTAGTCGGGGGGCGCTTCATCGTTTCCGTTAAGTGGCGCAACCAGTTCAGCGGCGCAACAGGGCTGGCTTCCTCGCTCCCCCGAAGCGACCTGTCTGGGTACTTCACCTTCACCGACCCCAACAACATTGAGCTGATCGTCAAGATCCTGGATTTCGGAAGCTCGTTCAAGCTCTTCTATAGCCAGCTGACGGATCTTCAGTTCCTCATGACCGTTGTTGATACCGTCACGGGGCGGACCAAGCAGTACGGCAGCACGCCGGGAAACTGCGGAGCAATCGACCAAGACGTCCAAGGCGCCCAAAACGCCAACGTGCTGGTTCTCAAGAGCGAAGAGGTGGAGGGAAACGACCCGAAAAGCCTCTGCGTGCCGAACGCCGGGACCTTGTGCCTCCTGCACAACCGCTTCGCGGTGCAGATGATCTGGAGGAATCAGTTCAGCGGCCAAGCCGGGAGCGGGGGCGCCGTGCCACTTTCCGACCTGACGGGCCAGTTCTTCTTCACAGATCCATCCAACGTCGAGCTCCTGGCGAAGGTCCTGGACTTCGGCGACCGCATCCTCTTCTTCTACGGTGCGCTGTCCGACCTGGAGTTCAGCATCCGGGTGACGGACACAGCGACTGGGCGGGTGAAGTTTTTCGACAATCCGGCGGGCAATTTCTGCGGTGGGCGGGACACGAACTTCTAGATGGCTGCCCATCAATCTGCCCGGGCGAGATCTCGCTCCCACGCCTTGTCCCGGTAGTCGATGATCCTAGAGGCAACGCCATGAACGCCTTCGTGCACATCGTCGAGTCGCCCTCGAGCGCTGATCTGCTGGAAGGCGCCACCGAAGGGCGATCGCTCGGCGAAGCGCTGGCTCTAGCGCAGATCCGCTACTGCTACAACCTGGTTACCGACGCCGAGACACTGGGCCAGGCATTGGCGGGCAGGCTCGAGGCGGCGTGGCGGCACTATCAGCATCCGCCGATTGTCCACCTCAGCATGCACGGGAGCCCGGCGGGCGTGGTTCTGACCGACCATACCCGTCTCAGCTGGGACGATCTGCGCACTCGATTGGCCCCGCTCAATGCTGTGATGCAGGGCGGGCTGCTTGTGTGCATGTCAAGCTGCTTTGGTGGTAGTGGTGGCCGGATGGCCATGGCGGATGACGAAGCGCCCACTTTCTGGGCATTGGTGGGAAACACTGGCGCCATCGGCTTGGCCGATACGACCATCGCGTACATCAGCTTCTATCACCTGCTCTTCAAGGGGTTCCCTTTGGCTACCTGCGCGGACTCGATGAGGGTAGCCTCTGGAAACCACGGCTTTGTCTTTGAGTATGGACAGCAGGCCAAGGCTAGTTGGCTCAGCTTCATCGCGAGCCGCGGCATCGTAGGGGCGGCGACCGAGCAGGTAGTTCAGGAACTAGAGGGCCAAACGAGCCGCTAGCTGCGTCGGCATGAGTGGACTGGCGCTCAGGCCTCTCGACTTAGAGGGCTCGCCAGCTACCGGGTGGCGCCAGCCGGACCGGGCGCCCTATGTGGCCGTCCGCCGAGCGCCGAACCACCCACGCTACAGGGAGTTTCCCGTTCCACTGCTCCCTCAATCCCTTCAAGGGCGGCCGTGGAGCGCGAACATCGCGCCCTGCGGGTCGCCAAGGACGGCGAAGGTGCCCATGCCGCCTGGCAGCGTGGTCGCCGGTACCCAGACATGGCCGCCCAGCTCGCCGACACGGGCGACGGTGGCGGCGACATCCGCCGCGGCCACGTAGGGCAGCCACTGCGCCGGCCGCCCGAGGCCGGCGGGCATGGCCATGGCGCTCGCATGGGGCGTTTCGGGCCTGCCCGGCAAATGAAACAGCACCGTTTGCGGCATGCCGTCGAGCTCGAGCTCGCTCGCCTGCCAGCCGCACACCCGCTCGTAGAACCGTCGTGCCGAGTCGACGTCGGGCGTGTTGAGCTGATGCCAGCAGAAGGTACCGTCCGGTGTCGGCCCACCCGGAGCTGGCCCGCAATCCGTCGCCTCGCTCGCTGCCACCAGCCGGAAGACGGCACCGCGGGGGTCGACCAGCTCGATGGCGGCGGGTCCGCCGGCGTCCGCACTGGGCACCGGCAGGGTGCTCGCACCCAGCTCCGTGGCGACGGCAACGGCGGCGGGCAGGTCGTCGACCGCGACCGAGCACGCCCAGTAGGGCGCCCGATCGTCGCCGAAGTCGAGCCGCTGGCAGCCGCCCAGGGTCGCCTCCCCGGCGGCGATGGTCCAGCCCTCGCCAGCCGGTCGCGTGGTCCAACCGACGAGGGCCGTATAGAAGGTCAGGGCGGTGGACGGCTCGGGCGTCATCAGGTCGTGCCGAACGAAGCGTCCGGCGGGGGAGTCGGTGGGCATGGCCATCTCCGTGGGGCATCCTGCTTGGGGCATCCGGCGATCGGGACCAGTTTGTCGCATCCCACGCGGCGGGAGCCATCGGCTACTAAGATGGCCGCGATGAGCGACGGCGTGGGGACGCGACGGTGGCGACGGGTGGCGATCGGCCTGGGCGCCGTCGCGGTCGGTCTGCCGCTGCTCGCCTGGCTGCTCCTGGCCGGCGGCCTGCGCAGCCGGAGCGTGCGTGCCGCCACCGTCGAGCGCGTCGCCGGCTTCGCCGCGGAGCGGTTTGGCGTTGCGCTGACGGTGCGCGACTTCAGCGTCGACCTGGAGCCGTTCGCCGACCGCGCCAGCCTGCGGGTGAGCGGGCTGGCGCTGGCTGCTGCTCGGGTGCCGGCAGCGCCACCCTTTCTGACCGTCGAGGAGCTGGCGGTCGACCTCGACGAGCTGCGTTCCACCCTCGCCGGCGGTCCGCTCCATCTGACCCGGGCGCGAGCCGTGGCGCCGCGTCTCGACCTCGACGCGCCGCGGCCGGAGCCGCCGGCAGCGGCGGGGTCGACGTCGCCGGGTCCGCGGATCGACCGCCTCGAGCTGGCCAACGGTGAGATCGCCGGCCGTCCGCCGGCGGCGTTGGAGGAGTACCTGACCGCCTGGCGCGCCAGCGGGATCACGGCCAGCGGGAGCTTGGCCGACGAGCACCTGCGCCTCGAGCGTCTGGGCGCCACCGTGAGCCTCATTCCGCGGGGCGCTACGGGAGCCGAGCCTCCGCCGGCGGTCGATCTGGTGGTAACGACCGCCCTGGAGTGGGCCGCCGGCCGGCTGACCCTCGCGCAGCCGCTGGCGGTGCGTGCTGCGGGATGGCGTCTCGACGCCGCCGGCACGATGGAGCCGCCGACGGCGAGCGCGCCACTCCAGGCCGACCTCACCGTCGACTTCGCCGCGGAGGTGGGGGGACTGGCACGCCTGCTGCCGCGCTTTGCCCTCGGCGAGACGACGGCGACCCTGCACGGTCGCTACGACACCGCGGCCGCCAGCCCGCTCGTCGCTCAGGTCGCGGTCGAGGGGCTGCCGGGCAGTCTGCTCGCCGGCCTGGCGCCGCCGGCGCAGCAGGCGTTGGTCGCCGATCTCGGCCTGCCGGGCAGCCAGATCGCTGCCGGCGGCGAGTTCGGGCTCGACCCGACCGAGTGGCGCTCGCTCCAGGGCAGCGCTCGGCTGGCCGTCCGGCGAAGTGGGGAAGGCGGTTCGGGCACCGTCCTTGCCGCCGCCGAGCTCTCACTTCCCGCCGCGGCGGCGCCGGCCACCGAACGGCAGCTGACCCTGGCGGTCGCGTTGCTGCCGGCGACGGAGGGCGAGCGCCGTCTGACCGGCATGCTCGCGGCCCCGGCGGTCGATCAGCTGTCCGCCGGTAGCTGGCGGGAGGGGCGCCTGCGGGTGACCGGCGCCGAGCTGGCCTCGCTGCTCGCGGCGCTGCGGGCGGAGTGGCCGGCCCTGGTGCCGTCGGTCGCCGCCCCTGGCGGCGCACCGCTCGGTGGCGCGCTCGACCTCGACGTGCGCTTCGACGGACCGCTCGGCGATCCCGACCTGCACCTGGCCGGTCGCCTGGCGCCCTCGGCGGGCGGCTCGTTGACGGTGCGCGGCGATATTGCGGGCCTGGCGACCCCGGCGGCCGTGCGTGGCGACCTCGTGGTGACGGCGGCCGATCTACCCCTGGCGCTGGCCGCGGCCGAGGTGCAGGGCGTGCTCGACGGCCAGGTCGAGGTGGGCGTGGCGAGCGGCCGCTGGCAGGTGAGGAGTGAGCTGACCGTCGAGCGCCCGCGCCTCGGCGAGCTGGCTGCCGAGCGGCTTCGGGTCACCGCGACCGCCACCGTGCTCGGCCGCCTTGGTGCCCACCAGCTCTGGCGCCTGCCCGACTTCACCGTGGACCTGGTCGGCGACGACGTCGGCTTGCCCGGTGGGCGCGGGATCGGCCACCTGGCGATGGCGGCGAGTGGCTCGCGCCTGGGCGACCTGACCGCCGATCCGCTGCTCGCCGGTTGGCACCTGGACCGGCTGGACGTCGCGGCGGAGAGGATCGCTCCGGGAGCCGAGATGCCTGTGGTGGAGTCACTGACCTTGGGCGGACGCCTGGCCGGCGGGCGGCTCGAGATCGCCGATCTCGCCGCGGTCCTCGCGGGGCACCGCGTCGACGCCAGCGGGTGGGTCGACGCCGCCTGGCCGCTCACCGCCGCGGAGCTGACCCTGCGGTTGGCGCCGCCGGCCGGCGCCGATCGCGATCTGGCCGCCCTGTTGGCGGCCCTCGGGCG
>CXWL01019136.1_pt1 | contig 12515 bp, 11 predicted proteins | sample 590931 | NCBI WGS metagenome assembly CXWL01 (sample SAMEA3498368, study PRJEB10139) | groundwater metagenome | biome: water well; material: biofilm material | place: Germany | collected 2015-04-27
CGGCGAGGTCGCCGCATCGGCCGACATCGCCGTGGTCGTGGTCGGCTACACCTACGTCGACGAGGGCGAGTACATCGGCGAGACGGACTCCTCGCTGATGGCGATGTTCCCGCCCGGCGACGAAGCCGACGTGGCCGACCGGTTCCAGGCGCAGCTCGCCGAACTGCCTCACACCGTCAAGCCACCACGCCTGAGCGACCGACCGCGCATGTTCAGCCGCGGCGGCGACCGCAGCTCGCTGCGACTGCTGCCCGACGACGTGTCGCTGATCCGCGCTGTCGCGACGGCGAACCCGAACACCGTGGTGGTCATCCATGGCGGCAGTGCGGTGATCATCGCGGAGTGGGCCGACGCTGTCCCCGCGATAGCGCAGGCCTGGTACGGCGGCGCCGAAGCCGGACCGGGGCTCGCCGACGTGCTCGTGGGGAACGTCAACCCGTCGGCTCGCCTGCCGTTCACGGTGCCGGTCGACGAGGCCGACCTGCCGGCGTTCGACCGCGACGCGACGAAGTTCACGTACGACCGCTGGCACGGCTGGTGGCGCGCCGCCCACAAGGGCATCACGCCGGCGTACCCCTTCGGCTTCGGCCTCTCGTACACGACGTTCGCGATCGACGAGGTCACCACATCGGCAGAGGGCTCGACGATCGTCGTCGGTGGCGTCCTGTTCAACACCGGCGCACGCGACGGCAGCGACGTCGTCCAGGTCTACGCCCAGCTCCCGGACCCCGAGGCCCCGGCCCGACTGATCGGGTTCGCTCGGGTAGACGTCGAAGCCCAGGGCCGGACGCCATTCGAGATCGTCGTCCCCATCGACCGACTCGCCACCCGCGACAATGCTGGCCGAAGCTGGCGTGCGCCATCCGGGCGACATACGATCATCGTCGGCAGGTTCGCCGGCGATCCGGCGGCCACATCCGCCGAACTCACGCTGTGACGCCACCGGCGCCACCGTTGGATGGCGATCTGGTAGGCCTCGCTGCCGGCGTTGAGGAAGTAGCCGGCGCGCCAACGCCTACCGGTTCCGCATGGTTGTCGGCCCGGCCATCGGCTACATCCCTCTCCGACGTCGACGGGCCGATCACGTCGACACACGTCTCCGACGCCCTCGCCACCAACGGCAGCCGCACCGGTCGTGTGCGCCGAGCTCATCGACGATGGCCTCGTAGTGGTCCAGGTCGAACCGATCACGGTTGAAGTCGTCGTATATCGCGGCGAGTCGCGGGTCGGCGAAGATCTGGTCCTGCACGTAGCGAACGATACGCGGACGCACATCAGGCATGCCGCCCACAGAGTGGTCGGCGACGAGGGGATCGGTGGGCCGGCGAAGGGACAGCCGCCTTAGGCTGGCCGAGGAGGCCACCCCAGTCAGCCGACGACAACGGCGGATCGGCTACCGGCCGGCCGATGCGATCCAAGAATTTCTTCGTACCCCGAACGGTGAACACGACTACTCCACGGCCACGCCTCCGATGCGACGTGTTCGACCAGCGCCTCGAACGCACCGGTAGGGCTAATCGGCCTCCGCGAACGGATCGGCTGTCGCCGATGGCAGTCCGGCGACGAGCTCGGCAGCTGTCGGCAGGCGAGGCTGGCTCGCGAGTGCAGCATCGAGAAAGCGGAGGACGATGGTGTTGGTATTGGTTGTGCCGGCCCGCCCGATGCGACCAAGGCCGTCCGTCGCGAGGGTGCGCAGTTGGCCGGTGAGCCCCGCCTCGATCGCGGGCACGTCGGTTACCGCATAGTGCCCAGCGTCGAGCAACGCGACCGATACCGTGTTCTCGGCGGTGCGGAGCAATTCGAACGCGTCGAGGGCCGCCTGGGCGGCGGCAGCTCCGGCGGGGTCGCCGGATGTCTCGGGCGGTGTGTGCGACATGGCGTACATCTCTGCCATCAGGACCAGTGACGGCACCGAGACCGGCGTCGATCCTGCCTCCTCGAACAGGGTGCCGTCGAGATCGAACGCGGCGGCGATGCGCGCGTCGGCGAGACTGACGTTGAACGCTGTCGAGCCTCCGTAGGAATGACCACCGGCGGCGACTCGGGTCGGGTCGATGGGCCCGACGAGCTCAGTCGTCAATGGATCGTCGAGGAGGTCGAGTGCGTCCACGATCTGTGTGCGTCGAGCGGCCATCGAGACCTGTTCGAGCAGTTGTATCTCGCGGTCGTTGAACTGACCGTCGCCTAGGTGCAGCCCTGCGTCGGTGGCGATGTCGGGTTGCACGGCGATGACGATGTAGCCGTGGCTGGCCAGGTGCTCGGCGAGCGAGGTGGAGAGCTCGATGAACGAACCACCGCCAGGGGCCAGGATGACCACCGGCCACGGCCCGGAATCCTGCAGCGGTTCGGCGGATATCTGCGCTGTCGGGACGATCGCGGCCAGGTCGACAGCGGTCGCGTCGAAGAAGCCCACCATCGCCGGCGACGCGTAGTCCCGGTGACCGTGCCCGGTGCCTTCGCGGGCGGGATAGTAGGCGCTCATCGAGAAGCGCTGGAGATCGACGACACCGACGGCGAACGGCCCATCCGGAACTGGAAGCAGGATGGCCTGCGCGGGCTCGGTGCCTGCGAGGTCGGTCGTCGAGGGTTCGGTCGCGGCGGGTTCGGTCGATGTCGCGGGTGTCTGGTCGACAACGTTGGTCGGGACGCCGTTCGGCTTTACAGACGACGTGGTCGAACTTGCTTCGTCGTCGGAGCACGAGACGACAGCGAAGGAGAACAGAGTGAGAAGGCATGTTGCAGTGCCGCGGTGGCGCATGAGGGGCTTCCTTTCGGGGGGCAGTGCCCATCGTGGGGGCCACCCAGGTTTTCCGAATCAGCCTCGGTGGGAATTCCGGTCAGCCGCAGGGCTGATCGCGCCACCTCGAGGGACGACAACGCGCGACAGGCCCAAGTGAAGTACCGATGCCGGCACGGGCTAGAACAGCGGCTGCAGGAATCCGAGTTGCACGAACAGGTCGTACTGGTCGTAGAACTCGTGCCATTCGGCGATGAGGCCACACTCGAGCCGTCCGACGGCGACCCAGTCCTGTTCGAAGTGCGCACCGGTGCCAGGAATCTCGGCACCATCCGAAGTGACGAAAGGTTCCGTCATCGTGCCGGACGCGTGGACCGTGACGGCGAACGTGTCACCGCCGTCGACCAGGTCCACCAAGCTCAGGCGGTAGTCGGGCATCGACGCGACGAGGCGTTCGATCGCTCCCCGCAATGCGGCGGCGCCGTGCAACGGCTCATCGAGGTCAGGGGCACTGCGTTCCACGTCTGCGGCGTGCAGTGCTTCCCACCGGTCCCAGTCTCGTTGATTCGCGGCGGCGACCTTCGCCTCCACAACGAACTCGGCGGTGGCGCAACCGACCTCGGTCGTGGATGGTCCAGTCGACGACTCCACCTTCGGCAGCGCCAATGCCTCGGTGGTGACGGCGGTCGCGGCCGCGGCCGTGGCAGGCGGATTGGCGACTGTCTCCTGCTCGCTCCCGACAACAGGAGATGACTGCGACGGAGTGCTGCCGCACGAGGCGAGAAGGTTGCCGGCCAGGAGCAGAACGAGCGGGAACGTACGGGGCAGAGTCATGGCACCATCCTTTTCTGATCACTGTACAAATATTGGTGAAATCGTGCACCCGTTCCCTACTCTTCGTGTGTGACATTGGACACCGGGCACCATCGAGGCCGACCAAGATCCCTCACCGTCGACGCGGTCGTCGATGCCGCCACCACGATCGTCGAGAACCAGGGGAGCGCCGCACTCACCATTCGTCGCTGCGCCCAAACCCTCGGCGTCGCTCCGAACGCGATCTACACCTACTTCCGAAGCAAAGACGCGCTACTCGACGCGGTCGCCGACCGTTTGCTGTCCGCCATCGAGCTCCCTGCTGAACCCACCGGCGACGACGCACTCACGGACTGGTTGATCGACCTCGGCACAGCCCTCCGCATCGGGCTGCTCGCACAACCTGCCGCTACCACGTTGCTCTCGACCAGGGCACAACAAGCGAACTCATCATGGGAACTCGGCGAGCGGATCCTGCGCCACATGGCACACCGAGGGATCACCGACGACGACGCCGTTCGCGCCCTATACCTGTTCATCGTCTACGTGGTCGGATCCGTGATGCTCGAGTCAGCCGAATGGCCCACGTCAGATCCCGTACCGGCGATCGAGACTCGCATCACCTCCCGGCGACAGATCGTCGATGCGCTCTCACCGGAGGAATTCCCCATCACCCGCCGCCAGGGCAAACTCATCGCGAACTGGATCTCCGACGAGCAATTCGTCTGGGGACTGCGTCGCATCATCACCGCCACCATCCGAACCGAGCACTGAGCGACGCACTCCCGAAAGGCCGGCAACTCGGAGGCAGGCATGATTTCGAAGAGAACGGTTGACGTTGTTCCGAACGCTCGGTACAGTCCTCGGGATGGCGCCGAGGATCGTCAGCGAAGAAGATGTGCTCACCGGGCTCACCGAGCTCTTTCGCGGTTGCAGCTACGAGGCGGCGACCCTCACGGAGATTGCCAACGCGACGGGGTTGCAGAAGTCCAGCCTGTACCACCGGTTCCCCGGTGGGAAGCAGCAGATGGCGGCCGAAGTCGCCGCCGGAGTCGGTGAGCGATTCGCGAAGGACATCTTGGCCCCGCTCGGCAAAGACGGCGCGCTGGACGAACGCGTTCGAGCGGTCGGGCGAAAGCTCACCGAGTTCTACGCCAGTGGCCACCGGGCCTGCCTGCTCGACGCGCTGTCCTTTGGCGAGCCTGGATCGGCGGCCAGCGACGCGCTGAAGGCGGCCGCGAATGCGTGGGCCGACGCATTCGCTTCCGTCTCCCGAGAAGCCGGCCATCGACCGGCCGAGGCGCTGGCGCTGGCGCAGGACGCCATCGCCGCGATCGAGGGAGCGCTCGTCATCGCTCGAATCACCGGCGACAACCGTTGCTTCCTTCGAGCCATCAAGCGCTTGCCGGCATCGCTCGGCCTACCGCCAGACTGACCGCATCACCGGGCGCCGAGCGGTCGCTCGCCGAATCCGGATTGTACCGACCGTCCCGTACACACTTCTCATACCAACAACAAGGACAAAGCCATGTCATCGAAGACTGCCCTCATCATCACCAGCGATCCGTCCGCTCCGGGCGAGGAGGCCATCGGTCGCGCCTTCAATGCGCTCGCCGCCACCCTCGAACTGGACCGCGCCGGCGACGACGTCCTCGTGCAGTTCCAAGGCACGGGAACGCGCTGGCCCGGCGTGTTGAACGACCCGACACACCCGCTGAACGGGCTGTTCGAGGCCGTTCGCCACACGATCAAGGGCGCTTCGTGCGGGTGCGCAGCCCAATTCGGCGCCACCGAAACCGTGCAGGCCTGCGGGCTACCGCTGCTCGCCGAGAACCCGGTGCCGGGAACGACGGGTCTCGCCGGGCTCAAGTCGCTGATCGACGCCGGCTACACACCGGTCGTCTACTGAGGAGCGTGATGCCGCGATGAAACACTTCTTCGACCTCGCGTTCACCCCGGACGTGCTGGCACGCCAGAAAGCGAAGGGATCGTTCGAGCACTACGGCGCCGGCACGGTCACCTGGCCGACACCGGCTGGCCTCGGACCAGACGAGCAAGCGTTCATCACCGAACGCGACAGCATCTACGTCTCGAGCGTCACGCAGACGGGATGGCCGTACGTGCAACACCGCGGCGGTCCCAAAGGTTTCATTGCTGTGCTCGACAACACCCACATCTCCTGGGTCGAGCGAACCGGCAACAAGCAATACCTCACCGCAGGGAACCTCGACGGTGATGACCGCGTCGCCATCATCGCCGTCGACTACCCGTCACGTCGTCGGCTGAAGTTGCTCGGCCATGCCACCTTCACCGCCAACCCCGAACCGTCGCAGCTCGCGGCGTTCGATGACCTCGCTGGGCGGGTGGAGGGCCTCGTCACGGTCGAGGTCGTTGCCCTCGACTGGAACTGCCCGAAGTACATCACGCCCCGCTACACCGCAGACGAGGTCCGAACGATCAACGGCGAACTGCTCCGACGCATCGAGACCATGGAGTCTGCCCTTGCACTCGCCCAGCACCGTGGTCACCACACCAGGAACGAGGCTCCAAGATGACCGCGCAACCACATCCTCAAGTCGGTCGCTGCCATCGGGTGTGCTGCGCCGCGGAGTTGCAGGGTATTGGTTCACGGAGCGATCGTCGGAAGGACGGTCTCGACAATGAACTGGTGAAACTCGTCGGCCTGTTCCCATTGAGGGAAGTGGCCCGACTCTTCGAACCACCTCCACTCCTTGTGCGGTGCCGTGAGGGCGTTGAAGTACCGCTCCGCGACTTCGGGCGGAGCCATGCGGTCGTATCGGCCGACGGCCATGAACACGGGCACGACGAGCTCGAGACATGACGTGTAAAGGTCAGCGCGCACGAGATCGTCGTAGAGCAGTTCGAAGGATCGGATGGCTGCCTTGGTGAAGCGCAGCTTCTCGGACCAGGAGTATTCGGGGGAGCCGATCATCCAGCGAATCGGTCGAAACTTCTCGGGCTGATGCCAGACGGCACCGAATTCGCCGAGCCACCGAACGCACTTCATCCAGGCGGCGATCCCTTCCGGGCCGAGGTAGGGCGGCGGTGCCATCGCTGCCAGTTCCGTTGCGGCCGATGTGTTGCCCCGACGTTTTGCTTCCGCGACGACGAACTCATGGGCAACGGTTTGACCCTCGGCGAATGTTGCGATCTGGCCGGTGCTGACGAACGCCGCGTACAGGTCCGGGCGCCGTTGGGCGGCGAGCACTCCGACCAAACTTCCCCAGGAGTGGCCGAGCAGTATGACCGGGCGCGGTCCGAACTCGGCGACGAGCCGCTCCGTGAGTTCGACGGTGTCATCGACTATGTGATCCAGGGTCATCGCCGCGCTTGGCTCAATGGCTGCGGCCGACTTTCCTGCTCCCCGTTGGTCCCACTCGACGACGAGGCAGTGTGCTTCGAGGCGGGAGTTCATGTGGATTGTGGGTATCTCGGCCTGGCCGGGGCCGCCGTGGATCTTGAGCAGGATTGGTGCGTTGGCGCGGGGGCCGCGCACGAGCACCCATTGCTCGGCGCCGCCGAGCGTCATTGGGGCGAGCCTTGCGATTCCATGCTTGGTGTGGCGCATGGGGCGCGTCCGTCGTGACGACCCGATGATCGGGCTCCATCTCATCGCGGCCACAAGTCCGCAGCGAACGCATCAAAGGACATCTCCATCCGCTCTACGCAGCTCCTCGACCGGTCGAGCAAGTGATTGACTGCGATCCGATGAACCCACGTCGAGAATGCGGCATCGTCACGGAACGTAGACAGGCGAGTGATCATCCTGATCAGGATCTCCTGGGTGGCGTCCTCGGCGTCGGGCGGGCGAGTGGTCATCCGCAACGACAAACGGTAGACGCGATCCCGAACACTGAGCACCACCTGCTCCAGCGCGGCAGCATCGCCCCTTTGCGCTGCCAGCACCATCGCGGCTGACGGCTCAGGATCGATCGACCCGTGCATACACGTCGCCGAGCACCGTCGACGACGACGACATGAGCGGATTGATAACAGGGCTTGATTATCGGACCGTATCAACCGAAGGTGGATGTCACCGGAGCAGGCCCCGCGAGTCCGTGGTTGTGTCGGCGCCGATGACGGCGAGTTGGTGTTTCAGATTCTCGAGGTGGTCGATGCGTCGCGCAGCAGGTTCATTCGGGTTGGTCGTGGCGCTCGGTCAGTCGTTGACGTGACGGAGGAGAAACAGGATCGTGGTGTCGACGATGGCGGGGGTGATGACGTGCTCGGTGTCGGGGAGGATGGCGAGCTCGCCAGCGGGGAGGTTGCGGTAGGCGGCGGCGGCTTCTTCGACGGAGCAGAAATGATCGCGGTCGCCGGTCAGGATCAGGGTCGGCGCGGTGATGGCTCTGTAGTCGTCGAGGGTGTAGCCGGGCGAGCGCGTGGCGCGGTCGAAGAACAGCTGCAGGTACTGGCGCCAGTGGCCGTCACCCTGGGCGCTGTCATAGTCGGCTTTCATCGTCGCGAAGATGGCGGCCATAGAGGGCATGCCCTGGAAGGCCGCCTCGGCGGCGTCGGGGTCGGCCTCGGTGGCTTCGGGGTTGCCGCCGAAGATGGCTCGTCCCATGGCGAACACAGCGGCTTCAGGGTTGAAGATGTCGTAGCCGGCATGAGCGGCGAGGGCCCGGACAGCGCCGGGTTCGCGGATCGCGACGATGGTGGCGGTGGCGGCGCCTTCGGAGAACCCGGCCAACATGGGGCGATCGAGTCCCAACGCGTCGATGAGCGCCAGGACGTCGTCGGCCAGTACGGAAAACGATGCGCCGCCGTCGCCGTGGACAGTGGCTCCGCCGCCTCGAGTCTCGGGGGCGATGACACGGAAGTGCTGCGCCAGCGTGGCCATGTGGGCGACGTAGGCGACGGGGCTGTCGGCCCACCGTGGGCCGGTCGAGGCCAGGCCACAGTGCAGCAGGACGAGCGGAGGTCCGTCGCCGGCTTCGACGTAGGCGATATCGATGCCGTTGGCTCGTACGGTCTTGGCTCCACGTTCGGCCAGGGTTGCGTCGTCGATCATTGTGGGCTCCCTTCAGAGGTGCACCGAAGGGTGCGCCGACGCGTCCGACAGCGCATGGGGGATTCGCCCCATCTTCGTCACGAACCAGTCGGGAAGCCCTCTTCGGGTAGCAGGCCTTGTTGCATAGCGAACAGGCCGGCCGCGGCCCGGCTGTTGGCGCCGATCTTGGTGTAGATGTGCTCGATGTGGTTCCCGGCGGTCTTGGGTGAGATGACGAGCCGGGCAGCGATCTGCTTGTTCGACAGACCCAGCGCGAGGAGCTTGAGGACCTCGACCTCTCGGGCGGTGAGCCCGGCGGGACCCTCCTGGCGGCGGGAAACCCGGTGGCCGGCGACGCTGAGCACGGCGTCGACGGCGTCGCCGTCGAGGTGGCCGGCCCGCACGGATTCCCGCAGCGCGTCGGCAGCATCATCGGGGGTGAGCGCTGAACGGTGGGGCCGTTCCTCCCGCATTGCCTGGTAGGCGTCGGCGGCTCCGAGGATCCTGGCGAGCGGCGAAATGGCGTTGCCGGGCAGGCCTCGGGGGTAGCCCGATCCGTCGAGGCGCTCGCGCTGTTGGACCACGATCCTCGCCAGCGGTGCCAGCGCGTCGGACTGCTGCAGCATCCGCTCGGCGTAGTACGGGTGCAGCCGCACGCGTTCCCACTCCCCGGCCCCGAGCGGGGCGGGTTTGTCCCAGATCGAGTTGGAAACGCCCAACCTCCCGAACTCGTGAACCAGCCCCGCTCGACGCAGCGTCGTCACCTCGTCCCCGGCGAGGTTGAGGTGGCGTCCAGCGCTGGCCGCCAACTCGGCGACAGCGGTGGAGTGTCCAAGCATGTACGGCGACTTCAGATCCACGAACTCGGCGATCGCACGCAACGCCCGGTCGACCCCGGCACCCGACAGCACGACGGTGAGTGCCGGTTCGGCGGCGATCACCATCTGCCAGGTTCCGACATCGGATAGCCCATCGAAGACCTCCGTGGCGTGGTCGCAGAGGACCCGAACAAGGGTCGGATCGAACTGTGAGCCGCTGCGCCGCTCGGCAAGCGCTCGGGCCGCGGTCGTTCCGCCCGTGCGATAGGCCACCTCGACGTACTCCGCCAGTTGCACGATTCGCGATGCCACGGAAGCATCGGCGCCGGCGACCTTCCCCGGCCAGCCCTTGCCGTCCCACCGCTCGTACGAACACGCCAGCGCCGCGCCGACCTGGGCGGGCAACTCGAGCCGGTCGGCGAGCTGCTTGGCCAGCGCCGCGTGCTGGGCGAGCATGTCGTCGACATCGTGGCGTCCGGAGACGGCGAACTCGACGCCGGTTCGGATTCGGTGCAGCGCCGAACCGCCGGCGCCGAGCAGGCGGACCATGCCCAACGCCTCGCGTGCCGATCGCGGCTCGTAATCGAACTTGGTCGCCTTCAGGGCGATGTCGTCGCCGAACCATTTCGCCTGCTCGTGGGCGTCGGAGTGGCAGCCGACGTTGACGAGCAGCGCGCTGTAGTAGACGGCCGCACGAGCGTTGTCATCGAGCCCGATCCGTTCGGCGACCCGAAGGGCGATCAGGCACTGCCGCAAGACGTGCTCCATCGGCTGGCTGAAGCCAAGGTCGATGCCGAGAGACAGCGCTGCCACGATCTCCGCGAGCCGCACCGGCGGACTGTCAGGTATCGGCGCCATTCGAGTCGACCCTACGGCGTTGCAGCGCCCCCATCGACGTCGCTTCTGAACGATCACGAGCTGCACATCGCTCTGCCACCGAAGCTGCGATGTGTCACTGCGGGCCTATGGCGGCAGGCCCACCTCAGCCGCACTCAACATCTCCTCCCAATGACAGAGGCGAATGGCGGTCACGCACGGTCACTGGAGGTCAATCGAGCAGGGCAGGAAATCCTTGCGCAAGGCTCTCTGCCAGGTAGTCTCCCCTGGTAGAGAGCCCGAATTGCAGCAGCGCTCCCGGCATGAATCGAACATGCGACCTGCGGTTTAGGAAACGCCTGCCAGGGGTTCGTCGTTGTCCGTCCTCGTTCGCAAAAGTACGGCTGAGCACGGTGTTCGTGGGTCGATCATCCGCCATTGTTCGCTGACTTCCGCCCCGATTCGGCCCGCGTTGCTACCACGCTGCTACCACGGCTGCTGGCCTACAGTCGCTCACCTTCACGAGCATGGGCCGTTCGAAAGTCGGCTCACATTCGTCGCTGGTGGCGTCACTAGCCCGTAGGTGTGATCTTGACGAGCCCGAAACCGATTAGCTCCTTCAGAAGCTCTGCGGTCTTCGCTTCAATGGCATTTTCCTCGAACTCGATGTATCCGATGCTCGAGAAGTTGCTCGGCAATGTGATGCCCTTCTCCTTGAAGATCACAATTCGGTCCTCGTATGCGAATGACGAAGCACCCAGCTCATGCACGACGTTCTCGCTCGGCCGCCAAATCTCCTTGCCGTCCTCGTCAGTGAATCTGTGGTCCTTAGTGAAGATCAAAATCGCGGAGCCGCACTCCAGCATGATGTCACGAACCTTCTGCGGGATCGGCCGACCGAGACTTGGCTCGGCGACGGCGACCTTGTGAGGAATCTTGAAACCCGACAGGATGCTCGTTACCTTCTCGAGTGATCCGGTGCTTCCACCGTGCCCGATAAAGATCGGCTTAGTGGATGACGCTCCGTTGCTGGGGGTGGACGCTGCCTCCGGCGAACCACTCAGCTGCTCGACAAGCAACCCGCCGGGAGCGATCTCCTGATCGGTTCCGTCGTCGACTTCGTCTGACTCCTGGCTGACCGTGTCCGAGGAGCCGCCGGAAGGAACACCGTTAGACGAAGCCTCCATCAGGACGTGAACCGAGCCACTAATCGACCGTAGGATTCCAATGAAGTCGCCGTTCTCCTGGATCAGTGACGCCGCCTCCGCTGAGCGGTCCGCGGCGACTCCGAAGTTTGCGGCGAGCAACTTCTGCATCATTTCGGCATTGGGCAACTTGTTGCCGTTGAAGCGCTCGAAGAACTCTTTGAAGAGAGGAACATTGAGAACGGCTTGACGCAGGGCGGCAGTCCGCTCCGACGCAGCGGACGAGACGACACGCTGCCCGAGCGGGGTGAGGCTCACGTCGGTCGCCTTCTCCGTGCCTTCGGTAAGTCCGTAGCTCCTAGACGAGCTCAGCAGAAACTTAAAGTTGGAGCTAGCGGGCTTGATGCCCAAGGCATCCGCAACCAGAAGCCGATTCATAGGTGCTCCGGCGTTGTCATCCTTGATCCGTTGGGCCACAACGAGGGCTTGCTTCAGGGAGTCCTTCGGATAGTTCCGACTCGTCATGTGAGGGACCTTTCTTAGAGGGGGGTTGACGACACACTACAGGGGTGTAACTCGAAGACAACGAGAAGCCGAAAACTTTTGATCTCGCGCCTCTCCTCACCATGCGAACTGCTTGCACACCAGGTCAGACGACAATTCGACGAATCTGAAAGACTGTGACGAGAGTGGTATCGAAGGCATACATCATTGATTCTCGCGGTGCGCGTCTACTTCGCAAGAGGCCTGCAATGCATAACACCAGGTAGAGGAGCTACCCGCTGGGCTCACCGGACTTCCTCTGGTCATTTCGGAGAGGCTATCAAGATGGCATCACCCAGGCTCTCCCCGCTTCTCGCGCAGCGCTGTCCGTATTGTCGTCGTGCCAACAAGGCGGGCTGCGCCAAGGAGCGGCGCTCAATGCCCCCACGTCGGCGCCTGGATGTCGGCAGCCATCGCGCAGTGACTCGGGGTCACACCAGCCGAGGCTGTTCGGCACCTGCGCTCAATCACTGGCTTCCTCCGCATCGTCGAGTCGCTCGGGTCACCTCGGTGTCGGCCGACAGGAGGCCATGGACCCGGATTGGACCGGCGCCCCGCCGAACGTCGTGACACCAGCTATGGCGGCCTTGACTGCCGCCGCCTGAGGGGATGTAGTTGGGTGCGGGTCC
>CXWL01131140.1_pt1 | contig 12514 bp, 13 predicted proteins | sample 590931 | NCBI WGS metagenome assembly CXWL01 (sample SAMEA3498368, study PRJEB10139) | groundwater metagenome | biome: water well; material: biofilm material | place: Germany | collected 2015-04-27
CCGTCCGACAGCGCGCTGCGCAAGAAGCTCGCCTCCTCGGTGCGCGAAATCAAGATCGTGCGGCTGGAGTACTACTGGCTGCTGAGCTGCCGCCTCAAATAAGCGGCGCCCCAACGAAAAAAGCACGCATCGCTGCGTGCTTTTTTGCATTCTGCAGACCGGCTTTAGAACGCGTGACGCATGCCCAGCGTGAACGCTTTCGGATCGGCGCCGAATGCGCCAGCCGGTGGCGTGGCGCTGCTGCCGGCCGAATTGATGCCGAACAGCGCCAGGTTGTTGTTGCTGATCTTGGCGTAGGCAGCGTACACATTGGTGCGCTTGGACAGGGTGTACGAGTAGGCGAACGAGAAGCCGTTGCCGCGCGCGCCGTTTTCCAGTTCGCTGCGCTGGAAGTTGCCGAACACCTTGTTGGCGCCGAAGGTGTAGGACGCGCCCGCATTGATCTGCTCGTACTGGTTGTTGTTGCCTACCGGGTCCGCTTCCATGTAGTTGCCGCGCAACTCGACTGCGCCCATCTTGTAGGCGGCGCCGAGGATCATTTCCTTGTCGTCGCCGGTCAGCTGGCGCTCGATCGTGTGGTAGCCCGCGCCCAGGAACAGGTTGCCCATGGTGTAGCTGGCCGACACGCCCATCAGCGTCTGCGAGGCGCCGGTGGTCTGCTCGCCTGCGCTGTAGGCTGCGCCCAGCTTGAAGCCGGACAGCGATGGCGACTTGTAGTTGACCGAATTGGACAGGCGGCGCGTCAGGCGGCCCGCGTTGAAGGAATTGAGGTTGGTGCCATAGAAACCCTGGCCATTGATGTCGGTCGCGCCGGCCACGTCGGCAATCGGCGAGTACTCGCGGCCCAGCGTGATGGAGCCGAAGGCGCCTTCCAGGCCAACCACGGCGCGGCGGCCGAACAGGGCCGAATCGCCCAGGCCGGTGTCGAGCTGGGAGCCCGCTTCCAGGTTGAACATGGCTTTCAGACCGCCGCCGATGTCTTCCACGCCCTTGAAGCCGAAGCGGCTGGTGGTCTGGTTACCCGATGCAAGAACGTTGCGGCTGCCACCGGCCACGCCGGTGTCTTCGCGCGCGATGGCGGCGTCGGCCACGCCGTACACGGTCACGCTCGACTGGGCCGAAGCGGCCAGGGGAAGGGCCGCGCACAGTGCAGCTGCCAACAATTTACCTTGCATACTGATCTCCATGGGTTATTAGTGGAGGTCATTATAGCCGCAGCGTGTAAATTGTTATTAGAAGAACCTTGCTAACTTGACTGTGGATACTACGTATGTTAACGAAAAAAGCACGCATCGCTGCGTGCTTTTGTTTGCCTGGAAGCGCTTAGAACGAATGGCGCATGCCCAGTACCAGCGCGCTCGGGTCGGAACCTGCGGCGCCGGTCGGTGGCGTCACGCTGGTGCTCGACGAGTTCATGCCGAACAGGCCAGTGGCGTTGTTGCGCAGCGTCGAGTACGACGCGTACACATTGGTGCGCTTGGACAGCGAGTAGGTGTAGGCGACCGCGATGCCCTTGCCCTTGGCGCCGTTTTCCAGTTCGTTGGTCTGGTAGTTGGCGAAGAACTTGTGCGCGGCCATGCCGTAGGCAACACCCAGGTTCATCTGTTCGAACTGGTTGTTGTTGCCGACCGGGTCAGCTTCCATGTAGTTGCCCTTGATTTCGAAGGCGCCCATCTTGTAGCCGGCGCCGACAATCATTTCCTTGTCGTCGCCGGTGGCCAGGCGCTCGAGCGTGTGGTAGCCGGCGCCAATGAACAGGCCGCCCATGGTGTAGTCGGCGCTGATGCCTTTGAGCGTGCCCGATGGGCCGGTAGCCGTTTCGCCGGCCGAGTAGGCGGCGCCTACCTTGAAGCCGCTCATCGACGGCGACTTGTAGTTGACCGAATTCGACAGGCGGCGCGTCAGGCGGCCGGTGGTGAAGGCGTTCAGGTTGCTGCCGTAGAAGCCTTGACCGAACACGTCGGTTTCCTTGGCCACGTCGGCGATCGGGCTGTATTCGCGGCCCAGGGCCAGCGAACCGAAGTTGCCGGTCAGGCCGACCACGGCGCGGCGGCCGAACAGGGCCGAATCGCCCGCGCCGGTGTCGAGCGCAACGCCCGCTTCGATGTTGAACATGGCTTTCAGGCCGCCACCGATGTCTTCTGTGCCTTTGAAGCCAAGGCGGCTGCTCGACTGGTTGCCCGAGTTGACGACGTTGCGGCTGCCGTTCGGCGCGCCCGTGTCTTCGTGGGCAATCGCAGCGTCCATCACGCCGTACACGGTCACGCTCGACTGGGCCGATGCGATCAGGGGAAGGGACGCGACTACGACAGCTGCCAACAATTTGACTTGCATATAAATCTCCATGGGTTTGCTTCAATGAGTTGCTTCTTGATCCACGGAAATTATATCGAGCAAGTATTTCAGCATCATGACAGACACATAATTTATATGTCAGGGTGTGGGGGCGCCGTTTCGCAGCGGTTCGGAGCAGTTGCCAGAGGTTCGTGGGCGGCCGCCAGCGGCAGCACGATGTCGATGCGGGTGCCGGGCGGCTCGTCGGCGCTGACGGTGATGTCGCCCTGCATGGCCCAGACCCGCTCGCGCATGCCGATCAGGCCCAGCGACTGGGCTTTTTCCATGTCGCCCGGCTGGATGCCGCAGCCGTCGTCGCGGATCGAGACCAGCAGCTGGCCGTCGATCCGGTACAAATACATGGTGACGCTGGAGGCACGCGCGTGGCGCGCAATATTGGTCAGCGCTTCTTGCACGATGCGAAAGATGGCCGTGCTGGCCGCGTCGTCCAGGCGCAGCTCGGCTTCGTCGGCAAACAGGGCGCAGGCCACGCCGTGGCGCTGGACGAATTCATCGCGCAAGCCTTGCAGGGCAAAGTACAGGCCGCCTTCGTCCAGCGCGCGCGGGCGCAAATTGGTGGCAATCCGGCGCAGCGAGGCGATCGCCGTCAGCAGATTGTGTTCCATGCCCTGCATCAGGGCGGCGCTGGCGCGGCCGGCGTCGGGCTCGCGCTGCAGCAAATTGAGGTCCATGCGCAGCGAAGCGAGCAGCTGGCCCAGGTCGTCGTGCAGCTCGCGCGCGATGTGGGCCCGCTCTTCCTCGCGCACCGTTTGCAGCGCAGCCGACAGCTGGCGCAGCTGGGCATGCGAGCGCGACAGTTTTTCCTGCACCTGCTGGCGCTCGGTGACGTCGCGCAAGATGATGGTGTTGATCAGCTTGTCGCCCTCGACCGTGCTCGACACCGACCCTTCGAGCGGAAACGTTTCGCCGCTGGCGCGCACGCCCGTGACGGCGTAGTCGGTGGCGCGCCGGCCGGCGCGGCCGGCGCCGTCGCCGAAGTAGGCCGGGCTGGCATCGTGCGAGGCGGTCGGCAGCGGATGGATGAAGGCGCTCAGGTGGCTGCCTTGCATGGCGTCCACGCTGGTGGCAAACATGGCCGCCGCCGAAGGATTGGCCAGCACCACAGTTTGCGATTCATCAGTGGAGATGATCGCTTCGCTGGCATTGTGGATGATGTCGCGGCTATGGCTGCGGGCAAAGCGCGGACCGCGCGAATTGGCCAGCGCGCGCGCCAGCAAGGACCCGGCTGCGAGGCCGAGCACGATCACGCCTGTGCGCCAGCTGCGAAGACGGGAAGAACGCAAAAAAGTCATGGAGCGTGCCTGCCGTAGGTGGCACGCGAATGCGCGCCCGACTCCAGCATAGTCGCGCTGGCGCGCGGGCGTGTTGAGAGGCGACAAGCAGCCGATTGCGCCCTTACATCTGCTTGAACAGGTGCAGGAAGCTGCGGCTCACTTCCAGCTTGTCCGGCTTGCCCTTGATCAGCACCAGGTGGCGGCCACGGATGTCGCGCGTGACCCCTTCGATGGCGTTCACATTGACCAGCGTGGCGCGGTGGATCTGCCAGAACAGNNATCCATTGCAGATAGGTGGGCTTGGGCGCGGCCATTTTTTCGGCCAGCTGCGACAGCATGGCCGTCACGCTGTCATTGACCGCTTCCTTGGGCTTGGCCAGGCGCGCCTTGAGGCGGTCGACCGTGACCTGCAGGCGCTCCTGCTCGGGCGGCTTGAGCACGTAGTCCACCGCGCCCCGTTCGAATGCTTCGACCGCGTACTGGTCGTAAGCGGTGACGAAGACGATATTGCTCTGGGTGCCGATGTCGCGCGCCGCTTCCATGCCGGTCTTGCCGGGCATGCGGATGTCAAGGAAGGTCAGGTCCGGTTTCAGTTCGGCCACCAGCGCGACCGCTTCGTCGCCGTTCTTGGCTTCGCCGACAATCTCCAGTTCCGGCCACACCTGGGACAGGCGCATGCGCAGCTGGTCCCGCATCAGTCTTTCGTCGTCGGCAATAATTGCGGTAGGCATGGGGCAGTCAGAGGCTGGTGAACAGGGTGCCAATTATTCAACGAATCGCCGCTTTAATCAATCCTTACTTGGACACCGTGTAGGGCACGTCGATGGTGGCAATCACGCCCGATGGCGTATTGGCGGCAATATGGAGCTGGCCCTGGTCGCCATGGAGCAGCTTGAGCCGTTCGCGGATGGTCGGCAGGCCGAGGCCGGTGCCGTCGCTGGGCATCACGCCAAAGCCGACCCCGTCATCGGAGACGATCACGCGCAGCTTGCCGCTGGCCACCTCGGCCACGATGCGCAGCGTGCCGCCTTCGGCCTTGCATTCGAGGCCGTGCTTGATGGCGTTTTCCACCATCGATTGCAGCATCATCGGCGGGAAGGCGGCATTGCGCAAGCCGTCGGGAATGTGCATCTCGACCGTCAGCCGCTCTTCCATGCGCATCTTGAGCAAGTTCAGGTAAGCCTTGACCATGTCCGCTTCGCGGCCCAGGTTGGTGACCACGGCGTTATCGCGCATTTGCGGCAGCACGGCGCGCAGATACTGGATCAGGCTGCGCTGCATGGCCGAGGCGCGCGGCGGATCGGTTTCGATCAGGTACTCGACCGAGGCCAGCGTATTGAACAGGAAATGCGGCTCGACCTGGGCTTGCATCATCTGCATCTTGGTTTCCGACAGCTGGCGCTGCATCGATTCGCGCTCGGCAGCGGCATTGGCGGTCAGCGTTTGCGCTTCGGCGCGCTTCTTGCCGCCCACCAGGGCTTTCATCGCCAGCAAGGCCAGCACCAGCAACCAGATGAAGCTGCGAAACCAGGTCGACGCTTGCTTTTCATAGCGCGTGACCTTTTGCTCGGCCTGTTCCTCGACTGCCTTCTCGATGGCGTTCGACAATTCTTCGCTGATTTGCGGTGGCAAGCCGATGTGCACCGAATCGCTGCCGCCCGGCATGGAAGCGGTGTCGGGGACGGTGACCGGCGCCGCAGTACCGGGCTCGGCTGCCGGTTCTGGCGGCTCCGGCGGTTCTGGCGGCACGACCGGCTTGACCGGTTTGCCCGGATTGAAATGGATGCCGCTTTCATCGATCAGGATGGTGGCTTCCGGTTTTTTCTTTTTGTTCTTGTGGCTATGGTCGTCGCGTTCGGCGCGCAGTACGACTTCTTCGCCCGTCGTCGAGAACAGCTGCTCCTGCAAAATATTGGCTGCCACCAGGGACACCGCAGCAAACAGGAAAAATTTCCACCACGATAATTCGGTGACCCAGGTGGTCGTTGCATCGAAGCCACGGTGCGCAGCCGCCATCAAGGCGGCAATGTTCTGCTGAAGTGGGCTGCGTGCTGGCATGATGGTGTGTTTCCGTATTCTTGATTGGCAAGGGGCGAGTGTAAAGCATCCTGGGATCGCGCCGCGAAATCCCGTAACGTCACGACAAACGATGTTGGGATGATGCAACTTTAGCCCTTGGCAGGACGCACTGCCATCCGTTTGCGACAGTCTGCAAGATCGGCGGTCTGGAATGCAGAACAGCGCTGTTCATCTTCCAATGTTGCGCGGTATTATGGCTCACCGTAATCGACATACCTACCATGGCGGATTCATGTCTTTAGATAAGAAAAAATGCAGGCTGGTGACGCGCAGCGACTTTGACGGTCTGGTCTGTGCCGTGCTGCTCAAGCACCTGGACTTGATTGACGAGATACTGTTTGTACACCCGAAAGATATGCAGGACGGCAAGATTGCCGTCAGCGAGCGCGACATCACCACCAACTTGCCTTTTGTCCAGGGCGTGCACCTGGCCTTCGACCACCACTTGTCGGAAACGATACGCAATGTCGGCGAACGCCACAACCACATCATCCATCCCGAAGCGCCGTCGGCGGCGCGCGTGGTGTACGCCTATTACGGCGGCTCATCCGTGTTTCCCGCTGCGTGGTTCGACATGATGGCGGCAGTCGACAAGGGCGACGCGGCGCGCTTTAACCGCCAGGAAGTGCTCGATCCGCAAGGCTGGGATTTGCTCAATTTCCTGATGGATGCGCGGACCGGCCTGGGGCGCTTCCGCGACTTTCGCATTTCCAACTACAACCTGATGATGGACTTGATCGACTACTGCAAGAACCATACGATCGACGAGATCATGGCCTTGCCCGACGTCAAGGAGCGGATGGATTTGTATTTCGAGCACAGCGAACGCTGCAAGGAGCAAATCGTGCGCTGCGCGACCGTGGTCAAGAACCTGGTGCTGCTCGATTTGCGCGCCGAGTCCGTCATTTACGCGGGCAACCGTTTCATCATCTACGCGCTGTTCCCGCAGACGAATATTTCCATCCACGTGCTATGGGGGCTGCGCAACCAGAATACCGTGTTTGCGACCGGAAAATCGATCCTGAACCGGACGTCGAACACGAATATTGGCGCGCTGATGCTCGAGTACGGTGGCGGCGGTCACGAGAACGCGGGCACCTGCCAGGTGTCGAATGATCTGGCCGCCGATGTGCAGGCGGCCCTGGTCAACCGTATCGTCAGTGAGGGTTAAGCCTGCTTTTCCGGCAGCGCGATCTGGTTGTCGACGCTGAACTGGTAATCCTTGAACACGTGTTCGGCCGACAGGATCTGGTACTGGCCGTCGGCCAGCTTGTGGGTGGTGTCCTTCAGGCGGTAGGTGTAGTGTCCGCAAGTCCAGCAATTGAAATTGCGCATGTGCGTGCACAGGCACGTCTTGTCCATCACCACGATGGTCTTGGCGCCCGGATTGGCCAGCACTTCACGGTTGTACGAATTGATGTACGAGCAATTGCCGGTCGCGTCCAGCAGATAGCCGTACGATTCGCAGCCGGGACGGATGCCCGCGCCGATTGCCGGCGTGCTCTTGAGCATGCGCATCGGATAGCCGGTCGGCGAAATGCCGTTCACTTCAATGTCGTCTTCGGTGGCGCGCACGTATTCCTGCTTGACGTCGTCGGGCAGGCCGCATTCCTTGGTAATGGTAAAGCGGGTGGCCACTTGCACGCCGCCNNCCGAGGTGGCCGCCGGCCAGCGGGCCTTCGACAATGATGTAGTCGGGCAGGCGGTCCAGGCGTGAAATTTTACGCAGGAACAATTGCAGAGCGCGCACCGAGGACACGATGATGCCCAGCTTTGCTTCGCGGAAACGGGGATGGTCGGCAATCAGCGCAAACGAGCCCAGGTGCAGGCCGGCCGACATGGTGATGCCGTCGATGCCGGCGTCGAGCGCGGCATTCAGACGCGTGCGCAAGGTTTCCTTGGGCGCGTTCATGGTCAGCTTTTCCATGCAATTGACGAAGATCAAGCCATCGCCCCGCTTGGCGGCCATGGTCGCGCCCACGTGGCGGCGGGTGGCGTCAGCCAGGCGCTCGAGGTCGAACTGCACCACGGCCTTGTCCATATTGTTGATGTTGAATTTGTAGGTCTTGGTTTTATCCTTGACATAGCTGGTGTCGAATTTGCGGTCCGACACATCTTCCACCATGGCGTCCGAGATATGGCCGATGCCGCCCAGGCGCGCGGCCTCGAGCGCGAGCTCCGAGGTCGAAATATCGACACCCATGCCGCCGATCATGATCGGTACATATTCCTTGTTGCCCAGACGCAGGCGGAAATCATCAACACGTTTCATTGCATTCCTTAGACTACCGTTTTTACCGGTGCACGAGCACGGCCCTGAACAGGCCGCTTTGTGTCCCCTCAATTCTACCCCAAGCCCCTGCGCGAATTAATCGCGGAAGTTATTGAATTCCAGCGGCATGTCAGGCACATCCTTGCGCAGCATGGCCATGGCAGCTTGCAAGTCGTCGCGCTTGGCGCCGGTGACGCGCACCGATTCGCCCTGGATGCTGGCCTGGACCTTCATCTTGCTTTCCTTGATGGCCTTGACGATTTTCTTGGCGTCGTCGGACTCGATGCCGTTCTTGATCTTGATCAGCTGCTTGACCTTGTCGCCGCCGATCTTTTCGATCTTGCCCACGTCGAGGAAACGCACATCGACGCCGCGCTTGGCCAGCTTGGCGGTCAGCAATTCGCGCACCTGTTCGAGCTGGAAATCGGAGTCGCCAAAGGCGGTCAGTTCCGCTTCCTTGCGCTCGATCTTGGCCGAGCTGCCCTTGAAATCGAAACGGCCGACGATTTCCTTGCTGGCTTGTTCGACCGCGTTTTTCACTTCAATCATGTCTGCTTCGGAGACGACATCAAATGACGGCATGGTGGATTCCTTTTACTTGCGAAATGTAGAATGCCGATATTTTAACGGACAAAGGGCCGGGCGCCCCCGTTTCCGGGCCGTTTTTCCCCTACTTACCCTATAATCGGCCAAAACCACGGTAACTTATGCACCCACAGCTCGCCATCGTCCCCGATTTCCCGCTCCAGAAGCTCAATACCTTCGGCATTGCCGCCTGCGCGCGCGCGTATCTGGCCATCAGCGACGTCGCCCAGCTGGCCGCGTTGCGCGCTGATCCGGCGCTGGCCGCGCTGCCGCGGCGCCTGCTGGGCGGGGGCAGCAACATCGTGCTCACGGGCGATGTCGAGGCGCTGGTGCTGCACATGGCAATCATGGGCAAGGCCATCGTCGGCGACACCGGCAGCCACACGCTGGTGCGCTGCGGCGGCGGTGAAAGCTGGCATGGCTTCGTGCAATGGACGCTGGCCCAGGGCCTGGGCGGGCTGGAGAACATGGCGCTCATTCCCGGCACCGTGGGCGCGGCGCCGATCCAGAACATCGGCGCCTATGGCACCGAGCTCAAGGACGTGTTCCATGCGCTGACCGTGTTTGACATGGACAGCGGCGCGCTGCGTACGATGGATGGGGCCGCTTGCCGCTTCGCCTATCGCGACAGCGTCTTCAAGCACGGGGAGGGCGCGCAACTGGTGATCGTCGACGTCACCTTTGCCCTGCCCAAGGCGTGGCAGGCCAATTTGCGCTACGGCGAGCTGGCGCAGGCGGTGCAGGCGGCCGGGCTGGACGCGCCCACGGCGCAGCAGGTGAGCGACATTGTGGTGGGGATCCGGCAGCGCAAGTTGCCTGACCCGGCGGTGATCGGCAATGCCGGCAGCTTTTTCAAAAATCCCGTGGTCACGCGCGCGCAGTGCGACGCGCTGCTGGCCGCGCACCCGGCGCTGGTGCACCACGCGCAGCCGGACGGCACGGAAAAACTGGCGGCCGGCTGGCTGATTGACCAATGCGGCTGGAAGGGCAAGTCGCTGGGCGCGGCCGGCGTGTATCCGAAGCAGGCGCTGGTGCTGGTCAACAACGGCGCTGCCACCGGCGCCGAGGTGCTGGCGCTGGCGCGGGCGATCCAGGCCGACGTCGCCGCCCGCTACGGCGTCACGCTCGAAACCGAGCCAGTCTTCATCTGAAAAAACACCGGGGTCAGACCACTTTTTCACTTCGACAATTTCTTCCTGCAAACCGGGGTCAGACCACTTTTTGCGCTTTTTGCGCGCAAAAAGTGGTCTGACCCACTACTGTCCGGTTTATTTGAGTTTGAAACTCTCNNATTGCCGGTGCGCGCTTAGCCGAAGTGGCAGACGTAGTCGACCATCTCGAGCGTCTCGATGTCAAAGGCGCTGTTGGCGGGAACGTCGAATTGCTGTCCGCCTTCATACAGCGCCCACACGTCGCTGCCTGCCAGCCGCACCCGGCACTTGCCGCCGACGATTTCCATCGTTTCCGGCGCGGCCGTGTTGAACGTCAGCGACGAGGGGAAAATCACGCCCACCGTTTTCTTGCTGCCGTCAGCCAGCAGCGCCGTGTGCGACACGCATTTGCCGTCAAAATAGACATTCGATTTCTTGCTCAGGGTGACGTTTTGCAGCGTGCTCATGCTTTCCTTTGAGAGTGGAGGGTTATTCCGTGTGCTGGTTCACGCGGTTGCGTCCGCCTTGCTTGGCGGCGTACAGCGCCTTGTCGGCCTGGGCCACCAGCGCGCTCGTCTCGATGCCCGCTTGCGGCACCAGCGTGGTCACGCCCAGCGACAGGGTGACGATCCCGCCCGCCGCGCCGCCGTGTTCGATGGCCAGCGTTTCCAGGTGCGCGCGGCAGGCGTCGGCAATTTGCAGCGCGCCTTCGGCACTGGTATCGGGCAGCACGATGGCGAATTCTTCGCCGCCATAGCGCGCCACCAGGTCGGCCGGACGCCTGAGGTGTTCGGTCAGCACGGCTGCCGTGCGCTTGAGGCACAAGTCGCCCGCCGGGTGGCCATAGGTGTCGTTGTAGGCCTTGAAGCAGTCGACGTCGCACATGATCAACGACAGCGGCTTTTGTTCGCGGCAGCCGCGCTGCCATTCCTGGCGCAGCACGTCGTCGAACTGGCGCCGGTTGGCGATGCCGGTCAGGCCGTCCAGCGCTGCCAGTTTCTGCAGTTCGATGTTGGCGTTGGCCAGCTGGCGCTGGCTCTCGGCCAGCGACAGGAAGGCCTGGTCGCGCTGCAGGCGGCTGATATGGCCGGCCCCGTGGTAGCGCAGGCGCGCCAGCAGTTCGAGCCGGTCGGGCAGCTTGATCAGGTAGTCGTTCGCGCCCACGGCAAAGCCGTGCGCTTTCAGTTTGGGGTCTTCACGCGCCGACAGCACGATCACCGGCACCGCTTTGAGCAGCTCGCTGGTGCGGTAGTCGCGGATCAGCGCGAAACCGTCCACGCCGGGCATGATCAAGTCTTGCAGGATCACGTTGGGCATGATCCGCTCGGCCGCAGCCTGGGCGGTCAGGGCGTCGGTGACGAAGTGGAATTCGATATCGGCCTGGTCAAGCAGCATGCGGCGCACCGCTTCGACGATCATCGGCTGGTCGTCGACCAGCAAAACCTTGATCCGCCCCTCAGGCTGGCCCGGCACAGGTGCTGGCGTGATGCTGGTGTCGGTCATCGGTAGGGTCGCTCGCTTAAATCAGGATGGCGGCAATTATGCCAGCTTTGAGCCGGCCCGTCCGCGCAGCAGCTTGCCGATCTGCTCGAGCGAGAGGATTTGCTGGGCCGCGTTGACCTCGGCCGCCGCGCGCGGCATGCCGTACACGGCGCTGCTGGCCTGGTCCTGGGCGATGGTGCTCTTGCCGGCCGCGCGCATCGACAGCAGACCGTGCGCGCCGTCGCGTCCCATCCCGGTCAACAGAATCCCGGTGGCCTCGCCCTGCCAGTGACGCGCCACGCACTCGAAGAACACGTCCACCGAGGGCCGGTAGGGATACTCGCGCGGCTCGACCGCGTAGTGCAGCCGGTGACGCGCCGACAGCGTCAAATGGTCATTGGTGCGCGCGATCTGCACGCAGCCGGGCGCCAGCGCTTCGCCGTCTTCGACCACCCGCACCGGCATGCGCAGCTGGTCGCCCAGCCACTTCGAGAAGTGGCCGGCGAAATTTTCGTCGATGTGCTGGATTACCACTACCGCGGTGCCGGGCGGCGGAATCCAGCCGGCCAGGATATTTGACACCGCCAGCGGCCCGCCGGTTGAGGCGCCAATTGCCAGCAGGTGCCGCACTTCGCCGCCACGCTCGCCGGCGCCGGCGAAGGACGCAGCTTCCGGACGGCTGGCGCGCACCAGCTTGCCGATGGTCTTGATCTTGGCCAGCAGCGCGCCATCGCCGCCGGTGGCGCCGGCCAGGATCGGGGTGGCCGTGACGTCGAGCGCACCGGCGCCGAGCGCCTTGAACACTTGGCTCACATTGTCTTGCGGGGCGCCGGTGACGATCAGGATCGCGCACGGTGCAAGCGCCATGATCTGGCGGGTCGCCTCGACCCCGTCCAGCTCCGGCATGTTCAGGTCCATCAGGATCAGGTCGGGGCGGCTTTCCTGTGCCATGCGCACCGCCTCCAGGCCGGTGCGCGCGATCCACACCACCTGGTGCTCGGTGGTGGCGGCCACCACCCGGCGCAGCGCTTCGGCGGCCATGGCGACGTCGTTGGCGATCGCAATCTTCATGTCAGCGCCTCGCCAATCAGCTCGAACACGGCGTCGAGCAGCGTCTCGTCGTGGAAGCTGCCCTTGGTCAGGTAGTAGTCGGCGCCAGCGGCCATGCCGCGCGCACGGTCCTCGGCGCGGTCCTTGTAGGAGACGATCATCACCGGTGTCTGGTGCAGGTGCAGGTCCTTCTTGATCAGCGCCACCAGCTCGATGCCGTCCATGCGCGGCATGTCGACGTCGGTGATCACCAGGTCGTAGTCGCC
>CXWL01013136.1_pt1 | contig 12513 bp, 12 predicted proteins | sample 590931 | NCBI WGS metagenome assembly CXWL01 (sample SAMEA3498368, study PRJEB10139) | groundwater metagenome | biome: water well; material: biofilm material | place: Germany | collected 2015-04-27
TATTGGCAGCGACGCCTTCGGGTTGATGGGTCCATCAAGTTCGGTCGACCCCATAGCGTTGCTGGATCTGTTTCGCCTGCCGTTCCTGGTCCAGGATGATTCGATGATGGTCACGGCCACTTTGGGGTTGGTCAGTCTGACGGATACCAAGGAGGCCGGCCGCGACGCGATCAAGGACGCCAATATCGCGCTCAAACGCGCCAAGAAGAATCGGCGTGGCAGTTTCGTAACCTATACGCTGGACATGGGGACCGAGATTCGTGAGCGGGTGCGCCTACTGCAGGGCTTGCGTTCGGCGGTTGACACCAATCGTTTGTTTGTCGTCTATCAGCCGCAGGTTCAACTCCACACGGGCAAGGTTGTCGGCATGGAGGCGCTGCTGCGCTGGCGCAATGACGATGGCAGCTACGTTCCGCCAGATCGGTTTATCCCGTTGGCGGAAGCGTCTGGCCTGATTATCGCCCTGGGTGACTGGGTGCTGCGCATGGCCTGCCACGAACTGGTGCGTTTGCAAGCCATGGGCATGCCTTGGTTGCGTGTATCGGTCAATGTGTCGCAACTGCAGTTTCGTCACCCGGATTTTGTGGAGAAGCTCACTCGGGCGATTGCCGATACGGGCGTCGACGCGGCCAACCTCGAGCTCGAGATCACGGAGTCGGTAGCGATGGAAGACCCTGACTTCATGTTGGAACGTTTCGCCGTTATCAAGGCTATAGGGGTGACCATCGCTATTGATGACTTCGGAACCGGTTATTCGTCCTTGAGCCATCTGCGCCAATTGCCGATTGACCGGCTCAAGATTGATCGGGCGTTTGTCAATGAGCTGAGCTCCGATGTTCACGGCGGCCCGATCGCCGCGATGGTCATCGAGTTGGGACGAAACCTCAACATGACCGTCATCGCCGAAGGCATTGAGACCGAGAACCAGGCCGAGATTTTGCGAAAGATGGGCTGCCATGAAGGGCAGGGTTATTTCTACGCGAGGCCGATGGCGCCGTCTGAACTCAAGAAGTGGTTGTTGGCGCATCACGCGCCGGCGTGATCGGCTCGGGCACGCCCATGCATTGAACGGGGGACCCTGCATGCGTACGATTTTGGGCGTCTTGAGTTTGCTGATGGTGCTGGCCGTGATTGGTGTGCTGGCAAAAAAACAACTCGGCGCAGTCACCGGTGTTCGATTGCCGGCTGCCTCTGCCGCGTCCGCGCCTGCGGGGCAGGTCGGCGCCGGTATGAATGTGTCGCAACAGAGTCAGCAACTCCAGCAGCAGATCAAGCAGTCGGTTGAAGCCACGATGCAGCAGGCCAGACCCGAGCCAGACGAGAAATGACGCCGTCAACGGAGTCGGACGAGGCGTTCATGATGCTCGCCTTGGCGCAGGCCGAGTTGGCCTTGGCTGCCGGAGAAGTACCGGTTGGCGCGGTGGTGGTCAAGAACGGGCATTTGGTCGCGGTAGGGCGAAACTCGCCCATTGCCGGGCATGATCCCAGTGCTCATGCGGAGATCAACGCCATGCGCGCGGCCGCCTTGGCGCTGGGCAACTACCGGCTTGACGGGTGTGAGCTCTTCGTTACCCTGGAGCCGTGCGCCATGTGTGCCGGCGCCATGTTGCATGCGCGCATTGCGCGCGCCGTGTATGGCGCTGCCGATCCCAGAACGGGCGCCTTGGGCTCGGTGCTCAACCTTTTGGCGCAGCCCGCCCTGAACCATCACACCCAAGCGTCAGGCGGTGTGTTGGAACAAGCTTGCTCAAACCTTCTGCAACGTTTCTTTGCATCCAGGCGGGAGACTGCCCGGATCACCGCCACGCCGCTGCGGGAGGATGCGTTGCGCACACCGCCTGGGTGTTTCGATGATCTGCCCGACTACCCGTGGCAGGGTCAACACATTGACGATCTGTCGTCCCTGCGCGGGCTGCGCATGCACTGTCTGGATCTGGGTCCCCCCAAAGCAGCGCTGACTTACCTGTGTCTGCACGGTAACCCAACTTGGAGCTACCTGTATCGAAAGATGATTCCGGTCTTTCTGGCCGCAGGTCAGCGGGTGGTGGCGCCCGACCTGATTGGTTTTGGCATGAGTGACAAACCCAAGAAGGACAGCTTTCATACCTTCGGCTGGCACCGCCAAGTCCTGTTGGAACTGGTCGAACGACTCGACTTGCGGCAGGTTGTGCTGGTGGTGCAGGACTGGGGCGGGCTGCTGGGTCTGACCTTGCCGATGGCGGCACCTGACCGCTACCGTGGACTGCTGGTGATGAACACCACGCTGGCAACGGGCGATCAAGCCCTTTCGCCTGGCTTCATTGCGTGGCGAGAGATGTGTGCCAAGAATCCGGACTTCGACGTCGCTCGCCTCATGGCGCGTGGCAACCCGCACTTGAGTCACCAGGAATGCGCGGCCTACGCGGCGCCCTTCCCGGATCGCGGCCACCGCGCCGCGCTGAGGGCTTTTCCGGCGCTGGTGCCCGACGCTCCTGAACACGATGGCGCGGCAGTGTCGCGGCTTGCCCGAGACTTCTGGCAGACTCAATGGTCGGGTCAGTCCTTGATGGCCATCGGCGTACAAGACCCGGTTTTGGGAATGTCCTCGATGACCCACTTGCATCAGCTCATACGCGCTTGCCCGCCGCCGCTTCTGATCGACCATGCGGGCCACTTCGTGCAAGAGCATGGCGCAGCGATTGCGCAACGCGCGGTGGCCCATTTCACAACCGAAATCCCAGTCCAGGCGCAGCCTTGAAAAAACACATCTACATCTATTCACCCAGCGGCGCGGTGCGCGACAAGGCAGCGTTTCGTCGTGGCGTGGCCCGCCTGAAGTCGCTTGGTCACGAGGTTGAGATCGACGCTGACGCGCTGACCCGCTACCAGCGTTTCGCCGGCGACGACACCACCCGGCTTGCTGCCATTGACCGGGCCGCCGCCAGTCGGGCCGATGTGGCCTTGGTGTCGCGGGGGGGCTACGGACTGACGCGCTTGTTGCCGCGGCTCCCCTACAAGGCCATTGGCAAGGCGATTGATCGTGGCGTGCTGTTTGTTGGGATCAGTGATTTCACGGCTTTTCAGTGCGCTGTGCTGGCCAGGACCGGGCATGTGACCTGGGCAGGTCCCGCCTTGTGCGAGGGTTTTGGGGTGGGTGGTACACCGCTAGGCCTGTCCAATGGGTCAGTTGCTGGCCCTGCGGAGCCAGACGAAATCATGGAAGCGTGTTTTGACGACTTACTGTGTGGTCAAGGGGAGGGTGCCGGCTGGCGCCAGGGTCGTGAGCCGGCTGGCGCGAGTTCGGATCGGGCCGGCGTGCCGGACCGATCCGCTTCGGAGATGGCCATCCATAAGGCGAAGCTGTGGGGGGGCAACTTGTCGGTATTGACCTCGCTGATGGGGACACCGTATTTTCCCGAGGTGAAGGGGGGCATCCTGTTCCTAGAAGATGTCGGCGAGCCCCCATACCGGATCGAACGCATGCTGACCCAGTTGCTGCACGCCGGTGTGCTGGCGCGGCAAAAAGCCGTAGTGCTTGGGCAATTTACTGAATTCAAGCTGACACCGCACGACCGCGGCTTTAACTTGAACAGTGTCTGGGCGTGGCTAAGACGGCAACTCAAGATCCCGGTGTTGACCAATTTGCCCTACGGACACGTCCCCACCAAAGTGTTGTTACCGGTTGGAAAAACGGTTGATCTTGTCGCGGAGGGTCGCGATGCCATGCTGCTTTGGGGCCACTCGCACTGAACCGATCAGGCGCTCAATCGGCTTTGGCGCGAAGCCATGCTGCGCGGAAGCACGCCGCGAAACAGTGCCGATACCTCGTCGATCTTGCGGCGGGCCACGTATTCGCCCTGTAGTGATGACAAGGCCTCCATCATGTCACCACGCAAGTACCACAAACCCTGCACGTCGCTGGCGAAACGTACCCGGCGCTCGATGGCTGGAAATGTCATGCGCCCGGTGTCTCCAAGCGACTCCAGCATCGCCTGTCGGATTTCTTCAATACGGCTACCAGCACGCGCGGCGCTTTCGGACAACATGCCGCCCAAGGCGCCATGAGCCGTACCAAACAAGTTTTTTGTCATCCAACGCATAGGTTTAACTTCCACGAAGTACAGACATGATGCAAGGTCGCAAAGCTAACGGTTCTTGTGACAAAAGGCAAGCGGGAAAGCACCAGTGCGTCAAAAACAAACAACATATCAATCATGGAGTTGCTTACAAAATGTCACGTAAACTCTCAGGAAACGAAGCCAAGCACTTCAGCTCAGTCTGGCGGCTTGCCGAACACGCAACGCGGCGGTCGCACCCACGGTGACTATCGGACTTTTCTCCCAGCATGGGTTCGAGTTGGCAAATGAGCCTTGATCGTTTCCAATATTCCGTCAATGCCCTAAACTGCTAGCTAACGTAAAAGACGGAAACGGCCAGGCATGAGCGTTCATTCAACTGTTGTATTCACCGACCTGATTGGGAGTACAGGTGTTTTTGAAGCTTTGGGCAATGCCAAGGCCACGCAGGTTGTCCGGGAAGTCACGCAGTGGATCACGTCGGTCTGTGAGACAAATGGGGGGCGCGTCGTCAAGACCATGGGAGACGGCGTGCTGGCCTTGTTCCCCAACAGCTCGAGTGCCATCGACGCGGTCGTCGAAATGCAGCGCAAACAACAGCAGCGTGTTCTTCAGCTTCCCGAAATGCTGCGCCTGCCAATCCGCATTGGTGTGTCCAGCGGTGATGTCGAGATCGTCGCGGACGATTGTTACGGCGACGCGGTCAACGTTGCCTCCCGTTTGAGCGACTTGAGCGGCGCGCACCAGATTTGGGCCAGCAGTGCCGCGCTGGAAGGCGCGAGGGAGGCCGACGGCGTGCGGTTTCGCGTGCTCGGGCCGATACACATCCGCGGTCGCGCCGAGCCGTGTTCGGTCTACCAGATCGAGTGGCAAGAAGAAGCGCAGTCCGATTTCCTGACCATGCAGGCAACGCTGGACCCGATGTTTGACATCAACAAACATGACGTGCTGGGTGGCCAGATCGAGTTGTCATGCCAAGGTCAGGTCAAGACTTTTCGGTCGTTCGAGTTGCCCATCCACATTGGTCGCGTTCGACAGGTCGAGTTCGTGGTCAATGACCCGCGCGTCTCTCGAACCCACGCACGCATCGATTGGCGCAACGGCAGCGTGATGCTGGTCGATGTCAGTTCCTATGGGTGCTGGGTCCGTTTTTCGGGCGGTGGATCCGACCTGCTGCTTCGGCGTGACGAATGCGTCCTGCACGGCCGAGGAGAAATCGCGCTCGGCGCTTCCTTTGCCGATTTGAACGTTCCAACGGTGTCGTTTCAGGTGTCTTGACCGGGCGCCGCTACCACCCCCGCTGTGTCAGGCGTAGACGGTATGTGCTTGCTTGAGGTCAATCAGGCCGGCCACGACTTTTTCCAGCGCATCCTGCTTCAAAGTCCGCATGCCCGCGCGCGAGGCCTCCAGGAATATCTCGTTGGTGGGCGCGCGAGCCTGGATTTTCGCCTTCATCGCGCCAACGTTTTCAAGGACTTCGTAGATGCCCGTGCGTCCCTTGTAGCCGGTATTGGCGCAGCGTTCGCAGCCCGTGGCAAGCCGTGTTGACGGCCGCGCGCCCTCCGCTCCAGCCGCTTGCGTGGCCGGAAACAGGCGCGCAAGACCTTGTTCCGGCGTCAGCGCCGTGCCTTCGACGTATTCGTTCACCAAGGCGTCAACTTCTTCTGGCGTCAACCAGTGGGTCTGGGCGCAGTGTTTGCACAGGCCTCGCACCAGGCGCTGGGCCACAATCCCAATCAGGGAGTCGCCAAAATTCATCGGGTCCATGCCCAAGTCCAACAAGCGAATCACGCTTTCGGCGGCACTGTTGGTATGCAAGGTCGACAGGACCAAGTGGCCGGTCAGCGAGGCCTCGATACAGATGCTGGCGGTTTCCTGATCACGTACTTCGCCAATCATGATCACGTCCGGGTCCGCCCGCAGGAAGGCCCGCATGGCCGACGCGAAAGTAACCCCGATCTTCGGGTTGACTTGTAGTTGACGCAGGCCCTTTTGCGTGATCTCGATCGGGTCCTCGGCGGTCCATATCTTGCGATTGTCGGTGTTGATGTGCGCCAGCAAAGAGTGCAGGGTGGTGGTCTTGCCGGACCCGGTGGGGCCACACGCCAGAATCAGGCCAAAAGGGCGCTCGGTGAGGCGTTTGATGATTTGATCGTCGCGCGCCGAAAACCCGAGTTGTGGCAGGGGTATCGGTTTGGACGAGGCCAGCAGCCGCATGACCACGTCTTCCAGGTTGTCATGGGTCGGCAGAATTGCCACCCGCAACTCCAGCTTGATAGCCGAGAATTCGTTGAAGTTTATTTTGCCGTCCTGTGGGCGGCGTCGCTCGGCGATGTCGAGCCGACTCATGATCTTGATGCGCGATACGATGGCTGCCCGAATTGCAAGCGGCAATTGCAGATACTCCTCCAGATCGCCGTCCTTGCGGAATCGCACGCGCGAGATTTCGTCTCCTGGGTTGGTTTCAATGTGAATGTCCGAGGCGCCTTGTTCATAGGCCTCGGTAATCATGCGCGTCACCAGTTTGATAACGCTGGAGCTTTCATTGACCGCGCTGATTTGTTCCGGGCCGCCGGCGCTCTTGATTTCGCCCAGCGCTTGGTTCAATAGTGCATGGACATCGAGTCCATTGTTGTCATCCGCGCCGTGGTGAAGGTCGCTCTGGGGTGCATTGGCCGCTGAAGGCGGTTGGGCGTGGTTTTCCAGAGCCAGGCGGCGGTCAATCTGGTCCTTGGCGGACCACACCAGCGACACCAGACAATCGGCCATGACGCCAAGTTGCAGCTCCAGTTCGCGTTTGAGGGGCGTCGGGCAAGCCACATAGAGCACGCCGTTGGCCAGGCCCAAGGGCAACACATGATGGCTGAATGCCGTTGCCCAGGACAGGCGGTCGATGGCGGCCGGTTCGACCAGAAACTGCCCGGCGTTGATCTCAGGCGTGTTGAGCATGTGCGCCCGAGCGTGTTCCAACTCCAGTTCAGTCAACAGGCCCCTGTGCACCAGGGATTGCTCGGCCTCCCGGGCGTGCTCGCCAGAGTGCGTTTCGAACTCAGCCATCACACCGGGCTTGACCAGCTTCAGATCAACCAGGGACTCGGAGAGCGTTCGAAACGGCGCGCCGCGTGCGGCGTTGATGTGCTGCGACAGCTCGCGCATGTTGTGTGCGGCGCAGGGGGGTGGCGTGCCCGACAGAGGGCTCGGCGAAGTGGTGGCCCACTGGTCAGTCGGCATGACTGGCCTTTCGGTGCAATGCCACGTTACTTAACATAATATACATCGTATAAAGTAGAGAAGCGAACCAGACCTGGCTGAATCCACTTTCACAGCGTAGCCCAGTTAAGGCGAATGGCATTGACGCGTATCACAAAGATCACCATTTCCCGGCCGGCAGCAGGCTGCGGACGAAGGCGGCAATGAGCTCGGCCGACTCGCCGCGTTGGCCTCGGTTGGCGAAGTCAATGGCGCTCAAACCCTGATCATTCCTGAGCAAGGGGTCCGCTCCGGCCTCCAGCAGCAGTTTGACTGCGGCAGGCGTTCCATATAGGGCCGCCATCATCAGCGGCGTGCTGCCGTTGGGGGACGCCGCATCGATATAGGCATGGTGCTCCAGCAACAGGTTCATGACGGCAACATGCCCGTGGGTCGAGGCATAGTGCAACGCAGTCCAACCGGGTTTGTTGACATCGGCACCCAGGGCAATAAGTTGTTCGCATAGCGCGAACAGCCCCTTCAGAGCGGCCAGCATCAGCAGGCTCTCATCCTGTAGGTTGCGCGCTTCCGGATCGATCTTCGGCGCCGCAACCAGTAGCGCGGCCACTTTCAATGATGGCTCGCGAATCGCCAGCGCCAAGCCGTGCTCGTTGTCCGCACTGCGCGTATTGGGATCAAAACCGCGCTGAAGCAGCGCCTGAATGGTCTTCGCATCATCCTGCTTGATGGCTACGAAAAAGTCATCGTAAGAACCCGCCAATGAAACAGAAACTCCAATTAATACAAAGCAATAAAGCCCATGCCTCATGTATTGGATTAAGTTAACAAGCGGCCCGATCTTCATGCCGACACCCCTTTGAACAAGCGTTCGAAGTTGTCACTGGTGTGCGCCGCGATGGCCTGCACGGAAAGGCCGCGCAAAGTCGCCAATTGGGCGGCCACAAACGGCACAAAGGATGGATTATTGGTCTTGCCACGGTGTGGCACCGGTGCAAGATAGGGACTGTCGGTCTCGATCAGCAGGCGGTCCAGCGGCACAAAGGACGCCACATCGCGCAGCTCCTGGGCAGTCTTGAAGGTCAGGATGCCCGAAAAGGAAATGAAGAAACCCAGGTCCAAGGCCGCGCGGGCCACCGCCGCCGTCTCGGTGAAACAGTGGAATACGCCCCCGGCGCTCGCCACGCCACCATCTTCGCCCTCCTCCCGCAAAATCGCCAAGGTGTCATCAGAGGCGCTACGGGTATGGATGATCAGCGGCTTACCCAGTGCCTGGGCGGCACGAATATGCGTGCGAAAACGCGCGCGCTGCCACGCCATGTCGGCCACGGTTCGTTCACCCAAACGGTAGTAGTCCAAACCAGTCTCGCCAATACCGACCACGCGCGGCAGCTTGCCCAGCCTGACCAGATCATCAAGACCCGGTTCCCGCACACCCTCGTTATCAGGATGCACGCCAACAGTGGCCCAAAAATTGTCGTGCTGCGTGGCCAGCGCATGCACGGCGGGAAACTCCTCCAAGGTGGTGCAAATACACAGGGCGCGTGTGACTTGCGCTTGCGCCATCGCCAGCCGAATCGTTGTTAGATCCCGTGTCAACTCGGGAAAACTCAGGTGGCAGTGGGAATCTGTAAACATGAAGGTCCAGAAAGGCCAACCCGACGGTCGGCGTGCCGCAATGGCTCAAACGACGCCGCCACGCCGGTGCGTGGGTTCAAATAGTCTGGGTTGGACGGTCCGACGCCATGTGTGAGCCCAGGATTTCCTCGATCTTGAGCTTCAGCGCGCGTGATTTTTCATCTTTCGGGAACTGGATGCCAACGCCCTGAGTCCGATTGTTGGCCGCCTTGGCGGGGGTTACCCACGCCACCTTGCCGGCTACCGGGTAACGTTGCGGGTCCTCCGGCAAAGACAGCAACACGTACACATCGTCGCCCAGGCGGTATTCGCGAGCCGTCGGGATGAAGATGCCACCTTCGGCAAACAGGGGAATGTACGCGGCGTACAGCGCCGCCTTCTCCTTGATGGCCAACTGGATGACGCTGGGGCGCGGAGGCGAAGGAGTGGGTGTGCTCATACGGAAATCGAAACTTGGGGCTTCGAGTTTAGGGCTGATTGGGCTTGGCTCACAAGCGCCTCTTGCATCAGCCCCGGGTTGAACGGGTGCTCCACGGTTCGCAGCGCCGTGACAAGCGTCTTTGACCATCCGGTCAGTGCGGCCAGCGAGCCGGTGGCTGGCAGATCCGCCTTATCGAAGAAACGTGGCATGGCGCCCGTTTGGCGTGCGGCCAAGTCGTGGCACAACTTCTGTAGCGCGTCGACGATCTGTGCCGGGCTCCAATCCTTGACCCAGGCTACGTCGCCACGTGCCATGGCCTTCGGAAACTGGCGCCACGCGTTCGCGCTACGCCCACTCTGGGCGAATGCCAGCGCATCGTCGGGCCGCCCGCCGGCCGCCCGCAGCAGAACCGTGGCATCGTCGGCAGCGAGACCCTGAGCTTGAATCCAGGCCTGGGCGCTGGCATCATCCGGCCAGATCATGGAGTGGCCCAGGCAACGGCTGCGAATGGTGGGCAGCAGTTGGTGGGCCGCGCCGCTGGCCAACACAAATCTGACGTCGCCAGGTGGCTCTTCCAGAGTCTTAAGCAAGGCATTGGCGGTAATCGTGTTCATGCGCTCGGCGGGGAACACCAACACAGCCTTGCCGCGCCCGCGCGCGCTGGTGCGCTGCGAGAACTCGACCGCATCCCGCATGGCCTCGACGCGAATTTCCTTGCTGGCCTTGCGCTTCTTGTCGTCGATCTCGTTTTGTGCCCGTTCACTCAAAGGCCAATTGAGCTCCAGCAGCGTGGTCTCTGGCATCAGCACGCACAGGTCGGCATGGGTGCGGACATCAATTGCGTGGCAACTGCCACAGATGCCGCAGGCGCCCGCCTCACCAGGCTGTTCACATAACCAGGCACGCACCAGCGCCATGGCCAGGTCGTATTGGCCGAGTCCGGAGGGACCGGTGAGCAACCAGGCGTGTCCGCGTTGGCTGAGAAGTTGTCGAGCCTGGCTGGCAAGCCAGGGCGCGAGGATGGGCGCGCTCATGTCAACCAGCCGCGTGACTGGACCGCGCCCAGCACGCTCTGCCACACCGCGTCACGGCTGACTGATGCGTCAATGCGGGCGAAGCGATTGGGAAACTCGGCAGCGCGGGCGGCGTAGCCCGCCACAACGCGACGAAAGAACTCCAGCGGCTGGGCTTCGAACTTGTCGGGATGACGCGCCCCGACCAGCCGCTGCGCGGCGATTTCCGCGTTCAGATCGAACCAGATCGTCAAGTCGGGTTGTCGAATGCGCGGCGCTGGCATGCCGGGCAGCGTCTGTACCGATTGTTCCAACACCGACAGCAGTTGCCGGTCGAAGCCGCGCCCAAACCCCTGGTAGGCAAACGTGGCGTCGGTGAAGCGGTCACACAACACCGCTTCGCCGCGCTCGAGCGCAGGTTCGATACATTGCTGCAAGTGATCGCGCCGTGCCGCAAAGACCAGCAGCGCCTCGGTCATGGCATCCATGGCATCGTTCAGCACGATGGCACGCAGCTTCTCGGCCAGTGGCGTGCCACCCGGCTCGCGGGTGACGGTGACGACCCTGCCCTGAGCCCTGAACGCGTTTGCCAGACTATCAATATGGGTCGACTTGCCGGCGCCGTCGATGCCCTCGAAACTGATAAAAACTCCGCTGTTGGCCATGGTGTGATTAGGGCGCGCGTTGGTACTTGTTGACGGCTCGATTGTGCTCTTCGAGACTGCTGCTGAACTGACTAGTGCCATCGCCCCGCGCCACAAAATAGAGCGCCTTGGTCGGTGCCGGCTGGACTGCCGCCAGCAGTGCGGCTAGGCCCGGCATGGCGATCGGAGTGGGTGGCAAGCCGCCACGGGTGTAGGTGTTCCAGGGCGTATCGCGCAGCAGATCACGCTTGCGCAGATTGCCGTCAAAGACCGTGCCCAGACCGTAGATCACCGACGGGTCGGTTTGAAGCGGCATGCCGGCACGCAAGCGGTTGACAAATACCCCGGCGATCAAGGCGCGATCAGCCGCGCGGCCGGTTTCCTTTTCCACGATGCTGGCCAGGATCAGTGCTTCGTTGGCCGACTTGAGCGGCGAGTCGATCAAGCGCTGACTCCACGCCGCCTCCAGCCTGTGGTCCATGGCGCGCATGGCGCGCTTGAGCAGGGCCAAGTCGGTCGATCCCTTGGCATAGGTGTAGCTGTCCGGGTAGAAGCGCCCTTCCGGATGAAGCTCCGGCCGGCCCAGTTGCGCCATGATCGCCGCGCTGCTCAGGCCTTGGGATTCGGGTTTAAGGTGCTCGGCGCGGGCCAACGCGGCGCGCAATTGGACGAAGTTCCAGCCTTCCACCATGGTAAAGACGCGTAGCGCCTCCTCGCCCCGAACCAGTTTGCGCAACAGGCTCAGCGGTGTCGCGCCGCGCTCCAGTTCATAGCTGCCGGCCCTGATATGGCGCGCCTGGCCGGACAAGCGAAACCACCAGTACAGCACGCTTGGGTCAACGTCGACGCCGGCCGCTTGAACCGCCTGGGCCACGCCGCGCACCGAGGTGCCGGGGTCAATCGACAGATCAGCGGTGGCTGCGGCCATGGNNTAATAAAAACACGACGCACAGCCCTACCGCCTTGCCTGAGATTGATCGGCGATGATAATTCAGCCCATGAGTACTGAACTTCGGGGCCTTGCTCCCCTTCTCTCGTTGGGTGTCATTCGCGTCGAAGGCGAGGACGCCGCCAAGTTCCTGCACGGCCAACTGACGCAGGACTTCTCGCTGCTCGGAATGTCCGAAGCGCGTCTGGCGGCATTGTGCTCGCCCAAGGGGCGCATGCTGGGCAGCTTCATTGGCTTCAAACGCAGTCCGACCGACATCCTGCTGGTCTGTAGCCGCGACTTGTTGCCCAACATGGTCAAGCGTCTGTCGATGTTTGTGATGCGGGCCAAGGCCAAGGTGACCGACGCCACGGCTGACTTCGTGCTCGTCGGTTTGGCCGGTGACGTGATCGATGCGCTGGTACCCGCGCCGCGCCCGGTTTGGTCGCGCTATGACGTAGGCGCCGGGTCTCTCATCGCCCTGTATCCGGCCGACGGCGTGGCACGCGCGCTGTGGCTGGCCCCGGTGGGTGAGCCGGCCCCAGCCGGCCCCGTGCTGAGCCCGGAGCTGTGGGCCTGGGGCGAGGTGCGCAGCGGCGTTGCGACC
>CXWL01019577.1_pt1 | contig 12513 bp, 11 predicted proteins | sample 590931 | NCBI WGS metagenome assembly CXWL01 (sample SAMEA3498368, study PRJEB10139) | groundwater metagenome | biome: water well; material: biofilm material | place: Germany | collected 2015-04-27
CCGCTCGCGGACCAGTCGCGACAGACCGGCGCCCTCGGCGCCCATGACGATGCAGATCCCCTCGACGGCGAGATCGCCGATGTCGAAGAGGTCGCGCTCGGCAGCATCGTCGAGCCCCACCACCCAGATGCCGGCATCCTTCATCGCCGCCAGCGCCGAAGGGAGTCCGGGCACCATCGCCATCGGCACGTGCTCGACGGCGCCGGCTGCGGCCTTGGCCACCGTAGGCGTTACGTGCACGGCCCGGTGCCGCGGCAGCACGACACCCTGCACGCCGGCGCCGTCGCAGCACCGCAGCAGCGCACCGAGGTTTCCGGGATCGGTGACACCGTCGACCGCGACGAGGAAGGGCACCACGCCCGGCGTGCGCTTCACCAGGCTGGCCAGCTCCACCTCGGGGACACCGTTGGCGTAGGCGATGATGCCCTGTGGCGCCTCGGTGCGCGCCGCCGCTTCGAGCCGCTTGCGAGCCACGTACTGCAGGGGGATCCGCTCGTGGGCGGCGATGTCGATGATGTCCTGCACGGTCTCGTTGTCGTCGAGATCGGCCGCGACCCAGATCTCGCGCACCCGCCGCCTACCGGCGAGCAGCAGCTCGCGCACCGCTTGGCGCCCTTCGATCTGTTCACCACCGAGCGTCTTCACCGGCTTGCGCGGCGCCTCGCCGGTGGGCGTGACCTTGCCCGTGCGGGCAGCACCCCGCGACGCGAACTGCTTCGACGACGACTGCCCGCTGCCCGAACGCGACGAGCCACCCCTCGAACGTTCCGGGACTCGGCTTCCGCCAGACGATCGCTGATCGCCCTTGGCCCCTGCCGAAGATGCCTTCGTGCCGCCGGCGCGCGCCGGCTTGGTGCCGCCCGCCTTGCCGCGGCCCTTCGCCGATCCTGGCTTCACGTCGACTCCTTCGTGATCACGGCAACCGCCCAACAGGCGATTCCCTCCCGCCGGCCGAGCGCGCCGATGCCTTCGGCGCGCCTACCCTTCACCGTCACCGGAGCCCCGGCCGCGGCGCTGAGCCGCTGCTGCATCTCGATCCGGCGCGGCGCGAGCTTGGGCACCTCGCACACGACCGAGCAGTCGACGTTGCCAACCTGCCAGCCATCCGCCGCGACCAGCCGGGCCACCTCGGCGAGCAGGACCAACGAGTCGACACCCTCCCACCGCGGATCGGTGTCGGGGAAGTGCTGCCCGATGTCGCCCAGGCCGGCGGCCCCGAGCAAGGCGTCGGCGGCACAATGGGCGATCACATCGGCATCGCTGTGCCCGACGAGGCCGGCGACGTCGGGGAAGTGCACGCCGCCGAGCACGAGCCGGCGCGCCGGATCGTCGCTGAAGCGATGGATGTCGAAACCCTGGCCGACGCGCACGTTCAACATGAGGTCACCTTGCCCGCGCCCATTCGAGGTCGGCCGGGTGCGTGATCTTGCGGTTGTCCGGTTGTCCGGCGACGACGCGCACCCGACAGCCGATCGCCTCTACGAGCGCTGCGTCGTCGGTGCCCTCGACCCGAGCTCGATGTGCCTCGCGGAGCACCGCGGCACGGAACGCCTGCGGGGTCTGCACGGCAACGAGCGACTCGCGCCGCGGCGTGGAGGCCACCACTCCCTGGCCGTCGACGATCTTGATGGTGTCGGTGACCGGCACGCCGGGAACGACGGCGTCGGCCCCGGCCGCGACGGCCCCGATCACCGATTGATACAGCTCGACGGTCGCGAACGGGCGGGCCGCGTCGTGGACGCACACGATCGTGGCATCGGCGGGCACGGCCGCGAGTCCACAGCGCACCGATTCGCTGCGCGTGGCTCCGCCCGCCACGGCAGTGCGACCCGACAACGACTCGGCGGGCACGTCGGCTTCGGGTACGACGACCACGACGCGCGTGCCGGCGAGCGCGGCTGTAGCGACGGATCGGTCGATCATCCTGATGTCGCCGATCAGCTCGTACTGCTTCGGTCGGCCGAATCGCGCACCACTGCCGCCGGCGACGACGATGGTCCACACATTCTCCGGCTCGGCGAGAGGCACGACGATGCAGGGTAGTACGGTGATCCCCGCATGGCTCACGAGGAACTTCTCGCTTCGTCCGAATTCTTCGCCGCAGCAGCGCCCGATGTGATCGCCACCATCGCCGCGAGCGGCCACGAACGCACACTGGTCCGAGGAGATGTCCTCTTCAGGGAGGGCGACGCCGCCGATGCGTTGTACGTCGTCACGCGGGGCCGACTGGCGATGGCCATCGCCAACCCGATCGACAACCGCGAGACCGTCGTGTCGCTGATGGAACATGGCGACCTGTTCGGTGAGATGGCGATGCTCGACGACGGCGCACGGTCGGCGATGGCCCGCGCCCTCGAACCGTCGACGGTGCTGTCGATCCCATACGAGAGCGTGCTCACCTTCTTCCGTCAGCAACCCGAACTGCTGTGGGGCGTCACCCGGCTCCTCGCCCGACGCCTTCGGGTGATGGACGAGATCCTCGCCGACAGCGTGTTCCTCGACGTGACCGGACGTACGGCAAAGCGTCTGCTGGAGCTCTCGGAGGGGGCCGACGAGTTCACCCTGCCGATCACCCAGGAGGAGCTCGCCGGAATGGTGGGCGCGTCACGCGAACGGGTGAACAAGGCGATCGCCAGCTTCATCCGCCTCGGCTGGATCGATCAGCACGAGCGTCGGTACACGATCATCAAGCGGTCGAGCCTCGAGATCCGCGCCCGCTGAGGGCGACCGCCGACCACTCCGCTCAACCGGTGAGCCACTCCCGCGCCAGCCGGAACGCCTCGGCCGCGTCGCCGGGTCGGTGCGCCGGACGCGCCGGGTCGTGGGCGAATCCGTGCTCGGCTTCGGGGAACCTCGCGACGTTGACGCCCTTGGCTTCGAGAGCATCGACGTCGGCAGGTGGCGTGTAGGGATCGAGCTCGCCGATGATCGCCAGCACCCGACCGGCGTTCGCGGCCAGGTGCTCCAACGGTTCGCCCTGGGTGGGGCTGCGCCACGCCTCGGGAACACGGATCATCCCGTAGAAGCTCACGATGCGGTCGAACCGATCGGAGCGGCTTGCCTTGTGGCAGTACATGCCACCGAGGCAGAACCCGAGCAAGCCGATCCGCTCGAGACCCGATGCAGCGAGCACGCCGGCCGCCTCTTCCAGGTCGCGCAGGTGGGCGGTGTCGTCGATCGACGCGACCGCGGCGGACCGGGGCCCGATGTCGGCCGAGAGGTCGCGTCCGGGGAACGGCTCGACCGCGCAGACCCCCATCGACCACTCCGCGGCGAGTCGGGCGACCAGATCGTCGTACAGCGGCCGAAGCCCGAAGATGTCGGGAGCGATGACGAGCCCCATGGTGGGCGACGACGCGCTCACGCACATCTCGGCCGGCGATCCGCTGGGCAGGATGATCCTCACGGTCGAGCGCTCACGTGTCGCCGCTCATGCGTCACGCCGGCTGGTGAGGAGTGCGCCGACTCCGGCCACCACCGCAGTGACGGCGAAGAAGTACAACCCACCGAGCACTCGCCCCAGCGACTCGCTGGTGGCCGCACCATCCGGATTGCCCAAGTTGATCCCGGCGTTGTATGGAAGCCACTTGAAGGGATGGTCGACCCTGGCCACCGCAAGCACGGTGGCGATGAGACCCTCGGCCACGAGAGGCCACAGCAACAGCAGGGCAACAGCAACGGGCGTGCTGCGAACCAGCAGGCCAAGGCCGTAGCCGAGCAGCGACACGATCGCCGCGAAGATGATCACGCCGACGAGCCCACCCTTGGCGCTGCCAGCCGCTGACAGCGAGATGTCACCGCCTCGCGAGTTCATCACCGCTGCACCGATGCCGAAGCAGAGCACCACAACGGTCGCCTCCACCAAGATCGCCACCGCCACGGTGACGATCGCCTTGGCGACGATCACGCGGCTTCGCCGAGGGGTGGCCGCAAAGGTGGGCCGGATGGTGCCAAAGGCGAACTCGGAGGCGATGCCAACGGCACCGATGACGCCGAGCAGCATTCCAGTGATCACCGATGTGCCGGCCACCAGCCCGACCAAATTCCGCGAATTCACGTCGTGGAGGTCGCTCAGCGTCGCGGTGAGCACGGTGATGATGAGCGGGAACGCAACCGCGACGATCGCCAGAACCGCGTTCATCCTGACCGTGCGCAGCTTGATCAGTTCGCTTCGGAGCACGTTGATCACAACGCACCCGCCTGATACTCCTGCACCGACGCCGTGGCCTTGAGGAACGCGTCCTCGAGCGATCCGGTCTGCACCGACAGCTCGTGGAGCACCACTCCCAGACGGGCGGCGAGCTCGCCGACCTCGGGGGCGGTGGCGTGGTGCACGTCGACGGTGTCATCGCCGACGTAGTCCACCGTCGCACCACCGCCGCGCAGCGGTTCGACGAGGTTGGCGACTCGCGGGCTCTTCACCCGCACCCACTGGTCGCCGAACTTGGCGACGAACTGATCGACGGTGCACTCCTCCACGAGCTGGCCCTGGCCGATGACGACCAGCGAGCTCGCCATCAAGGCCATCTCCGACAGCAGGTGGCTGCTCACCAGTACCGTCTTGCCCTGGCTGGCGAGGTGCACCAGCACGTCGCGGATCCAGCGGATGCCCTCGGGATCGAGGCCGTTGGCCGGTTCGTCGAGGATCACCGTGCGCGGGTCGCCGAGCAGCACGCCGGCGAGCCCGAGGCGCTGGCGCATGCCCAGCGAGTAGGTCTTCAGGCGCTTGCCGCCGACCGCAGCCAGACCGACGACCTCGAGCACCTCGTCGACTCGCTTGCCGGGCAAACCGTTCGAAGCCGCCAGCCAGCGCAGGTGGTTGCGGCCCGATCGACCGGGATGCACGTAGCCGGCATCGAGCAGCGCACCGACCTCGTGCAGTGGCTTGACCAGTGCCGAATAGGGCTTGCCGTCGAACAACGCCCCACCGGCATCGGCTCGGTCGAGGGCGAGCATGCAGCGCATGGTGGTGCTCTTGCCGGAGCCGTTGGGACCGAGAAAGCCAGTGACCACGCCTGGAGCGACCTGAAAGCTGAGGTTGGACACTGCCACCTTGCGACCGAAGCGCTTGGTGAGCCCGCTGACGGTGATGGTCATCGGACCCCGATCACTGGGCCGGCGCCTGCGACTCGAGGAACTGCTTGGCAATCACGTCGTACGACTGATCACCGACGGCGAGCTTCACCAGCAGTGCCCGTAGCACATCGGTGGTGATCGTGGCGTTGAGCTGGGTGACCACGGCGACCACGTCGGGTGTGGCCGCGGCGGTCGTCATCAGTGGCACGACGACGTCGAGCGAGAACGCAGTCTTGTCGTCGTCGAGGGCGATGAGCCCATCGACTGTGATCGTCGCCCACGTCTGCGGGGCGACGGCGCAGTCGATCGTGCCATCGGCGAGCTTGGCGGAGAGCTGCGAACCGCCGGCACCGCCGGCACCCACCGCGGCATCACCGACCGGCACGAAGGTGAACTCGACCTCGTAGGCCGCGTCGAGCGCGGCCAAGCCGAACAGCTCGGCCGTCTCGAAAGCGGCCGGCCCACCGAGGGTGACGTCGGCGACGACCACGGCGAGATCGCTCACCGTCTTCAGCGAGTGCTCCCCGACCGCAGCCTGGCTGCACGCCACCACCGTTGTGCCCTCGGCTGCGGTTGCCGGGCCGGCCGTCAGGGTGGCCGGCAGCGCGGTTCTCAACGCAGCAAGCTGATCATCGACGGTGACGGCGGTGACGGAGCTGCCGGCGGTGGTGAGGTGAGCCAGCAACGTAGAGCTGAACTCGGGCACGAACTGCACCGTGCCCGCCTCGAGCGCGGCGATCGTTGCGGCGCGGTCGGCGACGGGATCCTTGCGGCCAACTCGGAAGCCGGCGTTCTCGAGACCCTGTCCGTAGATCTCGGCGAGCAACTCGCTGGCCGGGTCGGTCGTGCGGCCGACGTTGATCGTCGGTCGGTTGACGGTGCCGGAGCTCGAGGCGTCGTCGGCACCACCACACGCGGCGAGCACGAGCACGCCGGCGAGCAGACCGGCGAACGGAGCCGATGCCGACCTGGCTACTGGTGGGCGAAGAGATTTCAACGAGGGCCTCCTGGGCGGCGTCGTGCTGGCGACAGAACGGCTCGCATCGTAGGGCCGACGGCACCGAGATCGGGCGCGCTACAGCCCGCCGGCAAAGGTGTCGATCATCAATCGCACATCGTCACCGAGCGGATAGAGGATCGGGCAGGTGCAGCCGGTAGCCACGTACTCGGCGACCTTGGCGCGAACCTCGTCGGGCTCGCCGCTGGCGGTGATCATCTGCACGATGTGGTCCGGCACGAGCCTGCTGGCGGCAACGACCTGGTCGTGCGTGGCCGGCCAGGTGAGCACCGTGGCGATCTCGTCGAGCAGTTCCTGCGGCACGCCAGATGCCTTCATGATGTGCGGCTGCTGACCGAGGTACTGGGTGACGAGCAACCGGGCTCCGTCGAGGGCAGCCTTGCGGTCGCGATCGACGCTGCACACCATCAGTTGCGGCCGGTCGATCTGGTCGAGAGTTCGTCCTGCCTTCGCCGCGCCACGCGCCAGCGCAGCGAGCGCTCCGGTGTTGTACGACGGCGAGACCAGGTAGTTGAGCACCGCCCCATCGGCGATCTCTCCGGTGAGCTCCATCATCTGCATGCCAGTGGCGCCGATGTAGATGGGCACGTCCTTCGGGCGTCGCTCCTGATGCACGTAGTCGAGCTCGACACCGTCGAGCTTGGCGTAGTACCCATCGAAGGTGACCGTCTCGTTGTGCAGCAGCGCCCGCACGACCGTGACGACTTCGCGCATCACCGTGAGCGGCCGCTGGCGCGAGATGCCCACCTTTGCGGCGAGTGGATCCCACCACGCGCCGATCCCGCAGATGATGCGACCGGGGGCGAGATCGTCGAGCGTGGAGAACGTGCTGGCCAGCCGGGCCGGGTTGCGGGTCCAGCAGTCGATGACACCGCTGCCCACCTTGATCCGATCGGTGGTTGCCGCGAACGCCGCCATCGGCACCACGGCATCGCGCACCAGGCGACTGTCGGCCTGCCACACGGCATCGAAACCCTGCTGCTCGGCGTAGCGGACGAGCTCGATCCCATCCCTGATCGCGTGGGCGTCCTGCAAGTACAAGGCCACGGGCGTAGTCATGAGGAACGAGCGTAGCCGCTTGACAAAACGTAAAGCCGCGCTGGGCTCGTGACCGGGTCCCGGGCGCCGGGTCAGAGCTTGGCGAACAGGCGGGTGGCTTGTTCGGCGGCTTTGGCGCGCACCTCGTCGGCATCGACACGGATCGGCACCCCATCGCGCAACAGCGCTTCACCGTCAGCAGACGTCACGTCGAGGGCCCTTACGCCCGGGGTGTATGCGACGTGCCAGGCCGAATCGGCGTGCTCGTAGTTCCATCTCACCCGATCGTGACGGGCCTCGGGGAAGATCGAGTAGCCCTGCTCCAGCCAACGCCTGACCGTGTCGGGCGTTTCGGTCACGTCGTGAGCACGGAGTGCGACGTAGGCGAGGCGGAGCTCCTCCAACATGTCGGCGCCGATGCCGTCGGTGCCGAGAACGACCGGGTTGTCGAAGCGCATCGGCGCCGCGTAGCCGACGGCGTTGTTCATGTTGCTGCGCGGGTTGTGGGCGATGGTGCCGCGCAGCGGCCGATCGAGCTTCACGCAGTGCACGATCAGCCAGTCGTCGGCAGCCAGGTGCTCGAGTCGACGTCCGGCGTCTGCGTCGTCGATGCCCTCGGCTACATGGATGTGGACGCCGACACCGTGGTGCCGAGCCAGTTCGGCGGCGGCTGTCAACGACTCGGGATCGCATGTGAACGCGGCGTGCACACCCACCATTCCGCGGCCTCCACCGGCGAGGAAGCGGTCGTTCTCGGCGAGCCCGCGCAGTGCCGCGGCGTGACCGTGACGGTCGGTGATGCCGTACGCGCAGTTCACGCGCACGCCGACCTCGGCACATGCCCCGGCGATCACGTCGAGGCTGCCCTCGATCGCGTTCGGGCTCTCGTGGTGATCGACGATCGCGGTGGTACCGCACTGCAGGGCCTCCATCGCGCCGAGCATCGCGCTCCACCGCAACATCTCCAGATCCAACGCCACGTCGAGCCGCCACCAGATCTGCTCGAGGATGCTGCGGAAGTCGGTCGGTTGCCGCGGCGGCGCCGGCATGCCCCTGGCGAGGGCCGAGTAGAGGTGGTGATGGCCGCAGACGAGACCGGGAGTCACGCCGGGCGGAAGCCCCGCCACGCCCAGCCCCGACGGTAGCGACCCGGATGAGGACATGAACGCTTCCTCAGCCCCTCACACACACCGCGGCGAGGCTGGCCAGGGCGACCGTGCGCCGCGGCTCGCGGACCGCGTTCTCGTCGAGGCCGTTGGTGCAGTACCCGAAACTCAGCCCCGTGGCCGGATCGGCCCAGGCGATCTGGCCCTTCGCGCCGTTGTGCCCGAACGCAAGGGCCGACACCGTGCGGCCCATCCCGCGAAGGTGGCTGCTGCCGTCGTCGCCGGCCACCACCAAGCCGAGGGTGCGGTTGGCCGGCACACCGATGAGCTTGTCGGGAAACCGGTTGCGCACGTTGGTGGTCACGTCGTGAAGGACTCCGGGGGACCACATCTCGCCGGGGTTGTGCAACATCGCCTGGTAGTACATCGCCAGATCGGCCGCGCGCATCACGCCACCACCGCCGGGCATGCCGACGCGCTGCACGGCCGGATCATTGAACGTGACCAACGCTTCGGTCGTGACCTCCCCGAGGTCGAGCGTCGCCACGCCGAACGTGGCCATCATCTGCTCGGCGGTCGCCGGTTCGCCCACCACCGTGAGCTCGGCCGCGGCGCACGGCACGTCGCCGAGCACCCGAGGAAGCCCGGCTGGACCGCTGACCCGCTCTTCCACCACGGCACGGAAATCACTGCCGGTCACCCGCTCGATGATCTCGGCGAGCACCCAGTGCGCCGACGACGCGTGGTACTCGAACGCCGTGCCCGGTTCCCAGTTGAGCCGCCATCGCGCGAATGCCGCGCACCGACCGCGGCTCGTGTCTCCATCGACGGGCGAGAGCGGTGCGGTGGGAAACCCGGAGGTGTGCAGCATCACCTGTTCGATGGTGATCACGTCCTTGCCGTTGGTGCCGAACTCGGGCACCACGTCGACGACTCGCGTCGCCGCGTCGACCAGGCCGTCGCCGATCAGCACCCACATCGCTCCCGCGACGAACGCCTTCGTGGCGGAATACACCACGTAGCGGCTGGTGTCGGTGGCATCGCCGAAGGTCGCGAAGGCCACCAGCTCACCCGAGTGCGCCAGCGCGACCTGGACCGAAGGCAGCAACCCATCGTCGACGTCGCGCCGGGCCCGGTCCATCAGTGCTTGCACCGCGGTCTGGTCGATGATCATTCGAAGTCCTGTCCCTTGGGTCGCATTGGTAGCACGTTGCGCCATGCGCCATCGAGGTCGTGCAACGCGGCGGCCACCGCCGGGGCCGTCGGCACAAGCCCGATCTCGCCCACCCCCTTGATGCCGTACGGCGAACGTGGCTGCGGAACCTCGACGATGTGCACCTCGATCGGAGGCACGTCCTTGGCGCGGAGGATGCCGAGCGAGCGCAGCGTCATGTTGGTCGGGAAGCCTGTTGCCGGATCCGAGGGGAAGTCCTCGGTCAACGCATACCCGAGGCCCATGTGCACGCTGCCTTCGATCTGCCCCTCACACAGCAGGGGGTTCACTGCCTTGCCGACGTCGTGGATCGCAACGACGCGCGCGATGGCGCCGGAGGAGCGGTCGATCTCCACCAGCTGTGCCGCGTAGCCGAACGCGGAGTGGATGGTGGGGTTCGGGTGGTCGGGATCGCCGAGGTGCTGGGTCCAGTCGACAAGGTGCTCACCGACGAAGTCGACGTCTCCTGCGCAGTGACCTGCCAGCGCTGCCAGGCACGCCTGGCGGACGGCGCCGGCGGCCATCAGCGTGCCCCGAGAGCCCGTGGTCTGGCCGAACCCGAGCTCGCGGGTGGTATCGACGATCACGTCGATGCGGTCGGGTGCGATTCCGAGCTCTTGGGCGGCCACCTGCAAGGCCACCGTGTGCACGCCCTGGCCCATCTCGGTCCAACCGTGGCGGACCTCGACCCGACCGTCGGCCCGGAACCGGATGACGGCGCGTGACAGCTCGCGGAACCCGTTGCCGAGGCCGCTGTTCTTGAGACCGACCCCGAGGCCGACGGCGCGACCGGCGGCGCGGGCCGCGTCGTAGTGCGGCTTGATCGCGTCGATGCACGCCTCGGCGCCGACGCAGCCGTCATCCATGATCTGCCCCGGCCCCCAGACCTCGCCGGGGTGGATGACGTTGCGCTTGCGGATCTCCCAACCGGAGATGCCGACCTGGGCCGCGAGCCTGTCGAGCACACCCTCCATGGCGAACTGCGCCTGGTTGGCGCCGAACCCGCGAAACGCGCCGCACACGGGGTTGTTGGTGCGCACCGCCGTGGCGTGCACGTCGATGTTCGGCACCCGGTAGGGGCCGCTGGCATGCCCCGCCGCGCGTTCGAGCACCTTCATGCCCACGCTCGCGTAGGCACCGCTGTCGCCGATCGCGCGGACCTTCACCGCGGTGAGCAGCCCGTCGTCATCGCACCCGGCCCAGTACTCGAGGCGAATGGGGTGACGCTTCGCATGCATGATCAAGCTCTCTTCGCGCGACAGCGTGCACTTCACCGGACGGTCGAGCAACCACGCGGCCAGTGCGGCGTGGGCCTGGTTGCTCATGTCCTCCTTGCCACCGAACGCCCCGCCGTTCGACACGAGGGTGACGGTGACGTCGTCGTTCGAGACGGCGAGCATGCGGGCGATGTCGTCGCGGTCGTCCCACACGCCCTGTCCGCCGGAGTACACGTGCAGGTGCTTGCACCCGTCTCGCCGCGCCGGCGCGGCGAGCGAGCTCTCCGGCTCGAGGAACGCATGCTCGACGCGCTGGGTCTCGAACACCTCGTGCACGGTGTGCGAGCACCGGCCGAGTGCAGTGTCCACGTCGCCACGGGCGTAGTCGCTGACGCTCAGCACGTTGCTGGTGGACTGCCACACGGCAACCGGCGCTCCTGGTTCGAGCGCGGCGATCGGGTCGGTGACCGGGGTGTGCACCTCGTAGTGCACTGCCACAAGGCCCGCTGCGGCACGGGCCTGCTCGCGCGTATCTGCCACCACGACGGCCAGCACGTCGCCGGCGTAGCTGGTGCGCCCCCCTACCGGGATCATCACCGGCCAGTCCTTGTGGATGATGCCGACCATGAGCTCGCCGGGCACGTCGGCGGCGGTGAACACGGCGTGCACGCCGGTGGCGGCCAGCGCGGCCGTGGTGTCGATGGCGACGATGTCGGCTCGCGTGTGCGCGGCGAGGTGCAACGCCGCGTGGAGCATCCCCGGCAGTCGCATGTCGTCGACGTACCCGCGGTCGCCCAGCGCGAGACCGCCCGCCTCGTACTTGGCGCCGGAACCACCAACGGTGTCGGCGAGGGCAACGACGGCTGTTCGACCCTGGGCAACCATCTCGATCGCGTCGAGGATCTTCACGTACCCGGTGCAGCGGCAGAGGTGGGCGCCCAGGTGCCGGCTCATGTCGTCGCGGCGCAGTGCCGCGCCCTTCTTGTCGACTTGCGCCTTGGCGCGCATCACGATGCCGGGGATGCAGAACCCGCACTGCAGCCCGCCACAGGCAGCGAAGGCGTCGGCCCACGCGGCGCGTTCGTGGGCGGCGACCCCTTCCAACGTGAGGATCCGTGCACCGGCTGCCTTGGCCAGCGGTTGCTGGCAGCTCACCACCGCCTTGCCATCGATGTGCACGGTGCAACAACCGCACTGGCCACTCGGTGAGCACCCGTCCTTTGCCGCGGTGAGGTCCAGTTCGTCGCGCAGCGCTGCCAGCAGATGAGGGTGATCGCCTCGCACCGTCACTGGTACGCCGTTCACGACGAACGACACGGGCGGTGCGGTGGTCGTGGTTGGCGGGCTCGCTGTGTCGGTCACGCTTTACATTTTGTCAAAGACCGGGCAACTATGCGAACACATCGAACCACCGATGGCCCCGACCACCGTGGAGACTGGCACTACCCTCGGCAAAGTGGAGCGCGGCGCCAAGCAGCTGACGGATGAGGAGCGGGCCCGACTGGCCGCGGTTCAGCGGCTGCGCATCCTCGACACCCCGCCCGAACAGGCCTACGACGACATCGTCATGCTGGCCGCCCGCATCTGCGCGGCCCCCGTCGCGTTCATCAGCTTCTTCGACGACGAACGGCAGTGGTTCAAGGCGCAAACCGGGATGGACATCGAATCCGTGCGGCGGGACAGCTCGATCGGCGAGTACACGATCGCCGCTTCCGGGCCGCTGGTGGTGCCCGACACGGCGCTCGACGAGCGCTTCGCCGACAAGGAGTTCGCCGCGCTGGCACGGAGCTACGCGGGGTTCCCGTTGTTCGACCTCGATCGCGTGGCCGTAGGCGTGCTCGGGGT
>CXWL01016896.1_pt1 | contig 12512 bp, 8 predicted proteins | sample 590931 | NCBI WGS metagenome assembly CXWL01 (sample SAMEA3498368, study PRJEB10139) | groundwater metagenome | biome: water well; material: biofilm material | place: Germany | collected 2015-04-27
AGAGAATCTTTGCCCTACCAACGAGGTTCGGCGGGAGCCTCGCCCTCCCGGTTTTTGTGCAGATGCTAAATCAAACCTTGGAAGAAAGAGCGGATGGCCGTGTTGATCGGCAGGGTGATCGACGAGAACGCAGTGCGCAAGCCCAGCAGCGAGGCGTCTTCGCGGCAGGATGCGAGTTGAAAGATGCTGCCCAGCGTCAGGGTCGCCAGCAAGGCCCACTTACGTCGATAGAAAGCCATCACACATCCTCCATGAACGATCAGACGGCCTAAGACATATCCAATGGCCTTAGATTATAACATCGACTTTTTAGGGGGAAAGGTAGCAGCGCCGAGCAGGCTCTTAATGATACAATCGTGGTTTTCTGATCGGAAACTGACGCGATGAACCCTTTTCCATACGACTTTTCGAGCGATACGCAGACTCGTCCCACGGCGGCCATGAGGCAGGCCATTGCCAATGCCGATGTGGGCGATGAGCAGAAGCGGGAGGACCCTTCCGTCAACCGGCTTCAGGACATGGTGGCCCAGCTCTTGGGCAAAGAGGCTTCCCTGTTTCTGCCGACGGGGACGATGTGCAACTTGATCGCCCACGCGATTCATTGCCGGCCGGGCGATGAGATGATTATCGATTCGCTCAGCCATCCGGTGCATTTCGAGGGCGGCGGGCCGGCGGTGCATAGCCGGGTTTCGGTGCGGGCGATCGAGACGGAGATGGGGGTCTTCACGCCGGCACAGATCGAGACGGCGATTCGCCCTGACGACGCCCATTTTCCGCGATCGCGGCTGGTCTGCGTGGAGAACACTCACAACCTGCACGGCGGGCGCATCTGGCCGATAGCGGCTGTGAAAGCGGTCGCCCAGTGCGCGCGGAAGCACGGGCTGTTGCTGCACCTCGACGGCGCGAGGCTGCTCAACGCCGTCGTGGCATCAGGCGTTTCGGCGAAACAATACTGCGAGCATTTCGATTCGTGCTGGATCGACCTCTCGAAGGGGCTGGGCTGTCCAGCGGGCGGTGTGCTGGCGGGGAGCAAGGATTTTATTTCGCAGGCATGGCGTCTTAAGCACCTGTTTGGCGGGGCGCTGCGCCAGGCGGGGATTCTCGCGGCGGCGGGAGTGTATGCGCTGGAGAACAACGTCGAGCGGCTCGCGGAAGATCACGCCAAGGCCAAGCAGCTTGCCGCGGGTCTGTCGCAAATCAAGGGCATGGCTGTCGACGTTGCGAGCGTTGATACGAATATCGTCGTGTTCGATATCGGCGGGACGGGCGTCGACCGGGCGACATTCCTGAAGAAGCTCGAACCGCACGGCGTGCGCTTCAGCGGGCTGATGCAGCCGACGCGGCTACGGGCGGTGACGCATCTCGATATTCCGGCAGATGGCGTTGAGAAGGCGCTGGCGGCGGTACATCGCAGCGTCAGCCAGCCGAAGTAGCCTCCAGAATCACACAATTCTCTCTTGGATTTTGCGCCGATTCTACCACCCGCTGTCGCTTGCCCTTGTGTGTAAGCGGCCGGGATCGCGGTTAGCACGTCCGGCTCGCGAGTAATCCTGAAACCTTCGGTTGGAGGAACGGATATGATTCGCCTAGCAACCCTTATTGTGACAGTCGTCCCGGTTTTTGTGTGGAGCCAATTCGCACTGGCGGGAGACCTCTTGGTTGTAAATGTACCGAGTGCTTCGATAAAAAACATTCTCCGCTTCGACCCGGCGACCGGCCAGCAGCTTGGAGTCTTCGTCTCAACGGGCAGCGGAGGGCTGGGCTGGCCGGGGGCAATGACATACGGCCCCGACGGAAACTTGTATGTGGCAGAAGTGAACGCGTCTCCGACGGGAAAGATCAACAAGTACGACGGTCAATCCGGCGTATTCCTTTCGGTCTTTGCCACCAACATCATTTTATCAAGTGTATACGGCATGGCCTTTGGCCCCGATGGTAATCTCTATACACATGTCAGCGCGGCAGCGGGTCGCGTCGGGCGATGGAACGGTCAAACCGGCGCGTACATGGGCGCCTTCACTGCCGCAGCGGGCGGCGTCACACCACACGACGTGGTGTTCGGCCCCGGCAACTCCCTGTACGTCTCGACGGCGACTTCCTCTTTCGGCAGCGTCGCTCGTTTCAGCGCCACCACCGGTGCATTCCAGGGCATCATTGCACAGCCGACGATGTCCTCAGGCGTCAAGGGCGTTGCCTTCACGGCCAGCGATCTTCTCCTGTTCACCGCATACGAAGGCCATTGGATCTTCAAGGGGGCCAGCCCGGGAACGACGACGTGTGCCAACACCGTTTCCCCGAGCGGAATTCGAATGGGACCCGGGGACCGGGTTTACGCATGCTCGAACGCCAAGGTAGTGCGTTACGAGTCCAACGGAACACCGGCTGGCCTGCCGGCCAACCCGAGCAATCCGATCATCATTTCAAACATCAGCGGCCCGTTTCTTCAATTCATGCCCGATGCACCGCCGGAACCGACGACGGGCAATCTCAACTGCGATAACGCGGTCGATGTCGACGACATTGAGCCGTTCGTCCTGGCGATGCTCGATCCCGCCGGATACCAGGCGGCCCATCCAGGCTGCGACATCCTCCGGGCTGACGTGAACGGCGACGGACGTGTGGACGGCGGTGATGTGAAACCGTTTAAGGCGCTGCTTCTCGGACAATGACTTTCTGCACGCTCTTTTCTTGTAACGGACTCCGAGTCACCGAAAGGGCATATCTGTCGAAATTGTATCCAATCCCCTAGAATGTCGAAGTTAAGAGACATCGGCAACAGACCCGGGAGCAGGGGTTGGACCATCCACTTCTCAAATTGATGCAGCAGCGCGTGGTCGTCATCGACGGCGCGATGGGGACGAGTATTTATTCTTACGATCTGTCGATCGACAAGGACTACGCGGGGTGTGAAAACTGTCCGGAGATGATCACGCGGACGCGGCCGGAGATCATTGAGGAGATTCATGCCTCGTTCTTCGAGGTCGGCTGCGACGCCGTCGAGACCAACACGTTTGGTGCGAACAAGGTTGTGCTGGCCGAGTTTGATCAGGCCGAGCATACCCATGCCCTGAACAAGCAGGCTGCTGAGATTGCGTGCCGGGCGCGGGATAAGTTTTCGACGCCCGATCGCCCGAGATTCGTACTCGGCTCAATGGGACCGGGGACGAAACTGCCGACGTTGGGGCACACGACGTTCGACGTGCTGGAAGACAGCTATGCCGAGCAGGCTCGCGGGCTGCTTGATGGCGGCGTCGATGCGTTCATCATTGAGACGTGCCAGGACATTCTCCAATGCAAGGCGGCCATCTGTGCCGCGACACGGGCGATGGAAGAGCGGAATCGCCGCGTGCCGATCATCGCTCAGGTAACGATCGAGGTGACGGGGACGATGCTCGTGGGAACCGAGATCGCCGCCGCCCTCACGCTGCTCGAAGCCTATCCGCAGGTGCAGGTCATCGGGATGAACTGCGCGACCGGGCCGCAGGAGATGTCAGAACATGTTCGATATCTGGGGCGATACAGTTCGCGCTTGATCAGTTGCGTGCCCAACGCCGGTCTGCCGCAGCTTGTGGATGGCAAGACTCACTACGCGCTGACGCCCGCCGAATTGGCCAAGTGGATGCGCACATTCGTGGTGGACGACGGTGTGAATCTGGTCGGCGGCTGCTGCGGCACGACGCCTGCACACTTAAAGGCGGTGGTCGAGGCGGTTCGGGATATCAAGCCCAAGGCACGGACGCCCATTCGTCAGCCCAGCGTGTCGAGCATTTATCAATCGGTGACGCTGCGCCAGGATAACAGCATTCTCATCGTGGGCGAGCGGACCAATACGAACGGGAGCAAGAAGTTTCGCGATCTCCTGCTGGCCGGCGACATGGACGGGCTTGTGGACGTCGGCCGCGAGCAGGTCAAGGAAGGCGCTCACGTGCTCGATGTCTGCGTCGATTACGTCGGGCGCGACGGCGTGCCCGACATGGAGGCGGTGGTCTCGCGGTTCGTGAAGGACGTGACCGTGCCGTTGATGCTCGACTCGACGGAGTCGCCTGTGATCGAGGCGGGGCTGAAGCGCGCGGGCGGTAAGTGCATCGTCAACTCGGTGAACCTGGAGGATGGCGAGGAGAAGATGCAGAAGGTCTGCCCGCTTCTGCGCAAGTATGGAGCGGCCGTGGTGGCGCTGACCATCGACGAAGATCCCATCGAGGCGATGGGCAAGACCGCCGATCGAAAACTGGAGATTGCCCAGCGACTGTACGATCTTCTCACGAAGAAATACGGCATTCCCGAGGAGGACATTCTTTTCGACTGTCTGACGTTCCCGGTCACGACGGGCAACGAGGCCGATCGGCGGCTGGCGCTGGAGACGCTCGATGGGATTGCGCGGATCATGAAGGCGTTTCCCAAGTGCGGGAGCATTCTCGGCGTCTCGAACGTGAGTTTTGGTCTCGCACCCGCGGCGCGGGCGGTGCTGAACTCCGTTTTCTTGAGCGAAGCGACGGCCCGCGGGCTGACCTCGGCGATCGTACACGCCAGCAAGATTCTCCCGCGAAACAAGATCAGCGACGAGCGCTGGAACGCGGCGATGGATTTGATTTACGACCGTCGGCGCGAGGGGTTCGATCCGCTCCAGCACTACCTCGGCCTGTTCAGCGAGGGCGAAAAGATCGGCGAGAAGAAGGTGCGGACCAACATGCCCGTCGAAGAGCGGCTCACCCAGCGCATCATCGACGGCGATCGCATCGGCATCGAGAAGGACCTCGACGAAGCACGCACCAAGCACGCGCCGCTCGACATCATCAACAAGTTTCTGCTGGACGGAATGAAAGTAGTCGGCGACTTGTTCGGCGCGGGAAAGATGCAGCTCCCGTTTGTGCTCAGCTCGGCCGAGACGATGAAGGCGGCGGTGGCATGTCTCGAGCCGCACATGGAAAAAGTAGCGGGGCCGGCGAAGGGGACGATCATCCTCGCCACGGTCAGGGGAGACGTACACGACATCGGCAAGAACCTCGTCGACATCATCTTGAGCAACAACGGCTACAAGGTCTACAACCTCGGCATCAAGCAGCCGATCGTGAACGTGATTGACGCATACACGAAGCATGGGGCCGATGCGATCGGGCTGTCGGGGCTGCTGGTGAAGTCGACGCTGGTGATGCGCGACGATCTGGCCGTGCTCAACGAGCGTGGACTGACGCCTCACGTCATTCTCGGTGGCGCAGCGTTGACGCGGGGGTATGTCGAGAACGATTTGCGAGCGACTTACAACGGGCAGGTTGCGTATGCGAAGGATGCGTTTGAAGGGTTGGCGCTGATGAGTCGGCTCGCTGAAGGTAAGACTCTGGTAGACGCTGACAAACGGGCGGCGACCGCCAAACGGCAAGCCACGGTTGAGAGCGTTGCCGCGCCGAAGGTTGCAGGGACGAGTCATGTATCGCGCGCAAATCCGATTCCGCGTCCGCCTTTCTGGGGGTCGCGCGTCATCGAGAGAATCGATCTTCAGACTGTCATGCCTTACATCAACGAAAAGATGCTCTTCGGCGTGCAATGGCAGTATACGCCCGGCGGTTGCAAGAGGGATGAGTACGAGGCGTTTATCAAGAACGAGGTGCGGCCGATCTTTCACGAACTGGCCAAGCGGTGCGCTCAGGAAAAAATCCTCGCCCCGCAGGCGGTATACGGCTATTGGCCGTGCAACAGCGAGGGTGACGAGCTAATCGTGTACGAGGCGCCTTCGAGCGGCGAGCCGACACGCCGGGAGATCATGCGATTTTCTTTCCCGCGCCAGCATGAAGCGCCGTATTGGTGTCTTGCTGACTTTTGGAAGCCCGTGGACACCGGCCAAATTGATGTCGTCGCGTTCCACCTGGTGACGGTCGGCCGGGCGGCAAGCGATGTCGCACGGCAATGGTTCGAAAAGAACCTGTTCCGCGACTATCTGCACTTGCACGGCCTGGGTGTCGAATCGGCCGAGGCGCTGGCCGAGTACATGCACAAGCAGATTCGCATGGAGCTTGGCATATCCGAAAAGGATGCCCGCGAAGTGCGCAAGCTTTTCCAGCAAGGCTATCAGGGCAGCCGCTACAGCTTTGGGTATCCCGCCTGTCCAAATCTGGAGGATCAGGCCAAGCTTTGGCCGCTGCTGAAGCCCGAGCGAATCGGCGTAACGCTGAGCGAAGAGTTTCAACTCGACCCCGAGCAATCGACGAGCGCCATCATCGCCCACCATCCTGAAGCGCGATACTTCAACGTGCGCGGGGCGAAAACCGACGAACAACTCGCTCAGCGCATCGGCTCAGAGTCATAAGCCATTCCCGGTAGGACAATGCTCTGCCTTGCTCCGGCATCCATGCCGTGCTTGCCTGTAACCCCCATTTGGTTATAATGATGTATTGCACGGATCGGCTTGGGCGCGAAGCCGTTTCGCGGTCGTTCCCACCGAAAGTTCTCGAAATGACGATGAGTCGTAGCGTTGATAGGTCGCGCGCCCTCTCCATTTTTCTGCCGCTGATCGCCCCGCTTCTCACTCCTGGTGCCGTTGTTCGCGGCGATTCACCCTGCGTCAACTGGTCCAAATCGCCGCTGCTGGTTTCGAGATATTTCCATGCGATGGCCTACGACAGCGCACGCGGCGTGACCGTCCTGTTTGGGGGTAGGGACGAAAACTTCCTTCGTCTAGGCGACACTTGGGAGAGTGATGGGACGACCTGGACGCATCGCAGCCCCTCACATAGCCCGTCGGCACGGTATGGCCATGCAATGGTGTACGACAGCTCCCGCGGCGTGACCGTGCTGTTTGGGGGAATCAACGACAACTACTTACGCAACAACTACCTCGACGACACCTGGGAATGGGACGGGGCAAAGTGGGCACAGCCCAGCTCAGCAACCAGCCCGTCGGCTCGGGCATACCAAGCGATGGCCTACGACGCTGGCAAAAGTGTGACCATGCTGTTTGGCGGACAGGCGGCGAACAATGGCAACTATGCCTCTATGGGTGATACCTGGGATTGGAATAGCACGAACTGGACAAAGCACATTCCGGCTACCAGTCCGTCCGCACGTGCCTATCACGCGATGGCCTGCGACAACATTCGCGGCGTGACCGTGATGTTTGGGGGCGCAGAGTTTATCGAGGAACTTTTTGACTACATCTTTCTTAACGAAACATGGGATTGGGACGGGACCAACTGGACCCAGCGCCGCCCTGCGACAAGTCCGTCGAAGCGGGCAGCGCATGCGATGGCGTATGACAGTGCCCGCGGTGTGACCGCGCTGTTTGGTGGATACTACTACGACGCCAACAGCGACCAATACTTCGGCGACACCTGGGAGTGGGACGGCACGAACTGGACGCAGCGCAGCCCGGCGACCAACCCTCCGGCGCGGGGATTTCATGCGATGGCGTACGACAGCGCCCGCGCCGTGACAGTGCTGTTCGGAGGTCTTTATGACGACGGCAACAGCCATTTCCTGGCCGACACCTGGGAATGGAACGGAACGAATTGGACGCAGCGCACTCCAACGACAAGTCCATCGGCGCGGGATTACCACGCGATGGCCTACGACAGCGCCAGGGGCGTGACCGTGCTGTTTGGAGGACACAACGGAGTTATCGAACCCGTCTCGTACCTCGGCGACACCTGGGAGTGGAATGGAACGACCTGGAACCAAATCAGCCCAACATCCGGCCCGGCGCCGCGGGGCGGATCCGCGATGGCGTATGACAGCGCACACGGCGTAACCGCGTTGTACGGAGGGTCAAATTCCAGCGAAGACTACTTCGGCGACTCATGGGAATTCGGCGAGGCCGCTCCCGACGCCGACGTTAACCTCAGCGGCCGCGGCAACGGGCAGGATATTTCCGCCTTCACGGCCGCGCTGCTCAATGCTTCCACCTACTCATCCGATCTCTGCCACGGCGATTTCAACGGCAATAAAATCATCGACGCGGGCGACATGCCCGGCTTCACGGACCGGCTCTTAAGCCAATAGCCGCCGAAGAGTTCGCTCGCTGACGGTCGCGGTTCGGATTGGCACGCGGTCGCGGCACCGCGACGGACCATCGTTCTTCGAGCCGGCGCGAATCAGTAACGATCGCGCAACAATCCAGCGCGGCAGGTTGAAGGCGGGGTTGATTTCTACTAGACTATGGGGGTGCAGGGGCCGATATACGACGTGAGGCTCAACAGAACACGTCGTTTAACCAAGCGAACGGCCTGAGCAATAAACGAATGAAACGATCTTGCTTCAAGAACCTGCTTGCGAACCGCCTCCGCCTCATGGCGATAGCGGCATGTGTCTACTGCCTGGTAAGCCCGGCTGGGCCGACCAATAAATGCCTCGCAGACGACGGTCGCCGGCCCGTTGAATCTGAAAAGGAAGAGTCGCAAAAGAAGACCGATCCCGCCGATCAGGAATCCACGGTCCTTCGCCCGCGCGAGCTTCGATCGGTGGAATTATCACGCTCCAACGCGTGCTGCCTGGTTACACCTTGCCGCAAACCCCTGGCGCTGGCCAGGACCGCCCGGTTTTTTCATCCAATCCCACACGCCGATCGCGATCTTCGCAATGGGATCGGCTCACCCCTTCTGACGTGATCTTCGTCTGCCCCTGAAATGAGTTTGTCCGGCCTGTAGTGAGAGGCCGGACGGATCGATTCAATTGAATGCGGACCGCTCCGCACGACGATTCGCGTCGACAATGTTTTTCTACATAATGTCTCAGATTGACTGGAGCATCACATGGATAAAATCCTCCGCGGTGTGCGGAAATTCCACGACGAAGTCTTCCCTTCCCACCGAGAGTTCTTCGAGCAGCTAGCCGAGGTCCAGAGGCCGCGAGCGCTGTTCATTACTTGCAGCGATTCCCGCGTGCATCCAAACCTCATCACTCAGACCGAGCCCGGCGACTTGTTCATCCTTCGAAACCCCGGCAACATTGTGCCTCCGTTTCATGCCGGCAACGACAGCGAGGCGGCAACGATCGAGTACGCGGTTGAAGTGCTGGAGGTGGTGGACATCATCATCTGTGGCCATTCGAATTGCGGGGCGATGACCGCCCTGCTGAAGCCGAATGGAATGCACCTGCCTGCGGTGTCGCAATGGCTTCATCACGCTGAAGGCACAAGACGCATCATTCAAAACAGCTACTCTGAATTGCCATTTGAACATCAGCACAAGGTCGCTGTTGAAAAGAATGTACTCGTTCAGATGGACAATCTACGCACGCACCCGGCGGTGGCGGCGCGGATGTCCAGCGGCGGCCTGGCTCTTCACGCATGGGTTTACGACATCCCGACGGGGGAGGTAAACCAATTCAATCCGCAGTCCGGACATTTTGAGTCTCTCGTGGCGGAATCCAAACTGAGGCGGCGCATGCTCGAGGCGGCTGTTTAGCCCTTGGCCCGACGCTGTCGTAGTCGATTCTCAAATAGAACGGAGACTCCTCATGCATCATGAAGCAAAATCTTCGGGCCGGTCCGCCTCGTCGCAAGAGACCGTTTCGACAGGCTCGCTGCTCACCCGACTCAGGTACTTTTGCACGCCCATCGACGGGCGCTTCGAGGACCTGACGAAGGGACCGTGGGCGCTCAACGTGCTCCGGGACTTTACTGCGGGATTGATCGTGGCCATGGTGGCCATCCCGCTGGCGATGGGTCTGGCGATGGCTTCCGGCCTGCCGCCGGAAATGGGAATCGTCGGTGGTGCGGTGGCGGGGCTCGTCGGCGCCCTGTTTGGCGGATCGAAATACCAGGTTTACGGTCCCACGGCGGCGTTCATCCCCGTCATCATGGGAATCACCCACAAGTATTCCGGCCATGACTTCTTGATCTGGTGCGGACTTTTGTCAGGCGTGGTCCTGATGATCCTGGGGGTGTCTCGATTGGGGCGGATCGTGGCGAAGGTTCCCAACTCCATCGTGGTCGGTTTCACCATGGGCATTGCGGTGGTCATCGCGATCTCACAGGTGGAGCATGTGTTCGGCCTGAAGGCCAAACTCGGCTATGGGTTTTTCGCCAAGATCGGCGGCATCGCTCAGAATCTCAACGAGATCAATTCCTATGCGATCGTCATCGCGCTGCTCACATTTGCTGTCACAAAGCTCGTCCTGATGATCTCCAGGTATGCACCGGCGCCGCTTATCGCCGTGGGATTGGCGACGACGCTCGCCGCGACGCTGTGGAGCGGGAAAGGACTGGCGCTGATCAGCGATAAATACGGCGCCATTCCCGACAACCTGCTACGCCTGACGCTTCCCGGCGCGATCGAATTGACGCCTGCGGTCATTTGGGACCTCTGCTATTTTGTCGTGGCGATCGTCTTCGTCTCGGGCGTGGAGAGCCTCCTGTGTTCCAGAATGGCCGACAGACTGGCGGACAACCGAGGTCGACCCTACGACCCGAACAAGGAATTGTGGGGGCAGGGTTGGGTGCAGGTTGTGGTGGTGCTGCTCAACGGTTTTCCACATACCGGGGCGCTGGCAAGGACGGCAACGAACATCAAGGTCGGCGCCGTCTCGCCGCTTGCCGGTGCATTCAAGTTCGGATTGAAACTGCTGCTGGCGATCTTTCTGGCCCACTGGCTGGAAATGGTGCCAATGGCCTGCATCGGCGGTATCCTCCTATTCGTAGCAGTGAACATGGTGAAGCCAAGTGAAGTCGTGGAGGTTTGGCGGCACAATCGGTTTCATGCGGGCTTGATGGTGTACACAGCGGTCATGGTGGCGGTCACGGATTTTCTGATCGGCGTCCTGACGGCATTGATTCTGTACGGCATACTCCATCGATTCTTGGATCGCAGGCCAGAAGCGCCGCGAGAAGGAAAAGCACCTCTGGCAATGAGCTACACCAACGGCAGTGCCGGAGAATCGACAAGAGGATTTCAAAATGAGAAAGCGAGCGTGTCGGCATGAACGCGTTTACTCGTCCGCTGGTGGCCTTGTCACTCACCCCGCCTGACGCAGGTCTGTTGCAGTACACCCGGATGGTGTTGGCTCTGGGAGCGTGCGAGCAGGTTCGCTTCGTCCACGTCACCGCCGACGAGGCCAAGGTCCCGGGCAATTCGGAGACAGAGGCACTTCGGGCACGGATGCGGGCAGAAGTCGTCGAACATTGCTCCTCCGCGAACGAGGTCGCCTCTTATGATGTCATACACGGCCCCCGATTGGATCGTCTCCTGGAACTGGCCGTTGAACACAAGAGCGACGTTATCGTGTTGGGCCATCGCCGGGCGCGAAGCGGGAGTCGTTCGTTGGCGCGACGATTGGCGATGATCGCGCCATGCTCGGTCTGGCTGGTACCTGAAGACTCGCCGGTACAGCTCGATCGAATTCTCACGCCGATTGATTTTTCCGCGGATAGCGCCGATGCCCTCTCACTGGCGACCTCGATGGCGGCCGCTCACGGTTCGGACAAATGCCAGGCCCTGCACGTTTATTATGACGAATCGACCATTCAATACGACGAACATGTCGTTGAAGTGCGAGGCAATGAACAGGCGGCCTTTGACAAGTTTCTTGCCAAGGTTGACCGGCACGGAGTCGAGGTTTCGCCGTTGTTCGAGGAAAGCACCCATCCGCCGGAGACGATCCTGCGAGTGGCGCAGCGGCAGGGAGCGGACCTGTTGGTCATGGCAACTCGCGGCCGAAGCCGTGCGGCGGCGGTGCTCCTGGGCAGCACTACGTCGGCGACGATGGCCACGACACCGATTCCGCTCTTGGCCGTGAAGCACCACGGCAGTCGGCTGTCGGTCGTTGGGGCTATCTTGGATCGCCGCCATTGGCAGGGCAGAACCCCGAAGACGAACTGAGGCCAGCACGTTGCGCTTGTGCAGCAGCCAGTTCTAGTGAATATTTTTCTCCGCCAGCCATCGCTCCGCGTCGATCGCCGCTTTGCAACCCATGCCGGCGGCCGTGACGGCCTGGCGATAGACGCTGTCGGCGCAGTCGCCGGCGACGAAGACGCCGTCGACGCTCGTGGTGCTGCGGTAGGCGTCTTTCAGTTTGATGTAACCCTTGGCGTCCAGCTCCAATTGGCCATTAAGAAAGCCGGTGGCGGGCGTGTGGCCGATGGCTACGAACAGGCCGCCGATGGGTAGCTCGCTTTCCTTGCCGTCGACCGTGTCCTTGAGACGCAGGGCCTTGATCGACTGATCGCCGAGCACATCCACGACGGTCTTATTCCACTGGAACTGAATCTTGGGATTGCTCTTGGCCCGTTCGGCCATGATCTTATTGGCGCGAAGCTGGTCGCGGCGGTGGATCATGTAGACTTTGCTGGCGAACTTGGTGAGATAGGTCGCTTCTTCCACGGCGGAGTCGCCGCCGCCTACAACGGCCAGTTCCTTATTGCGAAAGATCGGCGAAGCGCCATCGCAGACGGCGCAGGCCGAGACCCCTCCGCCGGTGCGGGCCAGGCGCATTTCGTTTTCCAGGCCGATCCAGTTGGCGGTCGCGCCGGTCGCCACGATGATGGTGTGTGCGTCGTACACCTTGTCGTCTTCGGCGATGACCTTGAA
>CXWL01007833.1_pt1 | contig 12511 bp, 9 predicted proteins | sample 590931 | NCBI WGS metagenome assembly CXWL01 (sample SAMEA3498368, study PRJEB10139) | groundwater metagenome | biome: water well; material: biofilm material | place: Germany | collected 2015-04-27
AAACTGGCGATGGGTGGAGAATATTTGTCTGTTTTTACAGTAGGTGATCAATTGCTCTGGGGTGCTGCGGAGCCTCTACGGAGAATGTTGCGTATACTGATCGAGCATTAGTATATTCATTGATTTGTTCTCTTAAAGATTTTAGCTGATGATCGGTTTGTTTAAAATGAATTAGCCCGTAATTTGAGGCATAATCGCAGCTTGCGGGATTACGCAACAATGCTAGCCTTTCGATATTTATTTTCAAAAAACCAGAGAGGGTACTTCGGTGTATAAAACATCTTTTAGAGTAAGCTTGTTTGTAATCATTCTGATGTTACCATGCGCTGTTATTCAGGCAGCGGGACTCGGTAAATTGACACTCAATTCAGCATTGGGACAACCCTTAAATGCTGAAATCGATATCGTTGCCACCAACAGTGATGAAGTGCAATCTCTAAAAGCCAGTGTCGCAACGCGGGAGGCATATACGCAAGCTGGTATAAACTATGAATCTATCCTGTCGTCTGTTAAAGCTTCGATAGAGTCGAGGACTAATGGCAATCCCTATATCAAGCTGACTTCGCCGCAAGCTGTTAATGATCCCTTCTTAATGATATTGATGGAGTTGAATTGGGCTTCAGGGCGCATTTTGCGCGAATATACCGTCTTACTCGATCCGATTGAAGCGAATACACAGAATCTTGCTGCGGCGAATAGCAATCCTGCCCCGATGATAACTGCAACAAGACTAGATGCTGAAAAGTCTCTTGATAGCGAAAAAAATAATCAATCGGCAAGCTCATCTAAATCGAAGAGTGGTTCTACGAGTCAAACGAAGAAAACTTATGGACCGGTGAACCGGGGAGACACCTTGTCGTCAATTGCCCGCCAGGTTTTACCGGCTGGAGTCGATCTTAATCAGATGCTTGTGGCACTTTATCGCGCCAATCGTGACGCCTTCATTGCTGACAACATGAATTTGCTTAGGGCTGGTGTCGTTCTAAAAATACCCGAGAAAAGTGAAATATCAGCCATTGATACATCAACTGCAAAGGCCGAAATCAAAACGCAGGTTGGAGATTGGCGTAATTATCAAGGAAAGTTAGCGGCGATCAGCAAAGAATCACCGGCATCTCGCACAATCAGTCAATCGGATCAAGGTCAAATCACGACCAGTATTGATAAAAAATCTATCTCGGCATCCGGGGCTCCTAAAGAAGTTTTGAAACTATCGAGTGGCGCTCAGTTGCTTGACAAAGATGGTCAGATTGCTGAATCCACTTTAGTAGACCGTCTCCGGATGATGGAAGAAGATGCAATTGCACGCAATCTTGCTTTGCAGGAAGCCAATCAGCGTGTGGCGATGCTGGAGAAAAGCATTGAAAATATGAAGCAATTATTGGAATTGAAGGATTCCGTTTTAGCTCAAGCACAAATTAAAGCAGAGTCTGTTACTAGACAACCAGAAGTGCGTTCACCTGTGACGGTTGGTTCTTTAACGGAAAAAGATCCAAACCTGGGCATGAATCCCTCTCAGGTGCAAGAAATCCCGGTCACTCAACCAGTCACTGAAGCAGTTATACAGAATACAACAGTCAATCCACCGCAATCACCTGAAACTGCGGATCGATCCTTGGCTGATCAACTATTCGATTATATCGAGTATATTGGTGCCGCCTTGGCCATAGTGCTGTTACTCGCTTTGTTGATTCTTAAGCGGCGTCGAGATCAGTTAAAAGATGATGTGGAAAAAGATGATACAACGAAAGAAGATTTTTCTTCCTCAATGCGATCGCGGATGGCCTCAATGGCGGCTGCTCAGACTGCTGCGCCGACTGTCGATTCGAATCAGCCTGCATCAGAAGCCGAGGATGATTTAGCCTATAAGAACATCAATGCCTATGCTGAAACTGAAGAACAGGATGACGCATTTGATAAAGAGGTTGCATCATACGAAGAGGATGCTGAGCACGTTGAGAAATATGACTCAAACACAGCATCCATTTCCGAATCCCAGGCCGAAGATGAGTTATTGCCAGATAATTTACAACAGAATGTTGAAGCAGATTTAAAAGAAGACCTTGAAGAAGATTATAGTCAATTCACTGACTCTTCACAAAGGAATGGTTCAGCAGAATTTACTAATGAAATTGATTTTGATTTGAGCGATGAAACTGATGCTGGCAAAAAGAATTTAGCTTTGGATCAATCTTTCTCAACAGATAGTTCTGTGAAAGAAAGTACCCAATTCCCAGATGATTCCGAAAGTTTGAAAGAAGCTAATGTTTCCGATTATGCATTGGAGATTAATTTTGATGACCCGGAGCAGCATTCTGTAAATTCCAATGTTGATGCAGAAGAAAAGAATAATGAAGGGGTAAATTTTGATCTTGCTAATGCAGATATCGATCTGACTGAAGAAGAATCTTCAAATGAAATTGAAATTCCCAAGATAAATGATGAATTAACCGAAGAGCCTTTGGAATTCGACCAATCTCCTGAGATTGCACCGGATACGATGGAATCAGAATCATCATCTAAGATGCCTGAGTTCGAATTAGCCGATATTAACTTGGATCTTGAAGAAGATTCCAATCCGGTGGATGAGAAAGTCGAGAAGGCGGATTTAAATGATACGGATGAGCAATGGCAGGAAGTAGAAACCAAACTCGATCTGGCAAAAGCTTATCTGGAAATGGATGATCAAGAAGGTGCCAAAGAAATGCTTGAAGAGGTGATGCGCGACGGTGATACAAAACAACAGAAAGCTGCGAAGAAAATGCTGAAAAACTTATAGCGTTAGTGGTCATATAGCAATATTAGACATTGATCAATTTGAAATGGCGGTTTTTTCTTTGTGCGGATAGTTCTTGTCTTAGAATATGACGGTAGCCGATATTGCGGTTGGCAAAGTCAACCGGAAGGTTGCTCGATTCAAGATGCGCTTGAGACAGCCTTATCTAAGATAGCAAAAGAAGCAATTCGCGTGATTACCGCTGGACGCACCGATGCGGGGGTCCATGCACTGTATCAGGTCGTGCATTTTGATACGCTTGCACAACGACCTATCAGTGCATGGATACGTGGGGTGAATGCGCTATTGCCAGGGGACATAGCAATATTGTGGGCAACCGAAGTATCAGATGAGTTTCATTCAAGATACAGTGCAGTTGAGCGGCGTTACATTTATTTACTATTAAATCAACCCGTTCGTCCAGGAGTTCATGGAAAAAAAGTAGGATGGTATCATCAGCCGCTTGCGTTGGAAAAAATGCAAGCTGCAGGTAACATCTTAATCGGTGAGCATGATTTTTCCTCTTTTCGATCGGCCGAATGCCAGGCAAGATCCCCTATCCGGACAATTACACAATTGAACATCTCCCGCCAGGGAAATTTATTGATTTTTGATTTGCGCGCTAATGCATTCTTGCAGCACATGGTAAGAAATATTATCGGTTGCCTTGTATATATTGGTAAAGGAAAGTATTCTGCTGAGTGGATGTGTGAATTGCTGGTAAGCCGTAATCGGATATACGCGGCACCCACTTTTTCTCCTGCAGGGCTATACTTGGCGGGTGTGAAATATGACTGCGGCTGGTGCATGCCGGAATTAGGTGAAGTGCCAATTATTCCAGGACTATCCATTCGAAATTAAGAATCCAAGAAAGATTATTGATATTATGTCAGTGCGCGTAAAAATATGTGGAATTACCCGTTGTGAAGATGCGCAAGCGGCAGTTCAATTAGGTGTCGACGCAATTGGTTTTGTTTTCTGGCAGCAAAGTGCACGTTATATTGATCCGGATTCGGCACGCCGGATTGCCGCAAATATACCGCCTTTTGTTTGTGCCGTCGGTGTTTATGTCGATCCCGATGCCGCATGGGTTGAAGAAACCAGTAAAGTTGCGAAATTAAATCTTCTCCAATTTCATGGTGATGAAACACCGGAATTTTGTAATCAATTTTATCAGCCTTATATTAAGGCGCTTAGAGTCAAACAAGACACAGATTTGCTACAATACGCTGAAAGTTATAGGACTGCAAAAGCATTATTGCTGGATACTTATGCTGCAGATATGCCTGGGGGCACGGGGCATACTTTTAATTGGGAGCTTATTCCCAAATATCTGCCATTGCCGCTTATCCTTTCTGGTGGTTTAAATCCAAATAATGTGGCAATGGCAATTAAGCAGACTCAGCCGTGGGCGGTTGATGTTTCAAGCGGTGTGGAAGCTTCGAAAGGTATTAAAGATGAAAAAAAAATTTTTGCTTTCATGCAAGGAGTTAAACAATTGTGAGTGCATACGATCTCCCCAATAAGAATGGTCACTTCGGACCTTATGGAGGCATATTTGTTGCTGAAACATTAATTTCGGCACTGGAGGATTTGCGCAAGCAGTATGAATTTTATCGTGATGATCCGGATTTTCAGGCAGAGTTTGCCTATGAGTTAAAACATTATGTAGGACGCCCCAGTCCAATCTATCACGCCAAAAGATGGTCTGAGCATTTGGGGGGTGCGCAGATACTTTTAAAACGCGAAGATTTGAATCATACCGGCGCGCATAAAATAAACAATACAATCGGACAAGCATTGCTTGCCAGGCGCATGGGTAAGAAACGCGTCATTGCTGAAACGGGTGCCGGTCAGCATGGTGTGGCCAGTGCGACAGTGGCGGCGCGGTATGGTATGGAATGCGTTGTGTATATGGGCTCTGAAGATGTTAGACGGCAGGCTACCAATGTCTATCGCATGAAGCTCCTGGGTGCAACGGTGGTACCGGTAGAGTCGGGATCTCGAACATTAAAAGATGCACTAAATGAGGCAATGCGGGATTGGGTTACCAATGTTGAGAACACTTTTTATATCATTGGCACTGTTGCCGGACCGCACCCATATCCGATGATGGTCAGGGATTTTCAGGCAATTATTGGAAAAGAATCCAAGGTACAGATGCAAGAGGATTTTAATCGGCAGCCGGATGCGCTCATTGCATGTGTCGGTGGGGGATCAAATGCGATCGGCTTATTTTATCCGTATATTGACGATGTCAACGTCCGGCTGATCGGCGTAGAAGCAGCGGGAAAAGGTATTGATACAAACCAGCATGCAGCGACCCTATCAACGGGTAGACCTGGGGTGCTGCATGGAAACCGAACCTACCTCATCCAGGATGAGAATGGTCAGATTATTGAAACACATTCTATATCAGCCGGTCTTGATTACCCCGGCGTTGGGCCAGAACATGCCTGGCTTAAAGATTGCGGGCGTGCAGAATATGTTGCAATTACCGATGATGAGGCGCTAGAAGCATTTCATACACTTTGTCGTTATGAAGGCATAATGCCAGCGTTGGAATCAAGTCATGCTCTGGCTTATGCCGCTAAGTTTGCGCCTACATTGTCGAAAGACAAATTGCTGCTGGTTAATCTGTCCGGCCGGGGGGACAAGGATATGGCAACTGTTGCGCAAATGTCCGGGTTAATGCTCTAGCGTTTCGCTAATCAGTGTTGTGATATTTGTAATTTTCCGAAAAGAATTGAGAGCGGATTGAATCAATGAGCCTAGATATTATCAAGAATTTAATGAATTTTTTTAGTGGACAAAGCGATACTAAAGAAATAAATCGCATTGCTAAAACATTCGCCGCTTTAAAAAAACAAAATCGAAAAGCTTTAATTCCATTTATCACGGCAGGCGATCCCAATCCCGGAATCACGGTACAGTTAATGCACCAGCTCGTTCGATCAGGCGCTAATATCATAGAATTAGGCATACCTTTTTCAGATCCGATGGCCGATGGACCTACGATACAAAGATCTTCTGAACGTGCTTTAAAACATCATGTGAGTCTGAATAATGTACTGGATATGGTGGCCGAATTCAGAAAAACGGATAGGGACACGCCTGTGGTTTTGATGGGATATGCAAATCCTATTGAAGCATCTGGCTATGAATTGTTTGCGGGCAAAGCAAAAGATTGTGGTGTCGATGGTGTTCTAATCGTTGACTACCCCCCTGAAGAATCGGGCGAATGGGTGCAATGCCTGGATCGGCATGGAATTGATGCAATCTTTTTGTTGTCTCCCACAACGCCCCAGGAACGTATTGAGCAAGTGGCAGTAATGGCTAAAGGCTATATTTATTATGTTTCGTTAAAGGGTGTGACCGGAGCATCACATCTTGATCTTCAAGATGTGAGCGCCATGTTGAAGCAGCTGCGTCAGCATATTTCACTTCCGATTGGTGTTGGATTCGGTATTCGTGACGGAGCAACAGCCAAAGCAGTAGCCGGTCTGGCGGACGCAGTGGTGGTTGGTAGTCGAATTATTGAAGAAATTGAGAAATCTCCGGATACGGAACTACTGAATAATGTAGGAAACTTGTTAAGCACGTTGCGTAAAGCCATCGATGAAAATTAAAGCAATATTCAATCTACAGTTTAGGAAACGATACTCATGAGTTGGTTTCAGAATATTATTCCGCCAAAAATTAAAAGAAAAGAAGCCGGCGAAAAGAAAATCGTACCAGAAGGCTTGTGGAGTAAATGTAGTACCTGTGAAGCTGTTTTATATTACACAGATTTGGCTAAGAATCTGAATGTTTGTCCAAAATGCGATTATCATAATCGTATTTCTGCGAGAAATCGTCTTGATTTGTTGCTTGATCCCGGTAGCCGCAATGAGATTGGTGCCGAGGTAATTGCCACTGATGCACTTAAATTCAAAGATAGTAAACGCTATGTAGATCGCTTATCGCAAGCGAAGGAAAGCACTGATGAAGATGATTCTTTGGTTGTAATGCAGGGAACCATTAAGACTGTTCCGGTAGTCGTTGCAGTGTTTGAATTTGGTTTTATGGGCGGTTCGATGGGTTCTGTTGTCGGTGAGCGTTTTGTACGCGGTGTAAAAACTTGTATAAATCAGCACTTGCCATTTATTTGTTTTAGCGCCAGCGGCGGTGCACGTATGCAGGAAGGTTTGTTTTCACTCATGCAGATGGCTAAAACAACCGCTGCGCTGACTCGGTTAAGCCATAACAAGTTACCTTTTATCTCAGTGTTGACCGATCCAACCATGGGTGGTGTTTCAGCAAGCTTTGCCTTCATCGGTGATGTCGTCATTGCCGAGCCAGGTGCACTTATCGGGTTTGCTGGTCCGCGTGTTATTGAGCAGACAGTGCGTCAAACACTTCCGGAAGGCTTCCAGCGAGCTGAATTCTTATTGCAGCACGGCGCGATTGATATGATTGTGGATCGAAGACAAATGCGCGACAAAATTGTCAATCTTTGTACGCAATTGATGCGTGTACCTGCACCCATTTCCTAAGCCCTAAGCCAAGACAGTTCATCCTTCAACACTCTGCCATTGCTAGATAAATAGTGATTCATATTACATGAATGCACCAAGTGGAGAGCCAAACTCACTCGCTGACTGGTTAACTTACCTTGAAGCGCTTCATCCCAAAACCATTGAAATGGGATTGGATCGTGTGAGTCGAGTCAAGCTGGAGCTTGGATTGGTGCCGGAATTTCCGATTATAGTGGTTGGCGGAACAAATGGTAAAGGTTCCGTGTGTGCGATGCTAGAATCGATATTGTGTTGTGCCGGTTATAAAGTAGGATGCTATACCTCACCGCATTTACTTCGCTATAACGAGCGCATTCGTATTGACAAAAAAGAGGTTGATGATGAAAGACTTTGCCGCGCATTTGCGCAAATAAATGACGCAAGGAAAAATCGCCAGATTTCCTTAACTTTTTTTGAGTTTGGCACGTTGGCTGCGATGTGTCTGTTTATGCAGAGCCGAGTTGATGTGGCAATTTTGGAAGTTGGTCTGGGCGGTCGTCTTGATGCTGTTAATATATTTGACGCGGATTGTTCAATTTTAACCAGCATTGATTTGGATCATATGGAATACCTTGGAGATACGAGGGAAAAGATAGGATTTGAGAAAGCCGCGATTTTTAGGAAAAACAAACCAGCCATCTGTGCGGAAATTAATTTGCCAGATTCTGTCAATCAGCAAGTTGAAAATATAGGCACAAATTTTTTTCAATTTGCAAAAGCATTTGGTTTTTCGAAGAAGAATACACAATGGGATTTCTGGGGACCGAAGGGTTGGCGATATTCTCTGCCTTTGCCAGCTTTGCGCGGTGAGAAACAGCTGCAAAATGCGAGTACTTGCTTGGCTGCACTGGATGCGCTAAATGAATTGTTGCCTGTCAGTATGAATGACATACGTCAAGGATTAACTGAGGCTGTCATACCAGGAAGATTTCAGGTTGTCTCAACGCAACCGATGATAATCCTGGATGTGGCGCACAATCCAGCTGCAGCTTCTGTTTTATCTGAGAATTTAGCCGCAACAAGACCGGCAGGAAATACTTATGCAGTATTTGCTATGTTGCAGGATAAAGATATTTATGGAGTTATTCAGGAATTAAAAAAAGAAATCGATTACTGGCTGGTTTCATCTACTCCTACTCCTCGCGCTGCTGCTGCAGATTATTTAATGAATGAGATTTATAAGGCCGGTATTTCAAATAGTAAGAATGTCATTTATAAGTTCCCGGATTGTGTGGCAGCTTTTGTTTTTGCCTGTGAACAAGCGACTAAAAATGATAGAATCTGCATATTCGGATCTTTCTATACGGTGGGTGACGTGTTGTGTTATTTAAACACGCTTCATAGCAAGTAATAATTGGATATTTCAAATGACTAAAAATATCAGTGAAGAAGAATTATTACTACGAAAGCGCGCGAGAAGACGCTTAGTCGGCGCTATCGTTCTAGTTCTCATTTCGGTAATTGTGTTGCCGATTATTTTTGATGAGCCAAAATCCGAGAATGAAAAACATGAAATTGCCATTAATTTGCCAGTACCCAGTAAAAGCAGCAAAAATAGTTTTGTACCCAAAGTAGATCCATCAGGCCGGGAATCTATTAATGACGTAGATGCATCACCAGAATTACAGAGTAAACCTAAGGCTACTCTGCAGAACACCGAGGAAATCATCGAAGTATCCGGCGAGCAGAAGCGCACACCGATTCCAGGCATTAAACCGAAAATTGATAAGTATCCCGTTGAAGTAAAAAATACGAATGCTACAAATATTGCAGCAGTAACCGTCGCGGCGACAACGCCTGCTACAACAACTGCGGATACGGCGAAGGGATTCGTCGTACAGCTAGGCGCATTTTCTGACCAATTGAAAGCAAAACAGCAACAGGCAAATTTAGTATCAAATGGATTTAAGGCCTATACTGAAACACTTAAAATCGATAATAATGAAGTGACACGCGTGCGTATTGGTCCTTTTATGACCCGCAGCGCTGCTGAGAATGAGTTAAAAAAGCTAAAGAAGATCGGCTTGGATGGGGTGGTGGCGCCAAGATGATTGTGAAGTTTGATGAGAATCTCGCTCCTACCTCTCTCAGCTCTTGAGTTAACTTTAATTTATAGTGCTTAATCACAAGAACCGTATAACCGTATCAATTTTAACCAATGACTGTTTTTGATTATGTTGTTTCCGGTATTTTTCTTGTATCGATAGCTCTCAGTATTATTCGAGGATTTGTTCGTGAAGCACTGTCCGTTGCTGGTTGGATAGTCGCTTTTATAGTAGCTAGCGCGTACGCATCATTTTTTGAACAATTTCTGCCTGCTGAAATAACAGGTGAAACACTCCGGATTTCTATTGCATTTGTTTTGGCATTTCTTTCAGTGTTGCTTATTACTGCCCTGGCAACAATGTTGCTGTCGGTTCTAATTAAAGGTATTGGATTAGGGTTTATTGATCGATTGCTTGGTTCTGTATTTGGCTTTATCAGAGCACTTGTTATTGTAATGTTATTGGTTCTGATCGCTGGATTAACAACGATTCCTAATCAAGTATCCTGGCAGCAAGCTGTTTTAAGCCGTCCATTGGAAGCGATTGCAATACAAATTTTACCTTGGTTGCCTAATGATCTATCAAAGCGTATCAGCTACGAAAGAAAACAAAATTCTTAATATGCTTCACTACGCTTTAACTTGTATAGTTATGATTCCATTTATTAATATTTTCAATCTACGTCTTTAAGCTGATTAGAGCAAATCTTACGGAGTATTTCTATGTGTGGAATTCTCGGCATTGTTGCAAAATCGCCAGCTAATCAATTGCTTTATGATGGTTTATTAATGCTGCAGCATCGTGGACAAGATGCAAGCGGTATAGTAACCGCACAAGGCAATACTTTTCATATGCACAAAGGCCTTGGATTGGTGCGTGATGTATTTCGTACCCGGAATATGCGAGCGTTAGCGGGTAATATCGGTATTGGCCATGTGCGTTATCCCACAGCCGGATCTGCCAATTCTTCAGCTGAGGCGCAACCTTTTTATGTGAATTCACCTTTTGGTATTGTATTGAGCCATAATGGAAATTTGACAAATGCGGAGGAACTTAGCCAGGAATTGTTTAGGGCTGACTTAAGGCATGTCAACACTAACTCAGATACTGAGGTTCTGCTGAATGTTCTCGCACACGAATTACAGGAAAGCACGCGTAATTGCCAACTTGATCCTGCCACAATCTTTACTGCTGTATCGGGCGTACATAAACGTTGCAAAGGTGCTTATGCAGTTATAGCCATGATTGCCGGATACGGGTTGTTAGCTTTCCGCGATCCCTATGGCATACGCCCGTTAGTTTTTGGTACGGTAGAGAGTGAAAACGGGCATGAATACCTGATTGCTTCAGAAAGTGTTGCTCTCGATACACTAGGCTTTAAACTGATACGCGATGTGGCGCCAGGAGAAGCTATTTTTATTGATGAAGCTGGAAATTTTTACAATAAACAATGTGCAACCAATTATTCGCTAAATCCTTGTATTTTTGAATATGTATACCTAGCTCGGCCTGATTCCGTGATCGATGGTATTTCGGTCTATGAAACACGATTGAATATGGGCGAGCATCTCGCTGAAAAGATCAGAAAATCAATGCATCATCTGGATATTGATGTGGTAATTCCGATACCTGACTCAAGCCGACCGAGTGCCTTGCAACTCGCCAATCAATTGGGGGTTAATTTTCGTGAAGGTTTTGTTAAGAATCGTTATGTTGGTCGTACCTTTATCATGCCAGGTCAACAACAACGACGTAAATCAGTGCGTCAGAAACTCAATGCAATCGGTATAGAATTCCGTGGCAAAAATGTTTTGCTGGTTGATGATTCGATTGTACGCGGCACGACAAGTCGTGAGATTGTGCAGATGGCGCGTGAGGCTGGCGCACATAAAATTTATTTTGCGTCTGCAGCCCCCCCAGTGAGATATCCCAATGTGTACGGTATAGATATGCCAACGCGCCAAGAATTAATTGCAACCGATCGCGATACAGAGGAAATTTGCCGTGAAATTGGTGCCGATTACCTGATCTATCAGGATCTGGAAGCACTTAGCCGGGCTATCTCAAAAATATCTCCCACCGTAAGAAATTTTGAGACTTCATGCTTTGATGGAAACTATATCACAGGCGATATAACAGCAGAATATTTACGCACCATTGAGTTACAACGAAATTCCAGTCAATCTTTTTTGCAAACCAGATCCAATTCACAACTTGATTTAAGTTTGGTTTTTTCTGATTANNTTATATACATGTCTGATCATTTACAACCAGAGACACTTGCACTTCATACCGGAATTCATCGTAGTCAGTTTAACGAACATTCCGAGGCAATGTATTTAACATCAAGTTTTGTCTTTGATAGTGCCGCACAGGCAGCTGCACGCTTCTCCGGGAGTGAACCGGGAAATATTTATGCCCGGTTTACCAATCCCACTGTAACCGCATTCGAAGAGAGGCTTGCGGTGCTGGAAGGTGCAGAAGCATGTATTGCAACTTCTTCAGGTATGTCAGCAATACTTGCATGTGTAATGGGATTACTCTCTGCCGGTGATCATATTGTCGCTTCGCGCAGCTTATTTGGAGCCACTGTCAATTTATTCAATAACATATTGAAGCGGTTTAATATCGATACCACGTTTGTATCGGCTACGGATGTTAATTCATGGGAAACTGCAATACGGCCTAACACCAAGCTATTTTTTCTGGAAACGCCATCCAATCCATTAACAGAGATTTCAGATATCGCTGAGTTATCAAAAGTTGCCAGAAAGGCTGGTATTTGGCTAGTTGTTGATAATTGTTTTTGTACCCCCATCCTGCAGAAACCGCTCGAATTGGGTGCAGATATTGTTATACATTCTGCAACCAAGTATTTGGATGGGCAAGGTAGGGTATTGGGGGGGGCTGTGTTAGGTAACCAGGAATTACTAATGGATGGCGGTATATATGGTTTCCTGCGCACAGCCGGACCAACACTTAGTGCATTCAATGCTTGGGTTATATTGAAAGGTCTGGAAACACTCAAAATACGTGTGGAGGCGCATGCCAGGAATGCCTTGAAAATGGCCCAGTGGCTTGAATCCACGCCGAATGTGACGCGTGTGTTTTATCCAGGATTAATGTCTCATCCG
>CXWL01007442.1_pt1 | contig 12510 bp, 9 predicted proteins | sample 590931 | NCBI WGS metagenome assembly CXWL01 (sample SAMEA3498368, study PRJEB10139) | groundwater metagenome | biome: water well; material: biofilm material | place: Germany | collected 2015-04-27
TGCCTCGCCGCCTCGTCGAGACTGCGCTCGCGGGCGTCGGCGGCGGTGGTCGGCTGCGCGTCGGCAACGTAGGTGCCGTCGCCACGGCGCACCTCGAGCAGGCCCTGGGCGACGAGCTGCTGGTACGCCTTCGACACGGTGGCCGGGTTGATCTGGAGCTCGCGTGCCAAATCGCGCACCGACGGCACGGCGCTGCCGACGGTGAGCACCCCGGACGCGACGAGATGTCGCATCCCGGCAGCGAGCTGGCTCCAGAGGGGACGTGGGTCGCTCGGGTCAATGTGTATCACTGTACCGACACAGTAGAGCGCAGGGTCGGCGTTGTCAAGGGGGAGCCGTGTGAGCTCGAACGATCGACGAGACTTCGGAACGGTCGTTGAGACGACGGTGCTACTGTGGCGTATACCGGAGCGCCGGCCTTGTCAAGAGAACAGAGAGAATGGACCTAGACTTTCGCGCCCTCTTCGAGTCTGCGCCGGGTCTGTACTTGGTGCTCACGCCCGATCTCTCGATCGTGGCGGTGAGTGACGCCTATCTGGCGGCGACGATGACCCGCCGAGAGGAGATCCTGGGACGGGGCCTCTTTGAAGTGTTCCCAGACAACCCCGATGAAGCGGGCGCCACGGGCGTCAGCAACCTGCGGGCCTCGCTGTCGCGAGTCCTCGCAAACCGCGCCGCTGACGCGATGGCGTTGCAGAAGTACGACATTCGGCGCCCGGCATCCGAAGGCGGAGGCTTTGAGGAGCGATATTGGAGCCCAGTCAACTCTCCAGTTCTCGTCGCGGGCGAGGTGGCCTACATCATCCACCGCGTCGAGGACGCTACCGAGTTCGTCCGCCTCACGGAGGAGCGCCAGCACGCGGGCCAACTGACTGAGGAGCTGCGGGTTCGGACGCAGCAGATGGAGGCGGAGGTCTTCCTGCGGGCACGGCAGGTCCAGCAGGCCAACGCCGCTCTCGAGCTTGCCAACCAAGGGCTCGAGGAGCGGGTGCGCGAGCGAACCGCAGATCTCGAACGGGCCAATCAGGTGCTCAGCGACAGCGAGGCGCGTTTCAGATTGATGGTCGATGGCGTTACCGACTACGCCATCTTCATGCTCGACGTCGCCGGCCGTGTGGTCAGTTGGAATGCCGGGGCCGAGCGCCTCAAGGGCTATACGGCCGAGGAGATCATCGGCCAGGACAGCGCACGGTTCTACCTGGATGAGGATGTCGTCCTCGGGTCGCCGGCTTCGGAGCTCCAGGCCGCACAGCACGAGGGATGTTGCGAGAGACAGGGCTGGCGGGTACGCCGCGACGGCTCGCGGTTCTGGGCCAGTGTGACGACGACGGCCCTGCACGACGACTCGGGGAGTCTGCACGGGTTCTCCAAGATCACCCGCGACCTGACCCAGCAGCGACTGGCCGAGGAGGCCATCCGTGAGAGCGAGCAGCGGTACCACCGTTTGCTCGACGACATGCTCGAGTCCGCCCAAATCCTGGGCTTCGACTGGCGTTACCTCTACCTGAATGACGCGGCAGCTCGCAGCGGCCACCAGCCAAAGGCCGAGATGCTCGGTCGGACCGTGATGGAGCGCTTCCCGGGGTTCGAGACCACCGAGATGTACCGTGTCCTTCGCTCCTGCATGGAGCTGCGCGAGGCGCGGCGCGCTGAGTTCGCGTTCACCTACCCAGAGGGTGGCACCGCGTGGTTCGACTTCAGTATCCAGCCGGTGCCGGAAGGGCTGTTCATTCTCTCGCTCGACATCACCGAGCGAAAGCTGGCGGAAGAAGGCCTGCGCCGTTCGAACGTCGAGCTCGAAGAGCGCGTGCAGGAACGCACGCGGGAGCTTGCGGCGACCAACCAGGAGCTCGAGGCTTTCAGCTACTCCGTTTCGCACGACCTGCGCGCCCCGCTGCGAAGTGTCGACGGCTTCAGCCAGGTGCTGCTCGAAGATCATGCTGGCCAGCTCGACGCCGAGGGTCGCGCCCATCTTGCTCGGATCCGGGCCGCCGCCCAGCGCATGGGCGGCCTGATCGACGACATGCTCGTGTTGTCACGGATCGCCCGTGCTGACATGAAGCGGGAGGACGTCAACCTCTCGTCCTTGGCTGACCAGATCGTGCAGGAGCTGGCGCGTCGGGAGCCCGACCGCGCCGTGGCGGTGGACATCGAGGCTGGTCTCATCGCGCCCGGAGATCCGAACCTGCTCCGCATCGCTCTCGACAACCTCCTTGGCAACGCCTGGAAGTTCACGCGGCGATGCGCCGAGGGGAGGATCTGGTTTGGGGCGAACGAGCTCGCTGGCGTCACTTCGTACTACGTGCGGGACAACGGCGTCGGCTTCGACATGTCGTACGCGGACAAGCTCTTCGCGCCCTTCCAGCGTCTGCATTCTCCCCACGAGTTCGAGGGCACTGGGATCGGGCTCGCGACGGTGGCGCGGGTCGTCCGCCGACACGGGGGAGACGTTTCGGCGGAGGCGGTGGTCGGGCAGGGGGCAACGATTCGTTTTACCTTGGAGCGAGGCCCGCTCGAGTCGGATGTGGAGGCGGAGACATGCGTCGACCTGGCGTGATCCTGCTCGTCGAAGACAATCCGGACGATGTGATCTTGACCCTGCGGGCGTTCAAGAAGAACAACATCGCCAACGAAGTGGTGGTGGCTCGCGACGGCGTGGAGGCCCTTGACTACCTCTTCGCGACCGGCCCGCACGATGGCCGGGATGCTCGGCAGCTGCCCCAGGTCGTCCTTTTGGACCTCAAATTGCCGCGAATTGATGGCATCGAGGTGCTGCGGCGGATCCGCGCCGATCCCGCGACACGGGTGGTCCCGGTGGTCGTCCTCACATCGTCAAGAGAAGAGCACGACCTGGTCGATTCCTATCGGCTGGGGGCCAATAGCTACGTGCGCAAGCCCGTGGACTTCCTCGAGTTCGTCGAGGCGGCTCGGCAGCTGGGCCTGTATTGGTTGGTTCTGAACGAGGCCCCGCCCGCATCAATGGAGGCGTAATGGCTACCCCGCTGCGCGTACTCGTGGTCGAGGACTGCGAGGACGACGCCTTGCTCGTGACCCGCGAGCTCAAGCGCGGAGGCTTCGAACCCTATTGGGAGCGTGTCGAGACCCGCGAGGCAATGGCAGAGGCCCTGGAGCGCGGCGCCTGGGACCTCATCATCTCGGACTTCCGCATGCCGAGCTTCACCGCGGCGGACGCCCTTGCGCTCTATCTCGGCCGTGGGCTCGAAGCCCCGTTCATCCTGGTATCGGGCACGATTGGCGAGGAGCAGGCCGTCGTCTCGCTCAAGGCCGGAGCCCACGACTTCATCCTCAAGGACCGATTGACTCGACTATGCCCAGCGGTGGAGCGCGAGCTTCGCGAGGCGGAGAATCGACGGGCGCGCCGCCAGGCGGAAGCGGAGCGGGAGGCGTCTCGAGCGGCTCTCGCGCGGAGTGAGGAGCGATTCGCGCGCTTGATCGAGCTTGCGCCGGACGCCATGGTCATCAGCCGTTCCAGTGGCGAGATCGTCCTGATCAACGCGGCAGCGGAACGGCTGTTCGGCTATCGCCGTGAGGAGCTGCTGGGTCGGCCGGTCGAGGACCTATTCGCTGAGAACATCCGCGACGGTCGTCGGGGGCTCCGCGCGAACGATCTCTCGAATCCCCAGGTGCGCGTCTTGGCGCCGGGCCAGGAACTTTTCGGACGTCGCAAGGACGGCACCGAGTTCGCCGTCGAGGTTGCTCTCAGTCCGCTCGATACCGATGACGGTGCCTTGGTGTCGAGCGCAATCCGCGATGTCAGCGGTCGGCGGGAACTGGAGGCAAGCCTCCGCGCCAGCGCGGAAGCGCTGCGCTTGAACGCGCTGCGGCTCAGCGTTGCCCTCTCTGCCATTGACATGGCCGTCTTCAGCCAGAGCTGTGACCTAGTTTACGAGTGGATCTTCCGTCCTCAGCTGGGTTTCCTGCCAGCTGACGTCGTCGGCAGGTCGGATGCCGACCTTCTGCCTGCGGAGGCTGCCCGCCAGACGACCGAGCTCAAGCGCAGGGCCATCGAAACCGGCGCCGCCGCGCACGGCGAGGTGAGCGTCACTCGGGGTGAGGTCACGCGCCACTACGACGTCGTCGTCGAGCCGGTTCGTGACCCGAGCGGCCGGGTCACCGGGATCACGGGCGCGTCTTTGGACATCACGGCGCGCAAGCAGGCCGAGGAAGCAATTCTCAAGGAGAGCGCCTTCTCAGAGGCCCTCCTCGACAGCTTGCCGGGGGTTTTTGCGCTCTTCGATGAGAGCGGACGGGTCCTGCGCTGGAACCGGGCGCTCGAGAGCATTTCCGGCTACGGGCCGGAAGAAATCGCCGTCATGCGCCCTGTCGCCTTCGTCGCTGAAGAAGACAGGGGCTCAATCGAGCAGCAGCGGGAGCGAGTCTTCGAAAGCGGCGCGGCCGATGCTGAAGCGCTGCTGCTCTCGAAGGATGGGACCAAGACGCCTTACTTCTTCGTCGGCGTGCGGATTGTCGTCGATGCCGCGCCTTGCTGCATCGTCACCGGGATCGACATCTCAGCCCGCAGGCAGCTCGAAGCGCAGCTCAGGCAGGCTCAGAAGATCGAGGCGATCGGCCGCTTGGCGGGGGGTGTTGCGCACGACTTCAACAACATCCTTGGCGTGATCATGGGCTACGGAGAGCTGGCTCAGCGCGAGCTCGGCTCCGGTCATCCCGTCCGTGAACGCGTGGACCTGATGTTGAAGGCGGCGACCCGTGCAGCCGGCCTGACTCGGCAGCTCCTGGCCTTCAGCCGCAAGCAGGTTCTGCAGCCGAAGCTACTCGACCTGAATGCGGTTGTCGGAGACACCAACAGATTGCTCAGCCGGCTGATCGGCGAGGACGTCACGGTCGTTGTCCGCTGCGCCGGGGGCCTGGGCACCGTGAAGGCGGATCCCGGGCAGGTCGAGCAGATCATCATGAATCTGGCGGTGAACGCGCGCGATGCGATGGCGAAGGGCGGGACGTTGACGCTCGAGACGGCCAACGTCGACCTCGATGTTGGCTACGCCGCCCTTCATCCCGCCGTCACCCCAGGGCGGTACGTGATGCTCGCGATCTCGGACACGGGCGTCGGGATGGACCAGGCGACCCAGGCCAGAGTCTTTGAGCCCTTCTTCACGACCAAGCCCGAGGGCGAGGGAACCGGCCTCGGCTTGGCCACGGTTTACGGGATCGTCAAGCAAAGCGGCGGGAGCGTCTGGCTCTACAGCGAGCTTGGCCACGGATCGACCTTCAAGGTCTACCTGCCGCGGGTCGAGGAGCCACCCGAGGCGAATGGCCGTGAGGCGACTCCGGCTGCGCCTGGGGGCCAGGAGACGATCTTGCTCGTCGAGGACACCGAGATGTTGCGTGAGGTGATCCGCGAGGCCCTGGAGCAGATCGGCTACACCGTCATGACGGCCTCGAATGGCGAGGAGGCCTTGGCCTTGGTTCGTCAGCCAGGTTTGCTCATCGACCTGCTCATCACTGACGTCGTGATGCCGAAGCTCGGTGGCGGGGATCTTGGCCGGCTCGTTACGGTCCTCAGGCCTGGAATCCGGGTGCTCTTCATGTCGGGCTACACCCACGGCGCGATCGCCCAACTTGGCGTGCTGGGCGCCGGAGCGGCGCTGCTGGAGAAGCCATTCACAGCGTCCAAGCTGGCTCTCGCCGTGCGTGAAGTTCTTGATCGGGCCGTGGACTGAGGGCCGATCGCTGTTGGTCCGCACGCAGAAGGCGGTCCCGGCTCCGGAGGCGCCTGCCTCGCCGGCGAGGCAACGGCGGCTCCGCCGCGGTCGTTCCGCGGCGGTCGGGAGGTCGGCTGAGGCGTGCTTTGGCCGCCTCGTCGCCCCGCCGTCGTCGCTCGAGCAAGCGCGTTGACAGCCCTGGTCGGCCGGCGTAGCCTGCTCGAGTCGAATGGGAGCTGGCATGGAGCACGAGGTTCTTCGCGCGATCGTAGGCGAGCTGGCGGAGCAGGTTCGCCAGGAGATCAAGCAGTCGAGCGCCGATTCGCGCAGCCATGCGGAGGCCTTGGCGCAGCAGGTGAGCGCGGATTCTCGCAGCCACACCGAAGGCCTCGTCCAGCAGTCGAGCGCAGAGTTGCGGAGCCTCATCCAGCAGGTGAGCGCGGATTCTCGCAGCCACACCGAAGGCCTCGTCCAGCAGTCGAGCGCAGAGTTGCGGAGCCTCATCCAGCAGGCGAGCGCGGATTCTCGCAGCCACACCGAGAGCCTCGTCCAGCAGTCGAGCGCAGAGTTGCGGAGCCTCATCCAGCAGGTGAGGGTGGAGTCGCGCAGCCACACGGAGAACCTGGTCCAGGAGGCGAGGAGCCACGCGGAGCGCCTGGCTGCGGAGACGCGCCGTCATTTCGACGTCGTTGCGGAGGGCCTCCGTCATGACCTGCGGACGGTTGCGGAAGGCGTGGTGGCGAACACCACGGCGATCGCTGGCCTGCGAACGGAAGTGGTCCACGAGCTCTCCGAGGTTCGCTCGATGATTCGGCTCTCCTATTCGGAGCTCGACCGTCGGCTGCGGTCGCTCGAGGATGGGCACGCGACCCTGCAGGCGCGGATGGAGCGACTCGAGGCAGGGCGGGCACACTGAGGGCGCCCCTGCCGGCGCCCCTGCCCTGCTCGGGCCGGGTAGGCGTTGGCGATCTTTGGCCCTGAGGTGGGGCAGCAGCTTGACCGCGCCGCCCAGCCAATCCTGGGCGATGCAGCTGGTTTCGACGTACGTGGGGTCCCACAGCGAACGCGGCCCTTGCACGCGTGCGGCGACCACGGCCGGTGAGGTGTCCCCCTCGGTGACGCGCGCGCCGGCGAACGGCAGGCGGCACGGCGCCGTGAGCTACGATGGATGCCTCCCCCGCGACGACTCCCGAGGTAGGCCACCATCTTGCTGCGACAGTCCGATCGACGTGCGTAACTCCATCGCGGCGGAGTGCCGTCTGGACCCCCTGCACGCGACGCGGGAGAGCTCGCGCCGGGACGTTGGCGCCGGCGTCCTGTTGGCGCTTCTGTGCTTCGTGATCTACAACGCCAACCTGCGTGGCATTGGCGCCGGCGACTCCCTGCCGGCGCGTTACCTGCCGTTCGGCATCTGGCATCACGGCAGCCTGCTGCTCGACCCGATCCGCGACAGCGTGAGCGAGAGCACGCTCCGTCCCTACTGGATCATTGTCGGGCGCAACGGTCACGCGATCTCGCCCTACCCGGTGGTGGTGCCCCTGCTCGTCGCGCCGCTCTATCTGCCGGCGGTGGCCTATTTGGAGCTGCAGGGTTGGACCGAATGGCGCCTGCAGCGCGTTGCGATCGTCATGGAGAAGCTCACCGCGTCGCTGCTGGCGGCGTTGGCGGTGGGCCTCTTCTATCTCCTGCTGCGACGGCGAGCGCCGCCGCTCGACGCGACCATCCTGACGCTGGTGTTCGGGCTCGGCACGAACACCTGGATGATCGGCAGCCAGGCCCTCTGGCAACACGGCGTGGCCGAGCTCCTGTTGGTCGGCGCGCTGCTCCTGCTCACCGGCCGGTGCACGACGGCGAGCGCCGGTTGCCTGGGGGCAGTGCTCGCGCTGATCGTGTGCGCGCGTCCGCCCGACGCCCTCCTGGCGGCACCGCTCGGCCTCTACGCGCTGCGCTGGGCGGGCCGGAAGGCCTGGTGGATCGCCGCCGGCGCCGTGGCGCCCCTCGCGCTGACCCTGATCTACAACTTCGTCGCGGCGGGAAATGTGCTCGGGGGGTATGGCATCCCGAAGCGTGGTGGCTTCTTTCGCTTCGGGCTGCTCGCCGGCGTGGCCGGGATGCTCTTCAGCCCCGCTCGCGGGTTGTTCGTCTTCTCGCCAGTCCTGCTCTTCGTTCCCGCGGCGATCCGACGTGGCCTGCGCGACCCCGGGGCTCGTGCCTTGACTCTGGCGGTCAGCGTCGGTGCTCTCGCTCAGTTGCTGTTCTACGCCAAGGCCGACTGGCGGGCTGGGCATAGCTGGGGACCTCGGTGGCTGACCGATCTCCTGCCCTTGCTGGTGTGGCTGCTCCCGCCCGCACTCGCCGCCCTGCGCGGCTTCGGTCGCGCAGCCTTCGTGTCGGTCGCGCTCGTGTCCGTCGCGGTGCAGGGCGTGGGAGCCTTCTGGTACACCGGCGCGAGCGAGCCTGCGATCTTCGCGGGAGCGGCCGGGCCCGACGAGCTGCGCGGGGCCTGGCAGCCGCGGAATTCGCCGATCCTTGCCGAGCTCCGCCACCCAGTGGCGCGGCCCGACCCGGCCTTCTTGCCCTGGCGGCAGCTGGCGGTGCGGGGTACCCTGGATCGAGTGGTGGCCGACGGCGCCGCCGGCGGCGTGCCGGGCGAGACCGTGACGGCGGGTGCGCGGCTGGTTCTCGAAGGCTGGGCGTTGGCGGGGGAGCGGGCACCGGCCGCCGTCCACGCGACCATCGACGGCAGGCTCCGGGGCGGCACCGTTTCCTTCGTCGACCGTGCCGACGTGAAGGCCGCCCTGCATACGGCCGAACCGACCGGCTGGCTGGTTGCCGTCGACACCCAGGGCCTCGCTTCCGGCAGGCACAATCTCGTCGTTCGCGCGCTGCTGCGTGACAGCACGCTGGCGATTCCGTTCGCGTGGCGCGAGATCGTGGTCGTCGCCGCTGAGCAGGAAGCGGTCGTTCCGCCGGCCGCGGGCACCGCCGACCCACCGGGCGACCCGCTCGCCGCCGCCGCTCGCCGGGCGGCGGGGTTGTTGCGGTCCCACCAGCAGCCGGCCGGCTTCTGGCTCACCTCCTACACCGGGGCGCCACGTTTCGGGACGGACGGCGTCGAGGCGCCCCATCCGGAAATGAACACCTTTCTGACCGCCTCGATGGTTGACTTCCTCGCGCCCGTGGCTGCCAGGACGGATCTCGGAGCGACCCTGGCTGCGGCGCGTGCCCACCTGCGCGCGCAGATCGAGGGTAGCGGGCTCGTGCGCTACCACGGGCTGCCCGACGGGGCGACGATCGGGACTCTCGGCTGCCGCATCACGCCGGACACCGACGACACGGCGCTGGTCTGGCGTCTCGCGGCGGGGGATCCCGCGTTGTTGCCGCAGGCCCTCGCGATGCTCGCCAGCTACCGCACCGACGAAGGCCTCTATCGGACGTGGCTGGCGTCGCCCGACCGGTATGAGTGCATCGACCCGGGACGTGACCCGAACCCTCCCGACGTCGGCATCCAGATGAACGTCTACCTGTTCCTGGCGGCGACCGACCCGCCCGCTGCGCACGCCCTCTGTCGCGCCTTGGGCTCGGCGATCGAGCAGGATCGCCGCTGGGTGTACTACGACCTGGCGCCCCTGTTGCCGCTGCTCCGGCAAGTCGATCTGCAACGGGCTGGCTGTTCGCTGCACTTGCCTGCCGCCAGACTGGCGACGACCGTGGCTGGCCAGGACGTCTGGCTCGCGGTCGCCAAGGCGCTCACGGCGGTGGGCACGGACGGGCCCGCCGCCACGTCGGCGACGCGCGAGCTTCTGCGCCGCATCGCCGCCGATGACTTCGCGCTGGTCCGCCAGGATCCGCCGTTGCTGTACCACAACGACCTTTCCGCCAGCGTCCGACGGTTCTATTGGTCGGAGGATTTCGGCTACGTGCTCTGGCTCAGGTTGGCGCTTGACGAGGGTCGCTAGCGTCCAGATGGCGCTCGGCAGAATTCGAGCCTACGCCGCCTGGATGCGCTACGGCGACATCCTGGCGCTGCAGGGTGCGCCGTTGCTCGGTGCCGTCTTTGCCATGGGGCAGGCGACGGTGGCACGAGTCGGCGGGCTGCTCGTCCTCGCGCTCGCCAACTTGCTGCTCGTGGCCCACATCTTCGTGATCAACGACTGGGCGGGCGTCGACGCCGACCTCAACGACAGCAACAAGCGGGCCGATGTCTTCGCGGCGCGGGGCCTCAGCCGTCGCGGCATCCGTCGACTGTGGGTTGGGCTCCTGGCGGCGAGCCTTGGCCTCTTCGTACTTCTCGGTCCGCGCCCCTTGCTGTTCGCGGTGGCTATCTTCATCCTCAGTGCTCTCTACTCGCGACCGCGATCGCCGCTGAAAGGCGTTCCAATCCTGAGCTCGATGCTGCACCTTGGGGGCGGGATGCTGCACTTTCTGCTCGGTGTCTCGCTTTTTGGGGAGGTCGACTGGCCGGCCATCGGCTTCGCTGTCTTCTGCGGGCTCACCTTCGCGGCCGGACACCTGAACCAGGAGGTGCGGGATTTCGCGGGCGACCGCGACAACCGCATCACCACGAATGCGGTGGCCTTTGGCAAACGTCGCACCTTCGTCGCTGGACTGGCGCTCTTCACCGCGGCATACGCTCAGTTGCTCGTGCTGGCGGAGATCGGCGTCATTCCCCGCTGGCTGGCGTTCCTCGGTTGCCTCTTCCCCCTGCACGTTTACTGGTCGTGGAGAGCCTGGGCCGAGGACCTGAGCTTCGAGGGCATCTGCCGACTCCAGGCCCGCTATCGCGTGCTCTTTGCCGTCGTCGGAGCGACGATCCTGTCGAGCCTCCTGGTCTCCGCCACCCGGGGCATCGTTTGCATAGCGTTAGGGACTCCGTGACGGATTCCTGACGCGGGCGCCCGTCAGGTCGCCGCGCGTACGATCAGCAACAACCCGGCGCCGACGGCGACCACGCCGACGGCTCGCGCCACGCGGCCGCCGGCCGGTGCCAGACGTTCGAGGGTGATCGCGGTAGCGACGACGGCCATCGCCTGCAGGTCCATGACCCCAACGACCATGAGCACTGCCGTCGGGCCGGCGCAGCAATAGCAACAGTCGAGACCGAGACGCAATCCGTGTCGCCAGGCGGCGCCGGCGTCGGCCGACATCCGTCGGCTATGCCCGGAGGTCTGGCGGCAGCAGGCGAGGCACCTGGCCTTCCAAGCGGTGAGCTGGACGCACCCGGCCAACAGGACTACGACGCCGACGGCGAGCGGCACTGTGTGCGCCAGGGCCGGTTGCCGCATCGCGACCGCTGCCAGAACGACGCCGAGCGGAAAGACGGCCGCTCCGCACGCCGTCCAGACCAGGAAGTAGCCGGCGCCTACGAGGGCGGTCAGTCGGCCGAGCCGCGGCGCGCCCGTGCGGCCCACGGCCTGCCGATAGCGCCACAGCGCTGGCAGGAGCGAAGGCAGCATCATGGCCAACATCATGACGACCCACATGCCGAGGAAGGTGGCCGCGGCGGCGGGCCAGGTCTGCCCGGGCATCCGCATCCACGCCATCGACATCCGCCACCCCCCGGGCATCGGCATCTCGCCCATCGCCGACATCGACCTGCACCACACCGTGGTCGCCGTCGCGCTCGCCGCGAAGAGCAGCGCGGCAACGAAGAGAAAGGCCCGGTCGGCCGCTCTGGAGGCCGACCGGATTGACGAGTGACTGGTCATCTGCCCGCTTGATACTCGTCGTGCCGGCGCCACCAGACGCCGGTTTCGTTACGTCCCCTGGGGGCGCGATCGAGCCATGGATACATGCCCCAGATGCCGTCCAGCCCGCGTGCGAACGTCGAATACGTGTGGTAGACGACGCCGTCCTCGAGCACGAAGGCGCTCAGGCCGGGGCGCTCTCGGGTGTAGGTGGCGGCGTCGGTTCCGGTCATCGCCGCGATCTCACCGACCAGTCCCTCGTTGCCGCGGAGCTGCCATACGCCCTCGCGCCGATAGTTGTATTCGATGTTGCCGCCACGCTGTTGCTCGGCGGTGAACCGAACATTGAAGTCGCGGTTGAAGTTGCTGGCGAAGGCGGATGCCCAGGGAAAGGTCCAGCCCATGCGTTCCCGATACGCCAGCAGCTTGGCGAGCGGTGCGCTCGACACCGCGGAGAGCGTCACGTCGTGGTTGGCGAGATGGACGGCGATGCCGTCGAACCCGTCGGCAATCGCCGAGCAGGACGGACAGCCGGCCGTGTAGTCGGGCCCGAACATGAAGTGGTAGATCAGCAGCTGCGAACGGCCCGCGAAGAGGCCGGCCAGGGAGGTGCTTCCCGCCGCTGTCTCGAAACGGTATTCCTCGTCGATTCGCACCCACGGCAGCTCCTGCCGCCGCCGCGCCAGCGCGTCGCTCTGTCGCGTCAGATCCTTTTCTGCCGCCAGGAGCGCCAGTCGCGCTGCGAGCCATTCCTCGCGGGTTCCGATGGTGTGCGTCGTCATGTCTTCATCTCCGTTGTGAAACGTGGTCCGTGATCTTTCGTTGCCTTGTCCCGGTGCTCACCAGGTGCCGCGAGCCGTCGGTGACGGAGATAGTCTTGCCGCCGGGCAGGGGGGAGTGGGAGTGACAAGTTTGGCGGGATTCCGATGGACGCACTGATCGCTGCCGCGGCGCGTGCTCTGGCGGCGGGTGATCCCCTCGGCGCGTTGAAACGCGTTGCCTTGCGCGACGACGCACCGGCGCTCGCGCTGCGCGGCGTCGCCATGGCGCAGCTTGGCGATCTCGCCCGGGCGAAGGCGGCGCTTCATCACCTTGTGTGGGTAATCGAGAGCGAATCCGGGTAGAGAGCCAGGCCCCCG
>CXWL01019127.1_pt1 | contig 12510 bp, 8 predicted proteins | sample 590931 | NCBI WGS metagenome assembly CXWL01 (sample SAMEA3498368, study PRJEB10139) | groundwater metagenome | biome: water well; material: biofilm material | place: Germany | collected 2015-04-27
GTCAGGCGACCGTCGTTGGGGAATCGCACCACGCGGTCGATGCGCTGCACCCCCTCGAAGCGGGGCGCGAGGGCGATCCCCTGGAGCGCCGCGCGCACGGTCTCGGCAAGCAGCGTGCGCGGCACGTCGAGACGACGCAGGGCGTCCTCGTCGGGGACGATGCGCCACGCGGGCAGCGGCGAGCCGGAGTCGGGGGTCACCGAGACCACACCGGCGAGCTCCGCCAGCTCGCGACGGATCTCCGCCTCACGAACGCGCAGCGGCTCGAGGTCGGCGGCATAGAGCTCGACCTCGATGTCGGCCGGGCTGCCGCCGATCCCCTCGGCGATGCGCATTCCCATCGGCGTCGTCACCTCGACGCCGAACGGCGCGCGCTCCCCCATCTCCTCGATCTCGGCACCGAGCGCCGCGGCGTCAGCGCCCGGGTCGAGGACGATCAGAACGTCCGAGATCGAGTGCGGCATCGGGTCCTCGGTGACCTCGCCGCGGCCGGTGCGGCGATAGACCGATTTGACGCCCGGCAGCGCCGCGAGGTCGGACTCGAAGGTGAAGTTGGCCTCGTCGACCGCGGTGACGCTGGCATCCGAGGGCAGCAGGGTCTGCACCATCACCGCCCCCTCGTCGAGTGCGGGCAGGAACTCGGTGCCGAGCCGGGTCGCCAGCCAGAAGGACGGCAGGGCGATGGCGAGGGCCAGGATCTGGACGGTGAGGCCGTGGCGCAGGGCCCAGTCGAGCGCCGGGCGGTACAGCCGCTTGAGCTCGCTGACGAGCCGCGGCTCGGCCAGCGACGTGCCGGCCGGCAGGAAGCGGTCGACCAGCACCGGCACCAGGGTGAACGACAGCGCGAGGCTGATCGTCATCGCCGAGGCCACCGCCACCGCGAGCGGCGCGTAGAGCCGACCGGCGACGCCGGGCAACGCCAGGAGCGGCACGAAGACCGCGAGAATGACCGCCACCGCGATGACGATCGGCACCGCCACCTCCGCCGCCGCGGCGGCGAGGACCGTCCGACGCTCGCCAGGGTCGGCGGCCTCGCGCGGTCGCGTCGCCAGGCGATGGACCAGGTTCTCGACCATGATCACACCGGCGTCGACGAGCAGGCCGACGGCGATCGCCAGGCCGCCCAGGGTCATGGCGTTCAAGCCGTGGCCGAGAAGCGTCAAGGGGATCGCGGCGCCGAGGGTCGACAGCGGCAGGATGGCGAGAACGACGGCCGCGCCGCGCAGGCTGCCGAGCAGCAGGACGAGGACCAGCGCGACGAAGGCGGCGCCGGCGAGCAACGCCGTCGTCACTCCCGACAGGGCGTGGTCGACGAGCGCACCCTGATCGTAGAAGAGACTCAGCTTCATGCCGGCGGGCAACGTGCGCGTGAGCTCTGGCAGCAGCTCGCGGACCCGGCGGGCGGTCGCCAGCGTCTCCGCTCCCGGCTGCTTGACCACTCGCATCGACACCGCTTCGAAACCGCCGAAGCGGGCGAGGCCGAGACGGAAGCCCGGCGCCTCGCGAACGTCGGCCAGGTCGCCGAGCTGCACCAGCCCGTGGGCGGTGTGTACCGGCAAGTGCCGCAGCGATTCACTGGTCGCCGCCAGGGTGGCGACGCTCACCAGCCACATCTTGTCGCGCACCTCGAGAAGCCCCGCGCCGGCGTCGCGCTCGCTGCCGTCGAGGGCCTCGAGCACCTGGGCGAGCGAGGCCCCCGCCAGGCGCAGCCGCTCGGGCACCAGGCTGATCTCGACCGTGCGCTCGGCGCCGCCCAGGGACTCGATCCGCGCCACCCCCGGCACCGACTGCAGGCGGGGGACGAGGACCCGTACCGCGTGATCCCGGAGCACCATCGGGTCGATCGCGGGCCCCTCGAGCACCAGCTCCTGGATCTCCTGCAGGCGCCCGGCCGCGCTGGTCAAGAGCGGCGCGCTGGTGCCCTCCGGAAAGTCGCCCACGAGGCTCGCCAGCTTCTCGCCCACCAGCTGACGCGAGCGCCAGGGATCGCTGTCGCCGTCGAACGCAATGACGATCTGCGCCACTCCCGGTTGGAGCGTCGAGGTGACGCGCTGGACCCCGGGCAAGCCGAGCATCGCCAGCTCGACGGGCTGCGCGATCGCCAGCTCGACCTCCGGGGCGGATCGACCGGGGCTCTGGATCAGCAGCTGGAGCGTCGGCAGCGTGAGGTCGGGAAAGAGATCGCGCCGCAGGTTGCCGTAGGCCAGGAAGCCGGCGACACCGAACACCAGCGACAGGCCGATGACCCAGGCGCGGCGTGGCAGTACCGCCGCGAACCAGCGAAAGGCGGCCGACGGCTGGCCGCCGAGAGCGTCGACGAGATGGGTATCCGGCGGCCGCTCAGTGCGCATGGGCTTCGCCTCCACCCCGGCGCTTCATCCACAGCGGGCGCAGCAGATAGGCGCCCGCCGTCGCCACCTCCATCCCCGGCTCGATGCCGGCGAGGACGAGCACGTCGCCACCAAGCTCGGCGCCGCGCCGCACCCGACGGAAGACCACCTCCTCGCCCTCCTTGACGAACACGCCCCAATCGCCCTCGACGATCTGTAGCGCCTCCTGCGGCAACACCAGGCCGCGCGCGAACGGCACCCGCACCTCGAGCGGCGTGCCGGGAGACGGGAACGGCCCGGCGTCGAGCCGCAGCAGATAGGGATAGCGACGGGTCTCGGCGGTCAGACCAGCCGGCAGACCCTCGACCAGTGCCTGCCAGCGGGTGCCGTCTCCACGCCGCACCTCGGCCCGCGCGCCGGCCACCCAGTCGGCGGGCTCCGGCGGCGCCAACTCGACCCGCACGCGCGTCGCCGCGCGGTCGCGAATGGTCGCCAGCGCCGTCCCCGCCTCGACGCCCTGACCGAGGGCGACGTCCCAGCGTTCGAGCGTGCCCGCGGCCGGCGCGGTCAAGCGGAGGGTACCGGCGAACCCCTCGGGCACCACGCCCCGCGCCGCCAGGGACTGCCGCGCGGCCTCGGCCTCCGCCGTCGCCCTCGCCACCGCCGCCTCCGCCGCCTCGACCTCACGGGGCGAGGTCGCGCTCGCGACGAGCAGTGCCCGCTCGCGCTCGGCGTCGACGCCGGCCCGCTGCTCCTCGACGCGGGCGGTGCGATAGCGCGCCACCAGGTCGGCGATCTCGGCGCTGGCGAGCTCCGCAACCGCCTCGCCGGAGCGCACGTCGGCGCCCGATCGCACCAGCAACCTGCGCACCATTCCGGCCGCCGGCGCGGTCACCATCGCCACCGACGCGGTGTCCGAGACCGCTTCCGCCGGCGCCCAGAATCCCTCCTCCTGCGGCTCGCCAACGCGGGTGAAGGCCAGCCCCCGCAGGTCGGCCAGCGGCAGGCGCACCTCTTCGGCCGCCGCAGGGTGCTCGAGTGCCGCGTGCTCGGTTGCATTCGGCTCCCCATGCTCGGCCGTGGCGCCGTGTTCGTCCTCGGCATGGTCGCCGGCGGGGCGCCTGGCGCAGGCGGAAACGGTCAGGCAGATCGCCACGCAGGCACTCAGACACCGCCACCAGCTCGGGCTCTTGCCGCTCATCGCGGGTTCTCCAGGGTCAAGGCGTTGATCTCGAAGGTGGCGCGCAGGCGGGCGGCGCGAGCGGCGAGGGCGGTGGCGAGCGAGCCCACCAGCTGACGACGGAGCGGCAGCACGGAGGACGGGCGGTCCTTGCCGGCGGTCACCCGCGCGCCGAGCGCAGCCAGCGCGCGGTCGACCTCGTCGGGGTCGAGACCTGCGCCGGCGGCGAGGCCGTCAGCAAGCTCGCGGGCGCCGGCGAGGCGCCCGGCCAGCCGCGCCAGCTCGACCTCGGTCCGGCGTGCCGCGAGCGCCATGGCGCCCGCGAGCGCCGCGGCGCGCGCCGCAGTCTCGCCCGAGAGCGGCAGACGGTAGCCGACGCCGAAGCGCGCCACGTCCTCCTCGCCCTCTCGCGCCAGGGTGGCGCCAAGCGACCAGCGGCTTCCCGCCCGCGCCACCTCGAGGGCGAGCAGGGCGCGGTCGAGCGCGTCGCGGCTGCGCACCGCCCTCGCCAGCACAGAGCTCTCTCCGCCACTGGCTGCCGAGGGCTCCGCGCTAGCTGGCTCCAGGAGAACGAGTGGCCCGTCGCCGACGTCGGCGCGACTGCGCAGCTCGGCCCAGGCGACCTCGCGACGCTCGCGCGCCACACCCAGATCCAGACGGGCGGCCTCGGCCTCTGCCGCCACCAGCGCGGTCTCGTACGATGCTTCGGCGCCGAGGGCTACCCGTGCCTCGACGGTGGCGAGCCAGCTCGCGACGGCGTCGAGCTCGCGCCGGGCGAGCCCGAGCGCCTGGTCCGCCTGCCAGGCGTCGACGTAGGCGAGCCCGAGTGCCAGCTCGGCCTCGACGTCAGCCGCCGCGGTGAGGTCCCGGCGCGCTGCTTCGTAGGCCGCGACCGCCGACCGCCGGGCCTGGCGGTCGGCGGCAAGCGGCAGGTCGACACCGACGGTGAGGTCGGCATCCTGACCGTCCGGAGTCCGCCGGGGGCCGGCCTCGGCGGTCAGCTCGGCGCCATCGAGGAGCAGGCCACGCGATCGCGCGAGCTCGCGCGCCGTCGCGGTCAGCTCGGCGTCGACGGCCAGCCGCTCGGGTGATGGCCCGGCGCGACGGATGGCCGTCGCAAGGTCGAGGAGCGCAGGATCGGGCACCGGCGGCGCGGCAGCGACGACCCAAGCCGTGAAGGTCACGAGCAACATGAAGTCCTCCCACAACGTCGACCCGAAGCTCGGTCAGCGCCACGCGCCACACGCGCGTCGGCCGACACGGCATCGCACCCAGCTCCGTGACCGGGGTCGGGCGACGTCAGGCGCGGGGAGGCAGGAGGTCGGGGGGGAAGGCGAGCTCGAGCGGCGTCGACGCCGTCTCGAGGTGGCGGCCGACGGTCACGGTGCGGACCGCCAAGGCCGGCCGGGCCGGCTCGACCGGCGCCACGGCACAGCCGTCGGCACAGGCGAGATGGCAGACCGGCGGGCAGTCGTCGTCGGTACCTGGGGCGCAGTGGTCGACGAAGGTGGCGCCAACGAAGGCCACAACGATCGCCAGCACGAGCCAGGTGAACCGCTTCACACTAGGAGCGTAGCACGCGGCGAGGCTCGCCCCAGCGCGCCCTAGACGAGCCGAGCGGCGCCAATAGGCGCCGCTCGAGGGACTCGAAAGGAACAGCCCACTCCCCGCCTGGGCGCGCAGGCCCAGGCGGTTTACAGCTAGGCGCGCCGGCGACGGAGGGCGACGAAGGCGCTCGCCGCGAGGACGAGAGCCAGAGCCGCGAGGCTCAGACCGTCGAGGGTCGGCACCTCGACGACATTCTGGCCGCCCGCCACCGTCGCGGAGCTGGCGTTGTTTCCCGGCGTCGGGTCGCCCTCGTTGGCGGCGGCGCTGGCCGTGTTGATGATCACACCCACCTGGTTGACCGTGGCCGTCAGGTTACAGACAGCCGAGGCGCTCGCCGCCAGGGCACCGACGTTCCAGGTCAGGGTCGGGCTGGCGAAGCCCGCGCCGCAGTCGTTCGAAACATAGGTGAGCGCCGCCGGCAGGGTGTCGGTCACCACGACGCCGGTCGCGGCCCCCGGGCCGTTGTTGGTCACGGTCAGCGTGTAGGTCACCGGGCTGCCAACCGGCACGCTGCCACTGCTCGGGTTCTTGGTCAGCGACAGGTCGACCGGCACCGTAATCGTGTCGGAGTCGGTAGCACTGTTGTTGACAGCGTTCGGGTCAGGGGTTCCACTCGACACTGTCGCCGTGTTGTCCAGGGTGCCGACCGCCGAGCCGCTGATCGTGCAGTTGGCGGTATAGGTCACCGAACTGCCTGCCGGCATGTTGAGCGCGGCGTCGTTGATGTTGCCGACGCCGGCCGCCGTGTTGCCGGTCGCGCCGCCCGCCGCCACCGAGGTGTAGGAGACGCTGGTGCAAAAAGCCGGGAAGGTGTCGGTCACACTGGCCGGGTTGGCCGCGCTGGCGCCAGCATTGGACGCGACGATGGTGTAGGTCGTCGAGCCGCCGGCGGTGACACTCGCGACACCGTCCGTCTTGGTGATCGACAGGTCGGCCGAAGTGCAGGTGAACGTGTCGATGTCGAGCGACCAGCTGTCGAGGCTGCCCCCGTCACCGGCGAGGTCGTCGGAAACCGTGATCGTCCAGGTCCCGTTCGGGTCCTCCCCGATGAAGGCTGCCATCGCCTCTTCGGGGGCGAGCGGCGTAGCCGTGGTGAGGTTGACGTAAGCCTGGTCCGTCACCAACCCGTTGTTGGTCGTGTACGGAACCTGCCCTGCGGGGTTGGCGTTGTCGTCCCACACCGTGCCGTTGAAGACGTTGTCGTTGCCCGCACCGTTGTCGGTAGTCAGAGTCACTACCGTTCCGAGCGGCGACATCAAGGTGACGTCCAGGTCGGCGGCAAAGGTGTGCGTGATGTTGGTCGTCAGGTCGACGTCGAGGATCGACGTGCCGGCGCCGGAGACGACCACCGTCGAGGTGACCACGGCGGGGCCGGTGGGGATCGCAGTCGGCGTCGACTGCGTCACCGTCGGCACCACCGCGGTGATCGGCGCGCTGGGGAAGGTGGTCACCGCGAGCGACCAGCTGTCGAGGCTGCCGCCGTCACCCGCAAGGTCGTCGGAAACCGTGACCGTCCATGTTCCGTTCGGGTCCTCACCGATGAACGCTCCCATCGCCTCTTCGGGTACGAGAGGCGTCGCCGTGGTGAGGTTGACGTAAGCCTGGTCGGTCACCAGCCCATTATTGGTCGTGTACGGGACCTGGCCTGCCGGATTCGCGTCGTCGTCCCAAAGCGTGCCATTGAAGACGTTGTCGTTGCCTGCGCCGTTGTCGGTCGTCAGGGTGACCACGGTTCCGGCCGGTGACGTCAGCGTGACGTCCAGATCAGCGGCGAAGGTGTGGGTGATGTTGGTCGTTAGATCGAGGTCGAAGAGGTAGGTTCCAGCGCCCGACACCACGACGGTCGAGGTCACCGCGGCCGGGCCAGTGGGAATGGCCGTGGGTGTCGTCTGCGTAAAGTTCGTCGTCACCGGGCCGCAGCCGCCGGGCGTCGTCGGCACCACGCGTACGTGGCGAAGCGGCGCGCCAGCCGCCGAGCCACCGCCCACCTGGCCGGGGTCGTCACCGCCGAGCGCCACCGACAGCTCGCGGTAGCGGCTCTCGGCGACGGCGTAGGCGGCCGCCGCGTCGAGGTTGCCGCCAACCTGGGGCTTGAGGGTCTTCATCTGCTGGGCCAGGCTCGACATCTCCTGATAGCTGGCGGCCTTGTCGATGGCCGCGCCCGCGAGATCGGCGCCGGCCAAGAAGCCGAGCGCCAGGATGGCAGTGGCCGACCAGCGCAAGTGCCGGCCGGAAGGAAGGACACGCGAACGGAGTCGTGACATTTGGCTCTCCTCCGGGGCGAAGCCCGGCAACCCATGCGAGAACAAAGTAAACAGCCTGGACCGGAGTCCGGCAGCGAGGAACAGTAGGCGAAACGTTACGACCTCTCATCTCCCCCGTCAAGCGCCACGCTCCTGCAGCCCGCGGCGGGCATGTTAGGCTCGCTGCAGCCCCGTTCCTGGTCCCATCCTGAGTACCCGAGGAGGCCCGCGGTGAGCCAACCGTCGAACGAACCCGCCACGCCATCGCGCTCGCTGGCGCGGCTGCTCCTCGTCATCATGGTGGTGGCGGCGCTCGCACACCTCGCCTTCCACGTCCTGCCGGTGCTCAACAAGCAGGAGCTCGACTTCATCGTCATCCCGCTGACCGGCGCCGTCTTCGCCTTCGCCAGCGCCGCCTACGTGCTCGGCATGCGCGGCGCCGTCACCTTCCTCGGCGTCGCCACGGTGATCGGCTGGGTTGCCGAAGAGGTCGGCGTGCGCACCGGCGCCGTCTTCGGCAGCTACGTCTACAGCGCCGCCCTCGGCCCCAAGCTCGGTTCGGTGCCCTACGTCATCCCCGTCTTCTGGTTCATGATCGTCTACGTCGCCTACGCGATCAGCAACCTGATCGCCGAGGGTGCCCTCGACTGGTCGGGCAAGTTGGTGCCCACGCTCGGCGTGAGCGTGCTCGGCGCCTTCGTCGCCACCGCCTACGACCTCGGCCTCGACCCCTACATGTCGTCGCCGACGATCGCCGCCTGGACCTGGCTCGACGGCGGCCCCTACTTCGGCGTCCCGCTGCAGAACTACCTCGGCTGGATCGGCACCGCCTGCCTCATCCTGCTCGTCTTCCGCGCCCTCCACCGCTGGTTGGGCGGCAGCGCCCCGGTCGGCAGCCTGACCCGCTTCATCGCCTGCCTGCCAATCGTCGTCTACGTGAGCTTCTGGATCAGCCTGCTCGGCAAGTCCCACCCGGCGCCGACGCGCATGATCTGCCTGATCGCCCTCGGCATGCCCTCGCTCGCCGCCATCGCGGTGTGGCACCGCTGGCGGGTGGCAAACGAGGCAGGGTAGGGCCTAAGGCAGCCGACCCAGGCCGAGCGCGCACGCCGTCACCATCAGGCCCATGGTCAGGCGATTGACGTTGACCAGCAGAGCCGAGTTGCTCGGCCCGCCGTCGCGCTGGCCGGGGGCCAGCAGCACCCAGCCGCCGACGGCGAGCAGCGCCGAGTTGGCCAGGGTCAGCAGGACGGTGTAGAGCAGGCCCGCCTCGCCGTCGACCACCGGCAGCCAGGCGAGCAACAGCCCGGCAGCCATCAGGAGGGTACCCAGCCAGTTGGCGCGCGCCGCGCCGTGGGTCGTCGCGACCGTACACACCCCGCTGGCGCGGTCTCCCGCCAGGTCCTCACCGGTCTTCACCACCTCGGCGCCGAGGCGAAACAGCACGCAGGCGACCAGGATGGCGAGATAGGTCGCTCCGTGACCGTGGGTGGGCCACGCCGTCGTGTACGTCCCGAGGGGGAGCCAGCACCACAGCGGGTAGGAGGTCAGAAGGGCGACGAGGCCGTTGCCGAGCCACGGCACGGACTTCAACCTGAGGGTGTAGGCAACGCTCGCCAGGGCGACCGCCGCCGCCAACCCTGCCGCCAGCGACGACACCAGCGCCGCCAGGCCGACCGCGCCGAGGAACGCGCCCCCGCTCGCGGCGAGGGCGCTCTGGCGGCCGACGGCGCCGGAGGGGATCGGTCGGCGGGGCTTGTTGACACGGTCGGCGGCGACGTCGCGCCAGTCGTTGACCATCATCGAGCCGGCGCACAGCAGCCCGTTCGAGCCGGCCAGCAGGGCGACGCGCACCAGGTCGGCGTCACCCGCCAGGCGAGCACCCACCAGCGTGCCGACGCAGACGGCCGCGGTCTCGGCCGGGCGCGCCAGACGCAGGAGCCCGATGACCTTCGCGAGCCTGTTCAAGTCCGCCACCTCTGCCGAAATTGCTGCCTGTCGGTTGCGAGTCGTTACTATAGTCGCAGCACACGAAAGAGACAGTCCGCGCCGGAGGCCGAGCGCCGCGCGGAAAGGAGACGGTCGACATGGTCCCACCCGCCGCTGGACGGTCCACCCTTGCCCACACCTGGCGAGCCCGCTGCGGCGCCACCTGCCTAGCGTTGCTGCCGTTCGTCGCCCTGCGCGCCGGCGCGCAGGAGTCGACGGCACCGTCGCCGCCGCCGGACGACGGCAAGCACGCGGCGGCCGCAGCGCCGGCCGAGCCGCCACCGACCTACGGCGAGACCCTCACCGTCAGCTCCGTGTCGCGGCGCGCCGAGCGCATCCTCGACGCCCCGGCCGCGGTCAGCACGCTCGGCGCGGACGAGGTGCAGCTCGCCGGCAGCGCCGGGCAGATCCCGCGCCTGGTCGCTTTTGCGCCCGGCGTGACGATGACCCAGAGCGGCCTCTACGATTTCAATTTCAACGTCCGCGGCCTGAACCAGACGCACAACCGACGGGTGCAGACCCTGATCGACGGACGCAGCCCAGCGATTCCGTTTCTCGGCAGTCAGGAATGGGAGCCACTCTCCTTCCTCGCCGACGACGTCGAACGCATCGAGCTGGTGCGCGGGCCGAGCTCGGCGCTCTACGGGCGCAACAGCTTCAACGGGGTGCTCAACGTAGTGACGAAAGCGCCTCGCGGTTCCGAAGGCGGCCAGCTGCGCCTGACGGCCGGCGAGCTGTCGACGCTGCGCGGCGACCTGCGGTGGGCCGGCCAGCTGGGCGCCCGCGCCTGGGCGAAGGTGCTCGCCGGGCACAGCCAGAGCAAGAGCTTCACCCGCTCGCGCAACGTGACGACGGAGTACGCAGGGCTCGCGCTCGAGCCGGTGCCGCTCGCCGACGACCAGATCGAGATGGACTCGCTCCTCGCCCGCCTCGACCTCGAGCCCACCGACGCCTACCGCGCGACGTTCGAGGGCGCCGTCTCCGAAGGTGGCGGCGAAACCCGTCTCTCGTCGCCGGGCCGCACCGAGCTCCTCCACCTGCGGCGCCGCTGGGCGCGGGCCAGCTTCGGCGCCCCGCACTGGAACGCCTTCGGGGCCTACAACCAACGTCTGGCCGACGACCAGCTGTTCCTCGGCTCGGGCGCCAAGCTCTTCCTCGACGAGCACAACGCGCAGCTCGAGCTGCAAGGGCATCAGGACTTCGCCGGCGGACGCCTGCGCCTGGTGGGTGGCGGCGCGTGGAGCGACGAGCGGGTCGACAGCGCGCCGCCGCATGGCAGTCAGACCCTGCTGCCCGCCGCCGTCCACACCGAGAACCGCAGTGCCTACGCCCAACTCGACTGGGACGCCACCGCCCGTCTCAAGCTGGTCGCCGCCGCGCGCTGGGACGACGGCACGCAGCACGACCCCCGCGTCTCGCCGAAAGCGGCCCTGGTGTTCGCCCTGGCGGCCAACCACACGCTGCGGCTGACGTACAACGAGGCGTTCCAGACCGGCAACTATGGCGAGCTCTACATCGGCATCCCGGCAGCGCCACCGGTCGACCTGTCGGCGGTCGAGCAGGCGCTGGCGCCGCTGCTCGGCGGCGTGCCGCTACATCTTCAGTCGATTCCGATCAACCTCTACGGCAACCCCGACCTCGCCGTCGAGACCATCCGCACCGTCGAGCTCGGCTACTCCGGAGTGATCGGGCAGCACGCCTTCCTGACGGTCGACGTCTTCCGCAACCAGATGCGCGACTTCATCACTGACACTCTGCCGGCAGTGAACCCGGCCTATCCGCGCTACCAGGCCCCGGCGGGTCTCTCGCCGGCCGCCGCCGCCATCGTCGAGGCGACTTTGCTCGGCATCCTGCCCGGCCTGACCAACGGCCCCGACGGCGCGCCGCAGTACGTCCTGTCCTTCGGCAACGCCGGCCGCGTCGACAGCCAGGGCGCCGAGCTCGGTCTGACCTGGACGGCAGGCGCCTGGGAGCTTCGCGGCGCCTACACCTGGCTCGACTTCGACATCAAGGAGGACGCCCCGGGGCCGGGCCTGTCGCCCAACGCGGCCGAGAACACGCTCACCGCCGGGCTCACCTACCGCTCGGGACCGCTGGCGGCGACGCTCAACGCCCGCTGGGTGGACGGCTACCGCTGGGTGTCCGGGGTCTACGCCGGCGAAGTGCCGTCGTACGAGGTGGCCGACCTCGCCGCCCGCTACGCCTTGAACCGCCACTGGACGCTCGGCCTCGACGTCGCCAACCTGCTCGACAACGAGCACTACGAGCTCGTCGGCGGCGACCTGCTGCGGCGGCGCGCCGTCGGCTACGTCGCCTACGGCTGGTAGATCTGCATCCGGAGAGGCGCCATGCTGCAACACGACGCGACGACCTTCGCCACTACCCTCGGCACCACTCTCTTTCTGATCGGCACGATCTTCTGGGTCGGCGCCCTGCTGCTGATGATGCGCGACGGGGCCCGCGCCCGCGCCAACGCGATGCCGCTGGCCGCGATCTGCTCGAACCTCGGTTACCAGTTCTACTTCGGGTTCGTCTGCCCGGCCACGCAGTGCGCGATCTGCCCCTACGGCCCGGTCTGCGGCCCGGCGGGGTCGGCGAACATGGCGCTGCTGTGGACTTGGCGGATCTGGCTGGTGCTCCAGCTCGTGCTGTTCGTCCAGCTGTGGCGCTTCGGCCGCGACCAGGCGCAGGAGGTGGTGATCCCGCGGCAGTTCTTCTACCCAATGATCATCCTGCTCCTGGTGGTGTTCTACGTCGGCCAGGCGACGTACACGACGTTTTACCAGGACTTCAAGGGCAACGCCGTCACCTACGTCTCGAACCTGATGATGAGCGCGCTCTTCCTGCCCCTCCTCTGGGCGCGCCCCAAGCGCGCCGGCCTCGGCCTTGGGGCCGCCTGGTGCAAGCTCCTGGGCTCGGGTCTGCAAGCGGTGGCAATCATCCTGACGATGAGCACCGCGTACCCCAACCACCAGGGGTCGTACGCCTTCATCTACTTCCTGTTCATCGCCATCCTGCTGTTCGACAGCCTCTACGTCGCAGCGCTGTGGCGGCAGGGCAGGACGACTTAGCCGGCGCAGCGAGGGCGGGTCTGAGATGTATAGCCTCGGGACATGGGTAACAGGCTGGCCATGGGACATGGGTAACAGGTGGGCCAGAG
>CXWL01081628.1_pt1 | contig 12510 bp, 11 predicted proteins | sample 590931 | NCBI WGS metagenome assembly CXWL01 (sample SAMEA3498368, study PRJEB10139) | groundwater metagenome | biome: water well; material: biofilm material | place: Germany | collected 2015-04-27
GCGCGACCCGACGCTGTCGTACAACCTGCTGCGGCTGGTCAATTCGCTCGGCATGGGCACCGGGCGCCGCATCACCAGTTTTTCGCAGGCGCTGCTGCTGCTCGGGCGCCAGCAGCTGCGGCGCTGGCTCAACCTGATGCTGTTCGCCGCGCGCCAGGGCGACCTCCGTTCGGCCATGCTGCTGGCGCGGGTCGCGCTGCGGGCGCGCGCGCTCGAGCTGCTGGCCAAGTCGCGCGGGCTGGATAAGAACACCCAGGAACAGGGCTTCATGGCCGGCATGTTCTCGCTGCTCGGCGTGCTGTTCGGGATGCCGCTCACCGAAGTGCTGGCGCCGCTGGCGCTGGGCGAAGCGGTGCACGCGGCGCTGCTGCGGCGCGAGGGCGACCTCGGGGCCTTGCTGATGCTGTTCGAGACGGCCGAACGGGGCGACCTCGATGGCGTCGCCGCGCAATTGGAAACGCTGCAGATCCCGCGCGAAGAATTCAACAGCGCGATGGTCGACGCCGCCGCCTGGATGCATGGCGCGCTGCGCGAAAGCCAGGCGAATGGCTGAATCGGCGCTCGACCGGTGCCTGGTGCTGGCGCGCGCGGCGCGTTCGCTGCAGGGCGCCGCGCTGGCCGAAACGCTGGCCGCGCTGGACGCCGCGCTGGCCGAGGCCGGGGCGCGCGCGCCGGAAGCGGCCAACGATGGCGGCGCGCCGCCGGACGAGCAGCCGATCCTCGCGCTCGACCTGGCCGGCTACCTGACCGGCTGGAACCGCGGCGCGGAAGCGCTGTTCGGCTACACCCGCGAAGAGGCGCTGGGCCAGCACGCGCTGTTCCTCGATGCCGACGATGCGGACGAACCGGGCGTGGCCGAGCTGTTCATCGAGCAGGGCGGCGCGCTGGTGGAAGTCCGGCGCCGCAAGAAGAGCGGCGAAGTAATCCGGGTCGCGATGGCGCTGTCGATGATCCACGACGACGGCGGCGAAGCGGCCGGCATGGTGGCGCACCTGTCGCCGGTGGCCGAGCCCCTGAGCGAGCAGGATAAGGTGCTCCTGCATGCGCGCATCATCGAAGACAGCGACCAGGGCGTGCTGATCACCGACGCGAACGAGCGCATCGTCTCGATCAACGGCGCCTTCACCCGCATCACCGGCTATACCAGGGCCGAATCGATCGGCCAGACCCCCGACCTGCTGCGCTCCGGCGTGCACGACGCCGAGCTGCGCGCCAAGGTGCGCGCCGCGATGCAGGGGCAGGGGCCATGGCGCGGCGAGATCATCGGCAAGCGCAAGAACGGCGAGCTGTTTCCGCAATCGGTCACCGTCAGCGTGGTGCGCGATGCGGACGGCGCGATCACCCACACGTTTTCGCTGCTCTCCGACATCAGCGTGCACAAGGATGCCGAAGCGCGCATGCAGCGCATGGCCAACTACGACAGCCTGACCGGGCTGCCGAATCGCAGCCTGTTCAACCACCTGGTCGACCAGATGCTCAGCGAAGCGCGCCGCGCCCGGGAATACGGCGCGCTGATGGTGATCGAAGTCGACCGGATCGGCGCGGTCAGCGACACACTCGGGCACGACGTCGCCGGCGAGCTGCTGTGCGAGATCGGGCGCCGCTTCCGGCTGTCCCTGCGCGACGCCGACATCCTCGCGCGCATCGACGGCAGCAAGTTCGCGGTCGCGCTGCCGCATATCGAAAAGCGCGAGCACGCCGGTTTCGTCGCGCAGAAGCTGCTCGCCACGGTGGCGCAGCCGATCGTGATCGGCGCCCACAGCCTGCGGGTGGGCGCGCACATCGGCATCGGCGTGTATTTGGAAGACAGCACCGACACCGCCACGCTGATGCGCTATGCCGACGTCGCGATGGCCAAGGTGGAGAAGGGCGGGGGCGACGGCTTCCTGTTCTATAGCGAAGAGATGGACCAGCGCGCCAAGGACCACCTGCGGCTGGAGACCGAATTGCGCGCCGCGCTCGCCGGCGGCCAGCTCGAGCTGCACTACCAGCCGAAGGTGAGTTTGCGCAGCGGGCGAATCGTCGGCGCCGAGGCGCTGATCCGCTGGCGCCATCCGGAGCGCGGCATGGTCTCGCCCGACGAATTCATCCCGCTGGCCGAAGAGACCGGGCTGATATTCGAGATCGGCGGCTGGGTGCTGGAAGAGGCCTGCCGCCAGATTCGCGCGTGGAAGGATGGCGGGCTGGCGATGCCGCCGGTGGCGGTCAACCTGTCGGCGCGCCAGTTCGACCGGCGGCTGCCGGCGCGGGTGCTCGACGTATTGGACCGGCACGGCGTGCTGCCCGAGCAGATCATGCTCGAGATCACCGAAAGCTTGCTGGTGGGCGGCGCCGACAACGTCATCGCCATCATGAACGAGCTGGTGGCGATGGGGCTGGCGCTGGCGCTGGACGACTTCGGCACTGGCTATTCCAGCCTCGCCTACCTGAAAAAATTCCCCATCAGCACCCTCAAGATCGACCGCTCCTTCGTGGTCGGCTTGCCGTACGAAGAAAACGACTGCGCCATCGCGCGCGCGATCGTCACGATGGCGCAGCAACTGCGGCAGGAAATTGTGGCGGAGGGTGTCGAGACAGTCGAACAGATGGCCTTCCTGCGCGACCTTGGCTGCGACCAGCTGCAGGGTTACCTGTTCAGTCCCGCGGTCACCGCAGCGGAATTTGCCCGCATGCAGCGCGACGGCGAACGGCTGACGGTCGGCCGCGCAAGCAACCTCAGCCTGTTCTAACCCCTGGGGTCAGTGCCGACATTCGGACACGGGCTCATCCGTTGTCAAATTGCTTTTGTTTGCGACTGTTCTAGCCCTGGGGTCAGTGCCGACATTCGGACACGGGCCCATCCGTTGTCATTAAAAATTGCTTTGGTTTGCGACGGCGGTCCTGCGATTCTTCGTTCGGCACGCGGGAATGCTGGCGCGTTTGCGAACTACAGTCGAGATCGTGTCCGAATGTCGGCACTGACCCCAAGGGTTGTTTCCGAAGCACAGTCGAGATCGTGTCCGAATGTCGGCACTGACCCCAGGGGTGTTTCCGAAGCACAGTCGAGATCGTGTCCGAATGTCGGCACTGACCCCAGGGGTGTTTCAGCGCCGCAGGGGATCGAGCAGGCTGCGCAGGGCGTTGTGGTCGAGCTCGTACATCAGGGCGAGCAGTTCGCCCAGCTCGCCGCGCGGGAAGCCTTCGCGCGCGAACCAGCCGAGGTAGTGGCCGGGCAGGTCGGCCAGCTTGCGGCCTTTGTATTTGCCATAGGGCATTTCGCGGGTCAGCAGCAGTTGCAGGTGTTCGGGTTTCATGCGCGCCACTCTAGCACGCGCCTGCGCTAATATTCCACCCCAAAGGAGGCCAGCATGGACAACCAATTCAACCTCGACCGCTTCGTCGAAGCGCAGGCGCCCGTGTACCGCAAGGTCGTCGCCGAACTGGAGGCGGGACGCAAAACCAGCCACTGGATGTGGTTCATATTTCCGCAGATCGCCGGGCTGGGCCACAGCGCCATGGCGCAGAAATATGCGATTGCATCGGCCGACGAAGCCGCCGCCTACCTCGCCCATCCGCTGCTCGGCGCGCGCGTGCGCGAATGCAGCGCGCTGGTGGCGGCGATCGACGGCAAGGACATCGAGGACATCTTCGATCCGCCCGACGACCGCAAATTCCATTCGTCGATGACGCTGTTCGCCGAGGTCGCCCCGGATGAAGCGATCTTCACCGAATGCATCAACAAGTACTTCGACGGCGTCCTCGACCAGGCCACCGTGGACCGCCTGTGAGCGCGCCGTCCGGCGTGCTATATTGGCCCGACCATGACCAATATCGCGCGCCTCCGTGATTTCGTTCGCTCCTTCACCCGCCTGGCCGACCTCGCCGGGCAGGACGAGGAGCGCATCTTCGTCGACGGCAAGGCGATGCTGTCCAGGCTCATCGCGCATGACGACTGGCTGCCGCCGCAGTTCGCCCAGCCCCATCCCGAACGCTACCAGCAGTACCTGCTGCACTGCGATCCGCTCGAGCGCTTTTCGGTGATGAGCTTCGTATGGGGCCCGGGCCAGGCGACACCGCTGCACGACCACACCGTCTGGGGCATGGTCGGCGTGCTGCGCGGCGCCGAACTGTGCGAGGAATTCGCCGCCGATCCAGGCGGCGCGCTGCGCTCCACCGGCGCCCATCGGCTGCCGCCCGGCGCGATCGACCTGGTCTCGCCGCGCATCGGCGACATCCACCGCGTCTCGAACGCGCACGCCGACCAGGTCTCGGTCAGCATCCACGTCTACGGCGCCAATATCGGCGCGGTGGAACGCCACGTCTACGATCCGCACAGCGGCCAGCCGGCGCGCTTTGTGTCCGGCTACGTCAACACGGTGACGCCGAACTTGTGGGCGTAAGCGCCAATTTATTGTTGTTGCGTATAATCTGCGGATTGTCAGCTACACACATCCTCAGAGAACAACATTATGGCTTCATCCCCCGATAACATCAGCATGGCGGTGTTCTGCGATTTCGAAAACGTCGCACTTGGCGTCCGCGACGCGAACTACGAAAAATTCGACATCAAGCCGGTCCTGGAGCGGCTCCTGCTCAAGGGCAGCATTGTCGTCAAGAAATCCTACTGCGACTGGGACCGCTACAAGGGCTTCAAGGCCACCATGCACGAGGCGAACTTCGAGCTGATCGAGATCCCGCACGTGCGCCAGTCCGGCAAGAACTCGGCCGACATNNGGTGGCGAACTGCGACGAATTCATTTTCTACGATGACCTGGTGCGCGAAGTGAAACGCGCCGCCGCCAAGCGCGACGAGCGCAAGTCGCAGCCGTCGCCCACCGCCAAGCGCGCGCCCGACGAAGGCAACCGCCGCAAGGAAGAACTGGAAGCGCGCAAGTCCCAGGCCATCGAGATGGTGGTCGAGATGTTCGATGCACTGGTGTCCGAGCGCGGCGACAGCGGCAAGATCTGGGCATCGCTCTTGAAGGACACGCTCAAGCGCCGCCGTCCCGATTTCAACGAAACCTATTTTGGCTTCCGCACCTTCGGCAACCTGCTGGAAGAGGCGCAGGCGCGCGGCCTGCTCGAATTCGGCCGCGACGAGAAATCCGGCGCGTATGTGTATCGCAGCGACCGCGCCGCCTCGGCGGTGAATGCGCCGGCCGAACAGGCCGCCAGCGCACCGCTCACCATCGCGCACGACGCCATCGCGCAGGAGCCGGAGGCGGCGCCGGAGATGGCGGAGATGGTCGAGGAGGCGGTCGCCAGGCCGGAACCGCGCCGCCGCGGCCGTGGCGGACGCACCGACTTCCGTGCGCCGGTGGTGGCGCATCCGGAAGCCGAAGTGCAAGCGGAGCCGGGGGAGGCGGAGCTGGTGGAAGCGCCGGCCGCCGAGGCGCCGCAGTGGACCGACGAGTCGCCATTCCCGCCGCCGGCCGAGGAAAAGCGCCGCAGCCCGCGCGGCGGCCGCAAGAGCACCGCCAAGAAGGCCGAGGCAGCCGTCGAGGCGGCGCCAGCCGCTGCGGAACCGGTGGCAGTGGCGCCGGAGCCGGTCGAGCAGGCCGAAGATGCGCCGGCCCGCAAGGCCGCCCGCAAGCCGGCCGCGCGCAGCCGCCGTCCGGCCAAGCCGAAAGCGACGCCAGAGATCGCCTGACGATTGCCGCGCAGCAGTGCGCCACCCGCGTTCAAAATCAGTGCAAACTGCTTGCATGAACGCGGGTCTAATCATGTTCGGGACACGCGAATCTGATGTGAAGGAGTGCGCCATGCGTTTTCTTCCTGGACTGGGGTTGTCGCTTGCACTGTTTTGCCAAGCGGCTTGCGCGGCGCCTCCCGGCGCCAATCATCCGATCGTCGGGGTCTGGAAGCTAACGCTCCCGGACGGCAGATGTTCGGAGACCTATCGCTTCCGCGGTGACGGCACCAGCCTCGTCACCAGCGCGCACGAGGTGTCGGAGAGCGAATTCGCGATCCCGGCCACGCCCAGCGACAAGGGGTTCTACAAGCTGGAGGACAAGATCGTCAAAGATAATGGCAAGCAGGATTGCTCCGGCGAGGTCATGAAGGTGGGCACGCGCGCCACCAATTTTGTGCGCTTCCATCCGTCCGGCGAGTTGTTCCTGATGTGCGCGTCGGAGTCCATGGAGGTGTGCATCGGGCCGTTCGAGCGGGTGCGCGGGGAGCTGATTTGATGCATGGCGTTACGATAGGCAACTCGGCGCGCATCCGGTTGCCCCCGGCCTTGGCTTGCCTGACGTGCATATGCTGCGCAACTTCCAGGCCAATCCTGCGCTGGCATGCGACGAGATCAACGAGTTGATCGACCGGCAGATCGAACGCATTCACCAGCAAGTCGTATCGCTCCGATCGCTCGAGCAGCAGTTGCATACGCTACGGGATACGTGCCAGGCCAATCACCAGACGGAGCAGTGCGGGATCATGCGCAACTTGACGAAAGCGGCGGAAGGGGACGAATGCTCCTGTCATCCGGCCGTCGGCGCGAGCGGACCTCCGGGCGCACATCCGTTCACGCCGGCAACAACAGCCGATATCCAACCGCCGTTTCGGTGATCAGGTAGCGCGGCTGGGTGGGGTCGTCTTCCAGCTTGTGACGCAAGTGGCCCATGTAGATCCGCAGGTAGTGGCCATTTTCGGTATTGGCCGGGCCCCAAACGGCGCGCAGCAGTTGTGGATTGGTTACAACCCGTCCCGCATTCGTCACCATCATCGCCAGCAGCCGATATTCGGTCGGGGTCAGGTGGACGTTCTGGCCCGCCTTCGTGACGCGCCGGTCTTTCAGGTCCACCGTCACGTCGCCGAATTCGACCAGGCCGGTGTCGTCGGCCGCCGATTGCCGGTGGCGGCGCAGTGTCGCACGCACCCTGGCCAGCAATTCGCCCACCCCGAACGGTTTGGTCAGGTAGTCGTCGGCGCCGGCATCCAATGCGCGGATTTTCTCGGTTTCGTTGACCCGCGCCGACAGGACGATGATCGGCACGCTCGACCATTTGCGGATATCGACGATGAACTCGATACCATCTCCGTCCGGCAGGCCCAGGTCGAGCACGATCAGGTCCGGCTTGCGGGTGCCCGCGTCGATCAGTCCCCGCTGCAGGGTGGCGGCCTCGAAGATGTGCCAGCCTTCTGCTTCCAGCGCCGCCCGCACAAAGCGCCTGATTTGCGGTTCATCCTCGACCAGCAGTGCTGTCGATGCCTGCTCATTCATTGATCTGCTCCATCCGGTTTCCCTCAAGGTCGGGCATTGCAGGCGGTGTGCCGATCGGCAAGGAAAATACGAAGGCCGCACCGCCCGCTGGCGAAGCGCATGCCGTAATCCTGCCGCCATGGGCTTCGATGATCGCCCGGCAGATTGCCAGGCCAAGACCCACGCCCGGCTTGGCCGACTCGCGCTCGCCGCGGGTGAATTTTTCGAATACCGCTTCTTCGCGCCCGAGCGGCAGGCCCGGACCATTGTCGTAGACCGTCACATCGACCCAGGCGCCATGCAGTTCTGCGGCAATCACGATCTTCGATCCGGCAGGCGTGTATTTCGCTGCGTTTTCAAGCAGGTTGCACAATACCCGTTCGAGCAGCACGGCGTCGAAACGGACCAGCGGCAAATCACCAGCAAGCTCGGTGCTGACCATATGCTGCTTTAACATCGAGCCGCTGGCGCGCAGCGCGCTGCCCACCACTTCCTCGAGTGCCTGCCATTCCAGGTTGAACTTGACTTCACCGCTTTGGATGCGCGCCATATCCAGCAGATTGGTCACGAGCGCGCTCATGCGCAAGGCCTCGTCGTGCAGCGATTGGGCCAGGTCCAGTTGCGCCTCGGCCAGGGCCGGTTTGGAGCTCGCCAGCGACTCGGACAAGCCCACCAGCGAGGTGAGGGGAGTGCGCAGGTCATGCGACAGCGCGGCCAGCAGGGAGTTGCGCAGCCGCTCGGACGCCATGTTCACCAGCGCATTCTGCGCCACGTCGATGTAGTGGACACGCTCGAGCGCAATGGCCGCCAGGGCGGCAAACGTGTCGAGTTGCTGGCGCTGCTCCGGCACCATCAGCCAGCGCCGGTGTTCCGGCTCGATCGCCAGAACTCCCCGGGTGCGCATCGGCGCGACCAGCGGCAAGTAGAATATCCGGCTCGCGGGCAAGGTGTCGGTACCCAGGCCTGCGCTTTCGGCGTGGTCGAAGGCCCACTGCGCGATGCCCGTGTCAAGCACCGACAAGCGCGGGGTGGCGCCCGCATCGGTCAAGCTCGACGGGGGCACGTGCAATCGCCCGCCTTCGTCGGGCACCAGCAGGATTGCCGTGGCGCGAAACGCGCGCTGGATGACCGTGCGGGTCGTTTCAAAAATCTGCTCGGTTTGCAACGCCCCGGACAATTCGCGGGCAAATTCATACAGGGCGTGCGCGCGCGCTTCGCGATGCGATGCGACGCGCGCCTGGAATCGCAGGTTTGCCGTCAGGTGACCGGTGATCAGTCCGACCGCGAGCATCACGCCGAAGGTGATCAGGTACTGAAAATCCGAAATGGCGAAGGTGAATCGTGGCGGCACGAAGAAGAAGTCGAAGCAGGCCACGCTCACACAGGTGGCCAGCACGGACGGGCCGCGCCCGAAACGCACCGCCACCAGCACCACCACCAGCAGGAACAGCATGGCGATGTTGGCCAGGTCCAGATAGGCGAGCAATGGCGTCGCCAGCAGGGCGGTCGCAACGCTGGTCGCGGTCGCCGCGCCGTATCCCCAGATACGGCGCTTGATGCGCGCGTCAGGCGATCCGTTATCGCTGGCGTCGGGCGCCCGCGTTTTCGCCGGTGCGCTATCGTTCGCCGAGACGCCGATCTCGATCAGGTCGATGTCCGGCGCGTACTCGGCGATTTTCTTGATATGCGTGGTACGCCACGGCCAGGTCGGATGGCCGCGGCCAACGGCAATCTTCGACAGGTTATGGCTGCGCGCATATTCCACGCTGGCCAGCGCTATGTCGTTGGCGGACAACACGGCTGTCGTCGCGCCCAGGTCCTGGGCCAGTTTCAGCGTGTTGAGAATCTGTTCGCGCTGCGGGTTCGGCAAACGCTGCAACGAGGGTGTCTCGACGTAGATGGCGTGCCAACTTGTGCCCAACTGGCCAGCGAGGCGGGCCGTACTGCGCACTACATGGTCGCAGCCTGGCCGTGGACCCACGCAGGCCAGAAGGGCGGCGCCGGTCTTCCAGATGGTGTCGATCGACTGCTCGACCCGATAGGCCCGTACGTCGTCCTCGATGCGGTCGGCGGTGCGGCGCAAGGCCAGTTCGCGCAGGGCGATCAGATTGCCCTTGCGGAAAAAATTTTTCGACGCGCGCTCAGCCTGCTGCTCCTGGTACACCCGGCCGCTCTTGAGCCGGGCCAGCAGTTCGTCGGCGGGAATATCGACCAGCACGACCTCGTCGGCGCCGTCGAATACCGTATCGGGCACCGTTTCGGCTACGCGGATCCCGGTAATGCCGCCGACAACGTCGTTCAGGCTTTCCAGGTGCTGCACGTTGACGGTGGTAAATACGTCGATGCCGGCATCGAGCAGTTCTTCGACGTCCTGCCAGCGCTTCGGATGGCGCGAGCCGAACGCGTTCGAATGGGCCAGTTCGTCCACCAGGATCAATGGCGGGTGGCGCTCCAGCGCGGCGTCGAGATCGAATTCCATGATCGACTTGCCGCGGTAGTCGAGCGCCTTCAACGGCAGCACGTCGAGGTCTTCGAGCATGGCCGCGGTTTCGCGGCGGCCATGCGTCTCGATGACCCCGACCAGCAGTTGCTGTCCTCCGGCGTGCAGCGTGCGCGCCGCAGCGAGCATGCCGAAGGTCTTGCCGACCCCGGCCGAGGCGCCGAAATAGATGCGCAGTTTGCCGCGCGCCGCCTTGCGCGCTTGCTCCTGCACGCGGGCGAGCAAGGCGTCGGGGTCCGGTCTTTGGCTGTCGTTAGGAAACATGAATGGGTCAGGATAGTGCTGATTCAGGGAGTATGCGCAGTTTCCGCGTCCAGCGCCAGATTCAATGCCAGCACGTTCACGCGCGCCTCGCCGAAAAAGCCAAGGTACTGGCGCGCCGCATGGGCCGCGACCAGGTCCGCGACGCGCTCGCTCCCGAGCTTGCGCGCGGCCGCCACGCGCGCTACCTGATAGCGCGCCGCCGCCACGCTGATCTCGGGATCGAGTCCGCTGGCCGATGCCGTGACCAGATCGACCGGAATGGGCGCGCTGTTGGCGGGATCGGCGGCCCTGTACGCATCGACGCGCCCCTTGACGGCGTCGAGCAGGGCCGGGTTGGTCGGCCCCAGGTTGGCGCCGCCGGAGCCGGCGGCGTTGTTGGCCATCGGCGCGGTTGCCGACGGCCGGCCCCAGAAGTAGCGAGGGGAAGTGAACGACTGGCCGATCAGGCTCGAGCCGACTGCCTGACCGTTGCGCTCGATCAGGCTGCCTCCGGCATGAAAGGGAAAGGCGGCCTGGCCGATGCCGGTCACGGCCAGCGGGTACAGGACGCCGCAAATCAGTGTGAGCGCGGCGAACAAGACCAGCGCGGGGCGGAAGGTGGATTGCATAATGACTCCTGGTGGGCGCTCAGGCCAGATGAAGGATGGACAGCAGCATGTCGATCAGCTTGATGCCGATGAACGGCAAGATGATGCCGCCGACGCCGTAGACCAGCAGGTTGCGGCGCAGCAGCGCGGCGGCGCCGATGGCGCGGTACTGCACGCCCTTGAGCGCCAGCGGGATCAGCACCACGATGATCAGGGCGTTGAAAATCACTGCCGACATGATCGCCGACGACGGGCTGGCCAGGTGCATGACGTCCAGCGCTTTCAGGCTCGGATAGGTGCCGACGAAGGCGGCCGGGATAATCGCGAAATACTTGGCGATGTCGTTCGAAATCGAGAAGGTGGTCAGCGAGCCGCGCGTCATCAGCATCTGCTTGCCGATTTCGACGATCTCGAGCAGCTTGGTCGGGTTCGAGTCGAGATCGACCATGTTGCCCGCCTCCTTGGCGGCCTGGGTGCCGGAGTTCATCGCCACCGCCACGTCGGCCTGGGCCAGCGCCGGCGCGTCGTTGGTGCCGTCGCCGNNGCTTGAGCTTGTCTTCGGGTGTCGCTTCGGCCAGGAAGTCGTCGACCCCGGCTTCGGCGGCGATCGCCGCCGCCGTCAGCTTGTTGTCGCCGGTGATCATGACGGTCTTGATGCCCATGCGGCGCAGTTCGGCGAAGCGCTCCTTGATGCCGCCCTTGACGATGTCCTTCAGTTCGACCACGCCCATCACCTTCGCGCCGTCGATCACCACCAGCGGCGTGCTGCCGCGGCGCGCCACGTCGTCGACCGCGCGCGCCACCTCGGCCGGATAGGGATGGCCCAGCGCTTCCACATGTCTTTTTATCGAGTCGGCGGCGCCCTTGCGTAATTCGCGTTCGCCCAGGTTGGCGCCGCTCATGCGGGTGTTGGCGCTGAACGGGACGAAGAGCGCCTGCAGGCCGGCCAGGTCGCGCTCGCGGATGTTGAAGCGCTGCTTGGCCAGGATCACGATGCTGCGTCCTTCCGGCGTTTCATCGGCCAGCGATGCCAGTTGCGCCACATCGGCGAGCTGCTGTTCGGTGACCCCTGGCGCCGGGATGAAGGCGGAAGCCTGGCGATTGCCCAGCGTGATGGTGCCTGTCTTGTCGAGCAACAGCACGTCGACGTCGCCCGCCGCTTCCACCGCGCGGCCCGAAGTGGCGATCACGTTGGCCTGCATCATGCGGCTCATGCCGGCCACCCCGATGGCCGACAGCAGGCCGCCGATGGTGGTGGGAATCAGGCACACCAGCAGCGCGATCAGCACGGTGATCGTGATTGGCGTGCCGGCCTTGGCCGCTTCGACCGCGAACAGCGAAAACGGCAGCAGCGTCACGGTCACCACCAGGAACACGATGGTCAGCGCGACCAGCAGGATGGTCAGGGCGATTTCGTTGGGCGTCTTCTGGCGCCTGGCGCCTTCGACCATGGCGATCATGCGGTCGAGGAAGGTCTCGCCCGGATTGGCCGACACGCGCACCACCAGCCAGTCCGACAGCACGCGGGTGCCGCCGGTGACGGCGCAGAAGTCTCCGCCGGATTCGCGGATTACGGGGGCCGATTCGCCGGTAATGGCACTTTCGTCGACCGAGGCCACGCCTTCGATGACTTCGCCATCGATCGGCACCACGTCACCGGCTTCGATCAGGATCGTCATGCCTTTGCGCAGGTCGGTGGCAGGGCATGGCAACCAGGAGGTGCCATGCTTGGGCGTGGCCAGCTTTTTGGCGATCGTGGCTTGCTTGAGGCTGCGCAGCGACGCTGCCTGCGCCTTGCTGCGCCCCTCGGCCAGCGCTTCGGCGAAGTTGGCGAACAAAACGGTGAACCACAACCAGATGCTGGTGGCGAGGATGAAGCCGGGACTGGCTTCGCCCTGGCCGAACAGGGCCTGCAGGTACAGCAGCGAGGTGATGATGCTGCCGATGTAGACCACGAACATGACCGGGCTGCGCAGCTG
>CXWL01032788.1_pt1 | contig 12508 bp, 11 predicted proteins | sample 590931 | NCBI WGS metagenome assembly CXWL01 (sample SAMEA3498368, study PRJEB10139) | groundwater metagenome | biome: water well; material: biofilm material | place: Germany | collected 2015-04-27
GGGTGTGGCGCCGCTGGCCGAGCCCGACGCCACGGCGCCGCGCGCCGCGCCGCGCCGCGTGCCCCGCCTCGACGCGCTGATCGATGCCATCATGCCGCTGGCGCTGGACGCCCCGATCAGCGGCGAGCTGGCGTTGGCCCACCTGCCGCCGACGCGCCGTGCCGGCAGCAAGCCGTTCTATGTCGAAGGGCTGGACGCCGAGAGCGGCGAGTGGGCCGTGCCGGCGCCTGGCCACCGCTACAGTGAACTGCAGGCGGGTGTGCAACTGGCCAGCCGCAGTGGGGCGCTCAACGAGATCGAATATTCCGAGTTCGTGCAGAAGGTCGAGGCCTTTGCCCAGGCGGTGGGCGCGAGTGCCGAGGGGGCGGATGTCCCCGACATGCTCGAGGTCGTGGCCCGCGCCCGCGAACTGGACGGCCTGGCGAGCCCGCTCGATGCCCAGCTCAGCGTCACGCTGCGCGCCAACGGCGTGGCGTGGTCGGTGGGCTACGTGCAACAGGTGGCGGCGCGGCTGGGTTTTGTGCCCGGCACCGTGCCCGGCCGCCTGGTGCTGCCGGCGGCCGAAGACGGTGCGCCGCCGGTGCTGGTGCTGTCGGTGGACGCCCAGGCCGCACTGTCCGAAGAGCCGCAAGGCAGCGCCGTGCGCGAGTGCACGCTGACGCTCGACGTGCCGCAGACGCCGGCCAGCGCCGAGCCCTATCCGGCCTGGCACCGCGCCGCCACGCAGTTGGCCGACGACCTGGATGCCACCGCCGTCGACGATCACGGACTACCGATCACGCTGCACGCCTATGCCGCCATCGGCCAGGAGCTGGTCGGCTTGTATGGCCGCCTGGAAGCGCTCGACCTGGCCGCCGGCTCGGCAGCAGCGCGGCGCCTGTTCAGCGGAGGTTGAGAGGCGACCCCATGCGCAGGTGCGTGGGATCGCCTCCCAACCTCGGAGTGACCCGCTAAGGCCCGACCACGCGCGCCGGCTCGCGCATCAGCATGAACTCTTCCGCCGCCGTCGGGTGCATGGCCATCGTGTGGTCGAAATCGGCCTTGGTGGCGCCGGCGCTGAGGGCCACCGTCAGGCACTGCACGATCTCGGGCGCGTCGGTGCCGATCATGTGCACCGCCAGCACGGCGTCGGTCCCGGCATCGACGAGCAGCTTCATGCGCGTGCGCTCGGTGCCACCGATGAAGCTCTGCTTCATGGGCTTGAATTCGGTCTCGAAGACCTTGACGGCATGGCCGGCAGCGACCGCCTCCGCCTCACTTGGCCCCACGCTGGCGATCGGTGGCAGCATGAAAACGGCGCTGGCCACTCGCGCCAGGTCCACCGTGCGCGGCTGCCTGCCAAACAGGGTGTCGGCCAGCGCGCGGCCTTCGGCGATGGCCACCGGGGTGAGGTTCTTGCGGTTGGTCACGTCGCCGATCGCATACACGCCCTCGGCGTGCGTGCGCATGGCGTCGTCGACGCGCACGGCGCCGATGGCATCGGTCTGCACGCCCACGCTGCCCAGGTTGAGGGTCGCCGTATTGGGCCGCCGGCCGGTGGCGTTGAGGACCCAGGGGAATTCACGCTGCGGCCCATCGGCAAAAAGCAGCGCGTAGCCATTTGCGGTGGGCAGCACGCGCTGCGGCGCCTGGCCCGGGTGCAGCGCCACGCCGGCGGCCAGCAGCTCGGCGGCGGCGGCGCTGCGCAGCATCTCGTCAAAGCCGCGCAGTGGCAGGCTGCCGCGATAGAAGAGATGGGTCTGGGTGCCCAGCCGAGCCAGCATGCTGGCGAATTCCACCGCGATATAGCCGCCGCCGATGACGGCGGCGCTGGCCGGCAGGGCGGTGAGGTCGAGCAGGTCGTCGCTGGTGGCGCAGGCCAGGATGCCGGGGATGCTGTCGCGCACCGGCGCCGCACCGGTGGCGATGAGCACGTGGCGGGCGCTGAGCACGCGTTCGCCGGTGGCGCTGTCCACCAGCACGCGGTGCGGCCCATCCAGCCTCGCCCAGCCCTCGATCAGCGTCACGTTGCCGCTGGCCAGCATCTTGCGATAGACGCCTTCGAGCCGCTGTGTCTCGGCTGCCTTGGCTGCCGCCCAGCTCGCCATCTCGAAGTGGGGCTCGGCCGGCGTCAGCTGCCAGCCATAGCCACGCGCATCGCGCAGGGCATCGCCGAGCTGCGCCGCGTACATCAGCAGCTTCTTTGGGACACACCCGCGAATGACGCAAGTGCCGCCGACGCGGCTGCCTTCCACCACCGCCACTTTGGCACCGTGCAGCGCGGCTCGGCGCGAGGCCGCCACGCCGCCCGAGCCGGCACCCAGGGTGATGAGGTCGTAGTCGTAGTTCATGGTCACCCGATTTCTCCTGTGGCGTGCCACACAATGTCGCACATGTCCGCCCAATCTGACGCCGAGCGCGCCACCGAGCTGCGCGCCCTGCTCCACCACCATGCACAGCGCTATTACGTGCTGGACGATCCCGAACTGCCGGATGCCGAGTACGACCGCCTGTTCCAGGCGTTGCAGGCGCTCGAAGCCGCGCACCCCGAACTGCAGACGCCAGACTCGCCCACGCAGCGCGTCATCGGCAGGGTGCTGGCCGGGTTTGCGCCGGTCCGGCATGCCGCTCCGATGCTCAGCATCCGCACTGAAACCGATACCAGCGCGGCCGGCGCACAGGCGTTTGACGACCGCGTGCGGCGCGAGCTGGAGCTGCCCGCCGACGCGCCGGCCGTGGAGTACGCCGCCGAGCTCAAATTTGACGGCCTGGCCATCAACCTGCGCTACGAGCACGGCGTGCTGGTGCAGGCCGCGACCCGGGGCGACGGCGAGACGGGCGAGGATGTGACACAGAATATCCGCACCATCCGCGGCTGGCCCGGGGCCGGCGGCCAGATCCCGCTGCGGCTGCAGGGCGCTGCACCGCCCCTGCTGGAGGTGCGCGGCGAGGTCTATATGCGCCGCGATGCCTTCGAGCGCCTGAACGAGAGCCAGCGCGCGAAGGGCGCGAAGACCTTCGTCAACCCGCGCAACGCCGCAGCGGGTGCCGTGCGCCAGCTCGACCCGGGCATCGCCGCGCAGCGGCCACTGAGTTTTTTTGCCTATGGCGTGGGCGCCGTGCAGGGCTGGGGCGTTTTGGACGACCCCGCGGCCAGCCACAGCGCCTTGCTCGATGCGCTGGCCGGCCTGGGTTTGCCGGTGTGCGCCGATCGCGCCGTGGTGCGGGGTGCCGAGGGCCTGGTCGAATTTCACCGCACGATGGGGAAGAAGCGCGATGCGCTGCCCTTCGACATCGACGGCGTGGTCTACAAGGTCAACTCGATCGGTCTGCAAACGCGGCTGGGTTTTGTCACCCGCGAGCCGCGCTGGGCGGTGGCGCACAAATACCCGGCGCAAGAGCAGATGACGCAACTCAAGGGCATCGAAATCCAGGTCGGCCGCACTGGCAAGCTGACGCCCGTGGCCCGGCTGGCGCCGGTTTTCGTGGGTGGCACGACGGTCAGCAATGCCACCCTGCACAACGTTTTCGAGCTGCGCCGCAAGGGCGTGCGCGTCGGCGACACCGTGATCGTGCGGCGCGCCGGCGATGTCATCCCCGAAGTGGTGGGCCGCGTGCCGGGCGCCCGCGCCCGCTATGTGCCCAATTTCCGCATCCCGCGTGGCTTTGCCTGCCCCGTGTGCGCCAGCCAGGTGCTGCGCGAGAAGGGCGGCATCGACCACCGCTGCGGCGGCGGCCTGTACTGCGCCGCGCAGCGCAAGCAGGCGATCTTGCACTTTGCCGGCCGCCGCGCGCTGGATGTCGAAGGCCTGGGCGACAAGATCGTTGACCAACTGGTGGACGGCGGTCTGGTCCGCACCTTGCCCGAGCTGTATGCGCTGGACGTCGCACAGCTCGCGGCGTTGGACCGGATGGCGCAGAAGAGCGCGGCCAATCTCGTGCTGGCGTTGGAAAAGAGCAAGCGCACGACGCTGGCGCGCTTTCTCTACGGCCTGGGCATCCGCCACGTCGGCGAGACCACGGCCAAGGATCTGGCACAGCACTTCGGCGCGCTGGCGAGGCTGATGGCGGCGTCGGTGGAGCAACTGCTGGCGGTGCCCGACGTCGGCCCGGTGGTGGCGCAGAGCATCCATGCCTTCTTTGCGCAGCCGCACAACGTGGATGTCGTGCGAGGTCTGCGCGCCACCGGCATCCACTGGCCCGAGCACGCCGGCGCGACCGACGCCGCACCCCGGCCGCTGACGGGCACGACGCTGGTGCTGACCGGCACATTGCCCACGCTGACACGCGATGACGCGAAGGCCTTGATCGAGGCCGCGGGGGGCAAGGTCGCAGGTTCGGTGTCGAAGAAGACGCACTTCGTGGTGGCGGGTGCCGAAGCCGGCAGCAAGCTCGACCGGGCGCGCGAACTGGGTGTCGCCGTGCTCGACGAAGCGGGATTGCGGGGGTTGCTCGATGCCGCCGGCTGAGCGCCAGGCCACCGCCACTGCGTTGCCCATCCGCCGGCTGGCGCTGCTGGGCGGCGAATCCAGCGGCAAGACCACGCTGGCGCTCGCGCTGGCGCAGCGGCTGGGCACGGTGTGGGTGCCCGAGTACGGCCGCCAGCGCTGGGAAGAACTGCGCGAGACGCTGTCGGTCGATGAACTGGTGGCGGTGGCGCAACGCCAGGTGGCACTGGAGGACGAGTACGCGGCGCGGGCGACGCGCTGGCTGGTCTGCGACACCACGCCGCTGACGACTTTGCAATACTGCCTGCACGACCACGGCGAGGCACCGACCGTGCTGGCAGCGCTGGCGCGGCGGCACTACGACCTGGTCGTGGTCTGCGCGCCCGACTTCACCTTTGTCCAGGATGGTTGCCGCCGTGACGACGGCTTTCGCGCCGAGCAACACGCCTGGACCCTGGCGCGGCTGGCCGAGATGGACGTTCGCCCCCTTGCCGTGACGGGCTCGGTGCCCGAGCGGCTGGAGCGGGTGTTGCGCCACTTGTCGGCGTTGGCGACCGACCCCGTGACACAGCAACAGGAGTGCGATTCAAATGACCGTGCGTGAAATCCTGAAGATGGGTGATGCGCGCTTGCTGCGCGTTGCGCCGCCGGTGCTGGAGTTCGATACACCCGAGTTGCACGCGCTCGTCGCCGATATGTTCGAGACCATGGCAGCCGCCAGCGGCGCCGGCCTGGCGGCGCCGCAGATCGGGGTCGATCTGCAACTGGTGATCTTCGGCTTCAGCCACAGCGAGCGTTACCCCGAGGCGCCGCCGGTGCCGGCCACGGTGCTGCTCAACCCGGTGATCACGCCGCTGGCGGGCGAGCTGGTGGCAGGCTGGGAGGGTTGCCTCTCGGTGCCCGGCCTGCGCGGCATGGTGCCGCGCCACAGCCGCATCCGCTATGCCGGCGTGGATGTTTACGGCCGGCGCATCGAGCGTGACGCCGAGGGCTTCCATGCCCGCGTCGTGCAGCACGAATGCGACCACTTGATCGGCCGGCTCTACCCCACGCGCATGACCGACCTGACCCAGTTCGGCTATGTCAGCGTCTTGTTCCCAGAGCTGGACGCGGCGGCGGACGACTGAAGCACACGCCTTTGGTTTCGACCAGGCTTGAGTACAAGTAAGTCTTCACTGAAACTGCGTTTTACAACTTGAGGCGTCAGCGCAGTGAGCCCGCGCACCGTTGAGGCGTGATGTGGAACCCATCCTTGTTGCGGCACACCCGAGCCTGGCTCACGAGTGCCACCCTGGCGGTGCTGACCTTGGGCGCCACCGGCGCCTGGGCCCAGGACGACCCCCCCGGCCGCGTCGGCCGCCTGGCCGATGTGCAGGGCGGCGTCTCCTGGTTCGACCATGAACAGGGCCAGTGGGGCGAAGCCGAGCGCAACCGCCCGCTGACCACCGGCGACCGCCTCTCCACCGCGGCCCAGGGCCGCGCCGAATTGCGCGTCGGCTCCACGGTGTTGCGTTTGAGCGGTGCCACCGAGATAGAAGTCCTGAGCCTGGACGACGAGCGCATGAGCTTCCAGCTCCACAGTGGCGCGTTGGCCCTGCGCGTGCGCTCGCGCGAGGTGGCTGCCGAGATCGACATCGTGACCGCCGAGGCCCGGATGCAGCCTCTGCGCAGCGGCCACTTCCGCATCGATCGCATAGACGACACCACGTTTGCCGCCAGCTGGCGCGGCGAGCTGCGCGTGCAGGACGGCGGCGGCGCCACCGTGCTGACCGTTGCCACCGGTCAGCGCGCCGAGCTGTGGCGCGAGGGCTCCGCGCGCGGCTTGCGCCAGGGCTGGAGCACACTGCCCGACGACAGTTTCGCGGAGTGGGTGGCGCGTGACGACAAGCGCGACGAACGCAGCGCGTCGTCGCGCTATGTGTCACCCGAGATGACCGGCGCCGAAGACCTGGATCGCAACGGCCGCTGGGACCGCCACCCCGAGTACGGCGCCATCTGGTACCCGCTGGAGGTGCGTGTCGGCTGGGCGCCGTATCGATATGGCCGCTGGGCCTGGGTGCGGCCCTGGGGCTGGACCTGGATGGACGAAGCGGCCTGGGGGTTTGCGCCCTTCCACTACGGCCGCTGGGTCAGTTGGGGCGGGCGCTGGGGTTGGGTGCCGGGCGTCTATGTGCCGCGCCCGGTTTTCGCGCCGGCCCTGGTGGCCTGGGTGGGCGGCGCGCACTGGGGCGTGTCGGTCGATATCGGCGGCCCCACCGTGGGTTGGCTGCCGCTGGCGCCGCGTGAGGTATTTTTGCCCCACTATCGTCACACGCCGGTCTATAGGGACAGGGTCAATGTGCACCCGCCGCGGGCGCCGCACCGCCCGCCAGTGCAAGTGCCCACGGGGCCCGTCATGTATGGCAACCAAGGTGTGCCCGGCGCCGTGACGGTGGTGCCGCGGGACGTGCTGTTGCAGCGCCAGCCGGTGGCACGGGCGGTGGTTGGCCCCCAACCCCAAGGGCAGGCCTCGCCACCGCTGGTGGTGGTACCCCCGCCAGCGCGGCGCCACGAGCCGGCCCCGGTGATCGACCTGCGGCATGGCCGCGGGGCGCCGGTGCCCGCGCCGCAGACGCCTGCAGTGATGCCGGGCGCGCCCAAGCCGGTGCCGCCCGCGGCGGTCGGCCCCGCCGCACCCAGGCCACCGGCGCCGGCCAACAAGCCGCCCGAGCGCGAGGACGAGCGCAAGCGCCATCCCGATGGCCGGAACAACATGCGTGAGCGCGAGAACCAGCGCTGATCGGCGCGGCGGCTGTTCAGCGCAACAGCGGGCGCAGCACCGGCCAGACATTGCCCAGCATCCGGGGCTGGGCCTCGGCCCTGGGGTGGATGCGGTCAGCCTGGAACATCGCGTCGGCGTCCGGCCCGTCGGCCACACCGGCCAGCAAGAACGGCACCAGCGCGGTGCCCTCGGCGCGGGCCACGGTACCGAACAGCGTGGTGAAGGCCTCGCCATAGCTGCGGCCGTAATTGGGGGGCACCGCCACGCCGGTGATCAGCACGCGCGCGCCAGTGGCCTTGATGGCACGCGCCATGGCCGCCAGATTGGCCTGTGTCATGGCCAGCGGCAGGCCGCGCAGCGCATCGTTGCCACCGAGTTCGATGATCACGGCCTGCGGCCTGTGCAGCGTCAATAGCGCCGCCAGGCGCGCCCGGCCGCCCGAGGTGGTGTCGCCGCTGACGCTGGCGTTGATGACCTGCCACGCCAGCTTGTCGCGCGCCAGTCGCTGCTCGAGCAGCGCCACCCAGCCCGCGCCGCGCGCCAGGCCGTATTCGGCCGACAGGCTGTCGCCCACGACCAGCAGCGTGCGGCTTGCCCCCTGGGCCCGCACGGCCGCGCTCAAGCCCCCGGCTGCCAGCAGGCCGAGCAGGCTAAAGTGCACCCCAAACGCGCGCCGCGCGGCAGAAAAAGTCTTGATGTCGGAACCCCTCATTGCCGTTCGGCGAGTCACCAAACAGGTTGCCGATGCCACCGGCACGCTGACCATACTCCACGAGATCGACTTCGAACTGTGGCCACGGGAGTCGGTGGCCATCGTGGGTGTCTCGGGCTCGGGCAAGAGCACGCTGCTGTCGATTGTGGCGGGGCTGGATGTGCCCAGCTCGGGCACGGTCATGCTGGCTGGCGCGGATCTCTTCGCGCTCGACGAAGATGCGCGCGCCGGGCTGCGATCGCGCCAGGTCGGCTTTGTCTTCCAGAGCTTCCAGTTGCTGGGCAATCTCACGGCGCTGGAAAACGTGATGTTGCCGCTGGAGTTGCTGGGCCGCACCGACGCTCGCGCTGCGGCCACCGAGATGCTGCGCCGCGTCGGCCTGGCCGAGCGGCTGACGCACTACCCCAAGGTGCTCTCGGGGGGTGAGCAGCAACGCGTGGCGCTGGCGCGGGCCTTTGTCGTGCGCCCGGCGCTGCTGCTCGCCGACGAGCCCACCGGCAGCCTGGACTTTGCGACCGGTGAAAAGGTGATGGAGCTGATATTCGAGTTGAACCGCGAAGCCGGCACCACGCTGGTGCTGGTGACGCACGACCGCGCCATCGCCTCGCGTTGCGACCGCCAGTTGTGCATCGAGGCCGGTCGGCTGTTGCCGGAGGACGCTGTCAACCGCCTTTGACGCGGATCGCGGACTTCGGGCGGAAGGCCTTGCACACCGATTCGTCGGTCTCGATATACGGCCCGCCGATCAGGTCAACGCAGTAAGGCACGGCGCCAAAGATGCCGTGCACAGGCGGGCTTTGCTGGGGCAGGCCCTGCAAGGTCTCGGCGATGGCCTTGGGCTGCCCGGGCAGGTTGATGATCAGCGCCTGGCCGCGGATCACCGCCACCTGGCGCGAGAGGATCGCGGTCGGCACGAATGCCAGCGAAATCTGCCGCATCTGTTCGCCAAAGCCGGGCATCACCTTGTGCGCCACGGCGAGCGTGGCTTCGGGGGTCACGTCACGCACGGCCGGGCCGGTGCCGCCGGTGGTGAGGACCAGGTGGCACTGCAAGTCATCCACCAGCTCGCACAGGGTGGCGCTGATGCCGGCCTGCTCGTCGGCGATCAGGCGCTCGTGCCACTCGACGGGGTTGCGCAGGGCGCGGGCGAGCCAGCCCTTGAGCGCCGGGATGCCCTGGTCGGCGTAGATGCCACTGGCGGCGCGGTCGCTGATCGAGACCACGCCGATGCGCACAGGATCGAAGTCGGTCATGGTCAGAGCAGCGGTTTGATGTACTGGAACAGCTCGCGCACGCTCTTGGGCTGGCGTGCCTCGGGCGGCAGGCCGGTGGCGTCGCGGCGCGCCTGGCGCACCAGGCTGCGCAGGTGCTGCGTATCGGTGTCGGGGTGGGCGGCCAGCCAGCGCGCGAGAGCCTCGTCGTCGGCCATCAACTGGGCGCGCCACAGCTCGGCTTCGTGCAGTGCCAGTGTCTCCTTGGCGCTGCCCAGGGTGGCGGCGGCCACCGCTTCGCGCAGTGCGTCCTCATCGGCCTTGCGCATCAGCTTGCCGACGTACTGCATCTGCCGGCGCCGGCCTTCGTGCGTCTTGGTGCGCCGATAGAGCAGGATGGCGTCGCGCAGGGCCTCGGGCATGTCGGTGGCCGCCAGGCGCTGGTCAGACAGGCCGGCCACGGCCACGCCCAGCGTTTGCAGCTCGTGCGACTTCTGCTTGAGCTGCGTCTTGCTCGGGCCGGCGTCGGGGTCGGCGTCCTCGGGTTCGCCGTAGTGGACATCAACGCCGCGGTGCGGCGCGGCTCTTCGGGCCATGTGAGGGTGTCGTCGTGGGGCGGGCCAGTATCATAAGTGCGCGTTCCTGCATTGCCCCATGCACCCTTGCCGATGACCATTTCTTCGCACGCCGAACCCGGTTTTGCCTACCGCAAGGAGCAGTTCCAGCAGATCGTTGAAGATACCCTGGCGCTGGCCCGCAAGCTCGGCGCCAGCGATGCGGGCGCCGAGGTCTCGGAAGGCGTGGGGCTCTCGGTGTCGGTGCGCAAGGGCGAGCTGGAAAACGTCGAGCGCAACCGCGACAAATCGCTGGGCGTGAGCGTCTATCTGGGCCAGCGCCGCGGCAATTCCAGCACCTCCGATTTTTCTCCGGCGGCCTTGCGCCAGACGGTTCAGGCGGCGTATGACATCGCCCGGTACACCGCCGAAGATCCGGCCGCCGGCCTGCCCGACGCCGCCGACCTGGCCGGTGCGCAAGAGGTGGCGCGCGATCTCGACCTGTTCCACCCCTGGGCCCTGGACGCCGCCGCCGCGGCCGAGATCGCCCGCCGTTGCGAGGCTGCCGCATTCCAGGTCAGCCGGCGCATCACCAATTCCGAAGGCGCGGGTGTCTCCGCCCAGCAGGCTCATTTCTGGGCCGGCAATACGCGCGGATTTCGGGGCGGGTATTCAAGCTCGCGACACTACGTCTCGGTGTCGCCCATCGCTGGCAAGGGGCGCGATATGCAGCGCGACGGCTGGTACACCTCGATGCGCGACGCCGCCGACCTGGCCGCGCCCGAGGCCGTCGGCCGCTACGCCGCCGAGCGCGCGCTGGCGCGCCTCAAGTCGCGCCGCGTGGCCACGGCGCAGGTGCCGGTGCTGTTTGAAGCCACCGTCGCCGCCGGCTTGCTGGGCGCGTTTGTACAGGCGACTTCGGGCGGTGCGCTATACCGCAAGGCCAGTTTCCTGGAAGGCTGCCTCGGCCAGCCGGTGCTGGCCGGCCACATCGATATCCTGGAGGACCCGCACACGCCCAAGGGCAAGGGCAGCGCACCGTTCGATGACGAGGGCGTGCGCACGCGGGCCCGCACGGTGGTCGAGGCGGGTGTCGTGCAAGGCTACTTTCTCTCCAGCTATTCGGCGCGCAAGCTCGGCATGCGCACCACCGGCCATGCCGGCGGCTCGCAGAACCTGAGCATGACCAGCCGCAAGACGCGACCGGGGGATAGCCTGGAGGCGATGATCAGGAAAATGGGCCGTGGCCTGCTCGTCACTGAACTGATGGGCCAAGGCGTCAACTACGTCACTGGCGACTACTCACGCGGCGCCGCCGGCTTCTGGGTCGAGGGCGGCCGCATCGCCTATCCGGTGCATGAAGTCACCATCGCGGGCCACCTGCGCGAGATGTTCCGCCATATCAGCGCCATCGGGGCCGATGCCTACACCCAGGGCAGCAAGACCGTGGGTTCGGTGCTGATCCCGCGCATGAAGCTCGCCGGGTCCTGAGGCGGGCGGGTAGTGTTTACGCTGGGGTGGTGGGAACCACGTACCGGCAGTGCATACCCGGCCCCTAAAATCGAAGTCGTTGCGTGTCAGACCCGGTTTTCAACCCTCAGGAGATCTATCCATGGAACGTCGCTCATTCGTACAAGGTGCCGGCCTGGCAGGCGTGCTGGCCACTGGTATCGCTCCGGCCATCGTGCATGCGCAGGCCAGCATACGCTGGCGCCTGACGTCGAGCTTTCCCAAGTCGCTGGATACGCTGTTCGGCGTGTCCGAGGTGTTTGCCAAGAAGGTCAGCGACATGTCTGGCGGCAAATTCGTCATCTCCACGCACGCCCCCGGCGAGATCGTGCCGGCCTTCGGCACGGTTGATGCGGTCCAGAACGCCACCGTCGAGTGCGCCAGCACCGCGCCGTACTACTTCTTCGGCAAGGACCCGACCTTCGCGCTCGGCTGCGCCATCCCGTTCGGCCTGAACAGCCGGCAGATGACGGCCTGGATGTACGAAGGCAACGGCCTGAAGCTGATGCGCGAGTTCTACAGAAACTTCAACATCATCAGCTTCCCGATGGGCAACACCGGTGCGCAGATGGGCGGCTGGTGGCGCAAGGAAATCAAGTCGGTGGCCGACGTCAAGGGCGTGAAGTTCCGCACCGGCGGCTTCAGCGGCAAGGTCTACGAGCGTCTCGGCGGTGTGGCGGCGAACATTCCCGGGGGTGAGATCTACGCGGCGCTCGAAAAGGGCACCATCGATGCGGCCGAGTGGGTCGGTCCGTACGACGACGAAAAGCTCGGCTTCCACAAGGTCGCGCAGCACTATGCCTACCCGGGCTACTGGGAAGGCGGGCCGCAGCTCGACCTGCACGTCAATATCAAGGCCTACGAGGCGCTGTCGGGCGAGTACAAGGCCATGATCGAATCTGCGGCGGCCTATGCGCACACCGATATGCAGGCGAAGTACGACGCCCGCAATGCCGCTGCGCTGAAGCGTCTGGTGGCGGGCGGCACGAAGCTGTTCAAGTTCCCGAAGGACTTCCTCGACGCGGCGTTCAAGGAGTCGATGGCGCTGTACAGCGAGCTCTCGGCATCCAACCCGAACTGGAAGAAGGTCTATGAGGATCTTTCCGCGTTCCGCCGCGATGCGAACCTGTGGTTCCGTTTCACGGAGGCCGGGTTCGACGACTACATGCAGAGCGCCAAGCTGTAGTCGATCAGGCGGCACTGCGCCGACACGAAGGGCTGCGACGAACGTCGCAGCCCTTTTGTCTTCTCGCGCCTGCGATCTTGCGCGCGGCCCGCCGGATGGTGCTGGGCCGCCCAACGGCGCGAGGCTGCGCTACTTCTTCGCCTTGTCC
>CXWL01015425.1_pt1 | contig 12504 bp, 10 predicted proteins | sample 590931 | NCBI WGS metagenome assembly CXWL01 (sample SAMEA3498368, study PRJEB10139) | groundwater metagenome | biome: water well; material: biofilm material | place: Germany | collected 2015-04-27
CCCACTAGCACACAACCCACTGATTACGTTTACGCAAACTCTTTGCCGCCGCTTCAATTACCGCCGTGGAGACAAGCGCCTGATGAAACGTCGGGCGAAGGTCTTTGAGGTCTTGCGGCTTCTGAACACCGGTTATAATATTACTAACATCCGCAAAAAATTGATGGAAACTGCGCTCGCCGTAACCGCGAAAAACTGTCTGGCCCGTGGCATCCGGGTATAGCTGGCTAAAATACGGATTAAAATCCTCTATGCCTTTGTCGTCGGTCACGATCTGAACCCCGCGGTTCTTCTGATCACTGTCCACCCGGCCACGCGTGCCCACAACCGAAATCCTCTGATCAGACATCGCGGAAGTACCGTCAGGATCAATCCAATTGGTCGCAATCATCGATGTGAAATTTTTCTTATTAATCTGCCATTCAATGACCACCTGAATCGCATCATAGGTGTTTATTCCTTGGCGCAAAAGCCAATTCTTTTGGGCTGTCGCCATGACACGCAAAGGTTTTGCACCCGTCGCAAAATAGATCAAATCGACATAATGAACGCCTAAGTATTGAAAAATATTTGTCTTCGCAGCCCAAGCCTTAAACATTTGCTGGGGAATCATTTTGCGCTGACTATAAGCAACGTTGATATAGAGCACATCACCAATCTTGCCGCCGGCAATGACCTCTCGCAATTTAAGGTTCGCCTCATCGAAACGTTTGTGAAACTCAACAGCACCGTAAACATTGTTCGACCGCGCGCAGGCGATCATAGATTTTCCTTCTTTCACCGTCGGTGAAAGTGGCTTGACAACCATGACATGCGCGCCGCTCTTAGTAACGTCATTGACCACGCGCGCATGCAGGTGATCAGGAACAGCCACAAGAACGCAATCCGGGCGAAAGGCCTTCAACGCCTCCTTGTAGGACGCCGCGCCAGAACCCGCCTTGGCAAAACCCGTCAACGGCAATAGGAAACCCATACGGGCGCTTAATTCCTTATTCTTGCGTTCTACCGCCTTAACGCTCGAGGAAGAAGTCGCGACCACACAAACATTTTCAATCAATCCAGAACGATAGGCTTCATAAAGGGAAGGCAAAATTGTTCCAAAACCGTCGGTGCCGCGCCCGCACACATACATCCCAGCACCGATCACTAATACTTTAAGTTTCATTGCATGCCTCCATGATAGGCGACTGAAAAATCCCGGCGGACATCCATCCCCGCCAAAAGATATTCGGCGATCTTAAAATCTTCTTCATTTTTAATGATGATCGAAGTTAATTTGCTGACGGGAAAATAACCGACCTTGCCGCAAAGAATGGCATGGCCATTTTTCTTAAAATGCTCAAGAAAAGTCTTGCTTCGCCACATCATGACCGAATACACAAATAATCCGACCGGCTTAAGATCCTGTGTTTGAGCAAAGATTTCCTGTTCCTGATAATTTAACGGTTTGCCGTCTAACAAGGCATGAACCTGTTGATTACACACCGTAATTAAACTATCCAAATTCTCCTTAAGGAAATATTCAGCCACGCTGCGAATTTCCCCTCCTGTTTGCAGAGGAGATGTGGAATTAACCCAGGCAACGATATCACACGGATTTTTAAGAATGAAATCATTGACCACCGTATCGGATTTAGCCGTCGATGATGCAAGATCGGCAGGACGCTTATAAAATTCAGCGCCGCATTCCTTGGCAATCCCGGCGAATATATCGTCCTCAGAGTTAAGGACAACACGATCAAAAACTCCCGCTGCCTTTGCCGCTTCAATAGCATAGGAAACCAAAGGCCGACCGTTTAAAAGAGCCAAGTTCTTGGCCTTCAAACGCGTGCTCCCCCGACGGGCAGGAATCATGGCTATGATTTTCGATTGGGCACTCATTTAATAAATTTCGACTCCATCAAAATGTTTTTTATCCTCAAGCCGGATAGGTTCCGGCAAATCATGACGGATCATCCGCTCAATAAATTCCTGAACACTCATAGCTTCCCCGGGTTTAAAGGCATGGCGCTCAAAAAAATTCCCCACCAACGTCGCGCTCAGATGATTAGTCAAAATCCATTGTAAGCCCGAGGAAAGGCGATTACGGTCTCCAATATAATACACGGAATCCACATGCGCAAATCCTTTATCTTGCCACCCCGCCCCCTCAATATGCACATAACGGTTGCTGGGGTCATACTGCAGAACAGGGATCGAATTAATCAGCGCCTCTTCAATTGTGGTTGATGAAAAGCTCACCATCAAATCCGCAATCTTAAGGTAGTCCGCGAATGTGCCGTCGGTGGCAACCACATAATGATCCCCCTTGGGCAACAGAGCCTTTAAATGTTGAGTGCTCAGATACGGATAAGGCCGGAAACGGATCACCAGAAAAATATCGGGGATCGCGCGTGCGGCCTCAACAAGGTCGCTCATGTACGCGATATATTCATCCAGTGTCTCGTAAATATACAGACGGTTAGACCCGCGCGGCTTGGGCGTTCCAGCATGCATGATGATGCACTTACCTTCGCTTTGAGGAAATTTCTTAAGTTGTGCCGTTTGTTTATCGGTACGGTCAACCTTCGGAAAGATCAACGGCTCAATGGGAAAATACTTGCCATGGTATCCCATGGCCCGCACATGTTCAACAGCCCACGGGGACTGCAAAAGATGATAACGGTAATCTGTATGAATGAGCCCCTTGCCGTGATCGAACCACTCCATGCGGCCGTATTCATTTTTCGGTGGGACATGCGAACCGTGAGAAATCAACACCGACGGGATATTCATGGACTCCGCCAGCTCCCCCAACGCATAAGAGAAATCCCGCGCCACATGGGAAAGGACAGCCGCAGGTTTAAGTGCCGATAAAAATTTCTTTAACGATGAAATCTGACGGTTCAATTTCGCTAATTGGGGGCCGTACCCTTTTTCCATTTTGCGTAAAACCAGAGCGGAGAAATCATAATCGCGATAGCTGCAAATGCCTTTTTTGTCGCATCCATCTGTGAATTTAACCAACGATTCTTTCCACGCGTTTCGAAATTTCGAATCAACAGACAATCCAATATCGCTGATATGAATATTATGGATGTCCATACCAAGGCTTTTATCCGTCAGGCTCGTGCAGGCCTTAACATCCGGGGCAACGTTGTAATGATCCTTACCCTTAAATGCCTTGGCAATATGGTCAAACCGGTATTTCAGTGAATAATAGACGAGCGGATTATGGGTAGGCTTCTTTAATAACGCAAGCTCCACAGGAAAACATACCGCGCAAAACAACGAGCGCAATAATTTGCGGACATAGTTAGGGAAGGCCTTGCCGGGAACATTAAGCACAGGCGATTGAATTTTGACAGAACCGCCAAAAAGACCGACGATCTCGCTTAGAATCCTCTCTTTTGAAAACAGCCAGCACTGCGAATGGTCATTCCCCCTGTAACGGCAAACGAATATCTGGTCAACAGGATGCTCACGAAGAATATTGTCAATGATTTCAATGGTAGAAACAATATAACTGAGATATGTACGCAAATAAAACGTCAGGGCATTGGTATACGCATGACGGATGCCATGCCCATCGCGAAGGTCGAAGCCCGCATTCACAGCCTGGATCATGGCATCAACGGACTTGAGGCAGGCCTCATGAGAGGATTTAGAAAAATATTTGACCGACGTGTCAAAGGCAATATTTTTCCCGGCTAACAATACGCTCGCTTCAGGAAGCAAGGATAAAACTTTTACATCTCCCAGAAAAACCTCAGGGTAATGTCCGAGTAAATACTCAACCTCTTCCTGGAACTCTACGATGACAAGGTTTCGCGCCATATTACTTAAACCAATAATGAAATTATAAAGCTCCCGACAAGATCAAGAGCCATCGTTATATTCCGAACCCAAGCCCCGTTATAAAATCAGGCTTTAATCAATTTGCTTTTGAGAATCTCGAAATTTGATAACCTTGGCGGGAACTCCACCGACGACAGCATACGGCGGCACATCCTTGGTGACGACACTGCCGGCCGCGATGACGCTTCCGCTTCCAATCTTTACCCCGCATTTAATAAAAGCATTTGCGCCAATCCAAACGTCGTCCCCAATAGTAATTTCGGCATACTTAACCGGCTGTTTATAAATCGGCACGTGCGGGTCCTCAAAGGAATGTTCACAGCTGGCAATCACACAATTAGGGCCGATTAAAACATTATCTCCAATCGTGATGCCTCCCCTTCCGTCCAAATAAGTATTGATATTCACAGCCAATCGACGTCCAACCTTAATGCGCCTTAAGAAAATAATATAAACCGAAGGATAAATCATCAGGTCACTGCCGCACGATTTAAAAAGAAGACTATAAAACAATCCTCGAAATATTAACCCTTCCGGGCCAGGAAAAATACGTAAAAATGCACCCACATAAATTTCGAGCAAGTGTGCTATGACAGACATAATTCCATTGCGACGGATAAACGCCGCTGATTCTCCTAAGAAACTCATGATCCTCCCTTGCGGTCTTGCGCCGCTACCAAAAAACTAAATTCCTCAAAACTCGTCAAATGACGGGAACCAACAATCCCAGCCATTTTGATTGATTCATTCCAATAGCCTTTCCCGACGAGAATGTTCGCCTGCCATATCATATTATAAATCCTATGCGGCAGAATTTTCTCCCAAAGTCTTTTGCGGCCGGTCAACCATTCAAGAAAACGCCAAATAAAAACTGGCATGCGGATAGGGCGATATTCAAGGCCGTAGGCCTTAGCGTACGCTTCGCACATCTGGGCAACGGTGGGCGACTGAACGCTCGGAATATAAAGTTCCCTTGTGCCGTCCGCAGGCTTGTATTGAGCGACTTCCCTGATAAACCAGGCCATGTCTTCCACATACATGCTGCTGATGCGCCCGGGCCAGTTTAAACGGGCAAGCCATGATCTCTCTAAAATCATACGGCGCAGCGAAAAATACAAACCCTTTTCAATGGAGTCAGGCCCGAAGACACCACATACGCGGACGACTGATAACGCAAAACCTTCAACCTTGGCACGCTGCGTCAAATATTCCTCAGTCAAAAGTTTCTTGCGCCCGTAAATATGGTACGGCCGCACCGGCATAGGGTCGTTTTCCGTCATGGGCTTGGAATAATCCTTGCGCCCGTCGTTGACCGCGATCGAACTTGTAAAAACAATCTGCGTACCCTGCCCCAAAGGCCCGACTGCTTCAAGAAGATTCTTTGTGCCTACATCATTGATGCTATGGTCTTGGGCGGATGTGTCCGTGCACGACGCCAGATGAAAAATAATCCGCGGGGATTTAGGCAAATTCTCAAGGCCTTGCCCAAACATAATATCTAATTCACATATCCCAACCCCTAATGATCGAAGATTGTCCCTGCCCGTCTGTTCTTTCTGAGTTCCGTCAGAAGGCCGGACCAAACATAGAATTTCTTCCCGGCCAAACCTTTCGACTAAAAGACGGGCCAACCGTCGACCGATATATCCCGTTGCGCCTGTGACAAGAATCATGACACGCTCTTTAGACTAACCAATTCTGTGATCGCTGGTTTCTTAAGGACAATGACCGCATAAGTAAAGACATCCTTAATACCGAAATAATAATCAACCATTTTCAATCCATGCTGCTCATAAATACTTCGCGCATGCGCCTTACTGCGCGGGCGGCTGATCTCGGCCGGATGCAACTGCACATTCTTCTTCAACAAACCGTTAAGAAGAAAATGCACTCCTTTTAAAAAAATGACACTCAACCCCTGTTCAGGAGGAACCAAAATGACCATTTTCCCGTCGGACTTAAGCACCCTGTTAAATTCCATCAAAATTTCTTTGATCTCTTCTTCAGTGAAATGCTCCATGACCCCCAGGTTATAAATACCATCAAACGTATCCGCCGCGTAAGGAAGATGGAATATATCCCCGTGGGCAATATCTCGCACCGTCGGGTTTGTTGTATGATAAATCTCAAGGGCCTTGATGGATATATCCAGCGCCGAAAGACGGGCCCATTTGGCCACTCCTTCATCAACCTGTCCACTGCCACAGCCGGCATGCAAAACCTTGGCCCCTTTAACAAAATGCTTTTTTGTAAAATAATTCAAAATCCTGCGGATGATAAAGACCCTATAAAATGCGGCAATCAGATCATAGAGAATACTTTCCGACTTGCGTTCCTTGTTCCAATAAACATCCCACTCCTGCTGTACTTTTTGCGGATTGCTTTCACCTTGAGGAACATAAGAATTTTTGTTACCGTCGGACATCCGCGCATTCAGCCGTAAAGGTTCGCAATAAATTAATGTATCGCGCCTGACCCATGACCGCAGGCAAATGCGCAACAGATGCATAAAACTGCGCGCCGCGCCTCTTAATGTCATCTTCGATTGTCCATAAACACGCGTGGGTAATTTGATCGGCAGTTCTTTGACGGAGAAATCATTGATAAATAAAAGATAAAGACTTTCGAAGAAAAACGAATATCCTGTGGATTCTACTAACTTGAAAACTCCACGCGGAATCTGCGGAAGGTTGTAAAGCCTGAATGCGCCGGTCGCATCATAAGGCATTTTCAAAAGGACATCCGTCAAGAAATGCCCAACGTACGTCAAGAACTTCCGATACAGGTTCCAGCCTTTAAGACTGCCTTCTTCAATATATCTTGAACCAACGACGATATCGGCACTATCGGCCAGCCTTAGAAAATCATGAATGTATTCAGGAGAATGGGAAAAATCACAGTCCATGGTGATGAGTTTTGTGTAACCGCGCTCATAGGCCCAAGAAATTCCCTCCTGATGAGCACTGCCGATGCCCAGCTTCCCTGAACGGTGGATCACGCTAATTCTCGAATCAGCACGGGCCAGTTCATCTAAGATCGCGCCTGTTCCGTCGGGAGAATGATCATCCAGAAAAAGAAGATCTGTATCCAAACCAAGCGCTTTAAGACGGGGATAAATGACGCGGACATTTTCCGCTTCATTGTAGGTAGGAATAAATATCAGCATTTTTTGATCAGCCATTATTCTTTAACTCCGCGTCGACCATAATTGCGATAAGTTTTGAAAAATCCGCCTTCGGGCTCCACCCGGTCATGCGCTTAATCTTTGATGGATCCCCTTGCCAATGGTTTTGCTGTTTCCTTTGAATAACCTGGGCGTCTTCACGGACATATTTAGTCCAATTGAGTTTCAAACGTTTAAAAACACCCTCGACAAATTCCTTGACCGTATGGGCCTTACCGCTGGCAATAATGAAATCATCGCTCGACTGCAGAGAAAGCATGCGGTGCATTGCCTCAACATAATCGCCGGCAAATCCCCAATCGATGACCGCATTCAAATTTCCCAAGACCAGTTCCTTTTGTTCGCCCCTTTGGATAGCGACAGCAGTCCGAACAATCTTTTGCGAAACAAATTTATCCGCTCGTAATGGCGATTCGTGATTATATAAAATACCCGCGCTGGCATAAAGGCCGTATTCCCGACGATAAAAACGACACGTTTGGACGCCTGCTGTTTTGGTGATCCCGTAAATACAAACCGGCGCAAAAGGCGTTTTTTCATTCTGAACACGACTGTGCGGATTGCCGAAAACAAGCGAGGACGCCGCATAAAATAACCGGGCTTTCGAACAATGGGCCCGCATACCCCCCAGAAAATGAATCAGGCCATAAACATGCACATCAAAACTTCTTTGAAAAAAGACAGCATCGTTTTCTTTGCGATCTTGGGAAGAATGATGGTACGCAGCTAAATAATAAATTTCATCCGGTTTGTGTTGCTTTAATAAACCAAGCACTGCTCCCGGCTTGGAAATATTAACGGGCTTTAATTGGCCGCCCTTCCAAGAATAAGTTTTTTTTCCCCCAATTCCGATGACATGATACCGCTTCTTCTGAAGATATCGGGTAAGATACGTGCCATCCTGGCCTTCACATCCGACGATTAAAGCTTTTTTCATAATGACGTTCTGACGGTAGATAGATCACGACTCGTTGATCGTAAATCGGAAATCGTTGATCGCAGATAGTTGATCGTTACCATTAACAGCCAACAATCTGCGATCCACGACTTACTATTTACAATTTCCGATTCATTTCTTACTAACAACCTCAATCTGCGGCAGGGGGAAAACCAGAGCCCCACCACCGTCGATATAACTCTTTTCCCTTTGTACGATATTATCTTTAAAATGCCACGGCAAGACCAAAAGATAATCAGGCTTCATCGCCTTGGCCTCTGCTTCTGAAACAATGGGAATCCGGGTGCCGGGCGTAAATCTTCCGAACTTATCCGGATTGACCTCAGCGATGCATGGGATATCTTTCGTGGTAAAAGAACAATACTGAAGAATGACATTCCCCTTGGTTGAGGCGCCGTAACCAAAAATCTTCTTTCCCTGTTGGTTGGCTTTCCGGACGAACTGTACAATATTGTCTCTCTGATCCGTAATGCGTTGTTTAAAAAGCTCATACGGTTTTAACTCGGAAAGGCCTTTGCGCGTCTCTTCGGCCAAGATGGAATTCACAAGAAACAAATTTTCTTTGTGGGCTTTGCTTGATTTCTTGGCAACAGTGATCGCAAAACTTCCGCCGTTGGCCAAGTTAAACTCCACATCAACAATCACGAAACCAACAACGTCCGCCATCCATTTAATCTGACGCAACGCATAATATTCCAAGTGCTCATGGCAGACCGTATCATAAGAATCCTTCTCAAGCATCGTCGGCATATAGCTTTGCTCGAAAACCCAAATACCGTCGTCATCGAGAACCTCAAAAATATTCCTCATAAAATCCGTCGGGGATTCCAGATCGTAAAACATCGCGATCGAGGTGATCACCTTGGCTTTTTTGGCGCCAAAACGTTCTTTGACTTTTGCGGCTGAGAAGAAATCCGGGATCAGATCAATATGGGAAGGATAATATTTCTTAAATTTAACGCCCGTGGGATCGATGCCGGTGAGCTGAAGATCGCGCTGAGGATAACCTTGCAACAAAGTGCTGTCGTTACTGCCGATATCGATCACAAGGTCGCCGGCAACAAGATTCACCCTGTTTAAAATTTTCTGAACCCGACCTCTTAAATGTTCCACCATCGACTGGTTTAAGCCCGAGCGATAGCCATAATTCTCACCATACATTTCTTCCAATGCATAGGAATGCCGAAGCTGAAGAAGCCCGCAATGCTTGCCCCCATCCTCAACACACTTAACCAATTCGAGCGGCCCATTTGTGATGCGTTCGTCAGGAGATTTTGGAAACACCCCCGTTAAAGTTTGACTGCCCAGATCCAACACTGGAACAAGCTCTTGATTTTGGCAAATCCTGCACTTTTTGATTTCTTTGATCATAATTTTTATCCGTTAAAATTCCAATCTTCGACGGAAAAACCCTCTTATTTCTCAAACTTCGCGCAGTCCACCCCTGATCAAGCCATTTTACCAGCGCCTATAAACTCGATAAGAATAATCCCATAATTTTCTGTACTTGTAAAGTCAAAGACCCAAAACCTCCCCGACTCACGAGATTGATGAAGTTTCATTCATAGACGCTGGAATGTTCAGCCATCCAAGCCTTGAGCTGATCAATCATTGGACGTAGATCCGAAACGTTATAAGTAATATCCCTGCGTTTCGAAATCAAACTGCGGTCTAACGCCAACTCTTCATCCCGTCTAATAACAACATCCCTGGCAAAAACATCTTTTATAATCGCGAGCAGATTATATTTAGAAATCCTCTGGGAACAAAAATGATACAATCCTGAAATATTTTCTTTAATGGCAAAATCAATGAGCTTTGCCAACTCGAGCGTTGTAACACCGCTCCAAAATACCTTGGTGAATCCTTTCACATCTTTCTCTTGAGACATAAACCAATTCATTAATCCTCGTGACTTAAACGGATCGGGACCGATGATCGATGTGCGTATCGTCAGATGCGGCAAGCGCGCCACTTCCCCAGCCCTCTTGCTCTTGCCATAGAGATCATCGGCATCCGGGCTGTCTTCTTCACTATAACAGCCCCGGTCACCGCGGAAAACCCCGTCGGTGCTGATATGAATCAACCGGCTGCCGTCTTTCTTCTCATCCAGTAACGATGCTATCGCTAAGGGCAATCGGGTATTAATCTTATCGAGTTCTTCAAAGCCTTTGCCGGCATCATTCACAGCCGCGCAATTCACAACAATACAGGGCCTGTGTTGAGTGATCAAAATTTGCACGGCTCCGGTATTCGCAAGGTCGGTCTCAGACAAACTCTGATCGATCAAGGCAATCCCACTCTTAGCACGCGCAGAGAGTACAACCCGCTCCCCGTATTTCTCTTTAAGAAATATCCCGACAATATGCCCAAGCATTCCGGCAGAACCCAACACGATAATTTTCATGGAAGCCATTTCATAACGAGAAAGAAATTGTGATTTAATAGATAGTTGATGGGTGATAGTTGATGGTTTCCATCAGCCACCACCTATCTACTATCCACCATAAACCATCCCCCGCAATAACAATTCTTACTTCGGTTCAATAATCTTGGGTTCCGGTAACGGTACAATAAAACGCCCTCCCCGACGGATAAAATCCTGTTCTTTACCCATCACTTCCTCAAAATAATTATATGCAAATAAAAGGGCGTAATCCGGATTGTCATCCCTGATCTTATCCGGAGAGACAATCGGATTGTGCATGCCGGGAATGACCCTCCCCTGGCGTTCATGCGAAGCATCTGTGACATAAGGGATCACCGTTGTGCCGAATTTACAAAAATTCAAATGCACCGAGGCCCGGCCCGAAGCTCCATACCCGACGATCTTCTTTCCTTTGGAACGCAACTTTGAAATGAGCGCGATTAAATCATCGCGTTTCTTATAAACGTTCTTGCCAAATTTAATAAAGGTTTCTTCCTTATCAAGCCCGGCGGCACGCTTCTCTTTTAAAAGCTTATCGACCTCTGGAGAAACCTTATATTTTGCGGTCTTTTTCTTCTGGGCATAGACCCGGATGGACCCCGCGTGGGTCGACACGCGCCGGGCGTCAAAAACCTCCATGTCATAAAGTCCCATCAGATAGGTCAAAGCTGTCAACGAATGGTGCATCATGTGTTCATGATAAATCATGTCAAACTGAAAGGCATCAATCAAAGAAGCAAGGTAATGCACCTCAAAAACAAAAATGCCTTCAGGTTTAAGAATTTGGGTGATCGCGCGCATCGGCTCATGCATATCATCAATATGCGCAAAAACATTATTAGCACAAACCATATCCGCCAACCCGTAACGTTCTGAAATAACGGCCGCGGTCTTTGTATTAAAGTAATCATTAATGACCGTACAACCCTTGGCGACAGCCAACTTTGCTATATTAGTTGCCGGCTCAAACCCCACCGCTCTAACGCCAAGATCATTGAAGGGTTTTAACAGCACTCCGTCATTGCTGCCGAACTCAACCACCAAAGAATCCTTATTCAGAAAACGTTCTGTCATTTCCTTGGCATAAGCCACAAAGTGCCTTGAAAGCGTAAGCGTCGTCGATGCCACAAACCGGTAATCCTTGAATAAAACATCTGCCGGAACAGTTTCTAAAATCTGAACCTCTTTGCAATGACGGCAGAACACAACAGTCAACGGATACAATTTTTCGGTGACGATTTCGTCCGGCTTAATAAACCCGCCGGCCAAAGGCATTTGGCCGAAATCAAGAAACTTCACCATATCTTTTGATGAGCAGATACGGCAACTATCTCTTAACGTGTAATGCATATTGGCCTCTCTATGTTTTTTCGGATTGAACCATACGTTTTTCAAGAGGAATATCCTCATGATTTTTATAAAATTTCTCCAATTTACCGTCAGCCAAATGTTTAAATCCTTCTATACCAAGCACCATGGCATCATGCATATTGATATCTAGAAAAAGTCCATAACGCCCGGTTGTGACTAAATTATTAATCGTTGCGATATTCTCAAGAAATAAATTTTTCTTCGGTTCATAGCCAACCAAATAAAACGGAAATGCCTTGTCCATGCGGGTAAGAAAAATTTCGCCAATCTCCTCCGGCTTGATCCCGAAAAATCCCAGATCAGCCTCTACCTTCGGGCGCCACGCTTCGGCATCCCAATTCCACACAGGGTCATTCGGCGCACAGATTTTTTCAAGCATTAAAAGCGTCTGATCTTTCGGGCCGCACAGCGGTGAGAAATTCTTGGGCTCGCTCACCCGGTTAAAATAAAACCGTTTGTTGACCAGGTACATCCAGTGCGGATCATCAAACTTCGCGCGGTTGACGACGACATTGACGATCACACCATGACGAAACGGCAGATGCTCCCCTATTCCTCTAAGGGCTTCAAGCGACGGCGACAGATATTCCAACAGGCTGTCCAAGGGGATCGTGGAAACAACCCAATCCGGCTCAATCTCGGTACCGAACGGAGTATCCAAAATAATTTTCCGAATCTTACCATCGGCATGAACGACCTTGCGGATGGCCGCGCTATAGATAACCT
>CXWL01124717.1_pt1 | contig 12503 bp, 10 predicted proteins | sample 590931 | NCBI WGS metagenome assembly CXWL01 (sample SAMEA3498368, study PRJEB10139) | groundwater metagenome | biome: water well; material: biofilm material | place: Germany | collected 2015-04-27
AAATAAAAGTGGAAATAAGAAAAAGCGACCCGCAGGTCGCTTTTTCTTATCGGTACTAATTTAGATTTTAGAGCGTCTGCGCATGGTCAGCAGCATCACCAGTCCTAAGCCCAGCATTGCGATGCTGGCTGGTTCCGGAACGAAATTTGCGCTGCCGTTTGTCGCTTTGTTCAGGTAGTCGATATAGCTCGATAACACAATGCCGCCAAAATAAGTGCCAAAGGTGCCTCGTGTCTGCCCACTGAATGTGCCGCTAAATGTGTTGTTGGCGACCAATATATATTCGCCAGAATCGGTGATGCGGAAAGATGGCCCGCCGGAGTCGCCGCCGCCAATGCCAGATTCTTTGTCATTTGCCAGTTGTGGAGTGCAAACGCCATAGAATGTGCAGAATGTATCTTTACCACCGCCATCAAAGTCGGCATACCAGACTTCATTCGGGCCAGCAGCAAAATTTTGCTCATCATCCCTATCGAACAAATCCATATAGTTTTCACCGCTACGTTTGACTCTGAACTGTGGCGAAACGTAGTAACCATTGACGCCATCACCTGATGTGCCATAACCGGCCATGACGATATGCTGGCCAGACGTCACTGGGTCAGCGCCAATTTTGTAAATTTTTGCGCTGGCTGGTGCATCTGCACCTAGGGTAATGACGGCAACGTCATCATTGACGCAGAAGCTATTAACCCCAACAGGACAATTGCCAAAGCCTGCATAGTTGGCATTCATTGAGACCGCGGAAGCTGTGATAATAGCATTGCCATTGTTGGCAGCGCCGGCGTTAAATACAACGCGAACGTCATTGCCAGGCTGATTGATATCGATAACATGGCCGTTGCCATCGGTGTCTACGCAATGGCCTGCAGATACAACAGAGCGCTTACCAACGAGCGCACCTGAGCAAATAAATGATTGGCCATTGTAACGAATATTAATGCTGACAACACCAGAGAATGGTGATGATGGGGTATTCGGATCAACGTGTGCCGATGGTGAATCAGGCAATGCGCCTGACGTGATCAGTGGGGTAAAGGTCCCGCCCTGAACGATCGATGCGTGGGCCGTTGCTGAAGCCCCTAAAAATACACCTGCAAACATTGTGCAAGCGGCTATTTTTTTCAAAATTTGGTTTTGACGAAACATGCTATCTCCTTGTGTTTATCGACCGATGTCGTAGGGTAATCACGCACCGGCTTTTTCTTGCGCTGTACGCACCGCTCAAGAAGCATAAAGTGTGCCGAGAAAAAAATCTTATTTTTTTTCAAGCACTTATATACTTTTTACTTAAAAAAAAGCAATGAATGTAAAATTTTCCGACACAGAAGCGATGCTGTATTGCACAGAGGTAAAAAGAGGATGAATCTTCAGTCGGTGGATGTGTTGATTTTTAGCAAGTTGCCGCGTAGTAAATCAAGCGCGCTGCGTTCGAACGCTTCGGCTTCCTCGGCTTTTAGTTGCAGCAGCAAGATGGCGCGATCTGTGTAACGGGTTTGCAGAACCTTGACGCCTTTTTGTTCGCAAAGGCGTCTCAAGGTAGATTCATCGGAAAATTGCACGGAAATATGCAGCTCGCTCAGAATTTCTACCGGAACCAGTTCTGCGTTCTTGAACGCATCTGAGATCGCCTGGCCATAGGCGCGGGTCAGGCCGCCTGCGCCGAGTTTAGTGCCGCCCCAATAGCGCACGACCACTGCCAGCACATTGAACAGTTCCTTGTGCACCAGCACGTTGTACATGGGTTTGGCCGCCGTGCCTGAGGGTTCGCCGTCATCATCTAGCCCGGAATCGCCTTCGCATAGCAAGACCCAGCATACATGCACGGCATTCGGGTGCTGGGTGCGGATTTCGGCGAGTTTGCTGCGCGCATCAGCGCGGTTGCTGATGGGGTAAAGTTGTCCTAAAAATCGGCTTTTCTTGATTTCCAGCTCTGAGTGGGCTGCCGTGGCAAGTTGATACATAAATTGGCGTATGTCCGGGGAGAGTGACATGAGACGCTATTTTCGCAGTTTCTTTGCCGGCTGAGGCAGAACATCTGCAGGGAACTTAAAAATTTCTTCTGATCTACATCAACATAAACCACGCTTCACTTTGACAGCCCAGCGCACAACTCGGGACAATCGTCCTTTTATTGTTGCGAAGTTTTTGCCATGACACCATTAGCACTGAGCGCTCAGCAAATCGCTGCACAGCGTGCCCTGTCATTAATTGATTTGACCTCGCTGAATGCCGATGATACTGAGGCCGCGATTGTGGCGCTTTGCCGCCAGGCGCTCAGCCCGGCCGGCAGGGTTGCGGCGCTCTGCGTGTATCCGCGCTTCGTTGCCCTTGCCAAGGAGACTTTGCATCAATTGGCGTATGCCGATGTGCTGGTGGCGACGGTGAGCAATTTTCCTCACGGTGGCGCGGATATCGACTTGGCCGTGGCCGAAACCCGCTCTTGCATAGCGGCGGGCGCCGATGAGGTCGATGTGGTCTTTCCTTACCGCGCATTGATGGCGGGCGATGCCGTCAGCGGCGCGCAGCTGGTCGCCGCGTGTAAGCAGGCCTGCGGCAACCAGACCTTGAAAGTGATCATAGAGAGCGGGGAGCTGAAAACGCCGGAACTGATACGCCAGGCAAGCCTGATCGCGATCCGGGCAGGCGCGGATTTCATCAAGACCTCTACCGGCAAAGTCGCCGTGAATGCCACTTTGCCTGCGGCCGAGATCATGCTCAAGGCAATTGCAGAAAGCGGCAGGCAATGCGGCTTTAAGGCCGCTGGCGGCGTAAAGACTGCGGCTGATGCCGCCGCCTATCTGGCATTGGCCGACCGCATCATGGGCGCCGGCTGGGCGAATGCGCGGCATTTCCGTTTTGGCGCCTCCGGCTTGCTGGGCAACTTGCTTGCCGTGCTTGACGCTGGCGCTGATCCACGCGCGTAGCGAGGCCGCTACCGGTGCGGCCGCCTTTCACCTGGCGGAAACACAGCTAAGCTCGCCGCCTCTGATTTATCAACGCATTCATCTGAACCAAGCGCAGCAGAGACAGAAAGAATCTCCTTATGAGCACCATCCATATAGACGCCGAACCCGGCGATTTTGCCGAGATCGTCCTGATGCCGGGCGACCCCCTGCGGGCGAAGATGATTGCCGGGCGCTGGCTGGAACAGGCAAAGCTGGTGACCGCCACGCGCAATATGTTCGGCTATACCGGCTATTACCAGGGCAAGCGCTTGTCCGTGATGGCGCACGGCATGGGAATTCCTTCGGCGAGTATTTATGCGACCGAATTGATCCGCGAATTCGGCGTCCATACCCTGATACGGGTAGGTTCCTGCGGCGCCGTTGCCGCCGACGTGAAAGTGCGCGACGTGCTCATCGCCATGGGCGGATGCACCGACAGCAAGGTCAACCGCATGCGTTTCATGGACCATGATTTTGCGGCGCTTGCCGATTACCGGCTGCTGGCCACCGCCGTCGCTGCCGCGCAAGACTTGAACGTAGCGGTGCGTGTCGGCAATGTCTTTTCTGCCGATTTGTTTTACGGCGTGCAGCCACAGATGCTGGACGTGATGCGCAAGATGAAAGTGCTCGCGGTAGAGATGGAAGTGGCCGGGCTGTATGGCCTGGCTGCCGAATACGGCGCCCGCGCCCTGGGCATACTCACGGTGGCCGACCATCTGATGACGGGCGAACACCTCACCGCGGACGAGCGGCAAAACAGCTTTGTCGAGATGATGGAGGTCGCTTTGCAGACGGCGTTACGCCTCTAATTGGGTTTGGGTTGAAATAAATCAAAAATGAGCACGCCCATCACGCCCTATCCATGCGGCCTGCAGGCCGAGATGGCCGCAAACCCGCATGGGTAGGGCGTGACGGGCGTGCCTGTTGTTGATTTTTTGGGAGATAAAGTAAGAGCGGCACTGAGGTAGTGCCGCTCTGCTTGGTTCAGGCGTGCGGCAACTTACACCGTCAGCGGCTTGTAGCGGATGCGTTTTGGCTTGGCGCCTTCTTCGCCCAGACGCTTCTTCTTGTCGGCTTCGTATTCCTGATAGTTGCCGTCGAAGAAAGAGACTTGAGAGTCGCCCTCAAACGCCAGGATGTGCGTCGCGATACGGTCGAGGAACCAGCGGTCATGCGAGATGACCATCACGCTGCCGGCGAATTCCAGCAAGGCGTCTTCCAGCGCGCGCAGGGTTTCCACGTCGAGATCGTTGGACGGTTCATCGAGCAGCAATACGTTACCGCCTTGCAGCAGGGTTTTTGCCAGGTGCAGGCGGCCGCGCTCACCGCCAGACAGGTTGCCGACGATTTTCTGCTGGTCTCCGCCTTTGAAGTTGAAGCGGCCCAGATAGGCGCGCGATGGCATTTCAAAGCGGCCCACACTGAGGATGTCGGCGCCATTGGCCACGTCTTCAAACACGGTCTTGGTATTGCCCAGGTCTTCGCGTGACTGATCCACCAGCGAGATCTTGGCGGTCTGGCCGAGCACCACTTCGCCGCTGTCAGGTTGCTCTAAGCCCTTGATCATCTTGAATAAAGTCGATTTACCGGCGCCGTTAGGCCCGATGATGCCGACGATCGCACCGGGCGGGATCTTGAAGCTCAGGTTGTCGATCAGCAGGCGGTCACCAAAGGCTTTGCTGACATTCTTGAACTCGATGACTTCGTTACCCAGACGTTCGGCGACAGGGATGAAGATCTCCTGAGTTTCGTTGCGCTTCTGGTATTCGTGCTCGCTCATCTCGTTGAAGCGTGCCAGGCGCGCCTTACTCTTGGCCTGACGTGCTTTCGGATTCTGGCGCGACCATTCCAGTTCCTTTTGCAGGGATTTCTGGCGTGCCGATTCGGTAGCTTCTTCCTGCTTCAGGCGGGCCTGCTTCTGGTCCAGCCAGGACGAGTAATTGCCTTTCCATGGAATGCCGGCGCCGCGATCGAGTTCCAGTATCCATTCGGCGGCGTTGTCGAGGAAGTAGCGGTCATGGGTGATCGCCACCACGGTGCCAGGAAAGCGCAGCAGGAATTGCTCGAGCCAGTCTACCGATTCGGCATCCAGATGGTTGGTCGGCTCGTCCAGCAGCAGCATGTCGGGCTTGGACAGCAGCAGCTGGCACAGCGCGACGCGGCGCTTTTCACCACCGGACAGCACGCCTATCTTGGCATCCCAGGGCGGCAGGCGCAAGGCGTCGGCGGCCATTTCCAGCTGCAGTTCCACATTGTCGCCAGCCGAGGTCGAGATGATGGCTTCCAGGCGCGCCTGCTCGTTGGCCAGCGCGTCGAAGTCGGCATCTTCCTCCGCATAGGCGGCATACACTAGTTCAAGCTTCGCCTTGGCTGCAAACACTTCGCCGAGTGCCGATTCCACTGCCTGGCGCACGTTCTGCTCAGGATCGAGCTGCGGCTCCTGCGGCAGATAGCCTATCTTCAGATTCGGCATCGGCACGGCTTCGCCCTGTATGTCCTTGTCTATGCCGGCCATAATTTTCAGCAGCGATGATTTACCCGAGCCATTCAGGCCGAGCACGCCGATTTTGGCGCCGGGGAAGAAGGAGAGCGAGATGTCTTTTAGGATCTGGCGTTTCGGCGGCACGATTTTGCCGACGCGATTCATGGTGTAGACGTAATTTGCCATTTTTCGATTTTTTGGGAGAGAAAAGAGAATGGCAGCAAGGATACCTCATGCAGGGGCTAAAGAGGAGCCTTCGGGCCCGTCACAGCAATGAAAAAGACGAAAAACAGCGTGCATTATTATCGTTAGTGCAAAAACGGATTTTCCCTTTTATTTTTTCACATGTCGGTTTGTCAGAAATTTCAATTTGCCGATGTCAGCTTTTTGTCCAGATTTTTTTACGGGGATTGATCCCTGTTGCGTAAATGCATGATTGCGCGCGGTTTGCATGCCGATTGTCTGTCGATTAAGCCTGGCAAGCTGCTTTGGTAATATACTGGTCCGCTGTTTGAAAATATCAAGAACGCGGCTCTGCTGAGCTTGGCCCGGGCAGGGTCGCACCACGAGTTTCAGCAAAATTTGACTCTGGAATCCATTGCGCATGAGTAAATCTTCGTTACGTCGAGAGCTCGTCATCCCGATCACGGTACTGGTGATAGGGGTCTCTGCGGCGATTGCCTGGGTTTCGGTCAAGGCGGGAACGGATGCCGTCAACTCGTTTTCGCAAAGGGTGCTGGTTGACCTGGTTGGCCGCATCAATACCGCCAGTGAAAGTCATCTCGACGGCGCTTTAATCGCCCTGGAGTCGATCGCGCCGAGCGCGAAAAATGCGCCCAGGGCGCAGATTTTTTCCGACGATTTGCCCGTGCTGGAACCTAAACTCTGGGCTGCCAGCGGCCTGTTCATGGACATCAACAATTATGTCTACTACGGCGGCGCAGATGGCAGGATGGTAGGGGTTTTCAGGATAGCGCCGGATTTTGTCGAACTGTACTGGCGTGAAAAAGGCGATGCGCCGCGCAAGGTGTTCAAGATTTCCACTCCAGGGGACAGGGGCGAGCTGTTGCGCACTGACCAATATGATCCGCGCACCCGCCCCTGGTATCAAACCGCGATCGCCACCGATAAGCCGGTCTGGTCAAAGATATACAATGATTTCACCTCGAAAGAACCGACGGTCACTCTGGCAAAAGCGGTGTTCAAAGAAAATCATGCGCTGGTCGGCGTGGTCGCCACCGATGTCACGCTGAAAGTATTGTCGGATTTTCTCAGATCCATGGAGATCAGCAAGAATGGCGTCGCCTATATCATTGATGCCGAAGGCCTGATCGTCGCCACCTCGGCAAGTGAGATGCCGGTCAGGAGCGCGAATGGCAAGATAGATCGCTTGTCGGCCGCTGAAATGAAGACCCCCTTGATTCGTGAGGTGCATCAAAAGAGCATGGAGTGGCAAAAGGAAATTCTCAATAGCGACAAGGCAATGGCATTGACGCAGCAACTGGAACTGAGCGCCGGTACGGTGTCGGTGGCAGTGTCTTCGCTGGGGCGCAAGCAGGGTTTGAACTGGATTTCGGTGGTGGCGGTGCCGCGCGATGATTTCATGCGCGATATCAAGCAGGGCTTTTTGCAGAGCGTCGCGATCGCCATCGCCTGCATTATTTTTGCGCTCACCATCGGCCTGACGATAGTCGAGAGGGTGATCCGTGACATCCATAAACTGACTGCGGCCGCAAAGCGCTTTGGCGATGGCGAACCGCTGGCCGACCTGAACATACGGCGCACTGACGAAATCGGCACGCTGGCCCAGACTTTTTCTGAAATGGAAAACAAGCTGCGTTTCGACCGCCTGACCCAGGTGGCCAATCGAGAGTCCTTGTTCGCACAAATTAACTACCTGCAGAAACAGGCCAGGCTCAATGTGCAAGGTTACGGCGGATTTACGCTGCTGTTCATCGACCTGGACCGGTTTAAGCTGATCAACGACAGCTACGGACATGATGCAGGCGATAAGGTGCTGGTGATCATCGCCGCCCGCTTACGCGCCGCGATTCGTGATACCGATGAAGTGGCGCGCTATGGCGGCGATGAATTTGTCCTGCTGCTCAAGGAAACCAGGAGTTCGATAGACATCAATAATATGGTGGAAAAAATCATCACCCTGGTTGAAGAGCCGATTGCGCTGGAGGATGTGATGGTCGACGTAGGGGCGTCTATCGGCTGGGCGAGCTTCCCTGAAGACGGCGACGATTACGTGCGCCTGATCAAAGTGGCGGACAGTCGCATGTACCACAAGAAGCGTGACCGTAAGTCCAGCCAGATGCACCTGGTCTGAGGACGCCAGCGCAGGAATAATGCCAGGCCAGTCCGCGTCATCTTCAGAGCCGTGGCCTGAGTGGGCTGAACGTTTCTCGCTGTTGTCGGCAATACTTTTCTTTTTAATCACAAATTCTTACAATTTTTTGACACGCGTCAGCCGAATAATGATGCGAAAAAATCAAGCAGAAGTTACACTCTCGAGTTATTTAAAAATTCTTTGTCGCATCCGCTTTGAACCCGCCATCATTAAATTATCTATGGCGGTTTTTTCTACGGTGGTGCTTGTTGTTAAATTGTTGTGACTGCTTGTCTGGTCATTAAGTGATAAACCGCTTGATTGGACGACAGGCTATTGGCAAGTGCTACAGTAAAGCGAGTATGGAATCAATCATCAAACATCTGGTGGAGATTACCGGTCACCGTGACCATGATCTTCTCAATATTTCCGTGATATCGGCATTGCGTGAGCTGACACAGGCAGAGCGCGCGCGCGTGCTTGATGTGGTCTCGATTGGCGGGCAACTGCACCTGAGGCCGCAGATCTCCATCGTCGGCGGCAAGCTCCTTGTCAGCGATGAAAATGCCTTTTCCGACGCGGCAGACGAGCCTATCTCGGCTTATCCCGTGCTCGATAAAGGGGTCACGCAGAGGCTTAATGTGATCGAGGCGCTTGATGCCGACGGCATAGGGGCAGTCTGGTTGCCTATCTGGATGAATGACAAGGTCAATGTCTGTCTTGAAATCGTCAATCCCGCCAGCTACAGCAAAAATACCCGGGAGGTGATGAACGGCATCCTCATCGTTTATCGCAATTTCCAGAACCTGCTCGATTATAGTGAACGTGATTCATTGACCGGTTTGCTCAACCGCAAGACCTTTGACGATAATTTTTCCAAGATTTTGCGCAGCACCGCAACACGCAGCGATCGTCGCGAACTGGACAGAACTGATCCTGAGCGTCGTAGCATCGATCCAGAAAAGCAGCATTGGCTGGCGGTGCTTGACATCGATCACTTCAAGCGCGTGAACGACCGGTTTGGTCACTTGTACGGCGACGAAGTGTTGATCCTGATCGCCAATCTGATGCGCTCCTCGTTTCGCCCCAGTGACAGATTGTTCCGTTTCGGCGGTGAAGAATTCGTCATTCTTCTGCGCTCCACTTCAGAAGATGAGGCGCAGCATATCTTTGACCGTTTCCGTTCGAATGTAGAGCAATACCTTTTCCCCCAGGTCGGTCAGGTGACGGTGAGCATAGGCTATGCGCATATCGATCCCTTCGAACCTGCCGTGGGCATCATGGGGCGCGCCGATCAGGCCCTGTATTTCGCCAAGAGCAATGGCAGAAACCGCACCTGCCATTATGAAAATCTGGTCAAGGGCGGCGACCTGAAGATAGAGATATCCAACGATAGTGTCGAATTTTTCTGATTCGATGGTTCGGCGTTTCGATAAAGATGGTCCTTCAGTCCGCCGCTGGCCTGGCTGTATGCGACATCGTCAACAGTGCCACGCTGCCCAGAATAATTGCCATTGCCAGCATCTCGCGTGAACTGAACGTTTCCCCTCCCAGCAATACCCCCAGCGTCACCGCGATCACAGGGTTCACGTAGGCATAGCTTGAGGCCAGCGCCGGTGAAACTTTCGATAACAGGAACATATAGGCGGTAAACGCCAGCAAAGAGCCGGCCACCACCAGGTAGGCCCAGGCTGCCATTGCCGATAGCGTCACCGGCGTGCTGAAGTGCTCGCCTTTCAGCAGCGCAACCGCGATCAGGAATACGCCGCCCAATAGCATTTCGCTGGCAAAGCCCATCCCGCCCGGCGCCAGTGTTAATTTTCTTTGCGACAGGACTGAGCCTATGTCCCAGCACAGGATGGCACCGAGCAAGGCCACGATACCCATAGGCTGCGCAGAAAACTCACCGCCGGACGCGAGCAGGATGGCGCCGGCGAAACCGATAACTATCCCCAGCCATTCGCGCCGGTTCGGCCAGACGCCAAATAAGCCTGTGCAAAACGACAGTATCATGGGGGAGCAGGCGATGAATACTGCGGTCAGGCCGGAGGATACATATTGCTGCCCGACGGCAGTCAGACCCATGCCGCCGCCCAGCATCAGGATGCCGATAATCCCCGCGTCACGCCATTGCCTGTGGCTGGGGTTGGCTGCTCCGCGCCATTTTTGCCAGGCATACAGCAAGGCGCCCGCCATCAGAAAGCGGGTTCCCATCAGCAGGAAAGGCGGGAAGGAGGCGAGCGCGATGTGGATCGCAAAATAGGTCGATCCCCAGACGATATACACTGTGAGCAGGGCAAAAAGGACACGTCTGGGAAGATGTTTCATCGGGATTTTTTTTCGTCATAAATTGAATATTGAGCAAACAGTGTATGGCAGCAAGACTCGTTTTTGAATGGATAAGTTAAGGTAAATGCGTTACATTACTTTCGATTTAACTGAAAAATGAGTGAATTTCGATGAAGATTGAATTGGATCTGATGGATGCCAAAATCCTCGATATCTTGCAGGCGGATGCGCGTGTCACCATGGCCGAAATCGGCAGGCGGATTCATCTCAGCCAGCCTGCAGTGACCGAACGCGTGCGCCGCATGGAGGCTGCCGGGGTGATTAGCGGTTACCATGCCCACGTTAACCCCGAGGCGCTGGGTTACGGCATTACCGCTTTCGTTCGCGTGGCTAGCCGCTCCAGCGACATTCCCGTCGTCAAAATTGCTGAGCAGGTACCGGAAGTGATCGAGTGCCATGCGATTACCGGGGAAGACTGCGTGGTGGTCAAGGTGGTCGCCCCTTCAGTGAAAGAGCTGGAGCGCGTGATTTCCAGCCTGGCGCGTTGCGGTGTCACCTCGACTTCCTTGATCCTGTCGTCGTCGATAGAGCGGCGCGCGATCAAGCCGGCGCAATGAGCCGGCATATTCAACAGGTGAATTGAAATGGAATTACGCCAACTCAGGTATTTTGTCGCGATTGTCGATCACGGCTCATTGTCACGTGCCGCACGCGTACTGCACATCGTCCAGCCTGCATTGACGCAGCAGATACAGCAGCTTGAGGAAGAATTGGGTGCATTGCTCTTGCACCGCTCGGCACAGGGCATGCAGGCCACCGATGCCGGCAAGATTTTCTACGAGCATGCACAAGCCATCTTGAAACAGGTGGCCGATGCCAGATCGGCGGTCACGCAATCGACCGACAAACCCAGCGGCACGGTGGCGCTGGGCATACCGCAGAGCGCTTCCGGTGCGCTGGCGCTGCCCTTGCTGACTGCGGTGCGCGCCACTTATCCCGACATCGTGTTCCAGCTGACGGAAGAGCTGACCGGCAATCTGACCGAGCAATTGCGCTCGGGCCGCCTGCACTTTGCCATCCTGTTTGACGACGACCAGCTGGGCGGTTTCAACACCAGGGCGATGGCGGAAGAGGACATGATGTACATCACGCGCGCCGGTTCGCAATTCGCCAGCAAACGGAAAACAATTTCGCTGGAAAAAGCCCTGCAGGCGACGCTGATACTGCCCAGCGTGCAGCACGGTGTCAGGCCGCGCATAGAGGCAAAGGTGCGCCAGGCCGGCATGTCGATAGAGCATGTCGTCGACATCACCTCGATCGCGATTTTGAAGTCAGCCATCATGGCTGATATAGGCGCCACCATCTTGCCGGTCTCGCCATTTCTGGCGGAAATTGAGCGCGGCGAGATGCGCGCCTGTGCTATCGCTGGCAATGATCTTTCCCGCACCGTGGTGTTGTGTTCGTCGAAAAATATCCCGCTCACCAACGCCGCCATGGCGGTAGAAAAGCTGGTGCTGGAAGTGGCCAAAAATCTGTGCGAAAGCGGCCAGTGGATAGGCGCGCGAAGTTTGGTGATCTAGGTCAATACGCCCTAGGCAACACGCCGCTTGCAGCGTGCAAAAGAAGGGCTATCATTTTTCATGATATGCCTATTCAAATTTCATATTTTTACAATTGGCGTTGCCGCACTACACTGGCCTCACAGTAGATTTCCCGGCAAAGTTGAAGAGAGATGATGCGCTGTACCGGAAGCAAGTCATTTTCTTTTACGCCGGTTGTATAGAGAGACTGGTTGCCATCGCAACCAATGCCATGAGCGCCTGATTTTTATCGAGAACAGGCCATGAACGATATTGCGTCTTACCGGACGCAAGCCACGTTCCAGGCACGCAAAAACACCCATTTTGATGTTCCGCAGAATTTGACGGCATCCGGGAATCTACTGGTCTGGTGTACGCTGCGCAGCATTTTCAAATCAGACCCCGGCAAAATTGCTTGGCGCCTGGCTCATCTTCCGCCTTTGCAATATCCAGCATCGCTGAGCGGTCTCTCAGACTCGCTAGAAAACCTGTCATCTTTGTCTATACTGAGTTGGCAAGCGTGCGCATGGCCGTTGCGCATCTTACACAGCGACAGCGCCTGACGCGGTAGCAAAAACATATTTCCCGTTGTTAATCAGAGGCTTTGGCGAGGCGTTGGCATGGGTCGCCCTGGCCTGATAGCCTAAAATAGTTTAACGTAGTGTTCATGCGGGTTTACAGCCACTTTTGGCTGGTATGGCTCATGGATATTGCGTATGCAAATTCAGATGTTAATTCAGATATTAACATTGACGTTTACGTTAACGTCATATAACTTAGCTTACCGCATTGATCTCGCACTGAATAAACTTGAGGAAGACATGACCGACCTGTCCATCGCCCAAAAACTGACTGAATATAAACCCGCC
>CXWL01112352.1_pt1 | contig 12500 bp, 9 predicted proteins | sample 590931 | NCBI WGS metagenome assembly CXWL01 (sample SAMEA3498368, study PRJEB10139) | groundwater metagenome | biome: water well; material: biofilm material | place: Germany | collected 2015-04-27
CGCTCGACCAGGTCGGGGTTGGCCAGGAACGGCTGTCCGAACGCGACAAGGTCGGCCAGCCCCGCCTTCAGGACGGCATTCGCGCGCTCCAGCGTGTAGCCGCGCGACTGAACAAATAAGCTCCCGGGTCCGCGGCAGGAATGGCCGACTTTTCCAGGACGGCCGCGTCATCCACCGAGGCTTGGGCGCGCGGGCCATGTCAGCCGCCGACCACGTGTTGCCGCCGCCAGGTTCGCCACCGCCGAGCGTGCTGATTCCCCTGCGCTGCAAACTTTAATCGATAGAAAACGACTGGCGGCGGTCCAAGCCTTGAAAGCAGCTCCGGGAGGATCGAGCGCATGAACCCGCCATCTTGGTTTGAATTCCTTGACCAGTTACGCCGGCTCCAGGGGATGACCTTGGACAGCCTCGGCCTTGGCCCGCGCGAGAGCGCGTTCCAGGTTGTCTTCACGCAGCCAGGGCTGCGCCTGCGACGCTACGGCGTGGGTGCAGCGAACAGTCCGCCTCTGCTGATTGTGCCGGCGCCCATCAAGCGGCCATATATCTGGGATTTGTCACCGGAGCGCAGCGTGGTGCGCCGGGCGATCGAGCACAAGCTTGGCGTCTACCTTGTCGAGTGGACTGAACCTGACAAGGGAACCTGGTCCCCCGGGTTACCGGATTATTCCGGGCCGATGCTCGATGCCTGTATCGCCGTCACGGCCGAACAGACTGGTTCCGACAGGGTGTTCCTGATGGGTCACTCGCTCGGTGGCGTCTTCGCCGCCCTTCACAGCGCCTATCGGCCCGAGCATGTGGCGGGGCTTGCCCTGATTGACGTGCCATTGCACTTTGCCAAGGCGACAGGCGTCTTCCGGACACCGTTTGGACTGGGCATCCCGGCCCGGCAAGAGCGTCGTTCATCCGCCCCGGTTCCGGGCTCACTCCTGGGCATGATCAGTGCCAGCGCCGCGCCAGGTACCTTCTGCGCCAGCCGCTACCTTGATTACCTGGCCAGCATGGGCTCGCGGGAACAGATGGCGACCCACTGGCGGGTGGAACGCTGGACCATGGATGAACTTCCGATGCCGCGCACGCTGTTTGACGACGTGGTGCAGGGCCTTTACCGTCAAAACAGCTTCATGCAAGGGGAACTCGCCATCGGCGGGATTCAGCTGCACCCCCGGAATATCACCGCGCCAATACTGAGCGTGTACCAGAACAGTACTATCACCCCCGCCGAATCAGTGCTCGCTTTCCACCGTGCTGCCGGCAGCGCGGACAAGGAACTGGTGCCCTATTTCGGCGATGTCGGGGTCGCGCTGCAACATGTCGGCCCGCTGGTTGGCGACAACGCTTATCGTCACGTCTGGCCCCGCGTGTTCAACTGGCTGGACCGGATCTCCGGGCCGCCGCTGGCCTGATGCGGCCACGCCTGAAAAAGAATTCGCGTCATCCTTCCTTGACAGTCGAATCAACATATCGATATAATTAGATATGAAGTTTAATTCCTCTGAAACCGATGTCCTGATGGCCAAGCGCTTGGCGTCGCTTGGTAGCGAACAGCGACTCGGCTTGCTTCGCGTTCTCGTCCGAGCCGGTGATACCGGCCTGACCGTCGGCCAGATCCAGCAGGCGACAGGAATGGCCGCATCCACGCAGTTTCACCATTTGTCGTTGTTGGTTGACGCCGCTCTAGTCAAACGTGAACGACGCGGCAAGGAAATGGTTCATAGCGTTCGCTTTTCTGAGCTAAAGGCCATCGGCGAGTATCTGATGCAAGATTGCTGCGCGGGCATGCCTTAGCAGTGTTTTCACAAGCCTGTTTGTTGTTGCGTAGGGAAGTGCGCCTCCGCCCGGGACGCATTTGAGAAACGCAGCTTTTGTTGTTGAAGTAAGCATTAATCGTTTTTTTTAACCAACATATCTAAATATCTAGCTTATTGGAGATAATATGAAACGCTTCCATGTCCACGTCAGCGTGGCAAACCTCAACAAATCCGTCCCCTTCTATTCGGCGCTTTTCGGCGCGCCGCCCACCGTTAACAAGCCCGACTATGCGAAATGGGAACTTCAAGAACCACGCCTCAATTTCGCGATTTCCTCCAAGGGCGACCGCGTTCCCGGCCTGAACCATTTGGGAATCCAAGTGACGGAAGCGCAAGAACTCGACGCCTTGCACACCGCCTTGGGCGCTGCAAATATCTCCACCCACGACGAGAGTTGCGCACGGTGCTGCTATGCCGAGGCGGACAAACACTGGGCGATCGACCCGGAGGGCATTGTGTGGGAAACCTACCATACGATGAACACGATTGCGGTGTACGGCGAAGACCGGGCACAGGCGTTCGATCCGCTGATGGCGGCGCCCCTTGCGGGCTCGTGAACCAGCTCGACCTGCACCCCTTTGTCGCGCGCCCAAGCGCCTGCCGAATCGCGCCCTAGAGGAGCGGTAATTCCGCACGGCGTGAAGATCTGACAGCGTCAATGTAAGTCAAGCAAAAGGAAGCTGCAATGAAGCCACGAGATATTACGAACTTGCTGTTGGTCGGGGCTTTGTTCGGTGCCTCCTTTGTTTTGATGCGGGCCGCAGTTCCAGAGTTCGGCGCGCTGCCGTTGATTGAAATGCGGGTCGCGGTGGCTGCAAGCTTTCTGTTGCCGATCCTTTGGCTGCGCGACGGGCTTGCGGCCCTCAAGACGCATGCAGGCCCGGTCCTGTTGATCGGCATTATCAATGCGGCCCTGCCCTTTCCGTTGATGGCCTTTGCATTGCTGTCGTTGAGCGCCGGGACTGGATCGATCATGAATGCAACGACGCCGCTGTTCGGGGCCTTGATCGCCCATTTCTGGCTGGGCGAACGATTGACCGGATCGCGCATATTGGGTTTGCTGAGCAGCGTGGCCGGGGTGGTGGTGCTGGTGTGGGATAACGGTTTCGGAGGCAAGCTTAGCGCGATTATCGCTGCTCTGGGGGCCGCATTGTTGTTCGGCATCGGCGCCAATTATGCCAAAAATCGTCTTACCGGCATCGCGCCGCTTGCCCTTGCCGCAGGCTGCCAACTGGTGGCTGCAGTCACGCTCTTGCCGTTCGCAATTTGGCTGTGGCCACCCACTTTTCCAAGCGTGCATGCCTGGCTCAGTGTCGGCGTGCTGGGCATCGCCAGTACCGGAATCGCATTCGCTCTGTTGTTCCAGCTGATCGGTCGGATTGGGCCGTCGAAAGCGATGACAGTGACGTTCCTGGCGCCGGTGTTCGGGGTATTGTGGGGGGCTGTCTTCTTGCATGAAACGATCGGCCCGGCGATGTTGGCCGGCGGCGGCCTGGTACTGTTCGGCACCTGTCTTGCGACGGGGATTATCGTGCTCCCGTCCCGGCTCGCAGCCACTATCAAGTGAAGGCATGACAACGATGAATCCCGCAGATCCCGCCGCATTACCGTGGCGCTTTTCAGAGCGCGCGCAGCCGCTGACGAATTCAGCGCTCAATGACATCCTGAAAATTACAATGCGTCCGGAGGTGATCTCGTTTGCGGTCGGATTGCCGTCGCCTGCCACCTTTCCGATCGAGCGCATGAGCGCAGCGTTCGCCAGCGTGCTCAAGGCGCAAGGAAAAGTTGCGCTGCAATATGGTCCGAGCGACGGCTACGCACCTCTGCGGGAATGGCTCGCCAACTCCTTGTCGACGGATGGCGTAACGATCGTGCCGGAGCAGGTGATCATGGTGTCCGGCTCGCAGCAAGGTCTTGACTTGCTCGGCAAAGTCCTGATCGATGAAGGTAGCAAAGTGCTGGTCGAGACGCCGACTTATCTTGGCGCGTTGCAGGCTTTTTCCGTCTATCGACCGACATTCGTTTCGATGCCGACCGACGATTTTGGTTTGTTGCCAGACTCGATAGCGGCCACTGGAAAGGGCGCCCGCATGCTTTATGCGCTGCCGAATTTTCAGAACCCAACCGGTCGCAGCCTGCCCGTCGCACGCCGTGTCGCCCTGGTGGAAATATGCGCGCGGCTCGGCTTGCCGTTGATCGAAGACGATCCATATGGCGTACTCAACTACCACGGCGAGCCGGTGACGAAGATGCTAACGATTAACCCTGGCGGTGTGGTCTACATGGGATCTTTCTCCAAAATACTTTCGCCCGGGATACGTCTTGGCTATGTAGTGGCGCCCCTGCCATTAGCCCGCAAATTGGAGCAAGCCAGGCAAGCGGCCGATTTGCACACCTCGCAACTGACGCAAATGGTGGTCTACGAAGTGATCAAGGATGGGTTCTTGGCTGAACACATACCGACCATCCGCGCACTCTACGCCGACCAATGCCAGGCGATGCTGGCCGCGCTGGAAAGATTTTTCCCGCCGGCGGTGAAATGGACCAAACCGGAAGGCGGGATGTTCATTTGGGTCACCTTGCCAAAGCATATCAACAGCATGGCATTACTGGACGAAGCCGTAGCGCAGGATGTTGCTTTCATGCCGGGCGCACCCTTTTACGCCAATGCACCGGAATCGAACACCTTGCGCTTAAGCTTCGTTACGGTACCGCCGAACCTCATCCGCGTTGGCATAGCCCGGTTGGGCAAATTGATCGCCGCGAAAATATGAACATCCTATGAGGATCCCGGTGCGCCAAACCGAAGCGCCAGCGCGGCGCGGCGGGAACCGATCGCTCCGGCTGGCTTAATTTGGTAAAAATTTTTCATTTCCTTGCCTGGGCTAACGAACATGCTGCTGCTTTCTATCGGTGAACTGGCCAAGCGCGCCAACACCAGCGTGCGGTCGCTGCGACACTACGAACAGTGCGGCCTGCTCGCTGCGAAGCGCAAGCAAAACGGATATCGTTATTTCGACGTCGCCGCCATTGAGTATGTGTCGCGGATTCGAGAACTGTTGCGTGTTGGTTTCTCTCTAGAGGAAATACGCCCGGTCGTCTCCATGCGTGAGCCCGAACAGCGCAGCCGGCGCCTGGTCTGTGCCGATGTCATCCGAATGTATCAGCGAAAGCTGGACGAACTCGATCAGCGTATTGCCGATTTACAGACGATCCGCGCCCATGCTGCCGGGCGCTTGTCATTGTTACAGGAACAGCGACGCCAAGGAGGACCGGCCGAAGCCAATACCCACGCTGTGTTAATGCGCTGAGTCGCTATTGCGCACCAGACCCGGCGGGATCGGGTGGCTCGCAGTTTCAGTATCCCAAGTGGCCGACAGAACACACCATCGTTCGCCGTCATTCAACAACTGGAAACTGTTCACGCCACGCGCCATGACCGGACCATCGGCCTGTTCGCGGGTTTCGTAACTGCTCCAGGCCTGCGCAATATGCCCAAATATTTCCACCTGTTGAACCAACTCACGTTCAAAAAAACCGCGTCCCGCAAACAAGCGTTCGTTTAACCCGATGAATTGCTCGAGCGGTTGCGGCGCCGCGGCAAAATTGCCGCTCCCCAGGTGTTGCGTTGGCGTGATCAGCGCCCCGGGCGCGTGCAGGCCACGCAGCCGCGCCCAGTCCTTGGTGCTGCCCGCCGGGCCGGACACGATTGCATATAACGCCCTGATCAAATTTGAGGGTTTTTGGCTGGCCAGGTCGGCCGGACCGTCGCCGCAGGCCAGGGATCGCGCGCGCGCATCGTCTGCGGCGTGGGCCGGGGGCGCCGCAACTGCCAGCGTAAAGGAAATGCAGGCGAGTGCGGTACGTACCGAAGACGGGAAGATTCGCTTTGGATGCATGATGGTTCCTATTGGGAAGGCCGCGAGCTGCGGCCTGAATCAACATCCTAAAGTGTGACGCCAACGTCAGAGTCAAGCGCGATCTGCAAACGATCGCCATGCACGTAACCTTGCAGGGCAGCTGCCGCCTGTCGAGGTGTTATTCATTTCGTGTAACGGTCTTTGGCAGGACACTGCCACCATCAAGACGACAAGGTGATGTCGATCAGGGCCTCCGGCGCCGAAATGGGAAGGGACTCGCGATAGGCAACTGCTTTCATAAGTGCTCCTTGTAGCGACAACAGGAATGGCGCGCCGCGTTCGAGGCGCGCCAGCGGCCCGCTTACGTCATCGCCGCAGGCGACGGCCCCAGCGCGGGATAATCGATATAGCCTTCGGCCCCGCCGCCGTAGTAGGTTGCCGGGTTCGGCTTGTTGAGCGCCGCGCCGCGCCGCAAGCGCTCGACCAGGTCGGGGTTGGCCAGGAACGGCTGTCCGAACGCGACAAGGTCGGCCAGCCCCTCCTTCAGGACGGCATTCGCGCGCTCCAGCGTGTAGCCGCCGGCGACCATCAAGGTGCCCGGATAAAGGGGACGGAAGAAGCGGGCCGACAGGTCCGGCGACGGATGTTCGCCCGGCGCGCCGGCCGGCTCGATCAGGTGCAGGTAGCCCAGGTTCAGCGTGGCCAGCTGCTTGGCCACATACGCGAAGGTCTGCGTCGGATGGCAATCGCACATGTCGTTGAAAGTGCCGCCGGGAGACAGGCGCACGCCCACCCGGTCGCTGCCCCACACCTGGCTGACCGCGCCGATGACCTCGAACATCAGGCGCGCGCGGTTTTCCACGCTGCCGCCGTATTCGTCGGTGCGCTGGTTGGTGCCGTCTTCGAGGAACTGGTCGAGCAGGTAGCCGTTCGCGCCGTGCACCTCGACGCCGTCGAAGCCGGCCGCCTTGGCATTGCTGGCGGCGCTGCGGAATTCCTCCACGATGGCGGCGATCTCATTTTTCTCGAGGGCGCGCGGGGGTGGGATGTCCTTCAGGCCTTCGGCGGTATAGGTTTGCACGCCGCGCGGCGCGATCGCGGACGGCGCCACGGGCTGCTCGCCATTGCGGAAATCCGGGTGCGAAATGCGGCCCACGTGCCACAGCTGCACGAAGATCAGGCCGTTCTTCTGGTGTACCGCGTCGGTCACCTTGCGCCATGCGGCCACCTGCTCCTGGCTGTAGATGCCGGGCGTGTTGATGTAGCCCTGCCCGCCCGGCCCGGCCTGGGTGGCTTCGGTCACGATCAGGCCGGCGCCGGCGCGCTGGCTGTAATACTCGGCCGCCATGCGGGACGGCAGGTTGCCAGGTTCGGCGCGGCTGCGCGTCAGCGGCGCCATCACGATCCGGTTCTTCAGCTGCAGCGAGCCAAGGTTGTATGGTGCGAAAACATCGATGCTGGCTTGGTTGGTGTCGTTCATGCGATCTTCCCTCCTCGTTCGTGTCGGTCAATGTCAGCAGCGCAGCCAACAGGAAAGGCCGCGCGCAAGCTTGAAAGAGCAACACTACTCCTGCGGCGAGCGTCATGGCACACGGCATGCGCCGTCCCGCAGTTCTGGTACACGACGGCAACCCACTCGCGTGGGCGACGCCCTCCCCCGGCGCTCATGTGCGAAAATCGAAGGATGACCGATCCCGGCTATTACGCAGTGCGCCGGCGCGACGCTGTCGAACAACTCGCCCTTAACCCGACTGCCAGCCATCGATGGCATGCCCTGGTTGACTTGTTCAATGCCGTCCCGACGCCGGAAGCGCGCTCCGAACTTTCAGCTGGTCGACATAGCAATACGCTATTATCGCCATTAAAATGATTGTCTTTTTATATCTACCGCCCTTTGTTTATACTTTCTAAACCCAGCCCAGCAACCGCCGGGCCGTCTACTTCAGGGAGGACTCATGAACAAATTAACCACAGCGGCGGGTGCGCCAGTCGTCGATAACCAGAATACGCAAACTGCGGGCCCGCGCGGCCCCGTGCTGCTGCAAGATGTGTGGCATTTGGAAAAGCTGGCGCACTTCGATCGCGAAGTGATTCCGGAGCGGCGCATGCATGCCAAAGGCTCGGGAGCGTACGGCAGCTTCACCGTCACGCATGACATTTCCAAATACACCAAGGCGAAGATTTTTTCGGCAATCGGGAAAAAGACCGACCTGTTCCTGCGCTTTTCCACCGTTGCAGGCGAGCGCGGCGCGGCCGATGCCGAACGCGACATCCGCGGCTTCGCCATCAAGTTTTATACCGAAGAAGGCAATTGGGACCTGGTGGGCAACAACACCCCCGTATTTTTCATGCGCGATCCGCTCAAATTCCCGGACCTGAACCACGCAGTCAAGCGCGACCCCAAAACGAATCTGCGCAGCGCCCAGAACAACTGGGATTTCTGGACCCTGCTGCCGGAAGCGCTGCACCAGATCACGATCGTCATGAGCGACCGCGGCCTGCCCGCGTCGTATCGCCACATGCATGGATTCGGCAGCCACACGTTCAGCTTCCTCAACGCAGCCAATGAGCGTTTCTGGGTCAAGTTCCACTTCGAATGCCAGCAGGGCATCAAGAACCTCAGCGATGCGGAAGCAACCGAGCTGGTCGGCCGCGACCGCGAGAGCGCCCAGCGCGACCTGTTCGACAGCATCGACAACAAGGATTTCCCGCGCTGGAAACTGCGGATCCAGGTCATGCCTGAACGAGAAGCCGGCTCGTACCACATCAACCCGTTCGACCTGACCAAGGTGTGGCCGCACAAGGACTACCCGCTGATCGACGTGGGCATGCTGGAGCTGAATCGCAACCCCGAGAATTATTTCGCCGAGGTGGAGCAAGCCGCGTTCTCGCCGGCGAACGTGGTACCCGGCATCAGCTTCTCGCCCGACAAGATGCTGCAATCGCGCCTGTTCTCCTACGGCGACGCGCAGCGCTACCGGCTCGGGGTCAATCACCATCAGATCCCCGTCAACGCGCCGCGCTGCCCGTTTCACAGTTACCACCGCGATGGCGCGATGCGCGTCGATGGCAACCATGGCGCAACGATCGGCTATGAACCGAACAGCAAGGGCGAATGGCAACAGCAGCCCGATTTCTCGGAACCGCCGTTGAGCATCGAGGGTACCGCGGGGCACTGGGATCACCGGGTCGACGATGATTACTATACCCAGCCCGGAAACCTGTTCCGCCTGATGACGCCGGCGCAGCAGCAGCAGCTGTTCGAAAATACGGCGCGCTCGGTAGGCGGCGCATCGAAAGAAGTGCAGCAGCGCCACATCGCCAACTGCGCCAAGGCTGATCCTGCCTATGGCGCGGGCGTCGCGGCCGCTCTGGAACGGGGAGTTCCCACCAAGACGCCGAATCCGGTGATCTGACGGCGTTGGGGACGGGTTAGATTCCGCCCGGCCCCCTATCGCTGATGTTGTTGCGGGCGCGTTTCTTGCATTAGGGACATCGAGGTGACGCCGGCCGGATTCTTCCCCCGGCGCTCACCGAACCAGTCCGTAATGAATGCCTCATGGGTCAAGAAAATGAACTCGTCTGCACCAAAACCGGGCATGGCGGATTCGGAGCCGCCGCAGCGCGTCGTCAAGATCAGGCGCGACTACAACACCTGGGTCGCCGATGAAACGATCGAGGACTACGCGCTGCGCTACACCCCGCGTTCATTCCGCAAGTGGTCGGTATTCCGGGTATCGAACACGGCGTTCGGCGCGATTTCCTTCCTGGTGCTGGAAGCGATCGGCGGCACCATTGCCGTCAAGTACGGCTTTATCAACGCGTTCTGGGCCATCCTGGCCGTCGGACTGATCATTTTCCTGACCGGCCTGCCGATCAGCTACTACGCCGCCACCTACGGGGTCGACATGGACCTGCTGACGCGCGGCGCCGGGTTCGGCTACATCGGCTCGACCATTTCCTCGTTCGTCTACGCCTCGTTCACCTTCATCCTGTTCGCGCTGGAGGCGGCCATCATGGCCTACGCGCTGGAGCTGTACTTCCACATGCCGCTGTACCTGGGCTATATGGTCAGCGCGCTGGTCGTGATTCCGCTGGTCACCCATGGCGTCACCCTGATCAGCCGCATCCAGATGGTGACGCAACCGATCTGGCTGATCCTGCTGGTGCTGCCATTCCTGTTCATCATCCACAAGCAGCCGCAACTCGCTTCGCAGCTGGTCCATTTCGCCGGCGAGTCCGCGCAGAACGGCCAGTTCAACATGCTGATGTTCGGCGCCGCGACCGCGGTCGGGGTGGCGCTGATTACGCAGATCGGCGAACAAGTCGACTTCCTGCGCTTCATGCCGGAAAAGACAAGCGAAAACCGCTTGCGCTGGCATCTCGGCGTGCTGATCGCGGGGCCAGGCTGGATCCTGCTGGGCATTGCGAAGATGCTGGGCGGCGCCCTGCTCACCCTGCTGGCGATCAACAGCGGCGTCGCGTTTGCACAGGCGGTCAATCCCAACCAGATGTACCTGGCGGGCTTCCAGCAAGTCTTTTCCAGCCCGGGCGCCGCGGTGCTGGTCACCGCCGTCTTCGTGATCATTTCGCAGGTCAAGATCAATATGACCAACGCCTATGCCGGCTCGCTGGCATGGTCGAATTTCTTTGCCCGGCTGACCCACAGCCACCCGGGCCGCGTGGTCTGGGCCGTGTTCAACGCGCTGATCGCGGTGCTGCTGATGGAACTGGACGTGTTCCAGGCGCTCGACCAGGTGCTGGGCCTATATTCGAACATCGCCATTTCCTGGATCGCGGCAGTGGTGGCCGACCTGGTGATCAACAAGCCGCTGGGGCTGAGCCCGAAAGGCGTCGAGTTCCGCCGCGCCTACCTGTACGACATCAACCCGGTCGGCGTGGGCGCGATGCTGCTGGCGTCGGTGTTGTCGGTGGCCGCGTTCGGCGGCCTGTTCGGCGCCCAGGCCCAGGCGTTTTCCGCCTTCATCGCGCTGGCCACCGCCTTTGTCGCCGCGCCCCTGATCGCGTGGGCGACGCGCGGCAAATACTACATCGCGCGCCAGCCGCAGGGGTTCGGCGCCGCGGCCCGCAGCAAGACCTGCTGCATCTGCGACAAGGAATACGAAACCGAGGACATGGCGCACTGCCCCGCTTACCAGGGGCCGATCTGTTCGCTGTGCTGCTGCCTCGACGCCCGCTGCAACGATGTCTGCAAGCCCCATGCGCGCATCGCTTCGCAGTGGGAAGCTGCGATGAAGGCGCTGCTGCCCAAGTCGATGTGGCCCTACCTGACCAGCGGCCTGGCGCACTACCTGCTGCTGATGATCGTCACCTTGCTGTTTCTCGCCGGCTTGCTGGGCCTGATCTACCTGCACGAGGAAACGGTGTTGCTCGAAGCCGGCTCGAGCCTGCTGCCGCAATTGCGCCTGGCCTTCCTGAAGATATTCGGCGCCCTGGTGCTGGCCAGCGGGATCATCACCTGGTGGCTGGTGCTGACCAGCGAAAGCCGCCGTGTGGCGCAACAGGAATCGAACCGCCAGACCAGCTTGCTGACGCGCGAAATCGAGCTGCACAGCCAGACCGAAGCGCAACTGCAGCAGGCCAGGAAGCGCGCCGATCACGCCAACCAGGCCAAGAGCCGCTACATCGCCGGCATCAGCCACGAGATCCGCACGCCGTTGAACAGCATCCTCGGCTATGCCCAGCTGCTCGACAACGACCCGTCGATTCCCGACCACCGCCAGCAGGCCATCCGCGTCATTCGCGGCAGCGGCGAACACCTGCTGTCGCTGATCGAGGGGACGCTCGATATCGCGCGCATCGAAGGCGGCAAGTTCAGCTTCGACATCAAGGAACTCAAATTCCCGGATTTCATCGGCCAGATCGTCCGCATGTTCGAGCAGCAGGCCAGCAGCAAGGGCCTGAGCTTCCGCTATGAGCTGAGCGGCGAACTGCCGCGCATGGTGCGCGCCGACCGCAGGCGGCTGGGGCAAATCCTGATCAACATCCTCGGCAACGCCATCAAGTTCACCGAGCGCGGCGGCATCGTATTCCGCTTGCGCTACGCGCGCGACATGGCCGCGTTCGAAGTGGAGGACAGCGGCCCCGGCATCCTGGAGCAAGACATCGAGACCATCTTCGAGCCGTTTTCACGCGGCAGCGCGGGCGCCAACGCCGGCGCCGCCGGCACCGGCCTGGGACTGCCGATCAGCAAGATGCTGACGCATTTGATGGGCGGCGAACTGACGCTCCGGAGCACGCCCGGGACCGGCAGCGTGTTCCAGATCCGGCTGCGGCTGCCGCGCGTCCACGGCGACGCCAGGGAAGACGAGGCGCCCGACATCGTGCGCACCGGGTATGCCGGCGCGCGCCGCAAGATCCTGGTGGTCGACAATGAACGGGTCGACCGCGAACTGCTGGTCAATATCCTGGCGCCGCTCGGTTTCGAGCTGGCGCAGGCCGAGTCGGGCACCGACTGCGTGGACCGCTACACCATCTTCCAGCCGGACCTGATCCTGATGGACCTGGCGATGCCGGGCATGAGCGGATGGGAAGCGAGCCATATCATCCGCAAAGTCCACCAGTCCAGCGTACCGATCGCCATCGTGTCCGCCAACGCCTACGACAAGGGGCTCGACAACCCGGCCGGCATCGCCGCCGAGGACTTCATCGTGAAACCGGTCAATGTGTCCGAATTGCTGGACTGGATCGGACGGCGCCTGCAGCTCGAATGGATCAGCCATGCCGGTCCCAAAGGCATCAGCAGCGAGATCATCGCGGCCAGGCCCGCGCTGCAGTTCCCGCCGGCCGCGCAGCTGGACGCGCTGCGTGC
>CXWL01025750.1_pt1 | contig 12498 bp, 8 predicted proteins | sample 590931 | NCBI WGS metagenome assembly CXWL01 (sample SAMEA3498368, study PRJEB10139) | groundwater metagenome | biome: water well; material: biofilm material | place: Germany | collected 2015-04-27
GTTACGTGCTCTGGAGCGGCATCGGCAAGGATCCGCACCTGCTGCCATCGGTGCTGATCGACAAACCGGCGCCCGAGTTCTCGGCCGGCTCGCTGGCGGCGCCGGAGACGATCATCAGCAAGCAAAGTCTGCTCGGCAAACCGTACTTGCTGAACGTGTTCGGCAGTTGGTGCATCAGTTGCCGTGATGAGCATCCCGTCTTGATGGAATACGCGCGTCAGGGCGGCATCCGGCTGATCGGGCTCAACTGGAACGACACGCGCGCGGACGCGCAGCGTTGGCTCAAGCAGTTCGGCGATCCGTACGAGCAGATCATCTACGACGCCGACGGACGCCTGGCGATCGATTTCGGCGTGACCGGAGCGCCCGAGTCCTTCGTCATCAGCGCCGACGGCCGCGTGCTCTATAAGTTCATCGGACCGCTGTACCCCGAAGAGATCGAAAAGCGGATCAAGCCCTTGCTGGCCGGGAGCGGATCGTGAACGCGCTTGCGTGGCTGCGGTCGACGGACGGCGGAAACCGCGTAGGGAGGTGGTTGCACGCAATTCGACGATTGTGCGCGGGTTCCGCCCTACTTTTCGCATTACTGCTGTCGAGCAGCGCATTCGCGATCGATCCGATGCCGTTCAACGACCGCACGGAAGAGGTGCGTTTCCAGGAATTGCTGCGCGAACTGCGCTGCCTGCAGTGCCAGAACCAGACGCTCGCCGATTCCGATGCCGACATCGCCAAGCAGTTGCGCGAAGAGATCTTCAAGCTCATGCGCGGCGGCAAGTCGAACGACGAGATCAAGGACTACCTGATCGCGCGTTACGGCGAGTTCGTGCTGTACCGGCCGCGCGTCGAGAGCAGCACCTGGTTGCTCTGGTTCGGCCCATTCGCGATTCTCATGAGCGGCGCGCTGGTATTGCTGCTGACGATGCGCAAACGCCGCGGCAAGAACGCGACCCCGGCGCCGGCCGGCGCCCCCAGCGATGAGGAAGATTGGTGAGCCTGATGTTCTGGATTTGCGCAGCCGTCCTGGCTGCGTTGGCGCTCGCGCTGCTGCTGCGGCCTTTGTTGCGACCTGCCGATGGCGCCATTGCGTTGCAGGCAGCGCTGTTGCGCGATCAGCTCGAGGCACTGAAGGCCGGCCACGCCGCCGGTCTGATCCAAGAGGCCGATTTTCTTGCGCGCAAGCAAAAGCTCAGCGACGCCGCGCTGGCGCTGGTCGACAAGCCGGTCGCCGCGCCGAGACCGCGTAGCGCGCTCGTCAGTGCGTTGATTCTGCTGGTGGCTCTGCCGGTGGTGATGGTGCTGCTGTACCGGCAGGTCGGCACTCCGAATGCGCTCGGCTTCGTGTNNGTGGCACGGAACCCACGGCCGAGAGCAGCGCGGATCCGGCTGCGGCCACCGCCAATGCGCCGGAACTTGCCGCAGCCGCGGAAACCCTGGCCGCGAAGTTGCGCGCCAACCCCGAAGACGGCGAAGGCTGGGCGCTGCTTGGCCGTACGTATCGCGCCATTGACCAATTCGCGCCGGCGCGCGCGGCGTTCGAGGAAGCGCTGAAGCGCTTGCCCGAGAGTGCCGATCTGCTGGCCGAATCTGCCGAAGCGCTCGGCCTTGCGTCCGAGCCGCGCAGCCTCGTGGGCGAGCCCGAGAAGCGCCTCGACCGCGCGCTAGCGCTCGACCCGGAAAACCAGCGCGCGCTGTGGCTGAAAGGTTTCGCGCGCAAGCAAGCCGGCGATGCGGCCGGCGCCGAAACGCTCTGGCAGCACGTGCTCAGCCAAGTCGATCCAGCGAATCCGGTCAACGCGGAACTCGTCGGCCAGATCAACGAAGTCCGCGCCGCGCAAGGCAAACCGGCGCTGGACACGCCCGCGCCAGTGGCCGCCGCCGAGACCCCGACCGCACCGGCCGCGCCTGAAACCTCGGCCGCGCCGCCAGCAACCGGCGCCGGCATCACCGTGAGAGTCGACCTCGCGCCGGCGCTCGCGCCGAAGCTGACCCCCGGCGCCGTGCTGTTCGTCTACGCACGCGCCGAAAGCGGCCCGCCGATGCCACTCGCCATCCAGCGTCTGCCCGCCACCGGCTTCCCGCTCGAAGTCAAACTGGATGCCAGCATGGGCATGCTGCCGAGCATGTCCTTGGCGCAATTCGAACGCGTCGTCGTCGGCGCCCGCATCTCCTTCTCCGGCAACGCCCAGGCGCAGACGGGCGACTTGGAAACGCTATCGGCGGGAATGGAGTGGCGCAAGGCGGGGACGGTCGAGCTGGTGATCGACAAGGTGCATTGAGAAAAACCGAGAAGAGTCAAAAGTTCAACACAGAGACACAGAGACACAGAGGAAGCAAAAGAGAGGAGAGCAAAGAGAGAGAAGCAAAGAGCTCTTAGATTGGTATGTCACCGGTATTCGGAGGCTCGCTTGAAAATGGCACTGAACGATCGGGGTCTTGATCGCGAACTTTTGATGGCTAGGTCTCAACTCTGGTTGGCTTTTCTCCGCTTTTCTCTCTTTTGCTTCCTCTGTGTCTCTGCGTCTCTGTGTTGAACCTTTGATCTTTCTATTGATCTTGCCTTCCTACGCGCTGGACTTGAGTGAGCTCACCGGGCGCAACCTGGCCTGCTGGTGCTCGCTGGATGGGCCGTGTCATGGGGATTTGCTATTGGAGCTGGCGAATACGTAGCCACCGGTCCTCGCCATCTTCACCGAAGAAACAAGAAGAATCGTCCGTGCAAGCACGGACCCACAGGAGCGCGGTTTCGCTTGTGTGGGTCCGTGCTTGCACGGACGATTCTTCTTGGTTTTCATGACCCACGCGCAGAACCACGATCCCTCACGTCACCCGCGACATCGCCGCCGTGCTTTCGCAGCACTTGCGACACTCGTCGGCACAGCGCTTGAGCAGGTCGTCGTCGAGAATGGTGTCGCATGAGGCAGCACACGCGCGGCAGATTTCGCTGCAGGCGCGACAGGTGTGGAGGTGCGTGTGCGAGCCGCGCAGCATGGCATTCGCGGACACCTGGCAGATGTCGGCGCAGCTCAGCAAGGTCGCGATGTGGTTGGCCTCGGCGTGCGCGCCACCGCGCAGCAGGCAGTGGGTGACGCTCTCGGTACACACTTGCGCACACGCCAGGCACGCGCGAATGCAGGCGTGCATTTCCGGACTGCGCAGATCGTGGAGATGAGTCATGCGATTCCTGCAGAGGCGGGGAATCGGGCAATCATTGCGCCGCACGCGTTCGCATCGCGTGATCGAAGAGTCACGGATTCAACAACACTGCAGCCGCGGTGATCGGGGCGATCTGGCCGTCGGTGATCGCAATGTAGAGCACTTGCAGCGCGAGGTCGTTGGTCGGCGTGACGATGCTGAAATCGTCGATATAACCTTCGGCGGATTGCGACAGCGGACTGCCGTCGGGCCACAGAAAATTCAGGCGACGGCCCTGGGAGATCGCTTCCCAATCCTCGAAATCGACGCGCGTAGGCTCGCTGGTACGGGTGCCGTCGGCGTACAGCAGGCGCTTGCGGCCGAGGAACGGCAGCATCGATCCCGGCGTCGCACCGGTGAGGTCCGAGGTGTCGCCGTAGTACAGCTTGTAGCGCACGCCGCCCAAATGCAGCGGGTGGCCGGCCTGGATGTTCGTGAACAGTTTCGGGCAGCCATTTGCGGCGTACTGCACTTGCCATTGCGCGCCGTCGAACAGTGCGTAGCCGTGGTTGCGCGGCGCCGGGCTGCAGCCGGCGATGTCGCCGGTCGTGAGCACCATGAACGTGCCGGCGGCGCCGTTCCAGCGCCAGTCGTCGGCGGTCGGGTAGCCAATCTTGAACTGGCGCGCGTTGCTGATGCGCGGATTCGCGAGCATGGCATCGCCTTCGACGCCGATGACGACGCTTGGCACGCATCCGCCGCCGCTGCTGTAGTCGGCCATCGTCGAACAGGTCGTCGCCGCGCCGCTGTTGAAATCGAGGCCGACGAGACCGTCCTTGGAATCGATCGACAGGATGCGCGTTTTCAGATCGGCCGCCTGCGCTTCGAAATACAGGCGTACGAGACCGGAAGTCAGCGGCACCGCCTGCCCGGTGGCGACGTCGCGCACCAGGGTCGCGGCGCTCGGCGGGCTGATCAGCCCGGAGACGCCGGCGCGACTGACGAAATCGAGATAGCTCGACGGGTTCGCCGCATTCGCGGCGACCGCGGTAGTCGCTACGGCGAGCCCGCGCGCGGTGCCTCCGGATGGTCCGTAGTAGAGCTGCAAGCGTCCGGCGAGGCCCGTCGGCGCGTCGGCGCCATAGCGAAATACGTGCAGCTTGACGTTGCCATCGGCGACGATGCGCCGCAACCCGGCGACGGTGTTGCCCGTGCCCTGCAAAGCCCAGGTCTCGGTGATCGTCTGCGCGGAGATGCTGGCACTCTGCGTCACATAACAGCGCGTCGTCGTGCACACGGTGACCTCGACGCGGTACGCCGTCGCCGCCGCAAGTCCGCTGAGCTCGAGCGTCGTTGCCGCCGTCCGTAAAAAGCGCTGTTGCTGCGTGCCGAGATCGGTGAGCTTGAGCTCGTAGCGACTCGGCGTGATCCCGACCGGTGCCGTCCAGCTCACGCTGAGGCGGCTCGACGATGCGAGCGTGCTGGTCGCGGGTACGTTGGTGACGGTCAGGGCGGGCGTCCAGTCGATCGCCGGCACGCTCGAGAACACGACGCGCGACAGCGGATTCAGGCGCCCGTCCGGCATCCGCATCGTCGCGGCGACGCTGCTGTCGAAGGCGAGCGCGACGCTGCCGACGTTGGCATTCGCGACCGTGGCCGGCCGAAACGCGCCGGTCAGGGTCTGCCCGTTCGCGTATTCCGTCCAGGCGCCGCTGTAGTGGCTTGCGTCGCTCATGCGCGCCTGACCGGAGGCGTACCAGATCGGCTGCCCCGCGCTGTCGTACATGAAGCCGCCCAGGAACAGCACGCCGTCCTGGATCTCGATCGAGAACCCGCGACCGGGCTCGGCCGGATTCCACCACCAGCCGGTTTCCGGCGTGCCGACTGGAATCGGCGCGCCCAAGCCGCCGGCGACCAGCGCCGCGCGTTCGATCGGGAGGGTGCCGCCGGGCCAGGTCAAGCTCGCGTGCAAGGGATCGGCGAACTGCAGGCGCAACGCTCCCGGCGAGGCCTGCGCGGTGTTCTGCTGCCACGCCCCGCTCAAGGTCTGTCCGCCGCTGAAGGCTGCCAACGCACCGCTGTAGTCGTTTGCCGCGGTGGCATTCAGATTGGAACTGACCCAGGTCGCGCGCCCGCTGTCGGCATACAGATAGCCGGCCACGAACAGGCTCGTCCCCTGCTGCTCGAGAAAAAAGCCGCGCCCGGGCTCGGCCGGGTTCCACCACCAGCCGGACGACACCTGGGCGCTCGCCGCAATCGGCAGACCGGAAATGAAGCCAACAAGGAGCGCCGCGCGGAGCCTCACGGGGGCAGCACCCGTCGGTGCTCGTGACGCCCTCCGAACAGCATCCGCCCGGCCCAGCTCATCGCCAGGAAGATCGCCAGCGCCAGCAAGAGCAGCATGCCAACCGAGCCGCCGAACACGACCCAGATGTTCATCTTCTGGATCGCTAGCGCGATCGCGAAGCTCAACGCGACCGTCAGCAGCAAGCCGGACAAGCGATCGAACCCGGGAATCGCATCGAACGCGATGCGCCGCCGGACGATCACCAGCACCAGGATCATCGACAGGATCGGCAATCCATACACGGCGAGATTCACGTCGAGTAGATTGGCGCGCACGAAGAACAGCGTGTACGCGGTCAGCACCGCCGCGATCATCCCGGGCACGCACGCAAGATAGACGAGCACCGACCAGCCGTACTTCCACGGCGCCTGGCGCGCCTTGTCGCGGCTGTGCAGCAGTCCCCAGAACCAAGCCGCGAGCGGCAGCAACGCAAAGATCGCGACCAGCACCCTGGAATCGCGCGCAGCAAGCTCGATCAGTTCGCGTGCGGTCATGGCTTCGAGCCCCGAGCGGCGAGATTGTAGGAGCGGCCATGGCCGCGATCGGCGTGAGCCGATGCAGTGTACCGATAAGCCGCTCTTGTGGGAGCGGGCTTGCCCGCGATCTTTTGATGTAGTCCAACCCAGAGAAGATCAAGAGATCGCGGGCGAGCCCGCTCCCACAGGATCAAAAGATCGCGGCCATGGCCGCTCCTACATGAAGCCACAGCCTATTTCGACGCGCGCCGCGCCTGGATCCGCGCCGCGAGTTCGCGAATGCGCGCCGACTGCGTGGCGGCGCCGTCGACCGCCGGACCCACGAACGTCCGCGTGACGGGATCGAACAGGCGCCGTTGCTGCTGCGCGAGCAGGCCATCGACCTCGGCGTTGGCGGTCGTGGCGCCCGGCGCGTCGAGGCTCGCGCGCAACAGCCGGTAGAGCGGACGCACGCCCGCACCGTTCGCGGACTCGACAACCGCCTGCGCGCGCTGCAGCCACCCCGCTGCGTGTTCGGCATCCCCACGCTGCAGGGCGATCGCGGCGAGCGTGAGGCGCAGTTCGGCGAGCTTCGGCGCGCTCTGCCCAAGTGCCTTCGCCCAACCGCGCTCGATGCGCTCGAGGCGCTTGCTCGTGATTTCGCCGTCTCCCGCGAGCGCGGCAACCACGGCCGCCAGATCGGACAGCGCCACGTACGCGCGGTTGCGCGGCAGCTCGTCCATCAGCGCGTGCGCACCGGCGAGCGCAGTCGTCAAATCGCCGGCATGCAGCGCCAGGATCGCGTGCTGCAGGCGCGCTTCGACGGTGTAGCGCGACGTCGCGCCGTACAGCGCGCTGCGTCCGGCGAGCACTTCGGCATTGATCTCGCGCGCGAGTGCGACGTCGCCGAGATCGTCGGCGCTCCACGCGAGCCACATGAGGTCGGTCAGCAGTCCCGGATGGGTCGCCGGCGCCACCACCAGCGTGCGCTCGGCCAGCAGCATGAACGCTTCGAGCGCGCCCTTGGCCTGGCCCAGCTCGCGTCGCATGATGCCGTCGAGATAGAGGATGAACACCGATTCGTAGTCGCCCTCGAGCTTCGCCGCGGCGACGCGATCGAGGTTCTGCTGCACCAGCTCCAGAGCGCGCGTGTAGTCGCCGCCGAAGCCGTTGGCCTCGATCTGGTCGTTGACGATGGCGATGCAGGTCTTCGGCAACAGGGTCGAACCCGGCGCACACAGCCCGGCCTGCTCGTTGGTCAACGCGATGGCGCTCGCGTAGTCGCGACGGCGCCGATAGACGTCGCTCAGGAAACTGCGCGTCTCGATGCGCGCCGTGGCGCTGATCGGCTCGCCGAGCGACGCCAGCAGCTGATCGGCGCGCTGCAAGGCGCGCATCGCCTGGGTGTCGTGATCGAGGATGATGAGACTGCGCCCGAACTGCTGCAGCAGTTGCGCCTCGGTCTGCGGATCGTCGTCGAACGACGACGGCAAGGTCGCGACTGCATGGTCGAACAGCACCGCGAGATCGCGCGTCGGTTGCGCGGTCTGGTACGGATTTGGGCTGCGCATCATCGACAGCAGGAAGTCGCGCGCGGCGACCGCGCGATTGCGCTCGACCTCGGCCAGGCTGCGCGCATGCATGGTGAAGAGCAGCGCGACGCCGCTGGCGATGACCGCGAGCACGAGCGTTGCGATCACGAACATCCGTACGCGGCGGCGGCGCAGGCGCTCGGGCTCGGTTGCGAGGTCGTGACAGCGCGCGACGAGCTCCAGTGCGCTCGGACGCTCGTCGGGGTGGATGCGCTGCAGGTCGAGAATGAGCTTGCGCAGACTCGGCGACAGGTCGGTGCGCGCATGCAACTGCGCGCGCCCGTCGCTATCGGGCACCTGCGCGGTCGCTGCGAAATGCACGGTGACGCCGAGCGCGTACAGATCCGCGGCCGTGCCGAGCGGCAAGCCCAGCAGTTGCTCGGGGGCCATGTAGTGGCGCGAACCGGTTGCGAGCACGGCGCGACCGCTGTCGTCGAGGCGCGCGCCGGCGCCGAAGTCCATCAGCACGATGCGGCCGCTGCCGGCCTCGCACATGACGTTTGCGGGCTTCAGATCGCCGTGGACGATCGCCTGCGCATGCACCGCGCTTAAGGCCGCCGCGAGCGAGCTTAAAGTGTGCAGCAGCGCCGCCGGATCGAGCGCGCCGTCGCGGGCGACGCGCGCGGCAAGGGTTTCGCCACGGATCAGATCGGTCCAGATGCCGGCGCGACCCTGATCGACGGCGGCCCCGTGCACGGCCAGCACGTTCGGGTGGCGCACCTGGGCGAGCCGGCGTGCCTCTTCGATGAACGCACGCCCCGCCGCCGGCGCGAAGCGGTCGCCGGAGCGACGCAACTTCAGCGCGACCTCGCGCTGCAGCATCGGGTCGCGGGCGCGATAGACCTCGCCGAAGCCGCCCTCGCCGAGCGCTTCGAGCACGCTCAGGCGATCCCAGTGGAACTGGATCTCCTTGCTGTCTTCTATTTCCTCGTTCTCGGCCCATTGCAGTTGCGAGAACGCGCGCTGCAGGTTCGCGAGCTTGATCAGCCCCGATGAAGCGTGTGCGTAGCCCTCGGGAAACGGGCCGCCATCGAGCAGTGCCTCCAGCCAGCGCTCTTCGGTCATAGCTGCGGGGTCACGCCAGCAGTGTCGCGAGCGCCGCCAGCGCGCGCTTGACCGCCATGCGCGCGGCGTCCGCGCTCGGCCGCTCCGTCGCCTCGGCAATCTCCTGGAACGAGAAGCCGAACTCGAAGCGCAGCAACACCGCCTCGCGATCGTCGAGATCGAGCCGCCCCAGCGCCTGCTCGTACTCGACCAGCGCCTCCAGCCCGATCGACTCGGCCACCAGCGGCCGCCAATCCTCCTCGATCTCGACCTTGCCGAGGCCGCCGCGGCGCGTGGAGCGACGGATCTCGTCGCGAATCGCATTCAGCAGCGCCTGCCGCAGGTAGCACAGAAACGCGCCTTCGTGCCGCGGCTGGAAGTTGTCGATCTGGCTCAATACGCGGATCAGCGTGATCTGCGTGAGATCGGCGGTGTCGACCAGATCGCGATGTTGATGCGGCATCCGCCCGGCCGCCCAGCGTCGCAGGATCGGCAGATACAACGCACACAGCCGCTCGCGCGCATCGACATCGCCGATACGCACCAGTTGCAGCAGGCGCGCGGTGGATTCGAGGCGGTGGGTGGCGTCCATTTGGAGCGGTTCGTGGTTCGTGGTTCGTGGTTCGTGGTTCGTGGTTCGTGGTTCGTGGTTCGTGGTTGGAAGCACAAGAGCAAGGAGCAGAAGCCTTAACCGCAGATTACGCAGATTGCGCAGATCAAGAGCAGAAGCATTGAACGAGGCCCAGCCGCGCACCGCTTCTAATCTGCGAAATCTGCGTAATCTGCGGATAAAGCTCCAACTCTTTGCTCTTGTGCTTCCCCTTATCCATGGAAACGGGAAAGCGTGTGCACGAGAGACGACAAAGCTGTTCGGTTTGTGCACCAGCTGGCGTTTGCACCAACGATAGCTGCCACCACACGGACTGCCCATGCCCACGCTGTTGTCGTTGCGGACCCTTTGCGGACTTGGCTTAGGATTGTTGCTCGCGGCGAACGCGGCGCGCGCACAGGATTTGATTCACGCGAACGGCTTCGAGAACGTGCTGCCGGCGACTGATGCCGAGGCGGCGCGGTTCTTGACGCAGGCGAGCTTCGGGCCGAGCCGGGCGCAGATCGACAATGTCCGTGCGATCGGCTACGAGGCGTGGATCGATGCGCAGATGGCGACGCCGGCGACGCTCGCGCGCCCGTACCTCGAGGGCCAGGAAGCACAGGGGCTCGCGACCAATCAGCCGCAGCGGCTCAATCGCTGGTTCTACACCGCGGCGACCGCGCCCGATCAACTGCGCCAGCGCGTCGCGTTCGCGCTGTCGGAGATCATGGTGGTCTCCGATCTGCCGGACAACCTGGCCAACGACTGGCAGGGCATCGCCGAATACCAGGACATGCTCGCGGTCAACGCCTTCGGCAGCTATTCCGATGTGCTGAAGAAGGTGAGCTTAAGCCCGCAGATGGGCAAGTACCTGAGCCATTGGCGCAATCGCAAGGCGGCGGGCACGTCGGAACCGGACGAAAACTTCGCGCGCGAGATCCTGCAGTTGTTCTCGATCGGCCTCAGTTGGCGCAACCCCGATTTCTCGTTGATGACCGACGGCCTGGGCCAGCCGATCCCGACCTACGACCAGGCGGTCGTCACCGAGCTCGCGCAGGTGTTCACCGGCTTCGGGAATACCTGTCCGTCGCCGCCGGGCCTGTGCAATCCATACACGGGACTGACGTCGATCTTCGACAGTTATCAGCCGATGGCGTGCTTCCCGCTGTACCACGACCTCAGCACCAAGCAACTGTTCGACCTCGATTCCGGCCCCGCCATCAACCGCGTCGTGCTGCCGGCCGGACCCGCGTGCGATCCCGCCCCCGCTCCCGGCTCGGCGCTGGAAACGCAGTGTTTTGCCTATTGCAACAATGAGTTGGACGCGACCATCACGGCGATCGCGAACCACCCGAACGTCGCGCCTTTCCTCGCGCGACAGTTGATCCAGCGGCTGGTGACCAGCAATCCGTCGCCGGCCTATGTGCAGCGCGTGGCCGCCGTGCATCTCGCGAGCGGCGGCAATCTCGGCCAGGTCGTGCGCGCGATCCTGCTGGATACGGAGGCGCGCACCTACGACCCGGCCGTCCCGGGTTTCGGCCAGGCTCCCAACTTCGGCAAGCTGCGCGAGCCGCTGCTGCGCATCACCGCGTTCTGGCGCGCGTTCGGCGCGGTGCCGGGCCTGTGCTTCGGCCCGTGCCTGGATCAGTCGAACCCGCCGGCGGGCTTGACCGAGCTGCGCATGGGCGTCGGCTCGCCGCAGACGGAATTCTCGCAGCGCCCGTTCGGTGCACCCTCGGTGTTCAATTTCTTCGAGCCCGACTATCTGCAGCCCGGCGCGATCGCGACCGCGGGCGTCAATTCGCCGGAATTCCAGATCCTCGACGAGACCACCAGCGTGCGCGCCGCGAACGAGATCTGGTACCTGGTCTGGGCCGGCTACAACAGCGGCACCGGCGCGTTCCTGCTGCCGAATCGCTACGCGTATTTCCCCACCGCGGAGATCGATGGGCTGCCCACCGCTGCAAACGCATTGCTCGACGAGCTCAATCTGCGCCTGATGTACGGCTCGATGTCGGGCAGCTACACCGTCGGCAATTGCAATACAGGAACCGGCATGCAGGGCGAGCTGTACAAGCTGCTGCAATGCGCGATGGCGGCCGCCGAACACCGCCGTCGCGTGCTCGGCGCGATCCATCTGATCGTCGTCTCCCCCGAATTCATGATCCAGCGCTGAGGCTCGCCATGACTACTTTCGACAAGGCTTCCCGGCGCCAGTTCCTGCGCGGACTCTCGGGCGCCATCTGCGCCGGCGCCGGCAGCGCGTTCCTGCCGCAGCTCGGCCTGATGGGCTCCGCACTCGCGAGCACGCGCGGCGGCCTGCCCGGCTACAAGGCGCTGGTGTGCGTCTATCTCGCCGGCGGCAACGATTCGTTCAACCTGCTGGTGCCGCGCGATTCGACTGCAGTCGGCAGTCGCTACAGCACCTATCGCAACTCGCGCGGCGGCATCTACAACGCCAACACCAACCCGCTCGGCCTCGCGCTGGACTTCAACGCGCTGCTCGACATCGGCACGCCGCCGGGCCAGACGACGGCCTTCGGGCTGCATCCGCAGACCGCCGACTACGTGATCACGCGCAACGGCAACAACTACAACTATCCGGGGTTGAGCACGCTGTTCAATGCGCCGAATCAGAAGCTCGCGCTGATCGCGAACGTCGGCACGCTGGTACAACCGGTGTCGCTGACGCAGTTCAACGCCGGCGCGCCGCGGCCGCCGCAACTGTATTCGCACAGCGACCAGGAAGTGCTGTGGAACCTCGCGCTCTCCGACACCAACATCCGCCACGGCTGGGGCGGCAAGGTCATGGATCGCATCGATCCGGGTGGCAACCCGTCGCTGCCGCCGTGCATTTCCGTCGCCGGCAATACGCGGTTCCAGATCGGCGCCTCGGTGTTTCCGTACCAGATGTCTTCCTCGACCGGCGTCACCCAGCTCGAGAACTTCAGCGGCAGCTTCACCTTCGGCGACCAGCGCCGCGCCGCGCTCGATGCGCTGCTGGTGCAGAGCACGCCGCATCTGCTGCAAGGCGAATACCGCGACATCCTGACGCGCTCGCGCGAGCTCTCGTCGCTCTTGAGCACCGCGCTGTCGAGCTCCGCCGGACGCATCTTCACGACCTACGACTACCGTGGCGGATCGGCGCCGAATCCGAATACGGGGAGCTATCCAGATGCGAACCTGACGTTGGCCGGCAACGACTACTCGAACCAGCTGCTGGACCAACTGCGCATGGTCGCGCGCATGATCAAGATCAGCCGCGACCCGATCGCCGGCGTCGACCAGTCGCGCCAGATCTACTACGTGCGCCTCGGCGGCTTCGACACCCACAGC